>Ga0307929_1000202_pt1 | contig 63551 bp, 63 predicted proteins | sample AceLakmetage1330_FD_203160 | JGI IMG/M metagenome (GOLD analysis project Ga0307929, IMG submission 203160) | Saline water microbial communities from Ace Lake, Antarctica - #1330 | ecosystem: Environmental > Aquatic > Non-marine Saline and Alkaline > Saline | place: Antarctica: Ace Lake... | reverse complement strand
AGTCCGCCGCTCGTCGTTTCCTCAGAAAAGCTGCTTCAGTCTACGACTTGTGCAGCTTTTCTGAATAGCACAAAGCGGACAATTCATTTGCTACAAAACCGGACAGTTCTATTTGTTGACAACAGAATGAATATCGAATAATAGATTTTTCCCCCGGCATCGCCCCGATTGGCAACGTAACATATCTCTTTCAGGCGGGATTTCAGAATGCAGATTACCTTATGTTCAAGAGTGAAATCATACCTACGGTACTTACAACTGACGTGAACGGAACAGTTTCCCGTGTGGATAATTCGGGGGACATCTATGATATTTAATTTTTCAAAATTGTTTGCAGGCCTATATTTGCAAGGTGTAATAATAACAGCAAGTTCGCCCAACCAGGCACGCACCAGGCTGCCAACAGCGCGACGGTTCTTGAAATGTACTGCCCCGGAAAACAAAAAGGTCAGGTACTCAATCTTGCCGGATTAAACACGGACGATATTGATCTTTTTGAGATCAACGAGGCCTTTGCTTCTCAGGCTCTCTACTCCTGCAAAGAACTGTGACTTACCGAAAGATACTGGGCAGGCGATAACAACCCGAATGGCGGCGCAATCGCGATTGGTCACCCCCTGGGATGCACCGGTGCGAAGCTGAGCACTCAGCTGCTGTATGTGATGAAGAGACGGAAGCTGAAACGAGGTATCGTCTCCATGTGTATCGGCGGTGGTATGGGGGCCGCCGGTATCTACGAGATGCTGTAAAAATTCTCTCATAGGGAATTGAGAAAAAGCCATGGTAGAGATGCCATGGCTTTTTTTACGAAGAGGTAGTACCTTTTTCTGCCAGGAGGTTATTACAAAAAGACTCGATGCCTCTCTTTGCGTATTCGGTACCGAGCGTGAAATGGCTAACCGGCTTGCCGAACCGGAGCAGGCTTACCAGTCTGAAAAAAGGCATGAGACCTAATTCATGGTAGGCGCTTGATAGGTAGACGTGTGCGACTGTCTCTGCTCCGAGGCATTTCACTAAACGTTCCATCGGCTTTTCTATGAGCGCTATCTCAAAAGCCCTCAACGGAGCGCCGCCGAATGTTGCAAAGGATCCCACCTTCTTTTCCCGAATGCCGCTCACCGTCCGTAAATATCTTGCCACAGGATATGATATCTGTGCCCACTTTGGTCCCCCGACGCAGATACGATCAAATTCCGATACATCGGGAAATTGCAAAGGCTGAATATTTTCCTCTACCTGATGGTATGTCCTTATGTGGTGTTCCCTCCACCACCTGCTTAGCAGTGTACATCCAATCGACGGATAACGCGGCCAGTCCTTTGCCATTTCTGAAAACCGTGAGGAGAAAAGAGCGGGCTTGATTATCTCAAATTCTATTTCGTGACCTCTTTCACGAAATTCATCCGCGATGGCAATGGCCATCTTTTCGGTACAGCCTGTACGTGAAAAATAGGATATCAGGATCCGCATGGTTTACCTCCTTCAGTCGGTGGAACATCACTCATTTCGATATACAATCGTAATACCACAGAATATTGAATTTTCAAAAAGATATATAGGTTTCGGATTAAAGATGGCTTAATACTCTTGAATGAACAAAAAATTGCACAACCAAACGTTCCACCGGACTCGCTGAAGCTCGCCGGTGAACTAAATGTTGGTTTCAAAGCTGGTTTCAAAGCTTGACATTCGGTCCGATTATGGTACCATTTACGGACTGGAGGAAAATTAAAATGAATATTACAAATGATATCAAGCCGGTAACTTATTTAAAGTCACGCGCGGCCGACTTGCTTAATCAAATTAATGAAACTCATCGACCCGTTATAATAACCCAAAACGGTGAGCCCAGGGCAATATTACAAGATCCTAGAAGCTATGAAAATATGCGCAACGCTATCGGTATCTTAAAGCTTATCTCTGAAGGTGAAGCTGATGTCAGAGAGGGACGAGTTAAATCACAGGAAGATGTTTTTAATGATATTGAGAATGGATTGAAGGCAAATCATAAATGAACAAGAAATATCAAGTTGCATGGGCAGAAATAGCGCAACATGATTTAAAACAAATCATTGATTATATCACCATTGATAGTCCAGGCAATGCTTCACGAATCCTTCAAAAAATCAAACAAAAGGTATCAGCGCTCTATACCATGCCGGATCGTGGTCGAATAGTACCTGAATTAAAAGAACAAGGGATACACACTTACCGAGAATTCATTGTCGCCCCTTGGCGAGTTATTTACAGAATATCAGATACGACCGTTTTTGTTTTAACAGTTATCGATTCGAGACGAAATGTCGAAGATATTTTACTTGATAGATTCACCAAATAAATTGAGATGCCAACATAGCGTTTCATATGACCGGGCGATAAAATGCCCGCCCGGCCTGGAGGCACTATATGATAATATCAACACCATATGACATGGTTCTTGCGGCCGACAGCTAATCACTGCGCCTGACTGGTGTTCCGCTACGCTACACACCAAGGAAGTTTTTGGAATCCCAAAGGATTCCGGAATTTTGCAAAGGTTGATTTTAACAGATATTTCATCTAAACTGATGCCATATTTTTGGGGTCCACTATAGACCATGTTGACCCGGTTGACCCAGATAATCCAGATGAGACTGAAACTTCTGAAAAGGAAAAATAGGGGAAGTTCCGGGGACATCCATCACCCGGGGGCTATGACTTTCGTTCGGCAATAAATCTCGCTATCATTCTCAGGGGTTTGGCCTTTTCATCAAAACGACTTATGTCCGACAGCGCTTTCTCCACAAGTCTCCGCATTCTTTCTTTGGATTCCTCAAGGCCGATCAGTGCAGGGTAGGTCGCTTTTTTGCTTCCCTTATCACTGCCAGTGTTTTTTCCCAGGATGTCTCTGCTGCTTTCAATGTCAAGTATATCGTCGGCTATCTGAAAGGCCAGTCCCGTCTTTCTTCCATATTCCGAGAGAGCTTTCAAATCTTCTTCGTCGGCGCCAGCTGCTATTGCGCCGGAACGAATAGAGACGGTTATCAGCGCCTCTGTTTTATGGGTGTGGATGTAATTCACTTGTTCCATCTCCACTTCCTTGCCCTCCGCCCTGAGATCAGCGACCTGCCCGCCAATCATGCCCCGGAATCCCGTAGCTGTCGAGATCGCGTGAATTATTGACAGGGCCTTTTCATGTGATACCCCCGGGATTTTTCCGGACAGAAGACAAAAGGCCTCTGTGAGAAGGGCATCTCCCGCGAGGACTGCCACGCCTTCACCGAACACCTTATGGTTCGAAGGTTTTCCTCTCCTGTAGTCATCATTGTCCATCGATGGCAGATCATCATGTATCAGGGAATAGGTGTGGATCATCTCGATGGAGCACGCAACTGGCAGGACTGTTTGTGCGCTGCCTCCGACCGCTTCGGCGGAAGCCATGCACAATACGGGCCTTAGTCTCTTTCCGCCGGCAAAAAGAGTGTATCTCATGGATTGGATGATTTCAGGAGAGTATCCAGCCATTTTCGGCAGGTATTTCTCAAGGAATCTGTCAACGATCGCCTTTTTTTTCTCAAGATATTCTTCAAGCAACATTTTCCGGCTTCCCATCATCATTCTCGTCAAATGCGCTGACATTAAGTTTGCCTTTCTCTCTGAGAAGAAGGTTGACTTTTCTATCAGCTTCATCCAGTTTGTCCGTGCAAAAATGGGAGAGTTTGATTCCCTCCTCGAATGCTTTTAATGATTCATCGAGGGACATATTTCCTTCTTCCATCTTCTTTACAATTTCTTCCAGTTTTTCCAGGGCTTTTTCAAATTTTTTCTCTGCCATTTTTTTGCTCCTGTAAAATAGTGGTTACACGTGCCTTGAAACTTCCCGATGAAACCTTCACATCGACGCTATCGTCCACCGCGAGCACAGCCACATCTCTGACGATGGTTCTGTCAGGTAATCTTACGATACCAAAGCCTCGCTTCAACACTGACAGGGGACTCAGGTTATCTAATATGGATATATCTCTGTGAAGCATACCTTTGAGATTGTCCATGTATAACCGGGTTCGCGCGTTCAGGTCGTTTGTGGTACCTTCAACTCTGCGACGTAAATCGCAAATTATTGTGCCGGGAGTCAGGCGCATTAGCATCCTGCTTGCTGGTGAAAGGTTGTTCGCTCGCATTTCAAGGATGCGCCGCATCCCTCCCGACAGCCTAAGATAGTGGTCATCCAGGCCAATGCGCAGGTCTGAGATTCGTCCCCTTGGGTCACGCAGACTTTTTACTACAAAACCCAGTCTGTTTTCCAGCCCACGCAGAAACACATCACGGGCATTTATCAATCGTGATTTCAATCTTCGGCTTATCTCGATCAAGTCCCTCCTGTCCGGCACGACCAGCTCAGCGGCGGCAGAGGGGGTTGGCGCTCTGAGATCGGCCACAAAATCGGCAATGGTGAAGTCAATCTCATGGCCGACAGCCGATATGACCGGGGTATCCGAGGAGTAGATTGCCCGCGCGACCCTTTCATCGTTGAAACAGAACAGATCCTCAAGCGATCCCCCTCCTCTGGTAACTATAATTACATCCACACCAATTGAGTTCAGATCCGCTATGGCATCGCATATCTCCATAGGTGCCTCTGTTCCCTGGACGGCTGCAGGGGCAATGAGGATATCAACGGATGAAAATCGCCTTCCTGTGATATTCAATATGTCTCTGATGGCCGCGCCTGAAGGGGAGGTGACTATGCCGATTTTCCCCGGAAGGAAGGGGATATCCTTTTTGTGAGAAGGATCGAACAGGCCTTCCTCATCCAGGCGTTCCTTGAGCTGCTCAAAGGCCATCTGAAGGGCTCCAAGACCCTTCGGTTCAGCGGCATCAATGATGAGCTGGTACTCGCCTCTTGCGGGGTAGACATTCAGTCTTCCTCTGCAAACTATCTTCATCCCGTCTTCAAGATCAAAGCCTATCCTGCCCGCCGTGCTTTTGAAAGCAACCACTCTTATCTGGCTGCCCTCATCCTTGAGGGTGGAATATACATGACCTGAGGCTGGACGGCGAAGATTGGAAATTTCGCCCGTGACCCATACAGTATCAAAACCGGATTCCAGAAAGTGTTTTATGGCCCCGGTCAGTTCTGTGACAGTGAGTGCATTTTTCATTAAAATTCAAAGTAAACCATTTGAGATTTTTGGAAAACCGTTTCTCCTGGATCTCTATACATCGAGCTTATACAAACTATTTTGTTGACATCATCTCGATCTTGTTGTCAAGTGGCGCACTGAAAGGAGATAAGGATCCCATGGGTACTAATATTATCAATACCAGCAAGGCGCCCCGCCCGGTGGGTCCATATTCACAGGCAGTCAAAGCCAATGGCTGGCTGTACATATCCGGGCAGATTCCAATTGACTCGGAAACCGGAGAATCTGTGGATGGGCCATTTGAACTACAGGCACGCGTGGTGTTGAACAATCTCAAAGAGATACTGGAGGCAGGCGGATCAGGGCTTGACCGTGTTGTAAAGGTCATGATTTTCCTGACAGACATGAAATGCTTTGCGCAGCTTAACGATATATACGCGGAGTATTTTGGAGAGTCCTGTCCGGCCAGGGCTTGCGTTGAGGTAAATTGTCTGCCAAAAGATGCCCCGTTAGAGATCGAAGCAGTTGCAATCTGCGACTAAACCGGTTAACGCAAAAAAGAGGATGCGGTATCTCTTGATATTTTCACTTGAAGCATGGGCTTCTACTTGATTCCTCCCTTTATTTCCCTCCTCCGCGATGTCCCGCGTATCTTCTTTAACACGTTATCTTCAATCTGGCGGGCTCGCCTTAGCTTATCACTCATTTCCCCCCCATCTTCCTGGATGTTCGCTCCCGGATCAGACTTTTCGCTGATCCCGAAACGCATCCTCAAGACCTTTTCTTCTCTCGATGTCAGGGTGGACAGTATCTTTCTGGTCTGCTGCGCGAGATCCATGCTCATGGTGGCTTCGGAGGGGGACATGATCTTTTTGTCCTCTATAAAATCCCCGAGAGAGCTGTCTTCTTCCTCGCCTATCGGGGTCTCGAGAGATATCGGCTCCTTGGCAATCTTCAACACCCTTCGCACTTTATCGAGTGGAAATTCCATTTTCTCCGCAACCTCAGCCGGGGTGGGTTCTTTGCCGAGTTCCTGAACCAGATATCGCGAAGTCCTGATAAGTTTGTTGATGGTTTCAATCATATGAACAGGGATTCTTATCGTCCGGGCCTGATCCGCTATGGCCCTCGTGATGGCCTGTCGTATCCACCATGTTGCGTAGGTGGAAAATTTATATCCTCTCTGGTATTCAAACTTTTCGACAGCCTTCATCAACCCTATATTTCCTTCCTGAATAAGGTCGAGGAATTGTAATCCTCTGTTTGTGTATTTTTTGGCAATACTGACGACCAATCTGAGATTCGCCTTTATCAATTTTCTTTTTGCAAGGTCTGCTTCCATCTCCCCTTCTTTTATTGAAGTGAACACCGGTTTCAGGGCTTCCTTGGAAGTTCCGATTTTTCCTGTTATCCTCTTACGATTGTTGCGCGCCTGTCTGATTATTCTTTCGTAATCAATCAATTTTTCGACGGGGATACCGTACTCTTTGGAGGCCTGATTCTCTTCGCCATTTCTCATTCGGGAAAAAATATTATCCAGAGTGTTGAGTGACATTTCTGCCTGTTTAGTACATGTTGTAATTTGTTTTTCACCTTTGTTAAGTTCTGCTATGGCGGTCTTAAGTTCCTGAACCATGGCATTTATATGTTTCTTATTGAAATTTATCTCTTTACATAGGTTTATGATCTTACTGAGATTCCTTTCAAGTTCCTGATGTATCTTTTCTTTTTCAGAATCATCCAACCCGTTTTTTCTTAACTCTGACTTCAGCATGGAATTGCGTGCATCCAGCTGCCCCACCCTGGCGGTTAGTTTCCCTACGCTTTCCCGATATACATCCTCTTCAGTAAACCCGTTTTCATCTTCAAGGTTATCTACTACTGTTTTTACCTTTATCTCGTCATTTCTAAGCTTGTCCCCTATATCCACAACTTTCTTTATAAAGATCGGGAGACCAAAAATGGCTTCCATGATCCTTTTCTCTCCCTTTTCAATCATCTTTGCTATCTCTACTTCTTGCTCGCGACTAAGCAAAGATTCCAGACCCATTTCTCTCAGATACAGTTTTACGGGATCTCCGGTCTTTCCCAGCGCAGACATGGGTAGAGGTGGTATTTCATCTTTAGCCTTTTCCGGTCCCTCGCCGGTCTCACTGTCGGGAGTATCGATAATCTTTCCATTCTTATCGACATCGACTATTTTGATATTGTTTTCGTGCAGGAAGATCAGAATATCGTCTATCTGTTCTGAGAATATAATCTCGGATGGCAGTGTATTATTTATGTCATCATAAGTAAGAAATCCATTTTCTTTGCCCAGCGCAATAAGTTTGTTTACCTCATCCGACTTGATTGTTCTTTTCATTATTGAATAGTCCCCTCTCTTCCTTTAACAATCGGTCTCTCTCTCGCAGGAGGCTGTCACTCAAATCTCTGTCGTCTGTGTCCCGTGCCCTGATCATCTCCCGCTTCAGTATCTTGCGACGGCCTTTGTACCATTTGTTTCGTATTTGTCTGACATTATCATCAAAAACCCTGTCTGCTACCTTTTCATCGAAGATGGGGCGCTCCATCATCAATTTCAAGAGTCTTTCCTTCACAGGGCCATCTTCCAGATTGCCTGCGAGACCGCTGATGTCATCCACTCCCCCGATTATTGTGTTCCCCAGTTCCCTCAATGTTTCTGAAGCGAAACAATCCAATATGTCATCACGGACTACCACGGGGATTTTTTCGGGATATTCCATCATCATATAGATGAGATTCAATTCGACCATGTCAACTTCACCGGCACTCCTTTCAGGAGGCGCGGTACTGGATGGGGCTTTGCGGTTAGCGGATGCCTTTCTTACTCTGTCCTTCAAAAGTTTCTGGTCGATGCCAAGTTTTTCAGACACCCTTTTGATGAACAGGTTTTGTTCAACCCGGTCACTTATAGTGCTTATGAAGGACACTGAATCCCTGCTGATATCCAGGTTGTCTTCAAGTGTATCACTGCTCCCGACCATTTTTTGTATATAGTAGTCCACCATCATCGGGGAATGGGCTATAGTATCCTCAAGGCACTCCGGGCCGAATTTCTTGACATAGTCATCGGGGTCATATCCTTCGGGGAGAACAACCACCCTGGCATGCATATTCTCCTCGAGGAAAAGTTTCAGGCTGCGCTCTACGGCAAGTCTTCCCGCTTCATCGGGGTCAAAGATGACCGCAACATTCCGCGTGAATCGCCTGATCAGTTCGACCTGCTCCCTGGTCAGAGCGGTGCCAAGCGTTGCCACTACATTGTCAACCCCGGCATCCCGGAGTGAGATAAGGTCAACGTATCCCTCCACAATTATAGCGTAATCCTTGTCGCGGATACTGTCTTTTGTCCTGTACATTCCATACAGGACCCGCCCCTTTGTATATACAGGGGACTCAGGCGAGTTGAGGTATTTGGGTGTATTGTCACCGAGAGCCCGTCCGCCGAAAGCCACAACCCTGCCGCTCAAATCTTCAATCGGGAAAATCAATCTCCCGCGAAACCGGTCATAGAAACCGCCATTATCTTTTGATATAATGAGGCCGGTTTTTTCGACAAGTCCGAGGGGGACCTTTCTGTCTTCAAAATAGTTGACAAGCCGGCTCCATCCCTCTGGGGAATAACCCAGGTGGAAGTCTTTACTTATAGTAGGCCCCATCTTTCGTTTGTCAAGATAATCGCGAGCTATCAGGCCATTTTCAGAAGTAAGTTGCCCGGAAAACCAGTCTGCTGCCATCGCGTTTATCTTGTTCAGTTTTTCCTTCTCGCTTGCTACTACCTTTTCCGCACCGGTCATTTTTCTGACTGGTATCTCTACGCCTGCTTTGCGGGCGAGATATCTTGCCGATTCGGCAAAACTCGAGTCGTTGATTTTCATCAGAAAGGCAATGACATCCCCGCCTTCTCCGCAACCAAAGCAGTAGAATATCTGTTTTTCCGGATTAACGCTGAATGAAGGTGTTTTCTCCTTGTGAAAAGGACAGAGACCGACAAAATTTCTGCCGGCCTTTTTCAGGGTAACATGCTCGGAAATAAGGTCAACGATATTTACCCTGCTCTTTATCTCGCCTACCTTTTCCTGAGGTATATATCCCTTCAATTTATTCCTACCTCGTATGGACAAAAGCGTGATTTTGTAGATTTATGAGGAGTTTTGTTCAAAATCAAGGCATGCGAAAAAATAACCACGGCCATATAGTTGATATTCCGGGCGATTATTTCTTGAACAGCACTCTTAGATTGGGCGAAAAGGTCATTACTCAACAAAATCCGCGCTGCTCAAGACAATCGCGCTTTAACCGTCTCGCCCGCAGCTTTTCCATCGGCCTTTCCGGTTATCCTGGGCATAAGAAACTTCATAACATTGCCCATATCCCTTATGCTTGTCGCGCCGGTTTCATCTATGGCATTCTCAATCTCGGCTTTTACCTCTGCTTCCGACATCTGCTCCGGCATGAATCCCTGGATTACCTCAATTTCCTTCTCCTCTTTTGTCGCAAGTTCCAGTCTTCCGCCATTTCTGAATTGCTCAACGGAGTCCTTTCTCTGTTTTATCATAGAGGATAGCACCTGCAGGATTTCTTTTTCACCAAACTGATCCTTTAAATCTATCTCCTTGTTATGCAAAGCCGATTTGACCATGCGAAGCGCAGACAGCTTCTCCTTGTCTTTGTCTTTGGCCGCCTTGGTCATTTCGCTTGATATCCTGTCCATTACTTCCATTTCAGATACACCCTTCTTCCTGAAAACCTTTTGTCGGGTTTCGTAAGTTCTCGTCTGTTACGTCAGGGGTTTTTCGACCACACACAGGTTATCATTTTCCCTCTGTGACCTGCCCGCCGAACCTGCGTGTCACCCCATGTCGTCGCTCAATTTTCTGCCCCCAATAATATGGACATGGAGGTGAAAGACGACCTGGCCGCCATCTTCATTACAGTTGACGACTGTCCTGAAACCTGTTTTGTCAATTCCCTTAATCCTTGCTATCTCCTGGACCGCTGAAATCATGCCGTCCATCACGCCGTCCGATACATCCATAAGCGTTGCCACATGCGCCCTTGGCACAGCTACAACATGAACAGGGGCCACCGGATTGACGTCATCAAATGCCAGAATATCTTCAGACTCGTAAACAATGTTCGCGGGTATTTCTCCCATTGCAATCTTGCAGAATATACAATCCTTCATCCGACAATCCCTTTAATCGAACGTAGAAGCCCCGGCAATGGCATCTTCCAGCTTTAATGCCCCTGTGTAGAGGGCCTTTCCTGTAATTACACCCATTATTCCAGAATTTGCCACGTCAAGCAGTCTTTCAATGTCATGGATATCCGCAACGCCGCCGGAGGCAATTACCGGTATATCCACAGACTCAGCAAGTAGCTTAGTGGATTCAATATTTACACCCGATTCCATGCCGTCCCGCCGGATATCGGTATATATGATGGATTCCAATCCGCATTTTTCATAGCTTGACGCAATCTCAACGGGAGACAAACTGGTGCTCTCAGTCCATCCCTCAACCGCTACATTGCCGTCACGCGCGTCAATGGCAAGGATAACCTGTCCTCCATAATTAGTGCACGCATCGAGAACAAATCTTCTATCCTTCAGGGCAACTGTTCCGAGAATGACATAATTGATGCCCATATTTATATAATTATCAACGGTCTCCATATTTCTTATCCCGCCACCTACCTGCAGTTCCACATCAACCGCCCCGGCAAGCTCCCTGATAACCTCCATGTTTCCGGGGAATCCATCGCGAGAACCGTCAAGATCAACTACATGAATACGAGTTGCCCCCTTTTCCTGCCATTTTGAGGCGACATCCGCGGGATGATCTGAATAAACGGTGGATATGTCAAAATCACCCTGAAGAAGGCGGACGCATTTGCCGTCCTTCAAGTCTACGGCAGGTATTATGAGCAATTATGAATCTCCTTTCAGGCCCGGGAAGTTATTTAAGATCTCATTGACTCCCTCTCGTGACAACTCTTTAGCTGTAAGCCATTTCCCTCCGCCTTTTACAAAGGGTAAGATATCAAAAAGATTTTCCATCAATGAACTCTGAGTCTTGTCAAATATGCCTTTCCATAAGGATACGCCATCGCTCACCCTGATAAGATGCACGCAGAAGGCCACCGAAGCCGGGCTTTCCACTGAATAATCAAAACCGTCCCTCTCCTTATAGTAAAAGAGGTATCCTGCGAGAATCCCGTCCGCCCCGATCTCTTTTCCGACCTCTGTCAATGCCTCAAGGGGGGTGGCTCCGGACCAGTCGGCAGAGACCCGCTTATAAACACCATCCACATAATCGGACGGGATCAGGGTATATTGTTTGGAAGATTCAATCCTTTTTATCAGAAAATCTTCTATAGTTTTCTCCGGGGTTCCCGTAAAGTTGCAGGCCCTGAAAGATGTTCCACATACAGGACACCTGGCGACGCTGATGCCGGGGTCAACGGAAGTCAACGCCTGGAATGGAAAAACAGCAATCTTATTTAAACTGGAGATCGCTTTTTTGTGAGGGATCTTTGATCCCCCGGTTTTTGCAGAGACACATCCGGTAAGCAACGCTATGGATATTGCCCCACAGAGAAGAATCCGAAAAAAATAAAAAGGAAGGTGTCTTTCCATAATCAATGTCTCCTTTCATTCCCCTAAGATAGAGGGGTGCTAAATACTTCCCTTCGTTGACAGCACACCATTGATCCTGCCATCCATACAAACTGCATCTCTAAGGGCACGGGCAAATGCTTTGAAGACTGCTTCCGCTATGTGGTGAGGATTCTTACCATATATGACATTTACGTGCAAGGTTATTCCCCCGTGATCCGAAAAAGACTTAAAAAACTCCTCAAGGAGGAGGGGGTCAAAATCCCTTATCTTCCCGCCGCCGAAATCGGCCCGGAATACCAGGGAAGGTCTTCCTGAAATATCAATGCAGACATGACACAGGGTTTCGTCCATGGGCACAAAGGAGCTGCCGTAGCGACTTACCCCGTTTTTGTCTCCGAGCGCCTCCTTAACCGCTTCTCCGAGACATATCCCTGTATCTTCCACGAGGTGATGATAATCTACATCCGTGTCTCCACTGCATTTCACTTCCAGATCAATAAATCCGTGCTTCGCAAACAGGTCGAGCATATGATCAAAAAATGGTATCGTAGTGGATATATTGCCTGTTCCCGCTCCATCGAGATTTATCTCAACAGATATATCGGTCTCTGTGGTTTTTCTGACTACTTTTTTCTTCCTTGCCATAATGTCAGGCCTCCTTTTACAATACCTTATTAAGAGGATATTCTATTATGCCTTCAGCCCCGGCTTCCCGGAGAAGAGGTATCAGTTCTCTTACGATACTTCGATCTACAACTGCTTCGACAGCGAACCAGTTTTCGTCAGACAGTCCTGAAGTGGTGGGCGCCTTGAGAGATGGGAGCAACAGGACGACTCCTCCAAGATTTTCCCTGGCAACATTCATCTTAAGTCCGACCTTGCCCATGGCCATAAGCGATCCTCCGAGGAGAATGCTTATCTGCTCGATCTTTTTCCTCTTCCATGGATCATCCCATGCCTTTCTGTTGGCGATCAGCTGGGTGTTTGTCTTCATAAACTCATGAACGATTCTTAATTTGTTGGCCTTCAGAGTGCTTCCTGTTTCCGTAACCTCTACTATAGCGTCAACAAGGCCCTCGACCACCTTGGCCTCTGTGGCGCCCCAGGAAAATTCCAGATGAGCATCTATGCCGTTCTCCTTAAGATAATTACGAGTAACATTAACCAGTTCTGTGGATATTCTTTTTCCGGAAATGTCTTCCAGAGTCTTTATCGGAGAATCATCTCTTACAACAAGCACCCACCGGGCCTGTCGTGCGGATGCTTTTGAATAAACGAGATCCTGAACCACAACAACATCAGACTCGTTTTCCAGGATCCAGTCTTTTCCGGTAAGGCCAAGATCGAGGGTCCCATCGTCTATATACCGGGACATCTCCTGAGCTCTTACAAGGGCGCAGGAAATGTCTTCATCATCAATATCGGGGAAATAGCTTCTTGAATCATAGGTTATGGACCATCCGGCCCTTTTGAAAAGCTCAATCGTGTTGGATTCAAGACTCCCTTTTGGTATCCCCAGTTTCAATTTTTTCATTTTTTATAAACCTTCTCCGGATCGAAAATTCTCTCACCAATTATGTGCATTTCTCCATCTGACACTCTTCTGTAAAAACAGGATTTGTAGCCTTTATGACATGCAGCTCCACCCATTTGATCTACCTTCAGAATGACTGTGTCAAGATCGCAGTCAACAAGAATTTCCTTGACAATTTGAACATTGCCTGATGTCTCACCCTTGACCCAAAGAGTACTTCTTGATCTGCTCCAGTAAGTTGCCCTGCCTGTTTCAAGTGTCTTCAGCCATGCTTCTTTGTTCATATAGGCCAGCATCAGGACATCGTTTGTTTCATAGTCCTGAGCCACAGCAGGAACGAGCCCGTTCCCCTTCTCAAAATCAAGTTCCACCACTGCATCCTTTCCCCGATTCTTGACGAAATCAGGAATCAATTTCACGCTACCTATTCAATCTAGAATTTCACAATCTAATTCAATACTTCATTTTAGGCAAGCTCTTTTTCTCCATTTTGAACTTGCCTGGGATTCATTTTTATGTTAGCAGAATAACATGAGAATCAGCTAACTTTATTGAGGGAGGTTGTAGAGTTATGAAGGTATTGATAGGTGGTGCAATAGCGGCGGTCCTGGGACTTTTCGGCCTGGCAATTTGGTGGGAAGAGTTTTTTGAGTTGCTTGCGGGTGGAATCCCGATTTTTCTTTTGCTGGGTGGGGCACTTGCCATATATGTCGGTTACGACGAGATGAAGGACCAGTTGGAATCGAAGGATGAGGATAGGGCGAGTTCCGGAGATCTGGATGCTGCCAAGGAAGAGCTGCAAAAGGCAAAGGCTGAGGCGGAAAAATACAAGGCGGAGCTCGATAAAACAAAGTTCGCGGATAAAACTGAAGCTGGAAAAGCAAAGGACACGAAGAAGAAATAATATAATTGTCTAAGTCAGCAAAACTGCCCGGTACGAAATGTTTGACCTGAGTAATCACTCAAAGTCGAAGGTGTTAATGCTGAGGGCAGGCATCTTGTGTTGGGGCAGGAGCCCGGTTTTGCTGTGGTGCTGTGAGCCGGGTTGTCCTGAGCCTCTCTCTTCCCGGCTGGGGCGTAAATAACATTTGACAGACCGGATAAAATCAATTAGTCTGCGGTTTCATCAAAAAATGAGGTTTTTGTACCGGGCGAACATAATGAAGAATAAAACTCCAAATTTCCTGCCAACCATGTTCTTTCACGAGAACTACATCTATTAATGCCTGCTTCTTGCCCATGACATGGGGGGAAAGCAGGCCATCAAGATTCGTATTTTTCCGTAATATCTTAACAATTTAAACCAGACAGTGTTTGTCCTCATACGGTGAGCAGTGTATGAGGACGGTTATTATTTAAAAGGGGGTTACCATGAAGAAGAGTCTTCTGATATTTTTGATGATAGGAATGGCGGCATTATTAGTGACAACAGGTTGCCAAAAAAAAGAAAAAACAACAGAACTTACATACAGTATATTCTTTCCGCCCACCCACAGCCAGTGCAAGGCTGCCGTATCATGGGCCGAGGAGATAGAGAAGCGATCCGACGGAAGAATAAAAATCACCATCTTTCCGGGAGGAACCCTGACGAAGGCAAATCAGTGTTACGACGGTGTTGTAAAAGGGATATCGGATATAGGAATGTCCTGTTTCGCTTACACGCGGGGCCGCTTTCCGATAATGGCAGCGGTTGACCTTCCTCATGGATATCCTGACGGCAGCGTGGCAACCCGCGTGGCGACCGAATTCTATAAAAAGATGTCACCAAGCGAATTGAATGACGTAAAGGTTCTCTATATACATGGGCATGGTCCGGGATTGCTGCACACAAAGAAACCGGTCAGAACACTGGAAGATATAAAGGGAATGAAGATACGATCGACGGGGCTCAGTGCCCAGATTGTGAAGACACTCGGCGGAGCGGCTGTCGCGATGCCGCAGGGCGACACGTACGAGGCCCTGCAAAAGGGTGTAGTTGAAGGTACCTTTACACCTATAGAGACTCTCAAGGGATGGAGACAGGCGGAGGTTGTCGACTACACAACTGAATGCACAGGTGTCGGTTATACCACTGCCATGTTCGCAGTGATGAATCCTGAAAAGTGGGACGCTCTGCCGAAAGATCTCAAAAAAATATTTGAAGAGGTGAGCGAGGAGTGGGTTGGAGTGCATGGAGAAGCCTGGGACAGAGGTGATGATGAAGGGCGCGCATACACCTTAAGCCAGGGCAACGAGATCATTGCCCTCTCAGAAGAGGAAAACAAGAGATGGGCGGAGGCGGTAAACCCGGTGGTTGAAGATTACATAAGCGCCACCGAAGAAAAAGGATTGCCGGGGAAGAAAGCCGTGGCGCAGGTAAAAGAACTCATCACCAAATACAGCAAGTAAAGGATCGGAAATCGGGGAACGGAGATCGGAGATTAAACTCCGAACCCCGAAACTCGAAACTTGAAAGCATATGTTAAGGTTGAAAAAACAACTCGACAATCTCAGTAACGCATTCAACTGGCTTGCGGCGGGCGCCATCCTGATCATGATGGCGCTCACGTGCGCCGATGTGGTGTTGCGTCTTTTCCGTCATCCCATTCCCGGAACGTATGAAATTGTGGGTCTTATGGGAACGGTCGGTGTTTCCTTTGCCCTGGCTTATACCACGGCGAAAAAAGGACATATCATGGTGGAGTTTTTGACCAACATGATGCCGAAGAAGACTCAATGTATTGTTGCCGCAGCCAGCGAATTTTTCAGTGCTTTACTGTTCGGCATAATAGCGTGGCAAAGCACCTTATATGCCCTGGACCTGATACATACCAGTGAAGTTTCCCTTACCGTTGAGATACCCGTATATCCCTTCGTTCTCAGTATAGCGATCGGCTGTTTTCTTACAGGTCTCGTTCTTGCGACGGATTTCTACACATCATTGAAGAGGATCATAACGTGAGCCCAACTTTAACCGGCCTTATCGGTATTGCCGCTCTTTTTATACTGATATTCCTGAGGATACCCGTCGGGTTCGTCATGGCGGGGGTGGGTTTTTTAGGCTTTGGTTATATTGTTTCTTTCGACGCGTCCATGAACATGATCGCGAAAGATCTCTTTTCCGTTTTTGGATCTTACAGTCTTACCGTAATACCCCTTTTTGTGCTGATGGGGCAGCTTGCGTATCATTCCGGAATAAGCAAGAGACTCTTTAACGCGGCCTATAAATTTATCGGTCATTGGCCCGGGGGGCTTGCCATTGCAACTGTAGGGGCATGCGCGGCTTTTGCCGCCATTTGTGGTTCCACAAATGCGACAGCTGCAACCATGGGTGCGGCAACACTCCCGGAAATGAAAAGATACAACTATAAACCGGAGCTTGCCACCGGAGTAGTCGCCGCAGGCGGAAGCCTGGGCATTCTGATCCCCCCGAGTGTCATATTTATTGTCTATGGGATACTTACAGAGCAATCCATAGGCAGACTCTTTATGGCAGGTCTGTTGCCCGGTCTTATTCTTGTACTCCTTTTCATTCTTGCCATTGTCATATGGACACGTATGCGGCCGGAACTGGGACCGAAAGGGCCAAAAGTCCCTCTCAGAGAAAAGCTGGCATCGCTTTCAGGACTTATTGAAACCCTGCTCCTGTTTGTACTGATAATGGGTGGTTTATTCTGGGGGTTTTTCACTCCCACGGAGGCCGGAGCAATAGGTGCTTTCGGTACACTTCTTCTGGGGCTTGCAGGCCGTAATCTCACCATGAAAGGATTTATCGCATCTCTTGCTGAAACGACAAGGATATCCTGCATGATCCTCGTAATCGTCGCAGGGGCCACTATATTTGGGCATTTTCTCGCGGTAAGCAGAATTCCCTTCGACATCGCGAGAGGAGTATCGGAAATACAATTGCCACGGTATGCCGTCATGCTGATTATTATCATGGTGTATCTGATTGGGGGATGCATCATAGATTCTCTGGCCCTTATCATGCTGACGATACCCATTTTTTACCCGGTTGTGCTGTTGCTGGGCTATGATCCGATATGGTTTGGTGTAATAATAGTACTGGTAACACAGATCGGCGTAATCACTCCACCTGTAGGGATAAATGTCTATGTGGTTAGCGGTGTTGCCCGAGACGTACCCCTTGATGTTATCTTCAAGGGAGTGCTCCCTTTTCTGGCAGCGTTGATAGCAGGCACGCTTCTCCTCATCGCATTCCCTCAGATTCCCCTTTTACTTCCGGGTCTGATGGGGTAAAGGCTCAAGGGGTTCGAGGATTCAAAAAGAAGCTGAAGGTCCGGCAAAGGGTATTCGAAATGACCAAATTGCAGAGAAGAATCTGTCTTTATCTCACCCCTCTTCTAATATGTTTTTTCATCCAGGGATGCTGCTTCTTCCCAAAAGGCAAAGAACACAAGAGAGTGGTTCGCAAGATGCTTGTAACTGCCTACGATGCGGGCCCGGAATCATGCGGGTGGGAGAGGAAATACTGGTGCATTGGCCCTCCGGTTTACGCGTATGGACCACTCAAAGGCAAGCGCAAAAAGGTTGGTATTACCGGCGATGGAACAGAGGCAAAACATGGGACCATCGCGGCAGATACCAGGTTGTATCCCTTCGGCACCAAGATGTATGTGCCGGGTTATGGCTGGGGCGAGGTGCATGATACCGGAAGCGCAATAAAGGGAAATCACATAGACGTATTCTTTTCCGACCGTGATGATGCCCTTGAATGGGGGAGAAAATATCTGAAGGTGGTTGTCCTACTGCCGAGGTGACTCGGACCTTTTTCTTCTGAACATCTCCAAAATAAGCAACACTGCCCCGACCGATATGGCCGAATCAGCTACATTGAAGGCGGGCCAGTGCCAGGACGCTATGTAAAAGTCAAGGAAGTCTACAACACTTCCGAATCGTATCCTGTCCAGTAAATTCCCCACGGCTCCACCGAGTATCAGCGCAAGGGCAAATGTAAGGAGCCTCCCGGCCGACTTATTTTTCGCAAGAAACCACAGGATCATCACGATAGCCGCTGCCGACATGACTATCAGAAACAGCGACCGAAACACGGGGGCAGCGTTCGCAAGGAAACCAAAGGCGGCTCCCGGATTTCGTATGTAAGTGATGTTGAAAAAGCCGTCGATCACCGGATACGAGGCATAAAGAGACATCACGGAACTCACATACATCTTGGAGATCTGATCCAGGCCCACAACGAGCAGCAGTGTGATTAAGAAGATACCATGTTTTTTACTCAAAACCTGTCCTCCTTACAGATTCTTCACGCACCTTGCGCATATAGTCGGATGATCGGCATTCTCACCGACCGTCTCGCTGTAATTCCAGCACCGGTCACACTTCATTCCGCGGGCCTTGGAAACTTCTATCTTGAGCCCTTCAAATTCTGTACTCTCGTAAGGATCGGAAACCTGGTCCGCCGGAACAAGATTCACCTGGGACACGATAAGAAGAGATTTCATTGTGTCGAGATATTCACCGAGAAATGCCTGCAGTTTCTCCGGGGCATGAACATTCACACAACTGTCAAGGGAGTGGCCCACCACCTTTTTCTGCCGGGCTATCTCTATGGCCTTTGACATTTCTCCCTTGGCGGCGATAAGAGTCTCCCACTTTTTGCCGAGCTCTTCATCAAAATATTGAGATTCGACCTCCGGGAACTGCGTCATATGAATGCTTTCCTCTTTGCCGTTATAATCCGGCATACTCGACCATATTTCCTCAGAGGTGAAGACAAGCACCGGCGCAAGGAGCCTTGTCATGGCGTTAAGGATTATATACATCGCGCTCTGGGCGGATCGTCTTTCTTTTGCCCCGGCTTTTGAGGTATAAAGCCTGTCTTTCAGGACATCGAGATAGAGGGCGCTGAGATCGACACTGCAGAAATTGTACAGGGTGTAGTAAACAGCATGGAACTGATAGCTCTCATATGCGTTGCGCACCCGCCGGATGATTTCCTGAAGGCGGTGGAGAGCCCACCTGTCTATCTCCTCCATATCTTCCACGGAAACCATATCCTTCACGCAATCAAAATCATACAGGTTGCCCAGTATATATCTGCTCGTATTGCGAATTCTTCTGTATGCCTCGACGAGACGCTTCAGTATCTCTTCGGATATCCTGATGTCAACGGTGTAGTCCTCGGCGGCAACCCACAGACGCAGTATCTCAGCCCCATATTGATCAACCATTTTCTGGGGATCTATAAAGTTGCCCAGCGACTTGGACATCTTCTTGCCATCTCCATCAACCACAAAGCCGTGGGTAAGCACATTCTTGTAGGGCGCTCTGCCCCGGGTTCCGACCGATTCCAGGAGGGTGGAATGGAACCACCCTCTGTGCTGGTCACTTCCCTCGAGATACATGTCACAGGGCGATTGGAGGTTATCTCTCTTTTCAAGCACCGCCGCGTGGCTCACCCCGGAATCAAACCAGACGTCAAGGATATTGGTCTCTTTCTTGAAATTTGTCCCACCGCAACTCGGGCACGCCACGTCATCGGGAAGGAGGTCGGCCGCGTCTCTCTCGAACCATATATCGGCTCCATGCTCCCTGACAAGGGCGACAACATGATCCAGAACCTTTTTCATGGTCAGATATTCACCGCAATCTTTGCAGTAAAATACCGTAATGGGTACTCCCCACGAGCGCTGCCGCGATATGCACCAGTCAGGCCGGTTTTCAATCATGCCGTAAATACGATCGCGTCCCCATGAAGGAAACCAGTTGACACTGTCTATGGCCGCAAGCGCCTTTTTGCGCAGACCATTTTTCTCCATTGAAATAAACCACTGCTCTGTTGATCTGAAGATAATGGGATTCTTGCACCTCCAGCAGTGTGGATACTGGTGCTCTATATCCATGGTTCCGAGAAGGGCTCCCACTTCTCTCAACTTTTCATTCACCGCGTCGTTCGCGTCAAATACAAACTGGCCGGCAAAAAAATCCACATCGGGAGTAAACCTGCCGTCATCATCCACCGGCGCGTAGACATCCAGCCCATATTCAAGACCTATCTCATAGTCTTCCTGTCCATGGCCGGGAGCGATATGAACACATCCCGTTCCGGCATCCAGGGTTACAAAGGGCGCAAGTATCAGTACGCTTTCACGTTCGATAAATGGATGCTGGCATTTTAATCCCTCTAAAGCGCTGCCCTTAAACTCATCGAGAACCTCATATTCTTTTTCTCTGAAGCCAAATGCATCGAGGCAGTAGTCCAGCAGTTCCTTCGCGAAGATCAGCACCTCTCCCTCAACCTTGACCGCCACATAGTCAAAATCTTCATGCAGGGCGATGGCGAGATTGGCGGGGATCGTCCAGGGCGTGGTCGTCCAGATGACCACACTGATCTTTTCACCGGAAAGTCCGGGAAGTACGCCGGAGATATCAGATGTCACAGGAAATTTGACATAAATGGAAGGTGTCATATGGTCGGCATATTCCACCTCTGCTTCCGCGAGGGCCGTCTTACAAGAGGCACACCAGTAGACCGGTTTTTTCCCCTTGTAAACATCCCCACTCAGGAGAAGCTTTCCGAACTCTTCAATCGTTGTCGCTTCATAATCGTAATCCATTGTCACGTATGGATTATCCCATTCGCCAAACACGCCAAACCGCTTGAACTGTTTTCTCTGAATGTCAAGATACCTGTCGGCGTAAGTGCGGCAGAGCTTTCTCTTCTCCGCCTGCGTTATTGCATCCTTTTTCTCGCCCAGTTCCTGATCCACCTGATGCTCGATGGGAAGGCCGTGGCAGTCCCATCCCGGAACATATACACAGTCAAAACCCACCATATTTTTCGATTTTATGACTATGTCCTTGATTATCTTGTTAAGCGCCGTTCCGAGATGGATATCCCCATTCGCATAGGGGGGGCCATCATGAAGAATGTAGCTTTCCCGGCCCTTTGATACCATCCTTATTTTTTCATAGACATCCATCTCTTTCCATTTTTCAAGCATCTCCGGTTCCTTTCGGGCCAGATTTGCCTTCATTGAAAAGCTGGTCTTTGGCAGGTTCAGTGTGTCTTTATAATCCATTTCCATCTCCTGAGAATATGTACTGAAATTTATTAGCCTGCCCTAATAACACAATCTGCCGTAAACAGGCAACTCTTTAACTTGGCCCATATTAATCTGTTTCTGTTCTTCTTGAAAACGATGATCAGGGATTATTTTTGAAACGGTGTGTATCAGAAGCTGTATTTGATTTCACAAAACAGGCGGTCATTGTTGCCAATATTGCTGTATCTTGCAAGATTGCCGGATTGATAGAGGACCACCCCGCCTGATATTTTAACGGAGTCAGTTATATCGTATTCTGTGGAAAAATGTTGCAGAGCCCCGTCCTGGCCGGTCACGCCGAAGGTGGAGGTCAGGATGGTCAGGGTGAGGGTGTCATTCAGGAAATCTCTGGTCAGTCTTGCCGCCCACTGGAATTCGTCCTCCTTGGCGTAATCAGGAGGAAGTTTTAATGCCTCATCAAAATCGTTAATCTGTCTGTCCGCGACCTCGATGCTGAGTGTGGTATCTTTAAAGCCGGAATATTCAACGCCGGCCAGAACATCTGTTCTCGAATAGTCTTTGCCGGGCGAATTAAAGAACTCAAAACCGTCTATATAAGCGACCTCCGACTTTAAAAGCCAGTTACCAAGCGCCTGGTTGAAGGCGGCACCAAACATCTTCAGGCGCGAGTGTTTCCATTCGGTTTGTTGGGGTGCTGCGGATACAAGCCGTGTATGGGGCATGTCGTTATAAAAGTCGGCCCAGTAAAATGCAATATCCCATCCGCTGAAAATCCCATTGAGGGCAGCCGCGTACTCGGTGTTTTTAAAATTGGAGGCTGGTTTATCCTCATGGGGCGGTGGTATCGATAAAGGATAAAAATCGCTGCCATATTCCGGATTCTTGTTGAATCGAATTTCATGAATCGCAATACCGGTCAGACTCCAGTCACCAGTATAATAGTCGAGCCGGGTCATTGTGACGGGAAGCCGCAGGTCTTCAATATCAGCTATCCCGGGTAGTCGCATGTCAAGCGGGTTGAGTATGTCTGTAACGCGTATGTTGTCAGATTTTCCCCACACAACAATCTGGCGGCCTATTTTAATATCGAAGTTTTTTGTCAGACTACCCTGGACATATGTTTCACCAAGCTCAAGCTCTTTTTCGTAATTATCCAGCACATCATCGGTGAATTCATCACGGCCCCTGATTGCGTACGCAAAATCGTATGTCCCCTTACCGCTTATGCGAGCCTGCCATGCACTGGAAAGTTTGGCGTTTAATTCAAGACTGAGTTTTGTGCACAGGCGCGACAGACCTCGCCAGTCGGTTCCATTCCCTTCAGGTTTATCATGGGCGAAGTTGTAAGAAGCGCCGAGTTTGAGGTTGCCGTTCAAACTGAAAGCAGATGGTTTAACTTCCTCGGATGGTAACCCGTGAGCGGTCTGTTGGGTGTCATCATCAAAGCCGCCGATAATTTCATCGAGTGATTCATTTTCGGCAGCAAAGGTCGGCCACGGCAATAATAATGTAAAAGCCATGAAGGTGACAAAACAGGCGGCAATGATGATCTTATTCCCCATCAAATTTCCAGTTTCCAGTTTCCAGTTTCAAGTCACCAGTGTCAAGCTTCCGGTTTCCAGTTTCCAATTCCGAACCTACAATCCCTTTTCCATCCGGCGAACCGTGAACAAATCATAGTCAAGGTTCTGGTTGAATTTTACATCACGCAGCTTCAGGATAGTTTTATGTACCGTATCCTTGCCTTTTTTCTTTGTCACATGCATTTCGGTTGCCACCCAGATACCTTCGATACGTTCGATATTTTTAACATCCATGTATTTCAGGTAACCACCGTCACAAACCCACTGCTTCGCCCGGATGACAAAGAAATTGTCCTGGCGCACAAAAAGAAGTGATTTTTCATATCCGGTCTCCTCCATTATATCTTTTGAACGGGGGATAGACCAGATTACCCATGTTTTGACACCATTCACTTCTGTTTCTTTGAGCTTTTCATAAAACGTATAATCATAGTCTTCAAGATTGCGGGAGGTCATGTCCGAATATGTAAGGTCCGAACCCATAAAACTTCCGCTTTTATCGGTTGACGCAATCCGCTTGGTCTTTCGAAGCGCAGGCAGGTACAACCACTGGTCGTCGTCCTTGTCGGGATCGTCATAGTCATAGGTAAGAAAGGCCGTGTCCTTGACATCTGCCGGATGCTGAAAGAACATCAGTTTCAGTGAGTCTTCACCCTTGTCTTTGCTGAACGTATGGATCTTCCGAACCCTTTCACTCCCTCTTTTATCGATCAGGATCATCTCCATGTCGGAGATCTGGTTGTCCCCGTCATCCCTCGCGTCAACCTTTTCCATGATTGCGCGTGCTTCGGGATTATCGGCACAGGCGCAGGGAACGGTGTATAGCAGCATTAAAAAAACAGTAAGAACCAGTGTAAGGATTTTCTTTATATTCTTCATGATATCGCTCCTGTTTCCTGTCTCCTGTACCCCTTCTTCTCCGGCCTGTTCACAATTACCATAAGTGCGGGCGCGATAAAATAGTCTGCAAACAGTGCCAGAATAATAACCAGACCGGTCAAAAACCCGAACTGAATCAGGTTATTCATGGTAGCAAACATGAATATGAAAAACCCGATGGAAAGAACGCAGGATGTAATCAGCATCGCGCGGCCGGTAGTATGCAGGGTTTCCATGACGGCGGCCTTCGCGTCTCCCGACTCCTCAAAGTACCTTCTGAAATTGTGCATGAAATGAATCGTATCATCCACGGCAAGTCCGATGGCGATGTTGCCCACCAGCATGGTAAACAGGTTCATCGGTATAGCAAACCAGCCCATAACGCCCAGGGTGGCAATAATCGGCGCGAGATTGGGTATCATGCTGAGAAGACCTATGCGCACACGCCCGATCAGTATAATCATCAGGATCGTGATCACGCCCAAGGCATACAGATAGCTTTTACCCATACTGGCAATCGCGTTGTTTACGGTCCTGAACATAATAGCCGACATACCGGTTACGGTAATTTTTACATCCGGGTACATTTCCCGAAGGTAATCATTTACCTTTTCAAAAAACTCGGTATAGGCAACGATATCTAAGAACGGTAATTTCACCATCAGACACGCTTTTGAAAACTGGCTGTCTGTAAAGTCTTCCATATCGTCTGACCCGCTGTTTTCAAAAAGGAGCAGTTCCTGGGCAATCAGATTTCTGTTTTGGGGAATAGCGTAGAATTCCTGCCTGTTTTCATGTAAGGCGCGGTTTGTTTCCTTCAGAATTGTTGTAAGGGACCAGGCTTTTCCGGCAAATACTTTCCCTGCCTCAAGTGTTTCAAGATACGCGGCCGTTTCTTCCATTCTATTTAAGAGGCCCGGATCGTACAGTCCATTTTCCTTACCTGTATCTATAATAATCGCCATATTGACAGAACCGCGAAGCTCTTTGTCTATTGTCTCCGTTGCAATGCGAGAGGAGTTTTCTTTCGGAAGCCATTTCAACACATCGTGCGAAAAGTGGATTTTCATAGCGCCAACTATGGATAACACCATGATAACAGTCGATATGACGAGAATCTTATACGGATGCCCGGTTGCAATCAGGCCTACCTTCTCAAGTAATCTTTCGATTGTCCTGTCTCTCGATTTATCTTTTCGGGTTTTGAGAGTTCTGACCGGTATAACAGCGAGAAGTGCCGGCAGGAGGATAATTGTATAAACCATCGCGAGAAGTACCCCTGTGCCGGCAAAGATACCGAGATCCGCGATAGGCGCAACCTCTGAAGTTGAAAAGGAGAACAGCCCCCCCGCGGTAGTCGCGGCCGTCATAACCACGGCAAGCCCTGAATGGCCTATGGAATAAGCGATGGCCTCTTCCCTGCTGCCGCTTTTAAGAAAACTCTGATAGAACATTGCCAGAATATGAACACTGTATCCCACACTCACCGCGAGTATGAAGGATGGGAGTATCTGGGTAGGCAGCTTTATGGGCGTTTTGAACGCTGCCATGAGACCTATTGTCGAAACAAGAGAAAGGACAACAATCAAAAGGGGCAAGACAACGCCCGTGACTCGTCGGAACATTATGAATAGCAATATTGCGATAGTGACAAAGGAAAGCAGTAAAAACCTGCGGACATCTTTTATCATTGACTGTTTTATAAAGTGGGTCACTGACGGCATACCCGCGATATAAATTTCAAAATCGACACTTTTATATTTCTTTGCGATTTTATCCACGGTGAGGACGACCTCGCTGTTCTCCTCATCCGTCAGGTACTTTTTCTCATCCGGCGTACCTGAATTCGTCAGGCCCAGGTCTTCACTATCTTCAAATCCTTCAAGTACGTCCGTGTCACCCCCGGCCGAAGAATGGGTCTGGGTTTTAATCACGATGGTTGTCATTGTGCCGTCTTCGGATATCAGAAGATTTTCATACAGCGGATTGTCAAGCGTCCGATCCCGTATTGATACGATCTCTTCGGGGGTCTCGGGCCAGTTTTCAAGCAGGTCCTCAACAATAAGTTCGTCTTTTTCGCCCCGTGTATTCCTCGCGTTGATAAGGCTGGTGATATCCTCAACATACGGAACATTCTCTTCGAGATCTTGATGGAGTCTCCTTAATTTTTCAAGAAAGCCGCCCTCGAAGACCTCCGGAGAACGGATCGCGACAATAATAACCTCGTCCCTGCCGAACTGGTCACGAAAATCGTTATACTCTATCAGGGTCGGGTCGGTCTTGTGCAGGAACCCTTCCATGGAGATATCAATGGTCAGCTTCGGAAGCTGCGTCGTGATGGCTGCTATCAACACAGCCATAATAAGAAGGGTCTTAATCCGGTTGCGATATATGATCCGCGCGAAGGAAGCGAACCATATTTCCACAGTGTTTCTGACATTTGTCATGAGAATCCTCCGAATGTGAACTCGCTTCGCCAGCTTATTTTTTGAGCATAACGCAGAGATTGGGTAAAAAGACCATAAAGCAACAGAGTCATTGATTATTCCTGGAATATAAACAGGGTCAGACTCGAATTAATTGTTGAGCACTGGTGAATTCAACTGATAAATCACACCAGATCGAGTCTGACCCCGTTTTGCACCCGGATTACAGCTCCCCTCTTGAAATTACTGGCCTGATGGCAGTGCCCGGCGGTTAAATATAAAAGCGGTGATCAGACCGGCGATAATATGCCAGATTCCCCACCATGCAACAAGAATAGCCATCCCGCCCAGCCCTTCAAAAAAGTTGAAAACCAGAACCAGTCCGAGCGCGGAATTCTGGATTCCGACTTCGATACATACAGCTCGCGAATCCGCTTCGTCGAGTCTGAAGAGCCGTCCTGCCCAGTATCCAAGATTGAGGGCCAGGGCGTTGTGGATAAAGACGAAGAGAGCAACCAGTCCGATGACCTTGAGAAAGATACTCCAGTTTGCCGCCAAAGCGCCGCAGACGATGGTGATGAAAAAAACAAGAGTGAAGATTTTAAATGGGCGTCGGACCCTGTCTGCGAGAGTGGGAAAAATACGGGACAGGGTAAGGCCAATGACGAGAGGAATGCCCAGGATCATGAAGATAGTGGTGAACACGTCCATGGGGCTGAGGCTTACCCTTCGCAGGATCGCGTCAGTGGGAGGGTAAAGGCTGCCCCACAAGGCCAGGTTGAGAGGGGTCATTACAATGGCTGCGGCCGTGGAAATGGCAGTCATGCTGATAGACAGTGCAGAATTTCCTTTAGCGAGGTATGTAATAATGTTTGACAGGTTGCCACCCGGGCACGCGGCCACCAGAATCATGCCCAGCGCTATTGAGGGTTGCGGTTGTAAAATATAGATGAGCAGAAAGGTAAAGGCCGGGAGCAGGATAAACTGGGCGCCCAGCCCGATGCTCGGTGCTTTTGGTGATACAATTACCCGTTTGAAGTCTTCCAGTTTGAGGTCCAGTGCGACCCCTAACATCATGAGCCCGATTGCCATATTAATCACCAATAGGCCCTGAGGATTAAAGTTAAGCCTGATCTGGTCTATAGCTGCTGCATCCATATGTTTCCCTCCTTCCAATGGTCACGAGTTATTCTATTTCGATGAGGCACTGCATTCCGGTATGCGGAGTATAAGCGGGACTGACTTTATGTGTCAATGGAATAATGATCACAATATTAGTGCAATATGGTTATGTCGCATACCGGCATGACGTTTCGCCATCACGTGAGCGGTAACTAAAAAAGGGTTGACAGGCACACGCAATGAATAGTATTCATCGTGTGAAAGACATTCATGACAAAGAATGGAAAGGGGGATGGCAGTGTACAAAGATCTGGAGAAGAAAACGACTGTTGTTACTGGATCGGGTAAGAGAACCGGAATCGGCTACGCTATTGCGGAGAAGCTTGCTTCCTGCGGGGCGAATATCATTGTTGCCGATCTCGGAAAGACTTCTGCCGGGGACATGGTAAAGACAGGCACATGGGAGGAGATGGAGGATATAGCGGGGACCCTCGCCGGTAATTTTGGTGTTAAAACCATGGCTGTTAACGTCGACGTTACAGACAATGAATCTATCGGCCGGATGATCGATACAATAGCGGGGCGATTTGATAGAGTTGACGTTCTTTGTAATAATGCGGGAGCGACTTTCGGTGTGCCTGACGCGGCACATACCTACGACGAAGGCGCGTGGATGAAGACGATAGATGTAAATCTCCACGGTGTATTCAGGGTTTCGAGGGCTATTATCCCCATGATGACGGGAGCGAATGGAACCATAATAAACACGGCATCGAGGGCGGGGAAAAAGCCACCCCTGTTCAACGGTGCCTATGCAGTAGCCAAAGCGGGCGTGATTATGCTCACAAAGGTGATGGCAACGGAGCTTGCCGGGGCGGGCGTCCGCGTGAACGCGATCTGCCCGGGCCAGATAATGACAGATCTGGAAAGGTGGCGTTTCGGCCTGGAGGCTGAAGTTTACAGTACCACCATCGAGGAGCGGGAGAAGGAGATGTGCGGGACTATCCCGCTGGGTCGTATCGGTACGCCTGGAGAGGTCGCGAATCTTGTAGCGTGGCTTGCGTCTGATGAGTCATCCTATATTACCGGGCAGGCGATAAATGTAACCGGTGGCCAATTAATGGAATTATAAAAATGGAGGATTAAGTGTGGAAAAAATAACAGGTGGTCAGCTCGTGGCGCGGTCCCTTATTGAAAGAGGAATCGAATATGTGTTCACGATTAGCGGCGGTCATATAACGCCGATTTACCAGTATCTTGAGGGTTCGTCTGTTAAATTGTTCGATACGCGCCATGAACAGGCGGCGGTATTTATGGCGGAGGCGTGGGGAAGAATGACTCGCAGTCCAGGTACAGCGATGGTCACGGCGGGCCCCGGATTTACCAACGCGCTTTCAGGGGTAGCAAACGCACGTCTGGCGAATTCGCCCCTTGTTCTTATCTCCGGTTGCGTCGGACTTGAATCAACAGAAAAACTTGACCTGCAGGACATGTCTCAGGTTCCTGTTATAAGTCCGATGGTGAAGAGGGCCTTTGTCTGTTACAACCCGGAGAGAATCCCGGAATTCATCGACCTTGCCTACCGCACAGCGGCAAGCGGGAGACCCGGCCCTGTTTATCTTGAATTGCCTGTTGACGTGTTGAACGCGGAGGCGAATCCCGAAAAGATAAAAAAGATACATACAGATGTCAATTCGCGTCCCGCTGACCTGGACAAAGTGGGGGCATTTATAGAGATGATCGGGAAGGCGAAAAAACCGATCGTGATCGCGGGGAGCGGTGCGTGGTATTCGGATGCAACGGAAGAGCTGGTACGATTTACAGAAAATGCCGGCATTCCCGCATTTACCTCATCACTTGGAAGGGGGACAATCCCCGATACCCACCCCCTCTGCTTCGAATCATCACTGGCAATCAGACCGGGTGCGGCGCTGGCGGCAAATATGACAGCCGACCTGATCATATTCCTCGGCTCGAGAATGGGATTATTTTACATATTCGGGGATATCTTCAACAAAAAGGCCGGGATTATCCAGGTCGATATCGAGCCGGAGGAAATAGGGAGAAACCGTTCCGTGGACCTTGCAGTCATGAGTGATATCGGGGCTTTCCTGAAAGAGTGCAATCGGGTAATCGATCAGAGAGGTATAGGGAATGAATGGAAAAGCAGATTTGGCGACTGGGTTTCAACCCTGGAAAAGGCGAAAGACGATGGAAGGGCTCAGGCGATAGCCGACTGGGAAAGCGATAATGTTCCCATACATCCGATGCGACTTGCGGCGGAAGTGAACGGCTTTATGGACAGAGATGATGATGTCGTAGTGGCCGATGGAGGCGACACGCAGGTCTGGATGGGTATGACGAGGACGATCAGAAAGGCCGGGCATTATCTTGATTCCGGACTATTCGGATGTCTTGCGGTCGGTCTTCCCTATGCCAACACGGCAAAGCTGCTTAATCCCGACAAGAGGGTCTGCCTCATTACAGGTGACGGGTCGGTGGGCTTCAATTTCATGGAATTTGAGGTTGCGATAAGGAGGAATCTGCCCATCGTTGTCGTAATCAGCAATGATCTCGGGTGGGGGATGATAAGGCACAGCCAGGAGCTGAGGATAGGTCATGCCATAAAAGAAGGCACATATATCGGCAGGGTGAATTACCATAAACTGGTTGAAGCGCTTGGCGGCAAGGGGATGTATGTTGAAAGACCCGAAGATATTCGCCCGGCCCTTGAAGAAGCGTTTGCCTCAGGCATGACCACGTGCATCAATGTGATGACCGATCCAACAACTATAAGCCCGGGCAGCGTCGCTCTGGCAAGTCTGGGTGCGTATAAGGCGGGGTGATGGTGAATATGGGTAGTGTGGGGCCTCTGTGCCCCATAGAGTGGGCACGCTACTTTTTACGAATGCATCACGTTTGAGAAAGGAATTGCTTAGACTATGGAGATCAGAGAAAGACCCGAGATCAGCGCTGAGGAGGGAGATGTAATACAAAAAGGTACCCATTCTTTCATGTATAAGATGGGATTTTTGGTATTCGCATTTGCCCTTATGGCAGCGATAATGCTTCTTCCATGTCCCGATCCTCTGGAGAAGGGAGGGGAGTTGATACCGCTCACCTGGGACGCGAAAGCCGCCATGGCCTTGCTTGTGGCGGCAATTGTACTGTGGATAACGGAGGTTATCCCTTTCAGCGTCACGGCTTTGCTTGTAATGCTTCTTATTCCCGTCTTCGGGATAGAGACGTTCAAACATGTCATCAAGCTTGGATTCGGCAATCCGATCATAGCCTTCTTTATCGGTGTGCTGGTACTCTCTTCCGCGTTCACCCGTTCCGGAATGGGGAACAGGCTGAGCTATCTTATACTTTCCATAATGGGAACCAGAACCAAAATGGTTATACTCGGATTTCTTGTCGTCGGAGCCATGCTGTCCATGTGGATTACCGATATGGCGGTGGCGGCAATCCTTATGCCGCTCGGAGTCGCCATTCTCAGGCAGTCGGGGGTTAAACCGATGGAGAGCAACTTCGGGAAGGGCCTGATGATCTCCTGCGCGTGGGGTCCCCTTTTCGGGGGAATTGCGACACCTTCGGGTTGCGGTCCCAACCCGCTTACGATAGGGTTTTTAAAAGAACTCGCTCATATTGATGTGGATTTTCTCACTTGGATGAGCATGGGACTTCCAGCTACTCTTCTGATGATACCGGCTGGCTGGCTGGTGATAACAACAATTTTCCCGCCCGAGATTGAAAGAGTTCCCATAAAAAGAGAAGATATCAGGAAAAAGCTTGATGATGCCGGGTCACTTACAAAAAAAGAGGTCTGGACGCTTGTCATATTCCTAATGACGATCTGCGCGTGGATTATGTCTCCATTTATAAGAGATATTACAAATGGAAGGATCGATATGCCGATGCAGGCAGTCGCCCTGTGTGGAGCCCTGCTGCTGTTTCTTCCCGGAATCGAGGTTATATCATGGAAAGAGGCGCAGAGAGATGTGGACTGGGGGGGGATAGTCCTGATCTGCGCTGGGATATCACTCGGTATGGTCGTGTACAATACCGGCGCGGCGCGGTGGCTGTCATGGGTATTTCTGGGCCCCGTAGTTCAACTGCCTGGGATTGTGAGGGTGTTTGTCATTGTGCTGGGCGTAAGCCTGCTTCATCTGGCCTTTTCCAGCAACACGGTGACCGGCACTATCATTATTCCTCTTCTGATTGCGCTTGCAGCGGATCTGAACATAAACCCGTGGCTTATATGTGCGCCGGCGGCATTTACATCGTCACTGGCCTTTATTCTGGTTACCGAGACACCGACAAACATTATACCCTATTCGGCCGGTTACTTTGCGATCAAAGATATGGCGAAGGCAGGCATAGTGATGACCTTTGTGGCGGCGTTATGCGTCGGCATTTCGATACTTACCTTCGGGAACCTGTAATGGGAGGTGAACCATGAAAGCAGTAGTGTATGACAGCCGGGAAAAACTTGTGATTCGGGATGTCCCTCTGCCGGAATTAGGGCCGAATGAAGTCCTGATAAAGGTGGTAAACACGGGATTTTGCGGTTCTGATCACTCAATGATAGAGAGCGGGAGTCTGAAGGATGGAACCATAATCGGGCATGAGGTAAGCGGCACGGTTGAGGATGTTGGCAGTGCCGTGAGGAATGTGGAGATGGGGTCCAGGATTATGATTCGTCCAACCTATTGCGGAAAATGCAGTGAATGCAGACTGGGCAAACCATACCTGTGCCAGGTTGACCGGCGCACTATAGGCCTGGGGGATTTCCCGGGAGGTTTTGCCGAATATCTTAAGGTGGATCCACGGATGCTCATTCCGATTCCGGAAGGGGTGGATTCACAGAATGGCGCGCTTGCCGAGGCCTTTGCGGCATCTCTGCACGGGATACGATGCTCCGGCAAAGAGGGAGGATCGGCACTGGTCATAGGGGGCGGTTCCATAGGGCTTGCTCTTGTCAGGCTGTTGAAGATTATGGGTTTTGGTCCGATCGCCCTGTCCGAGCCAGTGGAAGAAAAGAGGACCCTTGCAATGGATTTCGGGGCGGATACAGTTGTGGACCCGTTTAACGAAAATCTGATTCTGAGAACAATGGACGAAACAGATGGCGCCGGTTATGATACAGTGTTTGAATGCTCCGGCCTTGGAGAATCCGTTCAGATGGCTATAAACGCCGCGGCGAATGGCGGGACGGTGTGTGTGGTAAGTATCATCCTGCAAAACATTGAAATTATGCCTGTCACGCTCAATTTTAAAGAAGTCTGGCTTACAGGATCATACTCAAACACCCATGAAGAAAACATCCAGTGTCTCAAATGGATGTCAGAGGGGAAAATAGACGGGAGGTCGCTGATTACGGATCACATAAGCCTGGATGACCTGCCTCATATCTACAAGGTGCGTATAGATACCGGCAAGGCAATAAAGGTAATGCTGAAGATAGGGGACGAATTTTGAAGTTGGGATAGATCTTGGGGAAAAGAATGGGGTCGATAGAGAGAAGACAGAGAGAGAAAGAACAGAGAAGAGAGCAGATATTGGATACGGCGCGTAAACTCCTGTTCAAGAAGGGGATCGATGCGACTTCCATGAATCAGATCGCGCGAAACGCGGAACTGAGTGTAGGAACCCTCTACCTCTATTTCAAAAACAAGGAGAGCCTTTTTGCAGCGTTGCAGGAAGAAGGGCTTGACCTCCTCTATACGAAGATAAAAAAAGAGAGCGAGCAGGGCACGACCCCCCGGGAAAAGCTTGAGAGAGTGGCGCACGGGTATATGGATTTCAGTGAGGAATACCGTAAGTACTTTGACATCATAAATTATTTTCTTGCTTCGCCGGAGATTGTATTTCCTTCCTCCCTGAAATCCAGAGTTGACAAACACGTCAACAGGATACTTTCGGTTGTTGAAGATATACTGAAGGAAGGGGTTTCAAAAGGCACAGACGAAAGAGAGATAAGACGCAAGGCAGTCGTGTTCTGCTCAAGTCTTTACGGCATGATGCAGTTTAAGAAATTGAGAAACACTGTCCTGCAGGGTGAAAATTTTCGGGACCTGTACATGTACAGTTTCGACTGTATCGTGGGGTCTTGTTTGTTTGAGACAGAAGACAATTAATCAGTTTATCTGGAAAAGTCACGTGATGAGTTGTATATTGTACTTATTGTCAGATTAGAAGGGGCAGAAACGTATTAAGGTATGCAAGTTTAGAGACAGGAAAGTGTCTGACCAGAAGATATACACGGGTTGTGACAGGTATATTCCTCCTTCATTCGGGACTAAATATATGAACTGTCAGAAAGACATAAGTCAGCATAGACCCGGCAGATAAATGATTCCGTTTATTAATGGTCTTTTCGCCCAATCTCTGCGTTATGCTCAAAAAATAATCCTCGGAATATCAACTATATACCTGTGGTTATTTTTTCGCAGGCCTTGATATTGAACGAAAATCCTCATAAATCAACAGAATCATAAATAAATCTCTGGAATAATCTACAGGGAAAATTTTTGATTTTACTCGCCGTTTATCACGCCCTCCTCCTTCAGACTGCTGATCTCTTCCCGGGAATACTCAAGGATCTCTTTTAAAATATCTTCTGAGGGTTGCCCGAGGAGCGGCGCAGGGGCATAAACTTCTCCCGGCGTTTCGGACAAACGGATCGGTGAACCGGCGATTTTCATCTTGCCTATCCCTGGCTGATCAATCTCTACCAGCATTTTTCTATGCGCTATATGCGGGTCTTCACAGATATCCTTTATATTGTTAATCGGCGAATAGGGCAATCCCGCATCCTCAAAAATATCTTCCCATTCCCCGGTTGTTTTTTTCGCCATCTCAACGTCAAGAATCGTAATAAGATCCTTTTTGTTCCTGGTCCTCAGGGGATTGGTTTTGTATTTCGGATCATCGGTGAGATCCTCCCTGCCTATGACTGTACAAAACTTTGCCCACAGGGCATCTGTGCCGATAGCCGCTATGATCCAGGAATCCACGGTTTTGAATCCCTGAAAGGGTGTGATGGAAGGATGCGCGCCTCCCAGCGGACCCGCAACTTCTTCGTTGATGGTATATCTGGCAACGGCATTCTCCAGCACGGCAAACAAACCGTCCACCATAGATCCATCGTGGTGCTGGCCTCTACCCGTTTCTTCCCGTTTGTACAATGCCGCAAGTATCCCGATAACCGCCTGATGACCGGCAAAGATATCCCCGACAGATGAACCGACCCTGCATGGCGGTCCTCCCTCCGGCCCCGTGATACTCATGATACCGCTATAGGCCTGCGCCACCATATCGTAAGCCGGACGTTCGGTATATTCAGGAAGAGCATCATGGCCAAACCCGCATATGGAGGCATAGATCACCTTCGGATTTATCTTTTGGATCTCTTCCCAGCTAAAACCCAGCTTCCTCATGGTTGCAGGCCTGAAATTCTCAACAACAACATCTGAAACCCTGATCAATTCACGAAGGATTTTCTTTCCTTTTTCGTCCTTCAAATTCAAGACCATGCTTTTTTTGTTTCGGTTAAGGCTTATAAAATAGCCGCTTCTGTCTTTGCCCGGCTCGCCAGCAAAAGGCCCGAATTCCCTTGAATCGTCTCCATGAAACGGTTCGATATGAATAACCTCGGCGCCAAGGTCCGCCAGGAACATAGTGCATGTCGGCGCCGCGAGGACATGGCTTAAATCAACGACCCTTATACCTTCCAAAGCTCTGCTCATCGTTTCCTCCAGCTTTCTTCCTTTTATCCTGATCGTTTAACTTTAATGCGAATTGCGGGGATACAAAACTAAATCAAAGATTTACCCGAGGTGTTTCGTAAAACAATTCATTCTTCGATTATACCTTCACGGGTTAATCCCAGTTAGAGTGCAAGCACCCTGCATAAAACAAAAAAGAGGGTTCCCTTGTCTGCGACGAGCAGACTATGCGAACTTTAATACAAAATTCTTTGATAGCCAAGTAGAAAAAACCATTGGATCCAGCATCGATACTATTTTTCACTGCTGCCACGGTCGGAATCGGGGTTTGTTTCTGAATCAGGCAGGTAACAGAAAGAGATGAAGAAGAATCTGATATAGCTGTAGCAGATATGCGTGATAGCAGAGGACCATTCGCCTGTGTTTTTCGGCGCAGGAAATAGTCTTGAAGTTCATTTTCATTGATTTTATCCGTTGTTTTGCTGTAGTAACCGACGAGCATGTAAACTGAGATTGTATGGAATTTCCGGGTATGCTCGCCCATCTATCGGTCTTAGCAGTTGTGATAAACCTCATTGTTATGGCGCATGAAAGGAGACGTAAGATCAAGAAGATACGAATAGGCACGCGCGGAAGTGATCTCGCGCTTGTACAGGCGAACTGGGTTTCGGATCGCCTGAAGAACCTGTATCCGGACATGTCTGTGGAGGTTGTTCCGATCAGGACGCGCGGAGACAGGATGCAGAATATCTCCCTGGTGGAAATCGGGGGCAAGGGGATCTTCGTAAAGGAGATAGAAGAGGCTCTGCTGAGGGGGGACATAGACATCGCTGTTCACAGCATGAAGGATGTTCCGGTGGATCTCCCTGATGGCCTGATGATAGGGGCCATACCGGAGAGAGAAGACCCGAGAGACGTGCTGATTTCCAGGGAAGGTACGAAGATGGAGGGGCTTTCCAAAGGGGCAAGACTGGGCACAGGCTCCTTGCGCAGAGGAATGCAGATCAAAAGTCTTATGCCGGATATAGAGATCGTTCCCGTGCGCGGCAACATAGGCACGAGGATAAAGAAGATAGTAACGGAAAATCTGGATGGAATAATTGTAGCGGCCGCCGGGATGAAGAGGATGGGGCGCCGCAAAGAGATTTCGCAGTACATACCCCTTGAAGTCATGATGCCGTCGGTCGGGCAGGGTGTGTTGGGGATAGAGCTGAGGAAAGATGACAGGAAGGCCGAAGATCTCATCTCCCCACTCAATCACCCTGACACCCTGGTGGAAATCTCTGCCGAGCGCGCGTTTCTCAGACGTCTCGGAGGAGGGTGTCAGGTGCCGATAGCAGGTATTGCCAGAAAGCATGGAGACAGGCTGGTCATTAAGGGCCTTGTAGGAAGTGTTGATGGAAAGGTCATGATTATGGACGAGATCAGGGGGTCCAGTGGTGACTGGGAGGATATGGGGAATACCTTGGCGGAGAATGTGCTGTCACGAGGCGGTCGGGCTGTTCTGGACGAAATATACAAATAATGTCTGGCCCATATGGTGTGGACAACGAATGAAGAGACCGATATGAAAAAAACCGGAAAGGTATTTATAATAGGCGCGGGCCCCGGTGATCCGGGCCTTATGACGGTTAAAGGGATAGAGTGCCTGCGCGGTGCGGATGTAGTGGTGCATGACTATCTCGTGGGAAAAGAGATAATGCGGCACGCGGGAAAAGACGCGCGGCTTGTCTATGCTGGAAAGATCGGGGGGCGTAACAATATATCCCAGGAGAAACTGAACCGCATACTTGTTGAAGAGGCCATGAAGGGTAACACAGTGGCCAGGCTCAAGGGGGGAGATCCATTCATATTCGGAAGGGGAGGCGAAGAAGCCGAATTCCTTCAGAAGGCGGGAGTGCCTTTTGAGATAGTGCCAGGGGTGACATCGGCGATATCCGTCCCCGCCTACGCCGGAATACCCCTCACGCACAGGGAATTTACCTCCACGCTTGCCTTTGTGACGGGCCATGAAGACCCCGACAAAGCTGAAAGCCGCATCGACTGGAAAAAGATATCCACTATTGATACCATCGTATTCCTTATGGGCGTGAGGAATCTCTCCAGAATTGCCTCCAGTCTCATGGAAAATGGCCGAAGTCCTGACACTCCTGTGGCGCTGATAAGGTGGGGAACAACACCGAATCAGGAGACACTGACGGGGAGGCTCGGGGATATAGTTGCCCTGGCGGAGGAGAAGAAATTTTCACCTCCCGCCGTGTTTGTCGTGGGCGATGTAGTCGATCTGAGAGAGCGCCTTAGCTGGTTTGAGAAGAAACCACTGTTCGGTAAGGGCATTGTTATCACGAGACCGGAGGAACAGTCGGAAGAATTCGCGGCACTTTTGCATGATGAAGGGGCAAGGGTCATCTTCTTTCCGACCATCAAGATTGTGCCACCGGAAGACTATGGTGATCTGAATAGGGCCATAGAGAATATTGAAAAATATCAGTGGATTGTGTTTACCAGTGCGAATGGTGTGAGATTCTTTTTTGAGCGTTTCTGTAAACTGAGGAATGATATAAGGGACCTCAGGGGGATAAAGATCTGTACCATAGGTCCGGGCACACGGGCCCGCGTTGAGGGATATAATATCCGGGTGGATATGGTTCCCGAAGAGTATATCTCCGATGGAGTGGTGGAGGCGTTCAGTGGCGTGGATATTTCGGGTGCAAATGTGCTTCTGCCGAGAGCGGAGATTGCCGGGGATATTATTCCCGATGGACTCTCGGAACTGGGTGCAAATGTGGATGTGGTAACCGCTTACAGGACGGTAAACTCCGGTGAGGATGGGGAGGCAATTAGAGAATTGATGGACAGTGGAAAAATCGACTTGATTACCTTTACAAGTCCATCTACGGTGACTAATTTCATTGATATTATCGGAAAAGAAACAACCATTCCGAATCACATAAAGATCGCGTGCATAGGCCCGGTAACGGAAAATGCGTGCAAAAAATGCGGTCTCGGAATCGATATCATGCAGGGCCCTTATTCGATTTCCGGTCTGGTAGACGCAATAAAAACTGGAGTGTGTAAATGATAGGAATTTCAAAACTATACTGCGGAGGGGTTGAACCTTCCGATGTACTTCGTTATGGGGCAAAATCGGGGAGACTTCCCTCGCACCTTCTTCAGTTTTCCAGTGATAAGCGTCCGGTTGTAGTCTGGAACGTTACCAGAAGGTGCAACCTCAAATGTGTGCACTGCTATTCAAATTCTCAGAACATAAAATACAGTGACGAACTGAGCACAGAAGAGGGAAAGGCCCTGATATCCGATCTTGCCTCTTTCGGATGTCCTGTAATTCTCTTCTCCGGAGGGGAACCGCTGATGAGGGAAGATCTGCCGGAGCTTGTACAGTTTGCCGTGGACAGCGGGATGAGAGCTGTTATTTCAACAAACGGCACGCTTATAACAGAGAAAAAAGCCGCGATATTCGCCGGTATCGGCCTTTCATATATGGGTGTAAGTCTGGATGGGACAGGAGAAATTCACGACAGGTTCAGGGGTGTGAAAGGGGCCTTTGATGCCGCTGTACAGGGGATCAGAAGATGTCAGGACGCGGGCATTAAGGTAGGTGTCCGCTTTACTATAACCGGAGAGAACAGTTCCGAGATCCCCGCCATATTTGATTTCATTGAGGAAAACAATATTCCCAGGGCCTGTTTCTACCATCTGGTCTATTCGGGTCGCGCCTCCACGCTGGCCGACAATGATCTGGCGCACATCGAGACAAGAGAGGTTGTGGATCTGATCATGGACAGGACGCGTGATCTCTTCGACAGAGGCATGCCAAAAGAGATACTTACAGTGGACAACCATGCCGACGGGCCGTATATCTATCTACGACTGCTCAAAGAAGACCCTAAAAGGGCCGCCGATGTCTTGGAACTCCTCAGAATGAATGAGGGAAACAATTCCGGACGGGGGATAGGTTGTGTGAGCTGGGATGGCGAGGTATACGCGGATCAGTTCTGGAGGGAGATATCATTTGGAAATGTGAGAAAGCGCCCCTTCAGCGATATATGGCTGGACACGTCCAACGAATTGATGGCAAAATTGAAGGACAAGAAATCGTACGTAACGGGGCGATGCGCAAACTGCCGCTGGCTTGACGTATGTGGGGGTAATTTCCGCGCGAGGGCCGAGGCAGTGACGGGTGATATATGGGCGTCCGATCCGGCATGCTACCTGACAGACGAAGAAATAAGAGGTGATATATGAGTTTTCCTGATTACCGTCCGAGAAGACTGAGAAAAAATGAGAATTTCCGAAGGATGATCCGGGAAACCGGGTTGTCGGTTGATGACCTTGTCTGCCCACTCTTCGTGACTCATGGTGAGGGAGTGAAGAATCCCATTTCTTCCATGCCGGGAAATTTCCAGATGTCGATTGATAATCTTGTGAAGGAAGTGAAGAAGATAAAAAGTATTGGCATACCCGCGATCATGCTTTTCGGCATACCCGAGGCAAAGGATGAAGAGGGTTCCGGCGCCTGGGACGAGAATGGAATTATCCAGCAGGCGGTAAGAGAGATCAAGGATAAAGTTGCGGATATCCTTGTAATTACGGATGTATGTCTCTGTGAATACACGAGTCACGGCCACTGCGGGATACTCGATGACAACGAGGTGGATAATGATGCCACTCTGGAACTGTTAGCGCAAACGGCTCTGTCACACGCGCTTGCGGGGGCCGATATGGTCGCACCGTCGGCCATGATGGATGGACAGGTTTGCGCTGTTCGGGAAATGCTTGATGATGAAGGCTATGAGGATATACCCGTTATGGCATATTCGGCCAAGTACGCATCATGTTTTTATGGCCCCTTTCGGGAAGCTGCAGAGGGGGCACCACAGTTTGGTGACAGAAGGTCATATCAGATGGATCCTCCCAACAGTCGCGAGGCGATCAGGGAGGTTGCCCTTGATATTGAAGAAGGGGCCGATATCATCATGGTGAAACCGGCGCTTCCCTATCTTGATATTATACGAAGGGTGAAAGACGAGTTTGATCTGCCCCTGGCGGCCTACAACGTCAGTGGCGAATTCTCCATGATAAAGGCGGCGGACAAGCTGGGGTGGCTCGATGGCGAAAAGGCCATGATGGAATCTCTGGTATCTATCAAGAGAGCCGGGGCGGATATTATAATCACCTATTTCGCGCAGGAAGCGGCCGCACTGCTGAGGTGAAGGTTTCGAATTAGGGTTTGACGGGGTCTCAGTAATGGTTTCAAAACAATCTTTAATCCTGCCTCATACGCTTCGCATGATTGCGTGGGAGGTTACCCGGAGATGTAATCTTTCATGCGTGCACTGCCGCGCGTCATCGAAATACAGTTCATACGAAGGAGAGCTTGACACCGGGCAGTGCCTGCGACTTCTCGATGATATAGCCGCTTTCAGTTCCCCCGTAATTATTCTTACCGGCGGCGAACCCTATTTCCGCGAAGACATCTTTGAAATTGCCTCCTATGGAGAGAAAAAAGGTCTTCGCATGGTTCTCGCGACGAATGGCACCCTCGTTACAGACGAGATTGCACAGAAGACCATCGCCGCCGGGATAAAGAGGGTCAGCATAAGCATAGATGGCCATGATGCGAAAAGCCATGACGCATTTCGCGCGGTTCCGGGTGCCTTTAACGGCGCAATGGCGGGTATCGATACCTTTAAACGGGCGGGGATGGAATTTCAGATTAACACCACAATAACCAGATTCAATCAGGATCATATTAAAGATATTTTTGATCTGGCGATAAAACTGGGTGCAGTTGCCCACCATATCTTCCTGCTGGTTCCGACCGGTCGTGGCAGGGAACTGGCCGACCAGGAAATTTCACCGGAAGATTATGAGAAAACACTGAACTGGTTTTATGAGCAGAGCCTGACCTGCCCGATTCAACTCAAGGCCACCTGCGCTCCGCAGTACTACCGGATCTTTCATCAGAGGGAAAAAGAGAACAATAAAAAGCTGAAAGAGATGGAAAACCCCCTGCATTCCATGACAAGGGGATGTATGGGAGGAAGTTCATTCTGTTTTATCTCAAATACCGGACAGGTGCAGCCATGTGGATTTCTTGAGGTTGACTGCGGGCAGCTCAAAGAGAAGAAATTTGAGGATATCTGGAATAACTCCAGAATCTTCAATGAGCTCAGAGATCTGGGGAAATACAAAGGGAAATGCGGTCACTGCGAATTTCTAAAGGTGTGCGGGGGATGCCGCGCCCGCGCGTATGAGATTACCGGAGACTACTTGGCTGAAGAACCATTCTGCATTTATGAGCCGGGTAAAAAATAATGGAAAATTATGACCCCATGATCAGGCAAAGACATATGAAACATATTTTCCGTTACTCTCTTCTTTAACCCTGCCCTCTTTTAACAATTCCAGGATATGGACATACGTTTCGTTAATAGCGAGAAATTTGTCGAATTCCGATAGGTCTTCCCCGAAAATATCGAGAGAAATTTGAAACGTGTTTTTTTGCCCCTTCCCTATGGCATCGAGTATAAGGCCCTTTCTCTTTCTGTGATGCTCCTTCATCTCGCTGACCCTCCCGCTTAGATTCGAAAAGGGTGCACCGTGAGAGGGGTAAACCATCTCGACCGGGAGGTCCTTCACCATGTCCAGGGAGGAGAGAAAAGCGTCCAGGGGGCGGAAGCCGGGATCAAAGAGGTCAGGGCTGAGATTAGGGGTGATATCGGGCAGGACATGATCGCCCGAAAGCAGGATATTTTCATTCTCGAAGTAGAAACAGTTGTGGCCGTTTGCGTGGCCCGGTGTAGGAATGGCTTCGAAGGTTTTTCCGCATATCTCATAAATCTTATGCGGTTTCAGAATTTGGTCCACCTCAAAGGGACTGGTGACATCTTTAAAACGTACGAACATTTTCGCGATGAAATCGAGTGTCTTTTCGGGAAGACCGTGCCGGCAGAGAAACTCTCTCATTCTTTTTACTACGAGTTCTCCATCCTTCATCCTCTCAATATGTCTTTTACCCTCTTCAGACATATGAATAATGGCGCCGGATCTTTCCTTTATCAGACCCGCCACGCCACAGTGGTCGGCGTGAGAGTGGGTCAGGAATATTTGCCCGATGTTTTCGATCGAAAGTCCCACAGACTCGAGAGACGCTTCAATCTTCGGCAGGGTGCCGCGAATATTAAGCCCGGTATCGAAAAGCGCAGCTTCTTTATTGTGAACAATAAGAAAAACATTGACGTGTCCAAGACGGAAAGGCATCGGCAGCGTAATCATATAAAAACTGTCGGCAATTTCCTGAATGTGATGGATAGGGGGATCAACTGTTGACATGTTATTAACCAATCTTATCGTTTATTTGAATGTTGATTCGACCAAGATGCCGACATAGTATGTTACAACTATAACAATTAGTGCGATGAGGATGTGTTCAGAGATCACTTTCCAGGGTTTTGCTTTTTGTTCTCTGGCCATGTAGAGGCTGAAAATTCCCAATAGAAACAGTCCCCAGACTATGCTCACAATGATTGCCGTTGCGAGAGGAAACAACAGGACAGGGACAATGAATGTCATTGCAAAGATAAATTTGAATAAGAAAGTGGAGATGGTAGCTTCCCATATCTCTTTTGCTGTGTGCTTATTCTCGGATTCTTCAGAAATGTGAATACCGAGTGCATCCGAAAATGCGTCCGCTATCGCTATTGTTATTATGCCGCCGAGAACCGCAAGTCTTGAGTTTGTGCCGGAATACAGACCTACCATCAATCCGAGAGTCGTTATTATCGCGGAGGTTAAACCAAAGCTGAACCCCACTTTCAGTGAATGTCTCATAGTGAGTTGAAGCCTTCCGTTGTATTAGATTACTCCTGCAACAATCCCTCTGGCCGGGTGGTGTTTTTCCGACAAAGCAGCCGGGATTTGCCGACAAAAATACAGTTATTGAAAGATTTGTCAAGGATTTTTATATGATCTGTCGAAGGGTTGCCATTTTTTGTTTTATGCTTATTTTAGGGGAGACACTAAAACGAGAGGATTTATATTGACTTTTTGAGAAAGAGACAGGATAGAGCAATGGAATTCAGGAAGCTCAAAAATCGAGGAGAAAACTAATGTTAATAATAGAAGACCTGCAGGTTAAGATCGGCAATAAAAAGGTTCTCAAGCATGTGGATCTGGAGATCCAGTCCGGGGAGACACATATCCTGTTTGGTCCGAACGGGTCCGGGAAGACATCTCTTCTGATGACGATAATGGGTTATCCGCAGTATAAGATTACTGGCGGAAGGATCATGTTTAAGGGTGAAGATATTACGCATATGACGATTGATGAGAGGGCGCGTCTCGGCATAGGGATGTCTTATCAGCGTCCGCCCAGCATACAGGGTCTGAAGACGCGGCGGATGGTCCAGGTGTGTGGGGATGGGCATGTCGATGCTGATGCACTGGCAGATAAGATGAATTTTACAGAGTTTCTCGAACGTGACATCAATGTGGGTTTCTCGGGTGGTGAGATCAAGCGCTCCGAGCTTCTGCAGTTAATGGCCCAGGATGCCGATCTGACGCTTTTTGACGAACCTGAATCAGGAGTTGATCTTGAAAACATCTCTCTTATAGGAAACACAATAAACTGCCTGTTGCAACGGGTTAACGAATCACAGCATTGCAAAACTGTAAAACATGCAGGCAGAGAACGGTCAAAGATGGGTCTGATCATAACGCACACAGGATTTATCCTTGATTATGTGACGGCGGACAAGGGGCTGGTTCTTTATGACGGCATGGTGGCAGGCAGGGGCAACCCGGTGGAGATATTCAAACAGATAAAGAAGGTGGGATACAGGGAGTGTGCACGATGCGCAGCTTAGACGATCTGGCCTACAAGGCGAAAGACAAAAAGGCGGCAATTGGGCCGGACATCGATCTGGATACCTATTCCATCGAGTCACCCTTGCATGCCGATGTGAAAAATCTGGATACTATACCCAAAGAGGATAGAGAAAAGATGACTCTTGCCGGTCTGGATGCCAGCGAGAAAGAGCGTGCCGGCACGTATGTTCAGAGGGATGCCACAGCTGTTCACTCCGGTTCAAATGTGGATGGTCTTGAGATAATACCCATCAGAAAAGCGCTCGAAGAAATTGACTGGATAAGGGATTACTACTGGAAACTGGCGGCCGTGGACACTGATAAATATACATCACGCGCGCGTCTCGATCTGCAGAACGGATATGTGATAAGAGCGCTTCCCGGCAAAAAGATAACCCTTCCGGCGCAGGCATGCCTCTATCTTGAAAAAGAGGGCTTCAATCAGAATGTTCACAATATCATTATAGCCGAAGAGGGGTCGGAGCTGCACATAATATCCGGGTGCGCGAGCGCATCTCATGTGACGCGGGGTCTGCACGTAGGGATCTCCGAATTTTATGTGAAGAAGGATGCCAAGTTGAGCTTTACCATGATTCATCACTGGGCGGAAAATGTGGTGGTACGGCCCCGGTCAGTGGGAATAGTCGAAAAGGGAGGCCTCTTTCTCAGCAACTACATCTCCATGAAACCGGTCAAGTCTGTCCAGATGTACCCTACAATATATCTTGTAGGGAAAGGGGCCGTGGCCCGCTCCTACAACCTTCTTGTCGGCAGTCCCGGTTCGGAACTGGATGTAGGGGGACGTATTTACCTCCAGGCAAAGGATACGCGTGCGGAGATTATCTCACGGACCATTACTAATGGAGGAAATATCATTTCACGCGGGGATATCATAGGCGAGGTACCGGGAGTAAAAGGGCACTTGGAATGTCACGGCCTTATCCTTAACGGTGGTGTTATGCACGCAATTCCCGAATTGAAAGGACTGGTTGACGGGGTGGAACTGTCGCACGAGGCGGCGGTCGGCAAGATCGCGCAGGAGGAAATACTCTACCTGATGTCACGTGGTCTGACTGAAGAAGAGGCGACCGCGACGATAGTGAGGGGATTCCTGAGCATAGATATCCCCGGTCTTCCAGCGCCGCTCAAGGCGGAGATAGATCGCGCGGTAGAACTGAGCCAGAAGGATGTTATGTGAGAGCCTGAATAGCAGGACATGGTCGTTATGAGAGCGTATAGTGCTTAAACCGAACGCTACTATGTGCTCGTTACGCTTCCTGATCTTGCGGTAGCCCCTTTTTTAGTGCCGTTATCGCACGATTTTTTCTAGATTTCTCCCGGAAATGTTGTTTCCATCAAATAGAATACCCATCTTTTGAAAAAAACCTGATTATTATTTCATGTAATAGTCTTGAATCATTGATCAAATCACTTTAGAAATCCTGTTTCCATAAAGATGGCATCATTGTTGCTTAAGGAAGATGTTTGCTTTTCCGGGCCAGTTTGATTTCATATTTTCAGATATATGGCACTATTCTGATAGCCCCGGATCCGACTCTTCAGTACAAACGGTAATCAGGATGAGTCAATGCAAGAACACCGTGTGTAACTATACGTGATTGCGGGATTAACATCTGCTCGGAAATAGCAGAATCGGGTATTTTTACCTTTTGCACGTTAATCAGATTTGATGCAAGGAGGAGATAGATGAGTACATTCAGTTACAATCAGGAGGCATTGAAAAATCTCAATATTGAAGACATTGCACTCCTGGACCGCTTGGTCGATTTTGAATCGGCACGCGAGTCCCACCTCAATAAAGTCAAGAGCAAGGTTGACAAGAGGATATCCCTCAAAGAGGCGGTCGCAGAATACGTGAGTGATGGAGACGTGTTATGTGATACGGGCTTTTCCTACGTTCGGACTTGTCACCAGGCCTTCTTCGAGATGATGAGGCAGGGGAAAAAAGATCTACAGATGATAGGTGCTCCCAATACGAACCAGAGTTACATGATAAACTGCGGTTTGGTTACGTTGTCCCATAATTCCTATGTGGGGGCGGAGATGCGCGGTACGGACCGTAACTACTCACGCCAGCTCAAAAATGGGAAGGTAAAGATCCTTTCCGAGTGGAGCCACGGCGGTATTGCGCAGGGACTCAAGGCAGCACAGCTCGGGGCCCCCGGTCTGTTCAGCAAGCAGATGCTGGGATCGGACATCATGAAATACAACCCCTATATCAAGACGATGCAAAATCCCATGAGGGATGATTCGGATCCTGTGGCATTTATTCCCGCACTCTACCCGGATGTGGCGTTTATCCATGTCCAGGTCGCGGACAAATATGGAAATGCATGCATATATGGGCCGGTGGTCAATGACATCGCGCTGGCGGCAGCGACCCGAAAGGTTATCATTACAGCGGAGGAAATAGTCCCGGAGATCAATCTCAGGTACGTCAAGGATGGCGCAATGATACCCTTTATCTATTCTGATGCGGTGGTTGAGCTGCCTTTTGGTGCCGTGCCTGGCAATATGCCCGGTTATTATTACTGGTCGCGCCAGTGGTGGGAGAAGCTGATGCGTTACGCTGCCCCGGATGAAGAAAAATTTAAGGGATTCCTTGACGAGTGGGTTATGGGAACAAAGGATCAGTTCGAATTCGTCGAAAAACTTGGAGGAGCAAAATGGGTTGCCGAAGCGCGTCGCCAGACAAAGGCCGCGGAAAGCAACAACGAAGATATTGATTTCCGCTATCAGGAGTACACCAAAGATAATAAAGCGGATGTTTATTACTGAGAGATGATTTTGAGAGGAGTCAATTCATTATGAAAAATGACACACCGGCCAATTTCCTGGAGATGCTGGCATATTTTATATCTTTGCAGATAGAGGATCACAAGGTTGTGTATGTGGGAACAGGACTGCCCATGGTAGCCGCTATACTGGCGCACAAGACCCATGCCCCCAATATTACGATGGTGTATGAATCAGGTGGCCAGGATCCTATCGAGGGCGATATGCCCTGGTCTGTGGGCGATCCCTTCACCTGGCGAAAAGCTGCGGTAATACAGGAGATGGCCTATTCCTTCGGACAGGCGGCCAACGGGTATGTGGATATCGCGTTCCTCGGGTTTGCTCAGATTGACATGTATGGGAATGTGAACACTCATCAAATCGGGAAAGATCTGACCAATCCCAAAATACGCTTGACCGGATCAGGTGGAAACAACGACCTGTCTTCGCTGACGGAGAACATGGTGCTTGTGGGCCTGCAAACACCTGAAAGATTTCCGGAAAGAGTTGATTTTATTACTTCCGTGGGACATCTTGAAGGGGGAAAGTCGCGCACGGAGGCGGGGCTTATCGGCAGGGGTCCCATAGCGGTAATCAGCCAGTGGGGGATATACGACTTTGAACCGGAGACAAAACGTATGCGTATAAAATCCCTGACGCCGGGAATTTCCTTTGAGATTGCTCAGCAATCAACCGGTTTCGAACTGCTCAAACCGGATGGAGATATTCCCGAAACCTCCATGATTCCCCCCGACGTGCTTGACGTCCTCCGCACGAACGTGGATCCAAACGGAGTGTTTACCACTATGCCCTCATAATGAACCATAGGCGCTCCGGTATTGATAACGGGGCGCCGTTTTGGAATTATCGGTCCCCGGAATTATCCCCTCATAGATTCATTCTATCACAACTATAATGGTTGCAAGAAAATTGAGAATATAATAAAAAAAGACCTGCATGTCTGCGAAGAATTCCGTAACTGCAGAGCAGAAGTAAGTCAGCAAGCATAAATAACTCTTACACCCTGCTTGTTCTTTTGTTTGTTTTCTGTGTTGTGCCAGGGCTTGCATAACTCGTTATTCGCACTTCAACACGCCTTGAAAACAAACAAAATTCCGTCGCAATCTGTATAATGTTATTTATTATTGCTTTCTTAGAAGCAACACTGCTCTACTTATGGTCAGGATTCTCGCTTCGCATCAGCCTGAAGCCACCCACAGTATCTGCGCAAAAAAACACATTTGCTGTGGGTAATGACTCCATATAGCTGCCCCGGTTTTACCCGACCCGGCACTAATCCCGGTTGGAGAGGAGGGCATCAACAACATTTTTCAAGGGGAAGAGACGATATGTATCTGTTACACAATGAAGAGCAGAAGATGTTTGTCAAGCAGATCAGAAGAATGGTCGATGAGAAGGTCGCCCCGCGCGCGGCGGAGATTGATGAGAAAGAGGAGTTCCCTTGGGACCTGAAACAGACCTTTCAGGATATGGGGCTTCTGGGACTGTCCGTTCCCGAGCAGTATGGGGGGACCGATCAAGGACATATGTATACCTGCCTTGCAGTGGAAGAGATAGCACGTGCCTGCGTCAGTTCATCACTGATCGTGCAGGGGCAGGCGCTGGGATGGGAACCGATTCTCATTGGCGGCACGGAAGAACAGAAGAAGAAATATGGTCCCATGATTGCATCCGGTGAGGTGATTATCTCCTACGGGCTGACCGAGTCGGGGGCGGGTTCCGATTCCGGCGCTATGTCGACCCGTGCGGTTAAGAAGGGAGACACTTATATTATCAACGGGAGCAAGTGTTTTATAACCAACGGCCCCGTGGCGAATCTCATTACCGTCTTTGCAATGACCGATTCGTCAAAGGGAGTGAAAGGGATCAGCGCCTTTGTCGTTCCAGCTGACGCACCAGGCTTTTCCGTGGCAAAATGGGAAAAGAAGATGGGGATCAAAGGATCGCCCACGGGTGAACTGGTTTTTGAAGATGTGGAAGTCCCGGCAGAAAACCTCATCGGCGATGAGGGAAAAGGTTTTGTTTATGCCATGAAGACGCTCGACACCTCGCGACCCGTCATCGCCGCGCAGGCCTGTGGTGTCGCCAGAGGCGCCCTGGAACTCGCCGTAAAATATGCAAAGGAACGGGTGCAGTTCGGCAGACCGATCGCCGGTTTTCAGGGTATCAGCTGGATGCTGGCGGATATGGCAGCCGAGGTAGATGCGGCTCGAAGCCTTGTGTATCAGGCAGCCCGGTTAATCGACGATAAAGACCCGAACAGGAGCTACCTGTCCGCGTCATCCAAGCTGATTGCGTCAAACGTGGCCATGAAGGTCACCACCGACGCGCTTCAGATCGCCGGCGGATATGGATACATGCGTGAATATCCCTTCGAGCGCATGATGAGGGACGCGAAGATCACCCAGATCTATGAAGGGACAAACCAGATTATGAAGCTGGTAATATCGAGAGAACTCTTGAAGTAGAGGACGGCTGTCGAAAAAGAAACCGGCCCCGAAGGTATATACAGGGCAGGGAAGTTATCAATCGTCTGGCAAAGCTTATTCCCCGGTACGGCGCCAGTGGATTTCTTATATGCAGTCCTTCGGCCTTTGAGACGGTGTTGCCCCCTCTCAAGGATTCTTTGAAGGAAACCATTCCGATTGTTGCCGAACGATTCGGGCGTGAATGCTCGGATGAGGAGATAACGAGACTCACTGATCTGGCGAAAGGGGAGGGATGTGATGTGATCGTCGGAATCGGCGGCGGAGTATCCGATGATGATCTGATGAAGGTTGCGAATATCGCCTGCGGTGCAAAAGAGACGATTCACAATGAACCGGTGCTTGTGACCCCTGCAAAGGTCATTGCGTCGTTGAAAGCGGCAGCCGCCTAAGGCATCCGCCAGAAGAGTATAGTGTGATCACATGGCTGGATTTGTAAGCCGGAGCCAGAATATATTGCTTTACCTGACAGGATTTTAGTGGTAGTTCTGACGATAAATGTGTCACACTTCTTTCCGTGTTATTACAACAGGATAAGTCTGTAAACCCACATACATTATTAATAATTGGAGGAGAGAGTTATGAAAAGAAATCCATCAATGTTCGTAATCATCATGCTCCTGTCTTTTTTGCTGGCAGGGTGTCAGTCGATGCAGACAATGGGCAAATCGGTAACATCAACGACCGAGGCGGTAACATCCAAAGTAAAGGTCTTTCTCTACAATATTGACGAAAAACTGTATGGCCAGGTGCCTGAGAAGAACAGAGCGGGTATAGCGGAAGCTGAAGAGGTCCTCATGGAAGATAACGAAAAGTTCAAACTGGCCCAGTTGAGAGTAAAGAAGGCCAAACTCAGAGAGAAATACTATTCCTCTGAAATGGCTTTTGCAAAGAGAAATCGAGATATCGCTCAGGTCGAAGTGAACAGGTTGAAATGGGAGGCTATCGAACGGTCGAACCTCGGGAAAAAGGAAGAGAATCTGAAGAATATCGCTAGCCTTAAGGGGAAAAAGGTAGAAATGGAAAACGATATCAAGGGTATTGAAGCTGATTTGAATACAATCAAATCGGAGATAGAAGCACTGGATCGGGAGGCTGATTTTCTGAAGAAGAGGATAGCCGAATAAGAGTGGGGCATGAGGTCACCAAACCTTCAACGGGTGACCTCAAATATCCTCCTTACTTTATCAGCATACTGGATGCGTCCAGGGTAAGGTGAGGGAGGCCGGAAGTTACCTTTGACGGTCCCTTCAATGGTTTTATATGGATGTCAGTTCCTGCGGGCTGGAGCTGTAGCGCGACATCAAACAGATCTTCCACATCCTGAAGCGGAGGAGGAATGCTGCTTGAGACAGTTTCTTCATGACGGTGTGTATGTACACTGAACCACGTGAAGAATGACTGCTCTTTGGCCAGCCCCTTCAATTCTGTAAGACATTCTATTGTTGTTTCGTTGAATTTCAATCCGTCAATAATAACCATATCAGGGTGAAATATATCTTGCCCGGTAAGGTCCGCAAGTCGTTCTCTGAGCCTTGGCACACTGAACTCTGCGACCCTGAAGGTCATGATAAATCTGTGGGGAAGCAGGGACTCCCAGATTTGTCCTGCCTGTTCAATGGCATGACGTTGCGCAAGGTGGTTGTACAATTCCTTGTACCATAGAGTAATCTTGTCAACGGGATCATTAAGACTTATGTGCAGGACGTTTCTGTTTCTCAGCATCGCGTTAAGGGCAAGCTGGACCAGAAAAGCGGTTTTGCCCACGCCGGCACGTGAAAGAACGGCGCCGAATTCACCATCTGAGATTATATCCATTTCATCTCCCTGGATCCCAAGGGGATGTCTGGTAATGAGATCTTTTTTTAACATTATCATGTTTCTGTACCTTTCGTTCCGTTTTCAGTCTTCAGCCTGTATTATTGTTTCCCCTTTTTCTTTTTCGCCGCCTGTTCGACCAGTTCTTCCGCGATTGACTGGGGGACAAGTTTATAGAGTGCGAACTCCATGGTGAACTGAGCCTGACCCTGCGTTGCCGATCTAAGGACTGTCGAAAATCCAAACATCTCCGCGAGTGGTACCTGTGCCTCAATCACGCACATGGGTCCATCATCCTGCGCGCCGACAATCATTCCGCGTCGCTGGTTTAAAAGACCCATGGCGGAACCCTGAAATTCGGTTGGGGTTTCAACTACGACCTTCATTACCGGTTCATGGATGACAGGTTTCGCTTTGGCATAAGCCTCTCGAAACGCACCTCGCGCGGACGCTTGAAATGCCATCTCTGAAGAATCCACGTTGTGCGACGCCCCGTCATTGATAAGTATCCTTACCCCTGTTACCGGGAACTCCATCCGGGGTCCCTTTGCCATGCAAGCTCTGAACCCCTTCTCGCATGCCGGAATGAATTGCGAAGGTATGGCCCCCCCTGTGATTTTGTTGACGAATTCAAATTCTGCTTCAGTGATCGGCTCCATGTATCCCGCTATCCGGCCATATTGCCCCGATCCCCCGGTCTGTTTTTTATGCGTGTAGTTAAATTCCGCTTTTCTGGTAATGGTTTCGCGGTACGCGACACGGGGATTGCCGGTTTCAACTTCGGCCCCGTACTCGCGTCGCATCCGTTCAACGTAGATTTCAAGGTGCAGTTCGCCCATGCCTTCAATAATCGTTTCCAAGGTTTCATCATCGACATAGGTCTTGAAAGTAGGGTCTTCTTTTGTAAAGCGGCTCAGCGCCTTGGACATATTTATCTGCGATTTGTTGTCTATTGGTGTAATGGACAGAGAAATTACAGGGTCGGCAACAAACATGGAGCTCATGGTCAACGTGACTTTCGGAGATGTAAAAGTGTCGCCCGACGCGCAGTCAACGCCAAAAAGTGCACCGATCTGCCCCGCGGGAATGACCTCCATGTCTTCCATCTGGTCTGCATGCATACGGACAACGCGTCCAACCTTGATCTTCTTGCCTGTGCGCGCATTTACTATGGTGGACCCCTTTGCAATAGAGCCCTGATATACCCGGATGTAGGTAAGCTGGCCATAGGCCCCATCTTCCAGTTTGAATGCAAGGGCCACTGCCGGGTCTTCGGTATTCGAGGAGAGAATGACCTGTTCTTCATGGTTGTCCATATCAAGGGCTTCGTTTTTCATATCAGATGGGCAGGGAAGCATTTGTGTCACAGAATCGAGCAGGGTTTGCACGCCCTTGTTCTTATAAGCCGATCCTATGAGAACAGGTGTTATCTTCCGTCTAATCGTCCCAATGCGCAGCGCGCTTATAAGAATTTCTTCTGAAATCCCCCGCTCTTCGAGGATGGCTTCCGTGAGTTCGTCTGAGAAGATTGAGGCGGCATCGATCAACTCGTCCCTCTTTGTGATGGCTTCCTGCATGAGGGTGTCTGGAATTTCTTCGGTGCGAACAACCTCTCCATTATCGCCGTCGAAATAGATAGCTTTCATCGTAATCAGATCAACAAGTCCCTGAAAATTATTTTCGAGCCCGATGGGTATCTGTATCGCAACAGCGTTATGCCCGAGCTTTGCCCGGAGCTGGCCTATGACACGATATGGATCCGCTCCGTTGCGGTCGCATTTGTTTATAAAGGCGATGCACGGGACTTGATAACGTTTCATCTGCTGGTCGACTGTAATAGACTGTGATTGTACGCCACCGACCGAGCACAGAACAAGAACAGCTCCATCAAGCACCCTGAGCGAACGTTCAACCTCTACTGTAAAGTCGACATGCCCTGGAGTGTCGATTATGTTGATATCATGCCCTGTCCACTCGCAGGAAGTCGCTGCCGAGGCTATTGTGATCCCGCGCTCCTTCTCAAGTTCCATGGAGTCCATGGTGGCACCGACCCCATCCTTTCCCTTAACATCATGAATCGCGTGAATCCGCTTGGTATAAAAGAGGATCCTTTCTGTCAGCGTCGTCTTTCCAGAATCGATGTGAGCGCTTATGCCTATGTTTCTTATTTTTCTGTCATCCATCCCTGTCTTCCCTGTACGTGGTAAATTTATATTCTGTAGCCGTCTCCAGTAAATAACCCCCCTGGCAGTGACTAACCACATGGGGGGTTCGTAGTCGAAATTAACGACAAGAAAACCCCAATTTATAATATACTGAAAGACACCTGTCAAGGATTATTTAGTTAATGTTACTGCAATATGATTATGTCATCCCCTGTTTGAATCAGATAGGGGAGAAAAGCTCAAAGGCAATATATGATTCCGTTTATTAATGGTCTTTTCGCACAATCTCTGCGTTATGCTCAAAAAATAATCCTCGGAATATCAACTATATACCTGTGGTTATTTTTTTCGCAGGCCTTGATATTGAACGAAAAACCTGCATTAAGCACCATGTATTAACTTTTGCTCAGATGTTCTTTGAAAATCTTGTTGACGAAAATTGCATTATCCGAACTGCTTCCTCATTGAAAAAGTCACTACATTTGAACATTGATCAGCCATTTGTGTGGCAAAATCCAGGAGAGCAACGCAACTGCCTGAATACATTGATAACATGGAGCACCTTTGGTTCCGGCTGTATATGCTGTCATTTTGCTTCTGATTGCCAAAGATGCCTGACTTAGCAGCATCCTTGAAATTCCGGTTCCAAACAGCCATGCTGCTGCCCATGACGAATGAAGCGCTTTACATTACAGGCGAGGACAGCCAATATCAATTGTAAACTCGTTCTGTTTCTGTTTCTGTGGCGGGATTTTCTCACACAGTGCGCACGTGTTAATTCTGAAACAGTACCCTCCACCCCTGCTCTTGTCGCACATTCCTTGCGGCATTCTTTGTCACTCATGTATTTGTGGTGACGAGCCGCACCGGTATATTCCGTTTCATCAATTGTAAGTGTCGCTACTCTCTTACCGATCTTGACCGGACAACGTCGCGATTTCGGGCATGCACGGCATACAGGCACAGCGAAATGAACGAGAATCTTGCCCGTTTTTTCACTTCGCTTTTGCTCTGTCGGTACTTGACCATTCGGACATTCATTCACACGCAATTCGCGGGTTGGTTCATCAAAGCTTATATCGAAATAACCTGCGTCCAAGGGACGATCTTTTTGCTCATATGCCTCGAAGAATTGTGAGCGACCGGCAGAAGGGCCTTCCAGGGAGATTCCATTTTCTTCAGATTCGAGAATCGTCTTGCCATTGACAAATCCGGCATCTCCATATTGTTTCTCGGGCTTGAAGTTATTGTCAATCAACCGCTGCTGTATCTCGGGCTGTTGATCTGAATCGGAGGCAGTGGCTGCAAGAAGTTCGACATCTGTGATGAACTGGGTCTTATTTTCAGAAGAACAGGTCTCTGTAACAAAGGCTTTATCACCAGTAACACGCTGTTTGCCCTTGCGAACATAACGCGCCTCCGGATTATGGGGTGTACAAATCGTATCCTTGTCGGGTTTCTCTTTTATTATAATCTCAGGCTCTGCACCTGATGTATCTTTTACTTCACACTGCTGGGTAAACACTCTGGACAATATCTTGAATGTTTCGTAGTGCTTCACCTGATTGTGATTCTCAAAGGCACGGTGAAGAGTGTACGTGTCTTTTACCATCAAAGAAACTTTTCTCTGGGCAAGTTCTTTATCTTTCTCTGTGATGTCAAAATCATTTTCAATATATTCCTGTGACAGTTGCCCTTTAATGGATTCATATAACCCCGGCTTTTGTTTTCGTAATGACTGCAGGAATTTTCAATTTGTTTCTTTAAACAAACCGTATCGTGATAATAGCCGGAGCCAGCCATGTATATAAAACGAATCTGTCCTTTGCTTTTTGACGGATGTACCACAGGCCTTGATAAAGGCATCTGTAATTTCGACAAACAGATCCCGGCAGCTATCGTCTTTTTCCAAGCGCTGAAAAAATTTGAAAAGTGTCGTATGATCTATCTGAGCTTCTCCTATGGGTGTACATGTGGCTATCAACCAATCGATACGTCTGGGAAACAAATATTCGCCGGTGCGCCATACCAGTTTTTCATTGCCCATGAAGATTAGCAGGGATATCATGGTCCTTATAGAAGCATTTGGTCTTCCTTCGGTTTCGGAATACAGATGACGAAATTTTTCTTCGTCAATAAGGGGCAGCACTCTTTCTTTGAAAATGTAACTCCAATCGTCGTTAGAAAGAATACCTGGGAAGTAATGGTCAGCCTCGAAAAGAGATGATTGGGTACTTGTCGGACGAAACTTGGCAACCTCTCAAATAACAGGATATTCAAATATTATCAATGCGTTACGATGCATTATGCGTCCATACAAGTCAAGCATTATTTTCGTTTATTTCTTGTATATTCAACAGGTTAAATCTCGTTTTGGCCCGTTGGGGATTAAATCAACAGAATCATAGATGGAGTATAATAATGACCACCCCTCAGTTAAACTGCGGAATATCGGTTATTTGACTGAAGATATTACCAAAGGGATTATCAAAGAGATTATTGACTCAGCGATGGAATCACTGTACTATCCCCGTCGCCGACAGCTGGGGGCGTACTCAAAAGTTGAGTTATCAATATGAAAGGAAGATAGAAATGGGAGTTACAGCAGATAAAATCAGGGAATTCGAAGAAAAAAAAGATGACCTGCTCGCTATGGGCGGTGAAAAAGCCGTTCAAAAACAGCATGACAGAGGGAAACTGACTGCTCGCGAGAGAGTTGATCTGCTCTTCGATAAAAACACCTTCCAGGAAACACAACTGTTTGTGAAACATCAGTCCACTCTGTTCGGGATGGACAAAAAAGATATCAAGGCCGATGGTGTTGTCACCGGTTTCGGTAAAGTTAATGGTCGTACCGTTTTTGTGGCCTCCCAGGATTTTACCAGTTCCGGTGGGAGCCTTGGCGAAATGCATGCAAAAAAGATATGGAAAGTCATGGATATGGCAATGGATGCCAGAAAGCCTTTTGTCGCTTTGAATGATTCGGGAGGCGCACGCATTCAGGAGGGAGTTCCATCACTGGAAGGTTATGGCGGAATATTCTACCGTAACACCCTTGGATCAGGATATATTCCCCAGATTACCGCAATTATGGGACCTACCGCCGGGGGGGCTGTTTATTCACCGGCTCTTACCGATTTTGTTTTCATGGTCAAAAAATCCAGCCATATGTATATAACCGGGCCGGATGTAATTAAAGCGGTTATCGGAGAGGAGGTCACGCATGAAGAACTCGGTGGTGCCCTGGCCCACGCGGAAAAAAGCGGGGTTTGTCACGTTGCAACGGAGAACGATGAAGACTGTATCAACAAGGTAAGGGATCTGTTGTCCTATCTGCCGGATAGTTGCCACAGCCCTCTCCCGGTTAAAGAATGTACAGACAGCCCGGACAGAGAATGCCCTGAACTTAATGAGATTATTCCTGACAGAGCGACTCGCGCCTACGATATGAAGAAAATTATCATGGCAGTTGCGGATGATAACGAGATGTTTGAATCACATGAACTCTGGGCGAAAAGTATCGTTGTGGCCCTTATAAGGGTTATGGGACAGCCGGTTGGCGTTATTGCCAATAATCCAAAATTCACTGCGGGTGTATTGAATTACAAGGCTTCCGACAAGGCGGCACGGTTTATCAGATTCTGCGACGCTTTTAATATACCGATCCTGACTTTTGCCGACGTTCCGGGATATATGCCGGGAACAGAACAGGAATGGGCGGGTATTATTACTCACGGGGCCAAACTTCTTCACGCGTACTCTGAAGCCACAGTGCCCAAAATTACGGTAGTTACCCGCAAGGATTATGGTGGGGCCTACATCGGTATGTGTGCCAAGTCTCTTGGAGCCGATTATATTATGGCCTGGCCAACCGCGCAAATAGCTGTAATGGGCGCTGAAGGAGCATGCAACGTAATCTACAGGCGTGAAATTGCCAACGCCGATGACCCGGCGGCCAGGCGCGCCGAACTGGTTGGAGCATACGAAAAAAAGTTCAACAATCCGTATTTTGCGGCAAGTTTAGGAATTATTGACGAGGTTATTTCACCAAAAGAAACAAGAAAGAGGGTTGTAGCTCTCCTCGATGCATTCAAAGATAAAGTGGAAACAAGACCTCGTAAAAAACATAACAATATTCCCCTTTGATCCGGAGGTACCGGAAGTTCCCGGGCGAAATAGAAAAGGGGGCATATAAGCCCCCACTTCTATTGCAGTTGTAGCGTTACCCCTGTGGGCAATCAATATGTGGGGCACAGAGGCCCCACGCTACATTAGAACTTACTCTTATTCAATGACCATCAGAAGCTGGTCGGCTTCCACTATGTCCTTTTCTTTTACCTTTATTTCTTTTACGGTTCCATCAGTTGGGGCGCAGATCGGATTTTCCATCTTCATAGCCTCAAGGATCAACAATTCATCGTCTTCCTTTACCTCGTCACCAACGTTAACCATAACCTCAATAATGTTCCCCGGCATTGGCGCTAATACTTCTTCCATTAAAATTACCTCCTGAATGATTTAATATTTCCGGCATGCGCTGTTGCGTACAGGGTTTAGGGTTTTGCCTACTATCACATTTGATGCAGTTATGTCACTATAAAAAACCTGCCGGCGACCGTTTTTTATCATTACCGTTATTCTTCTTTTTTCGGGCGGTCGAGGCCGGTTACGATCTGTGACTGGATGAGTCTCGGGAGCATCATATGATGACGCGGGCAGATCGATTTTGGATTCTGATAGACTGAATTGGTAAATGCCACCATGTAGTCCCGCAGCTTTTCGAAGTGCACAACCTCATCCATCAGACCCGCCTTCGCGCAGTACATCGGGCGCGACTTGTCATAGTAATGCTGTACCATGTCATTCATCTTTTCGAGAACAGGATCGAGTGACCTGCCGGCGTCCTTCTCTTTGACAAGCCTTCGGGAGTAACTGGCTGCAGCCACTGTTTCCCCGTGCATGACGTAGATCTCTGTCGCGGGAGTGCCAAGTGAAAAAGCATTGGTATTATTGCCCTGAGGGCCTCCCATTACATAATGTGCTGCGGCCGTCCCTTTGCGGAGGATAATCACCATCTGTGGTACATTACTCTGCTCGATGGAATAGATGAGAGATTGTCCCAGTCCGAGAAGTTCCGCTTTTTCCGCGATGTCGCCGACATCGATACCGGATGTATCCTGGAACCAGATGATAGGAATACGGTCACGACCGCACTGTGTTACGAATTCATTTATCTTGATCAATCCCTGGCGGTAGAGTTTGCCACCCACTCACATGTATTCATTCGTATATTCCGGATAGTTCGGGAAAATACCCTGGCGGTTTCCGATTGCGCCCATCAGAAAACCGTCGATCATGACGAGTCGCGTATAGACCTCCGGACCGTAACCGGGCCTGAATTCAAGATGCCGGGAGTTATCGACCAACCGTGCAAGAACATTGTCAAAATCATAACCCGACTTCTGATTATAAGGAACAATGGATGCAATTTCAGAGGGAGAAAACTTGGGCTTGGCCGGTTCGTCCAGTCTGAAGAATCTGGGGTCATAGGCAGGCATCCCTTCCATGTACTCTTTCAGGGCATCCAGGACCTGATTTTCTTCTTCAAATACATATCTGAAGTAACCGGTTTCGTCGTAATGGACCTTGACGCTCCCGGGGGGCACCTGTTTGAAATGCCTTGTCGCGTCGATCAGTTGCTCTGCCCCTTCTTCGTCAAAAGCCCCTTTGGGACTCATGCCGCCGACGATTCCGCCGCCTCCTACCGCAATGTTGCAGTCCTTGTGGGCCAGAAGTATTGTGGGATTGATTCCCTGGTAGCCGCCACCGGCGGGGTTAGTTCCGTAAATTCCTGCCAGGATTGGAACACCTGACGTTTCCAGTTCCGCGTGGCGGAAAAAACATGTTCCCTGTCCGCGACGATTGGCGTAGATCTTTTCCTGCTCGGGCAGTTTGACGCCGGAACAGTTGACCAGTCATACAAGCGGCAGATTTTATGTTTTGGCGATGTCGGTCACACGGAGATTATTATCCGCCTGGCCCGCGATCCATGCGCCGGCTATCCACTTGTTGTTGAAGCCGATAAGCACGCACCACTTGCCGCTGATCCTTGCAATGCCGTCCACAACACCGGTACTCCCCGATTCTTCATGCTCCGGATCATATATGGTGTGAAGCGGAAAGAACATTCCCGGATCCACGAGATATTCGATCCGTTCCCAGACAGTCAGTTGCCGGCGCTTATGAACTAAATCAACGGGAAGGCCGAAGTCCCGGATTCGCTGATCTTACGCCTCGATCCCCTTCATCACCTCATTCATCTGGGCGACGCTCTCCTGCATCCTCTTTATCTGCGAATCCCTCAGGGGTTTGCCGAACTCTTCCATCTTTAAATAGGGTATCATTTTTGTATCCTCCCTTCCTCTTTCCTAAATTGCCTGGATTGTTTTAATGGTAAAGCCCTTATGATTATCAGGAGAATAACGTACCCTCTAAGATGAATTTCCACTGTAACATCCCGTAGCCTCTGAAAACTCTCTGCCCGCGAGAAGCAGTTCCTCTATGCACATCTTGCGGTGGTCATAATTGTTGAAACGTACCTCAGGCATTGCCAGACTTGCCGCGGCCTGAACGGGCATACCCTGATAAAAGGCAGAGAATGGAACGCTCAGGGCCCCGAGACCCTGCCAGGCTTTCCCCAGACTCGAGGAGTAACCCTGCTCCCTGATCAGGGCGAGCTCCGGGATGAGGTGCTCTATTTCAACAGTTGTGTTATTGGTTAGCGGTTCAAGCTTTATTTTCGCCAGATATTTGTCAATAAAATCCTGCGGGGAGAAGGCCAGCAGGCATTTAGATGTGGCGCCGGCATAAAGCGGAGCCCTGTTTCCAATCAGCATGGTGGCCTTCAACTCCTGGGTGGATTCCAGACTGCTGATACAGATCCGGGAGATGCGGTCTGTATCTATTATGCTAAGGTATACGGTCTCCCCGGTCCGGGACAGGAGCCGTTTCATAAGCGGCATGGCTATTTTTGTGATTGGGTAATTGTCCTGCAGGGCACGGAAAAATGAAAGATAGATATTTCCAAGACTGTACAGTCGCGTGTTTGGATCTTGCCTGATAAATCCATAAGCCTTCAGAATTTGCAGGATTCTCTGGATGGTGGACGGGCTGAAACCGAGATGCGCGCTCAACTCTCTCACACCCCAGGATGGCTGCCCTTCACGGAATACCATGAGGACCATGAGGGCTTTTTCAATGGAATTGATCTTGTTTAGTAAGTTGGCCTTGTTAAATTGTTCCATAATGCAAAATACCGTTTTACGTTGTGCATTGTTTCTGCATGCCATATTAAAACGCTTTTTGTCAAGAGAAAAAGTTTGTAAATTTATATGAATATTCCATGGTTTGGAGAAATGAGTGATTCCAATAGGATATGAAACTTTCGCAGCATTGTTTCGGTGGTAGAGTAAAAAGTCTTGACACGGTGCCGGTACCGTAGTATGGAACCCTGTATTACCAACATGCGGCATAGCGTTCCGCATAGTGAAATTTCCCCGGGAAGTGGGCATTGGGAGGACACGTCCCGATTTTAATCGGGACTGGAAATTTTAAGGCTACTTCGCCATGGAAAAAATAACAAGAGATAATAGAGATGAGCAATGATTGACTGGGGAAAAGCTTTAGAGACATTTATTGTCGGATTTGGTGGTGTTTTTCTTACTCTGGTTATACTGCAGCCAGGAGTAAGCATATTCTCGAAGATTGTCGTGGGTGTAACAAATATGATTAAGAAGGAAGGTTAAGGAGGTAAGACAACGAACATGGATTTCAGTGTATTTCAAAAGATCTTTTTAGATATGGGATTTGTACATTTAACATTCGGCAATGTCATAATGTGGGTAATAGCCCTAACTTTTATCGTTCTCGCAATAACCAAAAATTATGAGGCGATGAAGATGGAGAACCCCATCTTTGCCCCGTCCGATGGGACGGTCAAAGAGATCAAGGTAAAGGAAAAGGATTCCGTGGAGGCCGAGCAGGTATTGGTGGTCCTGGAATAACCGAGAGGAAAAGAGATAGGAGATGCTAATATCATCCTATCCCTTCTTGCTTTTAATTTGTTCAAACGGTCTGTTCCCGGCTTGTCCGGATGTGAGGAGCTTGTATTGACATGATTGACTGGAGCCTGGCGATAAAGACAGCGATAGGCGGATTCGGCCTGGTGTTTGGAATACTTGTGCTTTTAGGTATATCGGTGGAACTGACCAGGGTGATTACTGAAAAAATCGCCGGTGACAAAGGTGAAAAGAAACAGGCTGGATAAAGGTTGTTCGGAGGAGGAATAGGCATGCTGTTTGGATTTCTTGAGACTGGATTCTCTCTTTTTTACTGGGGGAACGCACTTATGATCGTTATTGGTCTGGGTTTTATATACCTGGCGATTGCGAAAAAGATGGAGTCTCTTCTGCTGCTTCCCATAGGGTTCGCTATGATTCTTGTCAATCTGCCTCTTGGGGGCATGATGGACTATGAATTGATGCTGAAGGCCCCCAGTGCGGGGATGGTGATGGAGGTGCCGATGCATGAAGGGGACAACTTCACGAAGGGTGGCATAATATGCAAACTCGATTCAGGTGAAGTGGTGGCCCCTGTTTTTGGAAGGGTTGACAAACTGAATGTTTCCAAAGGCCGGCATGTTGATAAAGGCGATATTATAGCCTCTCTTATAACGATGGAACAGACGAACCAGTCGGAGTTTCCTACCAGACCACTCGGACTTCTCTCGATCATCTTCACGTTTGGCATTATGTGGCAAATCCTTCCGAGCCTTATGTTTCTGTGCCTTGGGGCGCTGACCGATTTCGGGCCGATGATTGCCAATCCCAAGACCCTGCTTCTCGGAGCCGCCGCGCAGTTCGGGGTCTATATGGCATTCTTTCTTGCTCTAATCTTCGGATTCAGCATGCCGGAGGCGGCATCCATAGGGATAATAGGCGGGGCAGAGGGGCCAACCACCATATATGTTACCTCACTGCTCGCCCCTCATATCATAGGCGCTACTGCTGTTGCGTGCTACTCTTATATGGCGCTTGTACCCATTATTCTTCCTCCCGTGACAAAGCTTCTTACCACAAAAAGAGAACGCGCCATATACATGAAGCCAGCTCTCCGAAAGGTGTCGAAGCTGGAGAAGATACTTTTTCCGCTGGTTGCGACCGTTATTATCATATTGATAGTTCCTACTTCCGCTCCTCTTATCGGGTGTTTCCTAGTTGGGAATCTCTTCAGGGAATCCGGTGTTACAGAAAGACTCAGTCGTACCGCTCAGACAGCCTTTATTGATACCATTACCATATTCCTGACCCTTGCCATTGGGGCGTCGATGCCGGCGCAGGTATTTCTGCGGTCCAGTACATTGCTGATTATGGTTCTTGGCGTTGTGGCATTTGCCTGCGCTGCAGCAGCAGGAGTTATTCTTGCCAAAATAATGAACCTGTTTTTGAAGGAGAAGATAAATCCTATGATAGGAGCCGCAGGCGTGTCCGCTGTCCCAATGTCCGCAAGGGTTGTGCAGGTAATGGGTCAGAAGGCGAATAAAAAAAATCATCTTCTGATGCATGCAATGGGACCAAACGTCGCGGGCGCCATAGGCGCGGCGATTGCCGGCGGTGTGTTTCTCGGGATACTGGGGTAGATTCATTGTTTACAGGACTTGACTGACGCGACTTTAAAGATTTTTTTATGAAAAGTCTGTGCGTTGAATCAGTGTCATTTTTTCGATTTGACACTCTCAGGAAGTGAAATTCCTGTTTGCATTAACAGGGGTATGAATTGTCCTTGACAGGGAGTAAAATTTAGTTTACTCCGGCGCTTTTATAGCTGCTCTTTGGAAATTGAACAGTAATGCGCCCGTAAAAAGTCAGAAAACACCATTTTTCGTCATTCCGGCGAAAGCCTGAATCCAGTAAATTCAATATGTTCTGGATGCCGGATCAAGCCCGGCATGACATTTTTGGGACTTTTTACAAAGCCATCAACAGCGACTCTTCATATTTTCATTAATAGCAGCAAGTCGTATGAAACGATAGACTGATTAATAAAGACTATTTTTTTTCATAAATCCCTTTAATGAGTTGATTAAAATTCATGGGATTGAAGATGCTTTTTCCAAAGTTTTTGAAAAAGTGAAAGAATTTTAACCATTTCAAATAATTTTCTGGAGGTAATAGCAATGAGATTGTATGAATTTGAGGGCAAAATGATTTTTGAAAAGCATGGCATTCCTGTTCCGGAAGGTCAAATG
>Ga0307929_1000197_pt1 | contig 64512 bp, 63 predicted proteins | sample AceLakmetage1330_FD_203160 | JGI IMG/M metagenome (GOLD analysis project Ga0307929, IMG submission 203160) | Saline water microbial communities from Ace Lake, Antarctica - #1330 | ecosystem: Environmental > Aquatic > Non-marine Saline and Alkaline > Saline | place: Antarctica: Ace Lake... | reverse complement strand
ACCTGGGCGCCCTGCTCCAGGTAATCCCGGTGGCAGATCGCATTGACAACGGCTTCACGCAATGCCACTTCCGGAAGTTCGAGAATTTCGTTTCTCCGGGTGCTCCTGCGGGTGATCTCCCAGCGTAGCTGGAGATGCTTTTTTAAAAAGATCAATGCGTCTTCAACATTTTCCAGAACGCTTCCGGTCAACTCTTTGCGGTCCAGGATATAGGCCTTGGTGGTGCCTTTGAAAAGCGCACAGACCACGCTGACATGAAACAATCTTTGGGTGGGGTCTTTGGAAAAGAACAGGACACCTGTCTGGTTCAAATAAAATCGGTCGTTTTTATAGTCACCCGCCCCTAAATTGAGCAAAAGATTTTTTGTGTCGGGTTTAGGCGCAATATGCGCCAAGGTCAGGAAATGGCTCAGCCGATTTTCGTCCAACACCTTTTTCCAGTCCAGATCCAGCCTCAGTTGCTGGTCAAATCGGACCCTGCCCTCGGCCTGGATGAAGGCTGTGATATCAAGGGTGCTCATTTTCTGGGAACTGGCACCGTTTCTCAAATAAAACCCCTTGTTACACCGGTGGGGCCGGTTGGCGCCTTCAGGCACATGAATGACAATTATTTTGTGCTGTGGCAATTTTTCAATCTCAACGGCAATGGGCGGATCGCAGGCGGCTGCCATGGCGTCGATCTGGGAAAAAAGTTTATTGGAAAAAGCACATCCCGTAATTTGATTTGTGTCATCCACCCCGATAAAGATTCTTCCGCCGGATGCATTGGCAAATGCCGTAAGTTCCTTTGGCAGATCGGAATTGATGTTCTGCTTGAATTCCAGGGAATAGCCTTCCCCTTCTTCAAGAACGAGGGCCAATTCTTCTTCTGTGGTTTTTTTCATGCGGCAAGGGTCTCGGTAAGTGTAAGAATGTCATTAATTTGGGCAGGACTGAAAACCCCCCGAATCCCCTGGGGGTGAATCACGGTAAACGGAGATTGGATCAGATCTCTTTTTTCCACCTGTTCCCGCTCGATAATAAAGTCTTTTAACAATCTTAAAAATTCCAGCTGTCGGGAGTTCAAATCCGTGTGGGCGATGATGAATTGATCAAAGGCATTGGCAACTGTCTCGGGAAAACTGGCAAGAAGTTCGATGCCTAAAATGTGGCGGATAAATTGAACAAATCGGGCTTTTGGATTTTGATAAACCACCTGCAGCAGGTTTTCCGTAATATGGGGATGGGTTGCACCCAATGTTTTTGCAAGGCGTTGGGTATCATGGGGGGAAATCTTGTGCCCCTCTTTGATTTTTAACAGGATCGGATTGTCTTTTGTCAATCCCCGCACCTGTTTTTCCACCATCTCTTTGTAGTGGGAAATACTGATCGCCTCATTCTGTGGACCGAACACCACCATCTCTTTTTGTTTTACCTTGTCCATCAGATCAAGCAATACAGGCCCCGGCCCCTGTTGGTCTTTTTCCCTGAACTTCATCAAGGGAGCCAGTTTTTCGATTAATATATCCAGCGCGTCATCTGTAATGGTTGCCCAATAATGATGTTGCTGGGCAGCCTTGATCAGGGGGTGTTCCCGTTTCACAATATTGACGGACAAGGGAAGCTCACTGATCTGGAGAATCACAGCTGTTTTAAGAAGGTCGAACCGTTGTTGTTCATTGCAAAGCTTGGCCACAGACACTTCAAGCACATCCTTTTCAAATCGCATGGCTTTGAAATCAGCTTCTGATACCGTTCGGAACAACGGTTTGACCTGGGTGCGTAAAAAGTCCAGTTTCCCCGGGTCCAGATGATGCCAAAAATTTTCTTCAGAAAGCCGATTCAACACGATGGAGGCTTCTTTGATCACAACCGAAGAGGCCGGCAGGTTTTTAATCTGTTGTCTGAGCGTGCGGATCTCTTTTGTTGCGATATCATCACGGCTTAAATTCTGGGCTTTTTCAATTTTGTCCAGCCGGATACCGAACAGTCTTACCGGCATTGGAAGAGAGGATTTTATCTTTTTCCCCTCGGGCGTAAGCTTGAAGTATTCAAAATTATCCCAGCAATCCAAAATCAGGAAACTTTCCTTTTCAATGCACCAGGGTTTGGATTTTGAGGCCTCAAGGAGCCGTGTGCCGCGTCCGACCATCTGCCAGAACTTGGTGTATGAATAAACGGGTTTGGCAAAAACCAGGGTGACGATTTCCCTGATATCAATGCCCGTGTCCAGCATATCCACACTGATGGCAATTCTTGGCATATCATTGTGGGTAAATTGATCCAGAAGCCCGCCTTTTCCGTAGACTCTGGGATCGTCCGACACCAGCACCCTGGCAAGTTTGCCATTGTATTGGGGGAAAAGCGTGTCAAACACTTCCTCCATTCTGCGGGCGTGTGCTTTTGAAGAGCAGAAAAATATGGTTTTACCCGGCAGTACCCCATTGACATCCTTGATGCTCTCTTCCATGAATTCTTTGACAATCAGCGTATTGGTTCCCCGGTTGATCACCTGCTTTTCAAGCTGAGATCCTTCAAAATTAATTTCTTCAACATCCATTCCGTCCTGAATCAATTTTTTCTGGTCTTCCAGGGTAATGGTCCGTTTGCTGATTCCATCCATCTGGAATTTGGTCTGGATCTTCATGACTTGAAAATTACACAGATATGGGGGGATATTGTTCACGGCTTCTTCAAAAGTATAGGCAAAGGAGGGCAGACCATCTTCACAGTCAAACAAATTAAATGTGTTGTGATCAATCATGTCAGTGGGCGTGGCAGTCAACCCTAAATTGATGGCCTTGAAATACTCAAGAACTTCTCCATAGGTATTGTAAATGGATCGGTGGCTCTCATCAATCACGATAAAATCAAAAAAGTGGGGGGAAAGGTGTTGGGTTTCATCCCGAATGATGTTGAGCATGGTGGGATAGGTTGAAATATAAATCCGCCGGTCTTTGCTGACCCGCTTTTCTCCCACATTGGGCCAGCGCGGCTCGTTGGGCAGGTATTCTTTAAACGCGTTTAATGCCTGTTCCCGCAAAGCAATCCGGTCTACCAGGAACAGCACCCGCTCCATGTGCCCGGCTCTCATCAGCGCATCCACAAGAGCTATACTGGTACGGGTCTTTCCCGTGCCGGTGGCCATGACCAGTAAAAAGGATCGCTGTTTTTGTTCAATGCCTTCCAACACCGAACGGATGGCCCGGATCTGATAATCTCTTCCGGCAATATCCGTATTAATCAATTCCCGGGTAAGCGGTTTTCGATTTTTCCGGATGTATTGGAACCGCTCCAGATCATCCAGTGTTGGAAACCCGATAACCCTTCGGGGCGGATAATTATCAAGATCCCAGAAAAAAGTCGCAAGCCCGTTAGTATAAAAACAGAACGGTAATAAGCCCCCTGTATTCTTCTGGATATTATGACAATATTGTTTGGCCTGTTCCCGACCGATGGCCGCATCTTTACTTGTTTTTTTTGCCTCCACAACCGCAAGCGGCTTGCCGTTTTTACCCAGGAGGACATAGTCACTGAACTGATGCCCCTGATATGGGGTCTGAGCTTCAGCAACCCCTTCTGGAAGATCAATAAGGATATCATATTCCTGAACAACCTGTGTTGGATCGTTCACATTCCAACCCGCTTTCGCAAGTTGCTTGTCGATCATATCAGCCCGTGTCTGTTGTTCAGTTTTCATTATAATATATCTGTGAATTTTTATTCATTTGGACCCAAAAAATAAATGGGCTGCAATGGCAACAGATTCTTCTCTTCATCTGACAGTTTTGAATAGAAATCTTTCCACAACCCAATGAAGGTATCCCCATCAATCAATTTGACATGAATATGAGAGTCCCTCGCAAACCGTTGCGAATCCGTCGTGAATCTACCGGATGTAACAAACAACCCAATATCTCCCTCTTTATTCAAAAGGCCAAGTAACCCTCGGATTTCATCAACCGGTATGGCCGCATCTGGCCTGTGCTTCACCTGAATCTTTATTCTTGGTGCATTGGCTCCCAGAGGATCTTGAAATGCGATGATATCAATACCACCATCTTTACCCTTGGGTGATATAAACGGTGTAAAATATCCCATGGACCTGAGAAGGGCTGCTACCAAATCCTGAAACTCATAAGGATTCAGATCTTTTAAATATTCCTTTATGCCTTCGATGGCATTCACTTCGAGCTGTTCAATTGTCGCCCGTTGTATTTTTTCTTCCGGGAACTCTTCTTCTGGTTCAACCTCATTCTCAGCTTTTCGTTTTTTATCCCATTTTCGGTATTTCTGTGATGCTGTTTTCAGAAGCTCCACTGCGCCCATGGTCATTGCCCCTTCACCTTCCTCCGTGAGATACCATATCCCTTTTTGTTTTCTCAAATAACCGGCTTTGGAGCAGTCGATGGTATAAAAATGAAGAATGGATTGCCACCGGATATATCCTGTCTTCTCATATCGTTCTTTTTCCCAGTCGGTAAGATTTACCTTTTCAGGGATTTGGTTCATCACTTCTTTTGAAGGCAAGTTCCTATCTGCTTTTTTCAATATTTCAAATGTTGCAAATACTGTTTTTGCAGCACATGCTATTGAGGGAGATAACCTTTCTATTCCATCGTATGAAGTCTCCATTCCTACCTCTCAGGAAAAATTATTGGGACGATCAATCTGTATCAGGATAGACAATGATAGTAAAGGCAATTGGAGATTAAATTCCCCATCAAAAGCATTAAATTTTGAAATGCTGTCATTAATCCATCACCGTAATCATTCATAAAAATATATATAATTTTAGGCTTATTTATCGTTTCCTAATGGGAGGGAAACGATAAATATATACAAAAATTAACGGTAGATTGTATACAATAAGTATCTTATCCTTGATGTTTTGAAATGTTGAATTCTTAAGAATACTAAAACAATACTTTTTTCTGGGAATCTGAGACACATTATAGTTATCTCATGGATTGCCTGACAAATGGGTTGCCCTTATTGAACAGGTTGCAGCTTAACTCTCAAAACAGATTGTCAAAGAACAAATACCACGAATAAAAAATCGGGGATTACTACGCCTGTAGCTTATGGCGATAAGCAAAAAAAGTGTCCTGTGCTACTATGGACCCACAAAAAATCAGTTTCATTTTGTCAACTTTATTTGTTGACTAACATGACACATCATGCGTTATATAATAGCCGTAATGTATCGATAAGTTAGCCACATAACTTTTAAACAATAAGGAGATTTTATGTTAAAATCTGTCAGATTGAAAAAACTGGTAGCTTTGTTTGCCGCTATTTTGATTGTTTTTATATTTACAGGCGCTGGCGAAGCGGCTTCTAAAACAATTAAACTCAAGGCAGTTACTGCATGGCCCAAAACTGTATTTGAAGTTCAAAATTTTATGAAATTTCTGGATATGGTTAAAGAAAATGTTGCAAAACAATATCCCGGTCAACTTGAAATCAAGTACACTGGCGGACCCGAAGTTATTCCAAACAGAGAACAGGTGGAAGCATTAAGAAACGGTATTATTGATATAGTTTTTACAACTGATGGATATTATACCTCGGCTTTACCTGAAGTAAATGCTTTGAGCCTCACCAAAATTAAACCTTGGGAAGAAAGAGCCACTGGCGTTAACAAATTTTTAAATAAGAGTCATGAAGAAAAATTAAACACCTATTACCTGGGACGGATGGGATCTGGTATCCCTTTTACATTATATTTAAATACGCCAATTGACAGTGCCGATCTTTCAGGGCTTAAAATCAGATGCTCTCCCACACATATAAATTTTCTTAAAAAACTGGGAGCCCAACCTCTTGTTATACCGCCTCCTGACGTTTATACAGCCTTGGAACGTGGTCTGGCTGACGGTTTTATCTGGCCTGCCGGCCTGATCCGTGACTGGGGATGGCATGAAGTAACAAAATATATTGTAACTACAAATTTTTACATGGCAGTCAATGTTGTTCTTGTGAATAAAGACAAATGGGAAAAAATCCCACCCCATCTTCAAGAACTTTTGATCCAGTCCCAGGAACAGGCTGAACATTATGCTGTTGAAAGAGGTCAGGCCCATGTTGAAAAAGAGTTTGCGGCCTTTAAAAAACAGGGGATCAAGTTTATTGATCTACCCGCAAAGGAAGCTGAGAAACTTAAAACGACTGCCTATGATGAATTGTGGAAAATTATTATTAAAAAGGCTCCTGAAAACGGACCGAAGTTAAAAAAGATGGTTGCAAAATAATCAGAAGGAATCTTTAAAGAAAAGGAGGAATCTTTTGGATAAATTTTTTGACAAATTGCTGAATTCCATGGCATTCATTGCAGGGTTCCTTCTTCTCTTTGTAACTTTTTCTATCAGCTACACAATCTTTTCGAGAATGGTAGGAATTAACTCTCCTGTGTGGATTGTCCAGTTCAATGAATATTCCCTGCTGTGGATCACTTTTCTTGGCACTGCCTGGTTATTGGCAAGAGGCAAGCATGTCTCTATCGACCTTTTAACAAGTCGGTTTTCGCAACAAAAAAAACTATATTTTAAATTATTCCATGGAGTATTAGGAACGATTCTATGCCTTATATTTTCCTGGTATGGATACTGGGTGACCCTGGGACAATTTAAAAGGGGGATTATCGATGTACAGGCCGTTGATGTTCCAAAATACCTGATACTCATAATCATACCCATCGGGTTTATCCTTCTTGTTATGCAGTTTGTAAGACAGCTTATCAAAACCTTAAAAGAATTAACCCACAGATAAACATGGTGCGTAAATAGAACAGGGATTTCAATAGATATGGAATGGTATTTTGTTTTAGCTTTTTTTATTTTTGGCCTTATTTTCCTTTTACTCATGGGATTTCCCATTGCTTTCTCATTTTTAGCCATAGATCTTTTAGGTATCTTTGTTTTTATGGGTACAGGAGGACTTAAACAGGTCACACTTCAGATTTTTTCCTCTCTGTCCACATTTACCCTGGCCCCTATACCCATGTTTATTTTAATGGGCGAGATAATGTTCCAGTCAAAACTTGCCAACAATACAATAGATGTAATTGATAAATGGCTGGGTCGCTTACCCGGGCGTTTGAGTCTTCTTGCAGCAGCCGGAGGAACTATCTTTTCAGCTCTGAGCGGATCAAGTATCGCAAACACTGCAATGTTAGGCACTGCACTTCTTCCTGAAATGAAGAAAAGAGGCTATGCGACATCCATGGCCGTGGGCCCCATCATTGGTGTCGGTGGACTTGCCATGCTTATCCCGCCCTCTTCACTGATAGTTGTCATGGCAAGTATTGCACATATTTCTGTGGGAAAACTTCTGGTGGGTGGGGCTATCCCCGGACTTCTAATGGGGGCCCTTTATACCACCTATATTATCGTCCGGTGTTGGTTGAACCCAACCCTGGCACCACGATATGATGTATCTGACGTAAGTTTTAAAAGCAAAATTATCGGTACGATAAAATATGCATGTCCCCTTTTCTTTATTATTTTTATGGTTTTAGGTCTGATGCTTTTAGGCCTTGCAACCCCCACCGAGGCTGCGGCCTCCGGAGCGATGGCAACATTATTGGTAACTTTACTCTACGGCCGTTTAAATTGGAAGATGTTAAAAGATTCTTTGACCGGAACTCTGGAAATAACCATCATGGTGTTCATGATCATTGCAGCATCTAAAACTTTCAGCAGTATCCTTGCATATACAGGGGCCACACAGGGACTTCTTGAAGTTATAGAAGGCCTTAAGGTTCATCCGCTTCTAATCCTCATGGGTATGCAGTTGTCTGTTTTTATTCTGGGTATGTTTATGGAAACCATTTCCATCATGATGATCAGCCTTCCCATATTTATGCCCATCGTCCACATGCTTGGATTTGATCCAATTTGGTTTGGTATTATTATGTTGATAAATTTTGAGATGGGAATGACAACCCCACCATTCGGGATGATGCTTTTTGTAATGAAAGGTGTGGCAAGTGATGATATCAGTATAAAAGATATCTGCTATGCAGCCCTGCCATTCATCGGATGCGATATGTTGGCTATGGCCATGATTATCATTTGGCCGGAACTGGCATTATGGTTGCCAGGTTTAATGGGATAATCATAGTACAGGATATTTTTTCAAGTAGCTCCGGCCATGGCATTATTCAGTTGTCTGGCTAATAAGTCTGATCTCCACTTCTGGATACTCCAAATAAGGGAATACGCCTACCTTTATTGTTTTTCGATTCTTGTAATCGCCGTCTCAAAATGGCAGAATTTTTTTAATTTTACTCACTATAGATGGATTCGTTTCTATTTTTAGATACAGGTCTCCTGGCCTCTCTCCCCCCTGATCTCCTGCCCCCATACCTTTCAGACGAATCTGTTGCCCATTACGGGTATTGGATGGGATAGTTATCACCAACTTCTTTGATTGCCATGTGTGGTAATACGCATAAGGACCACCTTTTTTTGCCAAATCCTTATTAACTTGAATAGTATCATGGAGATCTTTCCCATGAAGCGGAATTTTGGACCTTGATAGATTCTGCAGCAATTTTTGGGCAACCCAACCCAATTTTCCGGGCAGCGAACTCTTTGATGAAGATTTGCCAAAATTCATGGTTCCAAAAAAGAATCCGCCTCTCATAGAAAAATTAGATCCTTTGAACTCAAATTTTTTACTAGCACCATCAAATTGTTGAACAATATCGCCAAAATTTCTGAACCCAAAAGACTGAGCCAGCTCATCAAACACTTTTTGAATATCGGTTCCTTTAAAAATATCCTGGTCAGAATAACTGTGCCGAAACTGCGTATATGCTTCAGCAGAACCATATTGCTTCCGCAAAGAATCGTAATCCTGCCTTTTCTTTGAATCAGACAATACAGCATAAGCCTCATTTATCTGTTTCATCGTATCAAGGGCAGCAGGATCATCCATATTTCTATCCGGATGATATTTAACTGCCAGATCCCGATACGCTTTTTTTATCTGCGTCATATCGGCATCTTTTGAAACATTTAATATTTGATAATAATCCTGGGTTTCCATAGCTATTTTTTGGGGGATTCATCCTTTCAACGTAATACCACTTTTTTAATTGATCTGTTTTACAACCTCTGCCTCTGAACTATCATCATGAATAGCTTCAGAAATCACTTTATTTGTAATATCATCAAGGTATGACTCAAGGATTTTATCGAATTCTTCAAACTCTGGCCAGAGGGTTTCATCAACAAAAGTTTTTGAAACCACAGCCATCACCGTTGTCTGCCTTTGCCTGTAATAACGAAAAGGTTTTATGTCATATCTCCTGAGAAGTGCCACAAACAGCTTTCTTGACCACATATTCGACATGGTAAATTTATATTCAACAGGAGGATCAGTTTTTTGAATCTCTTTTAGCCGTTCTTTTATTCTTTGCAAAGCATTAAAGGCTGCATCTTTCTCACCTTCAGTCGTTGCCCCTGCAAAAAGAGCTTCTATCAATTTCAGTTTTCCAATTAATTTTGTTTCGTTCATTCTGATTTTCTCTTTAATTATCCCTTTCAGGTGCTTTTTTGAATTTCAGTTCATTTATCTTTTCAAGCTCCTGGAATCCTTTAAGAAAACCAGATGTAAGCCCATTTTGAATAAATAGATCCATGGCAGTGGATATACTTTGAAGGGATACAGAAACGGTTATTTTATGACATTTCTCAAATAGATCACAATCCAGACACTTATCTGGAGAATCACCATACAACATATCATTACCCTGGGAACCAAAGCATTCTTTTTTGTCTAATATACCCATTTAAAATCCCATATTTTTTAATATAACTGGATCAAGTCCATATTCCCTTAATCACTAACAGTAAATTTTGAGCTTGTAAAGAATCTGCCAGTTGAGACGCCCGATTGTACCTTTTACATCAAAATTGTTTTAATGAACAATCCACTTCAATTTCGGGTAATTTCGATCCACTAAACCATGATCCTTGGCCCAGGATTTTTGACTATTTTTTTGGCAAGGCGCAAAATTTTTTCGTTCCTGGCCCAGTTGACGGTCATGGCTCCAACAGGACATTCCCGGGCGCATGTATAGCAGCGTTTGCAGGTCTTCTGATTGATTGTTTTGACCCCGTCAAGTCCTTTGGTGATGGATTTTGTGTCGCAGTTTTTGAGGCATAAATCACAGTCCAAGCATTTGGAGACATCGAAATGCACAGGGGCCAGAGATTTGAGCTCCAGCGTTACAGGAAGGAACCGGTCCAAAAAAGTCAGGAGCGGGTTGGGGGACTTGAGGCGTTTTATATCAAAGCCGGAAAGTTCTCCTTTTCCGGCTTTTTCTGCAATAATTTTGACGGCTCCGACAAACTTGGCAAGCATGGCATCATCGGGCTGGCCCTTGCCAAATTCCGGGTACACTTCACCCAGACATTTACCTTTTCCGTCCATAAAATTGTGGTGTACCACCAAGGAAGCGCCACCCAGAACTTTTGCATCCCGTTTTTCCAATTCCCGGGCCAGCACATAAGGGACCTGGCTGGAAAACACGTTTCCAAAGGTGCAAAAAACAAAGCCTGCTGCCCCTGATAAATTAGGAAGCCTGGCGATCCTTTTCTGAGCCATGTCCGGAACCGCCCAGAAATGGACAGGGGTCCCCAGAAGCACCAACCCGGGCTTTTTCATCTCAACCGGATCAAAATCCATTAAGGAGGCTGTTTCCACCCCCCAGTCGCAATTTTTTAACGTTTCTTCCGCCAGATCCGCCAGTTTTTTGGTATTACCGGAGTTGGAATAATACAGAACCCAAGCTGCCTTTTTCTGCACCATAATTTTTACTTTCCTTATTCTAATCTTTCTTGCTTTTTGTAGGCACAAAGTCATGCTGCATTTTCGTATGTTTTCTGGTTATATTTATATTCAAAATCCAGTGGGCTTACAAGTCCTATAAATAAGGATGTCTCCTTTTACGGTTATAAAATATTTCAATAGCATATTGAATTCCTTGGTCTGAATGAAATATTACATCAGGATCTGGTATTCTATTCTGATATGACATATTCAGGGGATTGATTAAAGGCAATCCATCGTTTGCTTTTAATTGTGCGTACTCATAAAATGTCAGAATTCTCTATCCACTTTGAGGATTGACGGGTAGATCAATTGATTGCCTTTTTCTTAAAATTCAAACTCAACAATAATTATCCATGTTCAAAGTTTCCATCCATCTCAATTTTTTGCAGATACAGAAAATATCCAAAACAAAAATTTCACGAAAAATTAGGCCAGGTGTTAACTTGACTTTTATACTTATCATGATGTGGGGTTAAATTATTTACCTTTGGAAGATAAACGGAGATTAGTAACAATGTCACAAGCTCTCTGGACACAACAAGGAGAAACATTAAGTCACAAAAATGCTTGCAAAGAATTTGGCCTTGAAGAGGCTGAAATAATCGAAGCGATGAAAGCGGGTAAGCTACAGTACAAAAAAAATTATGCTCATGGAAATCCGTATTTCAGGTTGCTGCGAAGAGAAGTTAAAGCTATTGCAATTGAATTGCGTGGAGAGAAATATATAGAAAAACAAGAAATAGAGTTTAAAATAAAAAAAATTACAACAGAGATTAATAGTTGCAAAAGAAAATTCAAAGTATTGGAGAAAGAAAAGGATTTACTAACCAAAAAATTAGATCAATATTAAAAACCCGGTGACCGAATAACCGTTTGCTAAACGCAGCATTAGGCATTGATGTGGAAACGGTTGGATTGGGCTTGAAACAGGCCGAACCCAAAAATCATTGAAACAAACGATTCTGATACCCCCCAATATTGTATTTTTGAAGTTAAGCTATTTTTATTTTTCGACTGGAAAATTTCTTTAGTAAGGGGGAGCACTCTTTATGTTGTCCCACAAGGCTGGATTTAAAGGCCCAGAATATTATTCATAGCTCTCCGTTTCTCTGAATCGCCGTCCCATACCGCATATTGTGGTTGGGGCAAATTATCATTAGATTCCACAGACTAATTTTATTAATGAGTTAATTTCGAAAATATTGGACAACTATTATTTGGGGATTACCGTTGAGGTGTTAAAAACCAAATTTAATGCTTTCGACGTTGAAAAGAGAAGTGGATTTACCTGGCGGGCCTTTTTGCGAGTTAGGGTTGTGATGTTACCATCCCAGCGCCCAGTTCCCTGAGAATATCATCTGTCAGTGCTCCGAATTTTGGATTGGCCCGGCTCCGGGGACGTTCCATGCCCACCTGAATCGTTTTACGGATCTGCCCAGGGCGGCAGGACATGACCAGAATCTCATCGGCCAGAAACACGGCTTCATCCACGCTATGGGTAACCAGGACAATGGTTTTATGGGTCAGCTCCCACACCCGTAACAGTTCTTGCTGGAGCAGGATACGGGTGTGGGCGTCCAGTGCGCCAAAGGGTTCGTCCATGAGCAGTACATCCGGCTCATTGGCCAAGGCCCTTGCAATGGCAACCCGCTGCCGCATTCCTCCGGAAAGCTCATGGGGGTATGCGTCCTTAAACGTCTCCATGTTGACCATTGAAATGTAGTCCATGGCATCATGGTGGCGCTTTTTTTTGTCAACATTTGCAAACTCAGGCCCTGCAGCCACATTATCCAGAACCGTCATCCAGGGGAAAAGAGAATATTCCTGGAACACGAGCCCGATTTCAGCACAGGGTTTTGTTACCGGAGAGGCAGCATAATGAACCGTTCCTGCCGAAGCTTGTTCAAGACCGGCTGCGATGCGCAGGATGGTTGATCTTCCGCAGCCGGAGGGACCTACAATACAGGTAAAGGAATTTTTAAAGATCTTCAGACTGATGTTATCCACTGCAAGGAATTGATCTCCTTTCTGGGTGGTAAACGTCTTGGAAAGACCCTGGATGCCTATTATTTCCAGGTGTTCTTTATTCATGACGCTGCCTGTTTACGCCATGAAAATTTTTTAAGTTCAAAGTATAGGAATTTCCATTTTGTCCCATTATATCATTCAATTATGGTGATATCGGAAAAAATATGTTTAAATGATGTAATGAGCTGGTTATCTGATAGGAAATCAAATTTTCCAGATAATGATGTTTTTAAATCAATCTTCAGCGATCATTGGGAAAACTTCAAAAAAGCACATCCCAAATATGACATTGACCAATACGAGATACCGGTTCAAAAAATGCTTGGCTGTAGAGATGCTTCCAACGGTTATAGCGAGTACATTTGCATGTATTGTGGCCGGGATAGGAGGAAAGTTCCATTCAGTTGTAAAAGTTGTTTTTGTCTTTCATGCGCCAAGCAATACGTAGACAACTTTGTCAGTCAAGTAAGTAAGATGCTGCATCCTGGTTTGATTTACAGGCACATAGTATTAACGCTGCCGGAACAATTAAGACCAATATTTTTCAAAGAGCGTTTTAATAAAGATTTACTGTCAGGTTTTATGAAATGTGGGGCTGAATGTTTGGAAGATGTTGTCGGCGTGGTAAAAAGAAAAAAGTTAAAAATAGGTACTATAGTCGTTGTTCAGACCCATGGGCGGTCAGGGCGATATAATCCCCATTTACATATTATAATGACAAGCGGTGGCATAAGCACCGAAGAAAAAGGTTGGCATGATTTAGGCTATTTCAAATATGAGATGATTCATAAGAAATGGCAATACCATTTGTTCAACTGGTTGAAAGCATATTTTAAATCATCAGAAATTAATCAGCTTTTAAACGTGTTATGGAAGAAATATCCCAAAGGACTTGTTGCAAATGTCAGCAAAGGGAGTGTACCGGAATCCTGCAGAGGTTTAGCAGGATATTTGGCCAAGTATGTGGCTTCTCCTCCGATAGCAGTCAGGCGGATAGTAAATTACGATGGGCAGATTGTGGAATACTGGTATAAAGACCATCGAACCAAGTCGAAGAAATTTGAGAAAGTACCTGTGTATACGTTTATTGGCCGTATGGTTCAGCACATTATGCCAAAAGGTTTCCAACGTGTAAGGTATTACGGTTTGGAGGCAACCAGAACGTATAAGAAATGGTCTGAAGTGATTCAGAACGGGATAAAGCGAATAGGCCGAGTAATCAAAGGGGCCTATCAAATAGTAAAACAGAAAAAATATCGAGCAAGATATAAGGAGATCAGTGGGATAGATCCCATGAGATGTCAATATTGCAAAAGTGAAATGGAATTGATGTCAATATGGCATCCTAAATATGGTGTTCTATATGATATTTTTTCAAGTTTAGAGGAAATAAAGAATGGGCAAGAAAAAGTTGATAGAAGGGGAGGACATACCGTTCGGCCCCCCTCCGGAGGATTACAGTTATCGTTGTTCTCACTGCCAATGTGAAATGGACGTTAACGAAGCGATTATTGATGTTGAGATAGGGATAGCCGAATTTGAAGGCAGATATTATGAAGGCTTTATGCCGGTCTTGGGGTGTCCTGGTTGTAATCAAGACACCATGGAATTTGTGAGAGATTAAAAAGCCCGCGCGTTAGCGCGCTAAGTCCAATGTGTCGGAAAACCATATCCATGAGCCCACCGACAACTCCGATTGAGATCATTCCTGCAATGACGATATCGGTTGAGGCAAGGGTAAAGGCGTGGGTGATCATATAGCCGATGCCGGAAAGTGAACCCGGCAGCATTTCTGCAGAGACAAGGCACATCCATGCAATGCCAAGGCCGATCCGCATCCCGGTTATAATTGAGGGCATGGCGGCGGGGATCAAAATTTTTCTGAAAATCTGGTTTTCACTGGCACCAAGGACCCTGGCCGAATCAATGAGGGTGACGCTGACATTTCTCACACCATGGATGGTGGCGGTAAGAATGGGGTAAAAGGCACCGATGAAAATAATGAACAGCATGGAGAATTTGATGTTGTTCAGGTAGATAAAACTCTTGCCTGTTTCAACCCCGATGAGGGTGGCCAGGCTTGCAATGCCGAACCAGGCCATGACCAAAGGAACCCAGGCCAGGGGGGAATGGGCCTGAACAGGCTTAGAAATCCGTTGAAAAAACGGAAAACCAGTCCATAGTATCCCATGACCACCCCCAGGGGAACGGCTATTGCTGCTGCAATTGAATACCCCATAACCACCCGAACCAGACTCACCAATACGTTGCCGGCAAGGGATCCCATGCCGATCATATCCTGTGTGGGGTGAAACAGGAGTGTGCCCACCTCCCATACGCCGGGCAGGATCACTTGGTTGTCTATCCTCGAAGCAAGAACAAGCCATAAAAGAATCAGGAATATAGGGGCCAGAACCGGAATCAACAAAAACACGGCATATTGCTTGATATCGACTGTGGAAAAATTACTGTCAAAGCCGTCCCAAAAATTTTCGGTATTGGATAAAATTGTCATAGCGTTTATCTGGTCAGGCTCTTTTTAACAAATGAAAAATCATAAAGAACGTTCGTCGCTGCAGCAAGATCCGTATCTTTCATCTTTCCTTTGAATTTATTCATGCTGTTGAGCATGTCCAGGAATACCCCTTCCCCCTTATTGGTGTTGCTCCATCTCGCGGCCAGGGTCATCAAATCGGACATGGCCTGGACAACTTCGGGTTGTTCGGCAATCATCTGCTCACTGGCTCCCATGACACAGCAGGGAAAGTCGGTCCATTGGCCTTTGGGGGGCAGATCTCTGGAAGAAAGACCGATTTCAATAAGATTATAAAAGGGAATAGGGATTTTCTATGAGATACAAGACAGGTATTTATTGCCCGATGGGTTTCCAAACCCCCCGATCACACCAGAGCCTTGAAAAGGGTGCCCCCGGCGGCAGCAGTTTTTGTGCGAGGTTTGAGGTATTGATCTCATTGGTATCGTCACCCTCCTCGGCCCACATGGGGTCCCAGGGCTCCAGGATGACCGGCCCGTTGGCAGAGGGCAAAAGCCTCGGGATAATGGGGTCTTCCCAGGAACGATTCTTTATCTCTTGTTTGAGGGGTGAGCCAGATCCCGTGTTTGGTTTCTTGGTCGTCGGGTGCACAGGTTTGATTTTCAGGCATGAAAACAATAAAAAACCGGGTGTCAAACCGTTTTTTCATTCGCTTTGGTGTGATCCAGTGGGACCACCTGCCAAGGCTTGAAAAGGACAATATCCAGTCGTCTGCTGTCATTTTTGTTTGAAACCAGGAATTGGGAAGACTCGTATTGAGGCGATAACGGGAGATTTCATCAAAATCTTCCTGGGTTTTAGCCTGGCCGGATGCAATCAAAACCCCTGCTTCCTCAAGGGTCTCCCGGATGGCGGCAACCCCAAACCCCAGAGCCTCTTCCCGGGAAAACCTCTTTCCGCCCAGCCGGGTTTCGATTTGATCCATTGTCATGTCAATTCGGGGTGCCCAGGTTTCAATTTTCCGGTCTTCCGCCTCTACCACACCTCCGGGAAAAACATAGAGCCCGCCCATGAAGGTTGACTGGTCACTTCTCCTTAAAAGATAGACTTCAAGAACCTTGTTTTTTTCCCTTACAAGGAGGGTGGTGGCGGCGTCCCTTAATGGCGGTGGTGTGTGCTTTTGATTTTTCATCGGATACCCCAATCGTGTGGATTTTAAATCGGGGTTGATTATAGGGACCTTTATTCCTGGGAGTCAATGATTATGTTAGGAACAAAAAGGGATTTTTCCCTGTAATTTTTTTTGTCTGGCAACCCTTGGAAAAGAACTCTTTTCAATTTATGAAAATTTTATTAAAACTCAATATGTTTGGCGTATCATTGGAAATTTTGCTTACAACCAACGCTCGGAAACATGGGTGCTGGTCCAAAAAAATATTAACCGGGAGAGTCAGAAATGGAAAACATTGATTTTAAGGGAAGGGTGGCCATCGTAACCGGAGCCGGTCAGGGTATCGGAAGAATGTATGCCCTGGAACTTGGTCGCAGGGGCGCAAAGGTGGTGGTGAATGATCTGGGGGTCAGCCTGGCAGGGTCAGGATCTGACGATTCAGCCGCAGACAAGGTGGTCCAGGAAATTGTCACCGCAGGCGGTCAGGCAATTGCCAACCATGATTCCGTGGCCACCATGAAAGGGGGACACAATATAGTACAAACCGCTCTGGATACCTATGGAAAAGTGGATATTCTGATTAATAATGCCGGTATTGTCAGGGATAAGTCCTTCATGAAAATGACCGAAGAGGACTGGGACATGGTCATAAATGTTCATTTGAAAGGCGCCTTTTGTGTGACCCAGCCTGCTGTTCTTGCAATGAAGGAAAATGGGTATGGCAGAATCGTTTTCACGGCATCCACCTCGGGGCTTTACGGTAATTTCGGACAGACAAATTATGGTGCGGCCAAGATGGGACTTGTGGGCATCATGAATACCTTGACCCTGGAAGTGTCCAAATATGACATTAAGATCAATACCATCGCCCCCACGGCCTGGTCCCGGATGACAGCCGATATTTTTCCACCGGAGTTTGAAGATAAAATGAACCCCCAGTTCAATGAGCCCATGGCGCTGTACCTTTGTTCCCAGGAGAACACATCCTCCGGACAGATTTTTACCACGGGGGCAGGATGGTATGGGCGAACGGCCATTGTTTCCGGAGACGGTCTTTGCCTGGGCAATGCAAAAAGAGCTATTTCAGTGGAGGAAATTCGGGATAATTTTGAAAAAATTTCAGATATGGAAAATAAGCGGGAACATGAAAGTGCCCTGGGGATGTTTGAATACATGGGGCCCCTGCTCAATTAGATAGAAAGAATACTTAAGATTAGGAAAAATATGCTTAAAATTGGACAATACAATGAATTGGTGGTGGAAAGTAGGGTTGAATTCGGGCTCTATCTGGATTCTGACGCCGGACGGATTTTGCTGCCGAATAAATATGTTTCAGAGGAGTTTAATATAGGGGATACCCTTGAGGTCTTCGTCTATACCGATTCTGAAGACCGGCTGGTTGCAACCACTTTACAGCCCAAAGGAATTGTCGGCGATTTTGTTTTCCTTCGAGCAAAAGAGATTGTATCCTTTGGAACCTTCATGGACTGGGGCCTTGAAAAAGACCTGCTGGTCCCCAAGAGTGAGCAGCAAGAAAGAATGCTTCCCCCTCGAAAATACCTCATCAAAATCTGCTTTGACGAGGGGACCGGAAGGGTTTACGGCACAGCAAAAATCTCTACCCATTGTGAGAAAAATACCCAGGATCTTGCGGCGGGTCAGCAGGTGGATCTTTTGATCCACTCTCTTACCGAGATCGGGATTATGGCCGTGGTGGATAACCGATACTTTGGTATGTTATACCAAAGCGAGACCTATCAGGACCTGGCCGTAGGAGACAGGTGCAAAGGGTACATCATGCGGCTTCGTGAAGACAACAAAATTGACCTTACCCTCAAAGAACCGGGGTATAGTTCTGTAAAAGGCTCCGGCGATACCATTGTTGATATTTTAACTGCAGCAGGCGGTTTTATCCCCTGCCATGATAAGAGCTCGCCACAAGAGATTAAAGAAGTTTTTTCCATGAGCAAAAAAGAATTTAAACGAGCTGTCGGGGGGCTGTTTAAACGAGGGATTCTGATCTTGGAAAAAGACGGCATCCGGCTTAAACAAGGGGAAAAAGTGGAGAAAGTGGAAAAATTTAACCCATGGAATTCTAAATCCTAATGCGTAAATTAGCCTTTGGATACTCAACCCGATGTAATATCCGGTGCGAACACTGTGTGGCGGTGGGAGATATCCCTGACAACCGGAAAATGGATCCTGCCAGGGCAAAAGAACTGATTGTCGAAATGGCAAGGGCCGGTGTACGGGGCATCAGTTTTTCCGCGGGGGAACCCTTTTTGTACCTTGATGAAATCCTGGCTCTGGTGAACTTGTGCAAAGAAATGGGCATATATACCAGGATCGTTACCAACAGTTTCTGGGCAAAGACACCAGCGGCTTCGGACACGCTTGTTACCCGATTAAAAGAAAACGGGCTTTGCCAATTGAGATTGAGTTATTCACGCTGGCACCAGAAACACATTCCCCCGAACAATGTGGTGAACGCGGCTGGCAGTTGCCAGCGGATCGGGTTGAATTATTTTGTTTCATTTGTTACTGATTTTTCCATTGAGGATGATCCCCATGAACTGTTTTTGCGGAACCATGGGCTCCGGTTTTTTCCGGAACCCGTTATATACGCCGGTCGTGCTGCCGCTTTCAAACCCCGTAATATCCTCACCGATTACCAGGCAAATTGCTGCGACATGAACCCCTACCTCACCCCGGATCTTGATATGGTTGCTTGTTGCGATGCCGGGAGCCATTTTTCCGAGACCCATTTTTTCCATCTGGGGAACCTGAAGGACAATACAATAGAACAGCTGTTTACCAAAACGGAAACAGATCGGCTGTACAATCTTATCAGAACCATGGGGATAACCACCATTGCATCCTTTGCCGGTATGAAGGCCCGTGAAATCATCACTTACAGCAAATGCGAGCTGTGCAAAAAATTGTTCGATTCCCCTGAAACACTGAAACGGCTGCAAGCTGAAGTGTTCGAGCTGGAAGCCTGGACCCGGTAGAATCGGTACGGAAATTAAGCCAAAATAATCGAGGGATTCTTTTACCATGACGTTTAAAATTAGGCCGCGTATATTCAGAATACTTTCATTCAGGACGCTTTTTTTCAGATCTTGTTTTGTCCTTATCTTCGGGGGGTGTCTGATCGGGCGGTTCTCCGGGATACCATCCATGGCCTGGGCAGAAAAGACCCATACCAATATTTTGTTCTTAGGGGATTCCATCACCGCAGGACTTGGGGTGGAATTAGAAAATACCTATCCGGCCCTGATAAATGATATGTTCAATGATATGCCCGAAGAAAAAGGGATCCGGGTCAGGATTACCAACGGCAGCATCAGCGGTTCCACCACTGCCGGGGCGCTTTCCCGGCTCAAGTGGTTCCTTAGGGCAAAACCCGATATTCTGGTCCTGGCCCTGGGGGCCAACGACGGCTTAAGAGGCTTGTCCACCCAGGAAATGTCCCAAAATCTTGAACGGACAATCGTTCTGGCAAAGGAGAACGGCATTCGGGTCATCCTGGCAGGCATGCAAATTCCTCCCAATTACGGGCAGGCATATTCAAAGGCCTTTCGGGAGGTGTTTGCCTCTCTGGCGGACCGGTATGACCTGTCTTTTATCCCGTTTTTATTAAAAGCGGTGGCCGGCAATCCTTTGTTGAACCAGGCAGACGGTATCCATCCCAACCGGGCAGGGCATAAAATAATCGCTGAAACCGTATTCCCCTATATCCAGGTGCAACTATGATACTTAAAGGTAAGACACGCGAAGGTAAAATACTTGAGGTTAAAGAGATCTGCAAATCCTTTCACCAGCCCCGAGCGGGCCAGCCCGAAGCGGGAATCCTGGCGGTTTTAAACCGGGTGAGCTTTGAGCTTGGAGCCGGTGAAACCACTGCTGTTGTCGGTCAGTCCGGCAGCGGAAAAACCACCCTGCTTTCCCTGATCGCAGGCCTGGACAACCCCGATTCCGGCCAGGTGATCCTGGCGGGGGAGGATTTGTGTGCCATGAAGGAAAACAGGCTTGCCCGCTACCGGGCCCTTAAAATCGGGATCGTTTTTCAGCAGTTTCATTTAATGCCCCACTTGTCGGCCCGGGAGAATATCAGCCTGCCCCTGGAAATTCTCAAGCAGGACCAGATTCAACGGCGGACCGATGCCATGCTGGACGAGGTGGGGTTAGGTGACCGCCAGCATCATCTGCCCGGACAGCTCAGCGGAGGGGAGTGTCAGCGGGTCGCTATTGCCCGGGCCCTTATCATCAAACCGGCTCTGCTTCTGGCAGACGAGCCCACGGGCAACCTGGACATGGAAACCGGAGAAAAGGTGTCTAAGCTCCTGTTCGACCTGGTGGCCAAGGAAAATAAAACCTTGATTCTGGTGACCCACAATCTTGATCTTGCCCGTCAATGCCATAGAATTCTCACCCTTGACCGGGGCCGGCTTCTCTGATGCTCTGGCTAGGACTTGGGGTGCGGGAATTGATGAAAAACAGGGGGTTTGCCTTTTTTTTCATATTAAACCTGTCCATGGGGCTTGCCGGGTTTATTGCCATCCATTCCTTTGGCAGCTCGTTAAACCGTCATCTGGCGGATAATTTAAAAGAGATCCTGACGGCGGACCTGGTATTGTCGGCCAACAGCCCGTTGACCCAAGAAGAACTGCGCCTGGCAGACAGGGTGATGGGGCCGGACAAAACCCATGCCCGGCTGGTTCAATTTTACACCATGGTCAAGGCCGGGGACAATGCCCGCCTGGTTCGGGTGATGGCCATTGATGATGCCTATCCCCTCTACGGCCAGTTTTCTTTGGAAGGCAACGCTAGATCAACCAATATCCAGGACAGTCCCGGCGTGCTCATGACCCGGGATACCGCCCATGCCCTGGGGCTGGGCGCCGATGCCCCTGTGACCGCTCCCCTGGTATTGGGGAATAAAACCTTCCATTGGGATTTTTTTAAAAAGGACCCGGACAAGTCTTTGACGGCTGTTGAACTGGCCCCTAAAATTTATATGGGGCTAGGCCAATTGGAAGGGACCGGTCTAATACAGTTCGGGAGCCGGATCAGCTATCTTTACTATTATCGGTTCAGCCCGGAAGTGGATGTCCCGGTATTGGCCGGAAGGCTCGAACAAGGGTTCTATGAGATGTCCGGGGGACAGCCCCGGGTCAATGTCTATGACAGCCGGGATGTGAACCGGCAATTGGGAAGGATCACCGGGCATTTTACCGGGTACATGGGGCTGGTCAGTATTGTGGCCCTTTTTCTGGCGGGCATTGCCTCGGCATATCTCTTCCGGGGCTATCTGAATCTGAAACAGCGGGAAATGGCTGTTCTGATGAGTATCGGTGCCAAGCAATGGGAGATCTATCTTCTGTTTAGTTTTCAGCTCGTTTTACTGGGCTCCCTGGCCGCTGTCCTGGCCATTCTTATTTCCCTGTTCCTGGTGCCTGCTTTTCCCTTTATTTTCAAGGGGCTTATTCCTATCGATATCCAGCTTTCCACAGATCCGGTCACCATTGTGCTGGCATTGGTCATGGGCATGGGCAGCCTGGTTTTTTGCCTCCCTGTTTTTGTCCGCCTGTTCGGTGTGAAACCCCTTATTTTGCTTCGGGGCGAGGGGGGCAGGAGGATCCATGGGATGATCCTCTGGCAGGCCTTAAGCTTCCTCCCCGGGCTTGCAGCCTTTTTTCTGATGTCTGTTGTGGTGGCAGGTTCTGTGAAAAACGGGAGTATTTTTGCCGGCGGATTCATGCTGGCCATGGCCTTTTTTTCCGGCATGGGCTGGTTGATATTTTCAGGGTGTAAGATCCTTTCCTCCACCCGGTATCTGGTGGGGAAAATTGCTTTTCGGAACATTTACCGGAACAAGTGGTCTTCCTTGTCCTGTTTTGTCACCATTGCCATGGGAGCATTTTTGATTTCCATGATACCCCAGATCCAAAAGGGCCTTCAAACCGAGATCATGCGGCCGGAAGGCTTAAAGGTCCCCACCTTTTTCCTGGTGGATATCCAGGAAGAACAACGGCGTGATTTCGTTGATTTTATCGGGAAAGCACCTGGGGAACTGGTGAATATTTCTCCCATGGTCAGGGGCCGGATTCTTCGTGTGAATCAAAAAACCTTTCATGGAGGGGAAGGGACGTCTGGATCCGGACAATCCGGTTCCAAACAATCCGGCGTCCGGCAGACCCGTCCCCGGGGCCGGCGGCTGGAGTTTAACTTTTCTTATCGCACTCACCTGGATGTTTCGGAAACCATTGTCCAGGGAAGACCTTTGTCCAAGACCCCCTGGTCTTTTGGGGCTGTTCCCTTTGAGATTTCTGTTGCAACCTCCTTTGCGGAACGATATGGCCTGGGCCTGGGGGATCTCATCGGGTTTGATATCCAGGGCATCCCCCTGGAAGGGAGGGTGGTGAATTTGCGGAAGGTCCGGTGGAACAGTTTTCAGCCCAATTTTTTTCTGCTCTTCCAGGACGGAGTCTTAAATGATGCCCCCAAAACCTATCTGGCTGCCATCTCCCGGGTGGCCCCAAAGGATCGTCAGGCGTTGAAAAACAAAATTGTCGCGGCTTTCCCCAACATTTCCATCATTGATGTGACCCAGATGGCTGGCACCCTGCTTTCCATAACAGACCGACTTTCCTTGTCCATACGGTTCATGGCCTGGCTGGCCATTGCTGCAGGTCTTGTATCTATTTTTTCCATTGTCCGCCACGAGGCCCGGAAGAACGAAAACCAGGTCAACCTGTTAAAGGTGCTGGGGGCTGACTTTAAAATGATTCAGGCAATTACCCTTGTGGAATTCGGGTTCATCGGGTTTACGGCTTCCTTGTTTGCGGTTCTCCTGGGGTTTGGGTTTTCCCGGGCAATTTCCTGGTATTTTTTTGACAGCCTCTGGCAGTTTGACCCGGGGGCTTCCCTTGTGATTTTATTGCTCACAACCTTTGTCTGTATGGGCACGGCCATGGCTGCATCCCGGAAGGTTATGAATACAAAGCCTGTGACACTTCTGGCCAACTGATTAATTTTTTACCAGGTTTTTTATCCAGCGTTTGGATAAAAATCGGGGAATTCCCAGGCTCAGTTTATAGATTTCTTCGGTCAGGACCAGTGCCATGACCCAGTATACCGGCAGGTTCAGGAAAAAAGCGGCAAAAAATGCCATGGGAACTCCGATACACCAGACCCCGGTGAGATCCAGGAAAAACCCGAACCGGGTATCTCCCCCTCCCCGTAAGACACTGACCACATTTGTAAAATTGGTGACCTTGACGCACAGGGCGATACCCGCCACAAACATCAGGTGGTAGGCGTTCATGTAGGCCCCGTCCGAGACATTATAAAAAGAAAGGATTCTCTCCCTTCCCAGGATCATAATTCCTCCGGCAAAAAGGGCCATGGAAAATTGCACTGCCAGCAGAAATTTGCCGTATAAATAGGCTTCATCCGGCTTGCCCGCCCCGATACTATTGCCGATGATGATGGATCCGGAGAAAAACATGCCGAAAAAGGGGATCATCATGAAATTTTCAATGGATGCCACAATATTCACCGCAGCAATGGATTGGGTCCCAATCCTTGCATAGACCAGATTGTACAGGCTGACACCGGTTACCCATACCAGTTCATTTAAAAACACGGGCCAGCAGGTGGCCAGCACTCGTTTTAAAAAAGCCCTGTCAAAATCAAGCATTTCAGCTAGACTGGCCGCAATGGGATATTTTTTCCAATAGATCATGCCCATGAGGGCAAACCCTTCAACAAATCTTGAAATACAGGTGGCAACAGCAGCGCCTCTGACTCCCATTGCCGGAAATCCAAGGTGTCCGAAAATCAGGATATAGTTGAGACCCAGGTTGAGGAGGACAGCGATTAAACTGGCGTACATGGGGGCCTTGACGATTTCCATGCTTCTCAGGTTGTTCATATAGGAAAGGGTGAATACCGATATCCCAAAACTGATCCCGACGATCCTCAGGTAGTCCGACCCCAGGCCAATGACCAAGGGGTCCTTTGTGAACAGTGACATCAGGGCAGTGGGGGTGACGATTGCCGCAAATGTGAACAGGGAACCGATGGCAAGTCCCGCCATAAGACCGATTCCCGCAAGCTTCTTGATATGGGCTAAATCTTTTTTTCCCCAGTATTGTGCAGTAAAAATGGCCACCCCGCTGTGGATCCCAAACTGGATGATGATGAAAATAAAGACAAATTGGTTGGCAACCCCTACGGCGGCAATGGCGGCTTCATTCAATTGTCCGATCATCAAGGTATCCATGAAGGTCATGGATGAACTTAAGAAATTTTGCAATGTAATGGGCAATGCCAGCTTGAACAGCAAACGGATAAAATTTTTATTTGTTTTATTTAGATATTTTTTCATAGATTCCTGATTTTTTATACAAAAGCCCGCTTCGAGTTTGAAGCGGGCTTTTGTGATTTATGACCGATTCCAGGGATGCTGTCAATCATGCGACAATTTATTTGGGGTGATTTGAAAAATTGGGCATAAATTGTGTTCAATTAGCCGTTTACAAACAAGATTAAAAGCAATACAATTTTGGTTATAATCCCCATTGAGATCAGTGCCAGGGGCAATGGCGCTGACAAGGGCATTCAATGATTTACTTTGCTCCAATAAAAGGCGAAGGTAAAATGGCAGATGAGACATAAAGTTATTGTAATTTTTACGGCGTTTTTTCTTTTTTCTTTGGTGCCCTCCTGTTCACAAAAGCAGGGAAATTCTGCCCTTTCTTCCCAGGTCCACCCCAAAAATGTGATCATGATCATAGGGGATGGTATGGGGCCGGAACAGGTGGGGCTTTTGCTGACCTATGCCAGGCAGGCCCCCCATTCGGTGCTGGGTGATAAGACCACCTGTTTTGACAGAATCATGGAGAAAGACGGTTCTTTGGGAATTTCCTTGACCTATGCCCACGATGTTTTGGTGACAGATTCCGCTGCTTCCGGAAGCCAGCTTGCCACGGGGCAGCCTTCGGGATCTGAAATGATCGGGCTCGATTATAACGGGGATCCTGTCCCCACTGTTCTTGAAAAGGCTATCCTGGCGGGTAAATCCACCGGTCTTGTCACAGATACCCGGCTGACCGATGCCACCCCGGCCGCCTTTGCTGCTCACCAGCCCCACCGGAAGATGGGAGATGCCATTGCCCTGGACATGCTGACCCTGGGACCCGATGTCCTCCTGGGCGGGGGCCTGGGTAACTGGATCCCCCGGGAGGCCAACGTCAAGAATTCCGGGGTTAGACGAGAACTCGAAGAGATAACCCAGGGATCGGTTGCCATCAAATCAAAACGAAAAGACGATCAAAATCTTTTGGCAATGGCCCGGGAAAATGGATATGGGCTTGTTTTCAATCGATCCCAGTTGGCAGGGGTTTCGGGAAAAGTGATCGGTTTATTTGCCGCCTCTGCCATGCCCAATGCCATTGCGGTATCCAATTCTCTGAATGATCCTGCCAGATCCGTCCCCACCCTGGAAGAGATGTCCCTAAAGGCCATTGATATATTGTCCCAAAATGACCAGGGGTTTTTCTTGATGATAGAATCAGGACAAATTGACTGGGCTTCCCATTCCAATGATACCGGACTTGTGCTTCACGAAATGATTCGGCTTAATGAGACTGTCAACGCTGTCCTGGACTGGGCAAAAAACAGGAAAGACACCCTGATTATTTTCACCGCCGACCATACCACCGGCGGATTCGGGTTCAGCTACACTGCCAAGAATCTGCCCCGGGCAAGCCAATTGCCCGGAATGATGTTTAAGAACAGGGACTACAAACCCGGGTATAATTATGGGGATCCCCATGTGCTGGATAAAATTTATAACCAGAAGCTGAGCTATGGCGATATTTTTGATAAATTTTATCAATTGTCAAAAGAGGAACAGACGCCAAAGAATCTTGCCATTTTGGTGAACCAATATACCGCCTTTCCCATCACAATTGTCCAGGCCGAACGAATTCTTGAAACCGAGGACAACCCAATTTATATAGCCGATAACCGGAAATTTAACGCAAAGCGGGTCCCCAAACTGGACAATAAAGACGAATTTTATCCCTCTCAAAAATTTAGCAACATACATGCCCTTTTGGCCCTGGCCGTGGCGGGGGATCAGTTTGTTGTTTGGAATACCGGAACCCATACCAACACACCGGTGCTGGTATTTACCAAGGGGAGTGCCAGGGCCAGGCAGCCCTTTGCCGGGGTGATCCACCATACCCAATTGGGTCAGTATACCATTGATGCGGTGCTGGAGAGATAGGCGTTCGTGAGTTAATCGGTCAATGCCCTTCGAATATTTTCTGTGGTGACGGCACTGACGCGAATATTTGATTCCATTGTAACGCTGGCTATGTGGGGATCTTAATATCACGGTAGCGACTATTTTAACGTGAAGTACACAGTGACCTTTAAAATTACCGGCACTACATACCGTATTTGGAATATTTTGAATTCCTGAAAAAGAACAAACGTCCGAATAAAAAAATAGGATGTGAGTGTTTGATGTCGCAGGAAGTCAGCCACAAGTGGAACCGCCGCGGAACCAGCAGATTCTGGGCAAAAGGTTTCAGTTGACCCCGTGGACGCTTCCATGGGTACATACACCATATGATATGGTTAGATCAACAACAGTCCAGTTGACGATGCTTTTAAAAACACTCAATATTTTATCTGATATATGAAAATAATTAAGGGCTTCAACAACTTTAGAGCTATGGATAAATTTGTGCAATGGCCTCTTATCACGAAGGGATCGTTTTCTGTTTTTTTGTCCTGGAATTGGGGGAAATTGAGACCCTGTTTCTTCCAATCTTCTTGGATTGATAAAGCATTCTATCGGCTTCATTGATCACGTCTTCAACGCAGGTTTTTTTATCATCAATGGAGGCAACTCCCAGGCTGATGGTGTATTGAATCACGTCATTATTATCGGACTTGACAGAATCATGTTCTGTAAGTTCTCTTATCTTCTCCGCTGTCCTTCCAGCACCTTTTTTTGCAGTACTCGATAAAATAATAATAAATTCCTCACCGCCGTATCTGGCAGCCATATCAACACCTCTGATGTTTTTGGTTAATATGTTGGCCAGATGCTGTAACACCGTATCTCCTTGTGCATGTCCGTAATGATCGTTGATTTTTTTAAAATGGTCTATGTCGATCATGATGACAGACAGCTGTTTTTTATGGAGAAGGGCATTTTTAAATTCCCTCTTGCCGTATTCAATCAAGAACCTGCGGTTGTAGAGCCCCGTGAGCCCATCGGTATTGGCCAGATGCGCATTTTTGATGGCATCTTTCACCGCATAACGGAGGGACAGCTGGGTTTTGATTCGGGCAATCAGTTCCAGCCTGTCTATGGGTTTGATCAGATAGTCGTTGGCACCGGATTGAAAGGCGGCAACAATATCATGATTTTGATTTCTGGCAGTGAGCATTATAACTGGCAGTTCGTATGTTGTATGGCTTTTACGAATTTGACGGCACACATCATATCCTGACATGCGAGGCATCATGATATCGAGCAGGATCAGATCAAAAGTTTCTGCCTCAATCATCCTAATCGCCTCCAGCCCATTTGTTGCATAGGCGGTCCGGTATTTCTCTATTGAGAGATAGTTTTGAAGCACCTGGATATTGATGGCTTCATCATCCACGATCAGTATTCTTTCACCTGTGTTGTTAATAGCTGGGGTGCTCGTTTCTTGAATGGGCTTGTTCATATCCAGAAAGATCTTGTTTGAATCCATGACAGCCTTGCTGATAATGGTTTGCTCGTCACAGGAATCTTTAGTGTCAGTGCTTTTTTTCATCGTAAAAGAAAATACAGATCCTTTTCCCTCAACAGACTGAACGCCGATCCGGCCGCTCTGGAGTTCTACCAGTTTTTTTGTTATGGGTAAACCAAGGCCTGTTCCTCCGTATTGTCTATCAATGTTACCGTCTCCTTGCTCAAAGGATCGAAAGATATCATCATACAGACTTTCTGGGATGCCCATTCCAGTATCCTCTATAAAAACAATGACATGATCACTTTGTTCATTTGCACTGATTTTTACATGGCCCTTTTCCGTAAATTTTACGGCATTACCAATGAGATTATATAGTATCTGTTGGAGTCTGTTTTCATCTCCTATCACTAGGGGGAACGGATCACCAATCACATTTATGAGTTCAATTTCCTTTAAAGGAATTGTGGCCTTAATGACGGTCAATACAACAGCAACCATCTGTTTTAGGTCAATATTTTTTTCAGTTATGGTAATCTTTTTGCTCTTGAGTTTTGAATAGTCAAGAATATCGTTTATAAGGCTAAAAAGTCTTTTCGCGCTTGAAGAGATTAACTTTAGATTACGAATGGTTTCTATCGGCAGATTTCCGGTGACACCATCAATCAATGAGTCACTGATTCCAATGATACCATTGATCGGTGTTTTCAATTCATGGGAAGTATTGGCGATAAACTCATCTTTCAGCCTGTCCAGGAGCCGAAGTCTCTCCGAAAGATCTTCAACCATTTTGTGCTCATTGGAAAATTTTATTGCCAGCATACTGGATTGGGCAACAATAAAAAGTGAAAACCACAGAGTTAGATAGTAGCCTGTATTAATGATTTGCAAATAATGGAGCATGTCATTGGCTACCCCTGCAAAAACGAAAAATAACCCTGCAATAAAAATGAATGAGTATTTGAATCCTTTTATTATCGCATCGATGTTCGTTCCTGCGATCAACAGGCAGGAACTTGTGATTATCCAAAAGTAGGGTGCAAAGAGACTGGTATAAACCATGGAAGGGGCAAAGATTGCCAGTGCCAGATATCCTCCGTGCATGATCATCAATATCTGGTGTGGTCTTTTAGGGAATAGGGGACTAAAAAAATAATAGGAATAGGCTTGAAATGTCATGACGCATAAGGGAATCACCGCTGTTGCTACTCTTGAGCCAATCCAAAAAGGAAGATCCGGCGATAACTGCATCAGGAACGTAGTACCTGTTATTGTGGTTCGTAGGGCAATTAATATTGAAAATACACCGAAATAAAGGAGCTCTTTCTCTTTTCGACGAAAGGTAAACAACAAAATATGGTAAATACCGGCAAATAAACAGACTGCAACAAGAACCATCTCTGTAATGATACTGAAAAGGTTCTGTTTTCTGATATTTTCAGGAGATCCGATGAAAAAGCTCTGACCTATTCCGGCATTACTGTGGAGGTGATTTTCTATGTTGAGAAGGATTTCGATTGTATCACTGTTATTATAAAAGGTAAAAATCCGTGGACTTAAGAATCGTATATTCTCTTTTTTGAAATCCCCATACCTGTCGGCAGGTTGTCCGTTTATGAACAAATGATAGTGGGTGAATATTTCAGGTGTCAACAGACTCAGTGGCTGATTTTTGGTGCTAAGTTTTATTACTAATCTGTAGGAAGCACGGCCCTTGGCGGGAAGAGAGAGCCCTTTATATGCTGTCCAGTATTTTGGAACCGCGTAATAACCATCTGGTATTGGTGTGACGTTTCCTTTAAACTCTTCCGGAAGCTTGACACTGTCCCAGAAAAATTCCCACTTGCCATCCAGCCTTATATTACCGTCCTGGTAAAGATCATATTTTGAAATATCTAGTACACCTGACCGCTCTTCAGATCGTCCCTGTGCAGCCCCAATACTTATGAAGGTGATCAGTAGTATAGGAACAACAAAAATAGTTCGGAGCAGGGTGTGGGGCATAACTTAATCCTCTATTCTTCTACAGAACCCGATGAACGGGACTGATATTATTCTTAGATCGGAGTATCCCCCACCTTAAAGGAGGGGAGCTATCTCGTAGGGGGTATAGCCCAAAAAACTGCCCATTGTAAACGAGCAGGATCAAATGAACCAAGACACAATTCTATTGAAGATTTGCTTGGCTGCTGTTTGTCTGTTTTTGTATAAATCCGAAAATTTAACCATAACTTACATAAAGATTGACTTCCTCAATATTCAATAATTTAAATTGTATCTAAAAAACGTTACACCAAAAAGTTGGGAATTGCAAAATTAATATATAATTATAGCAGTTTTCCTCCTGAGCACTGATGGTATGATCGCTCAGGAGTCAAATTTCCTCATTTACTGAGTGTTTCTTTCGCCAGTAATGATATTTGTGATTTTTATTGACCAGAATCGTTTCATATTTGAGCTGGGGATCAAGGTTTTTTTCATAGAGGATTGCATTGAAAATGGTGAGAAAGCTTTCCTGGTAATCCACAAGGTCACTTAACCGATCATACCCAGTCCCTTTGTTTAGGTTTACCTCTCCGTTGATGGGTCCCATCCACCAGTTTTATCCGGATGCTACGGCTTTCTATGGTGTTCATGGCCTCTGCTCCCTTATTTTATTTGCGTTAAGGTGTCTATAAGAAATAGAATAGAATCTGAATGAAAAATGTCAACAAGAGATTGATTTTATACTGCTTTTTTTGGGGGGGCGGTTTGGTTAAGGGTGGTGATCAGCCAATCTTGAAAGACGGTTACATTCGCGGGTTTGTTGTTAAAATCGGGTCTGGAAAAATAATAGTTTCCTGTTTTGATGGGGGTTAATCCAAAGGGGGCAACAAGCCGGCCTGTTTCCAACTCATCCCGGATGAGGAAGAGATCTCCTAGGGCTATCCCCAGGCCTGATGTTGCCGCCTGGAGGGCGGCATCGTCCACTTCAAAAACCTGGCCCCTTTCCAGGGGCAGGTTTTTTATTTTGGCCTGGTCTGCAAAGATAGCCCATTCCTTTAGATCCGGGGTGTTGTGTAAAAGCATCCGGCCGGTGATATCTTCTGGCTTTTCAAGGGGAAATGCTGTGGCAAGAAATTTGGGGGAACAGACCGGGATCAGTTGTTCTGTCAATATTTTTTTCCGGGTAATGCCGGGGATGTCATTTCCTTCATGGGTGATACCGGCGTCAAAATTTTCATGGCTAAAATCAACATTTTTTCCCGAGGTGGTCAGCCGCACCTGGATCTCCGGGTGAAGGGCCTGGAAATGGTGGAGTCGCGGGATGAGCCAGCGGATGGCAAAGGTGGGGTGGACCTTGAGGCTGAAATCCTGCTGCTGGTTCTTTAATCTGTCCACGCCATCTGCAATGATATTAAAGGCCCGGGTCAAAGGAGATGCTAGAAGTATGCCCTGGTCTGTGAGCATCAGTCGTTTGTGGCGTCTATGGAAGAGAATCACCTTTAGCTGATCTTCAAGCTGTTTGATCTGGCGGCTGACTGCCCCCTGGGTCACGCAGAGCTCTTGGGCTGTCAGGGTGAAGCTTAGGTGACGGGCCGCTGCTTCAAAGGTTTTGAGACCGTTTAAGGAGGGAAGGTCAAGATGTTTTCTTCGTTGCATGAGTTTTCTTCATTCATGTTATGTGTTAAAATCGGTTGACGGCATCTATTAATACTGGTTTAAAATAAAAAAGCAAGCTTTGGATTGGCTGGATGGTTATGGTCAAAATATCATGGAATAAATAGAAAAAGGAATATAATAATGAAAGCAAAAGAGCTTATCGATCTTGAAGACCGGTTCGGGGCAAAGAATTATAAACCACTGGATGTTGTCTTAAATCGGGGACAAGGCATTTGGGTATGGGATGTGGAAGGTAATAAATATTTGGATTGCCTGTCTGCGTATTCAGCCGTCAACCAGGGCCATTGCCACCCAAAAATTCGCCAGGCCATGATGGACCAGGCGGATAAACTGACCCTGACCTCCCGGGCATTTCGCAATGACCAGCTACCGTTGTTGTATGAAGAACTCTGCAAACTGACCGATTCTCATAAAATGCTTCCCATGAATTCCGGGGCGGAAGCCGTGGAAACGGTGATTAAATGCGCTAGGAAATGGGGATATGAAACCAAGGGGGTGGCCGATGGCCAGGCTGAAATTATTGTCTGTAACGACAATTTTCACGGCAGAACCCTGTCCATCATCGGGTTCAGTACCGATGGGAATGCAAGGGAAAATTTTGGCCCCTTTACCCCGGGCTTTAAAACCATTCCCTTTGGGGATGCCGATGCTCTGGAACAGGCCATTGGTCCCAATACCGTGGCATTCATGGTGGAGCCGATTCAGGGGGAGGCAGGGGTGATTATTCCGCCCAAGGGCTATTTAAAAAAGGTCCGTCAGATCTGTACCCAAAAGAATGTTCTGCTGATTTTAGATGAGATCCAGACCGGCCTTGGCAGAACCGGAAAATTATTGGCCGAAGAACACGAGGGGATCCAGGCGGATCTCACCCTCATCGGCAAGGCCCTGTCCGGCGGTTTTTATCCGGTGTCAGCGGTTTTGTCCAATGAGGCGGTGCTGGGATTGCTTCAGCCGGGCCAGCACGGAAGCACATTCGGGGGCAACCCCTTGGCCTGTGCCGTTGCCAGGGCGGCCCTCAAGGTGCTGGTGGACGAGAATATGATTGAAAATGCTGAAAAAATGGGGGGGTATTTTTTGGCAGAATTGAAAAAAATCGGGCATCCTGCCATTAAAGAAGTTCGAGGAATCGGGCTTATGATTGCCATTGAACTGGCCGAGGGAACCCCGGGGGGCGCCCGCGCTATCTGTGAATCCCTGATGAAAATGGGGATTCTGTGCAAGGAGACCCATACCTATACCATCCGGTTTGCCCCGCCCCTGATCATTGAGCAACAGGATATTGACTGGGCAGTGGATAAAATCAAAACAGCCTTTGAAGGGGTGCCCAAAGCATAAATCTTTTGCAATTTTAAAAAAAATATTTGAATCGGAAAAAAATTCTGTCCATGTCTTTGTAGGGATAAATGACGGTATCTGAAGTGTCGGCACTGTAGAAAGCCATTCCCAGCTGGACACTAACATCATCAAAAATATCGTATTCGCTGCTCAGCCTGAGAATGTGGCCCTGGCCCGGATTAAAATAAACCCAAAACAGATCCAGGGCCAGGGTTTCGTTGAGCATTTCATAGGTGGCCTGGAAATAGGTCCGGTATTCATATTCTGGCATATTCAGGAAGGATTCATGGTCCAGGGTGCGAAGGACCTTGCCTTCCAACAAAATTCGAAGGTCTGATATCCCGGTGTACTCAAGGCCTGTGAGTGCTTCTACCTGATCCTTTTTGTCAAAGGTTTGGATGGATCGGACCGGAATACCAGCGACAATCTGTGATAAAACATCATTGCGCTGAACTGCCCGATCCTTGCGAAAAGCTGCCTCTACCTTGAACAGGGCAGAATCTCTGGCCATGCTTGCAGAGATACCCATGGTAGAAAATCGTTTATATTCAGGGGTAAACATCAGTATTCCCCGGCTGGATATACCCTGGTAGGAAAGAACCGGCAAATCGTCAAAGGTATTGGCTGCCACAAGGGAGATATCTCCCCCGTTAAAGGATCGGGTGGCCTTAAAGGCAAAACTTGTCTCCTTGAATCCAGCGTCCGGGGTATTTTTTTCCCGGATCCAGATATTGGACTCTCTCAGGGAGGCATAATAGTCAAAATCAGACCCCAGACCGGAAATCTTGCTGCCCGGGTGCTCGTGGATGCTTACCCCATCCAGAGAAAGGGAACCATATTGGGCTGACAAGCGAAGTGATGCAACGGGCAGCCGTGAATCTTCGAGTTCAATGAGGCCGGGACTTGTTTTGTCCCGGGGATTGACAACATCCGTAATCTTGGCAAAATTCGAATCGCCCCAGGCAATAATCTGGCGTCCGGCTTTTATGGAAAAAATGTCGTTGAGAGTTGAATCTATGTAGAGATCCCGAAGTTCAATATCCAAAATTTCATCATCCAGGCTCTGGCCGCAGGGCTGATCCTTTGCCGTCATACCATAGGCCGCATCATAGGATGCCAGACCCGATGCCCTGACCTTATGGTTTCTGTTTATTCTGTATTCAGTTTCAACAAATAATACCGGCTTGAATTTGGAAAGTTTTTTATCTGGTTTTTCATATCCTAATTCTGTTTCCAGTTCCATATACCCGCCCAGATAAAAATCCGAATATTTTGGCCCGGGTAAAATCATATCATCCTTGCCGGCCGCATCATCGGGGGATACAAAGGGATCGATATCCTTAAACCCGTCTTCAAGGGAATTTTCTATCTGGCCTTCGAAGCTGTCTTGCGTGTTGGTCCGGGCCTGGGGTTCATCTGCTGCCAAGGCCTTTGGAACCAAAGGGTTCTGTAACCAAAGGGAGGGCATCAGCTGAAAAATCAATAGAAAAATTAATAGAAAAACCAACAGGATACGCTTGCCCGGTTTTGGCATTATAGTCCCTGCTCCATGCTTCGGGTGGTAAAATAAGTGTCTTTGACAGGAAGGTTATAACGGACATTGGACACTTTAAGGATGGATGAGTGGGTCACCTTGCCCTTGGATGTGGTCACCATGGTCAGTTTCAGGGGGGTCCATATGCCGTTGATGTTTTGGATTTTTTCGGCCTTAAAATATTTAATTTTTTTACCCTTTTTTACCCAGTATTTTGCCTTGACCACCACCCAGTTCTCTTTTTGAACCCACATCATGGATTTTAAATACCCGGTTTGAGTCATTACCCTTTGTTTGGCTTGTTTTTTGGGAAGCCCCTGGATGACCCAGGTGTCTTTTCCTTTCAAGGAATAGCTCTCCTTAATAAAGGTATAATCCCAGTCTTCAATCTTGATGCCGTTGATGTCAGAATAGGTAAAATCGCTGCCCATGAACGAGCCGGATTTGTCGCCGGCTGCAATGCGCTTGACCTTTCCCAGGGCAGGCAGGTAGAGCCATGAATCATCTTCTTTTGCGTCATCATCCCAGTCAAAGGACATATAGGCAGTATTTCGGACATCTGCGGGAGTTAGGAAAAAAATAATACCCTTGGTATCTTTTCCATACTCTTTCCGGATTGTTTTGATATTTCTGAGCCGTTTTTGGTTCCCTTTGTCCATCAGGATCATGAGGGTGTCTGATTTCATTGTTTCTCCGGTTTCCCTAGTATCAACTTGTTCCATCACCCCGGAGGCACTGGGACCGGCAAAGGATAAGGGCTCTGCCAGCCAGGGGCTGGAAAAGATAAAAGCAAAAATTAAAATATAACGATTGAACTTCATTTTTTTCTCCTTGAATTATTCCTGTTCAATTATTCCTGTTCAGGGGTAAGAGGTAAACGTTTTAAGGATGGTGAAACCTTCGCTTGAAAGGCTTTTGGCAGTGTAAAATAAAAAAACACGGGCAGGAGCACCAGGGCGCACAGGGCGCTGACCACCATGGTCAGGGAGATCAACCATCCCATTATGATCAGGGGGGTAAGCACGGAAAACCAAAGTGCCATAAACCCGCACCCCACTGTTATGGCATTGGAAATAATGGCTTTGCCGCTGTGGAGCACTGTATTGTCCAAGGCGGCTGTAAAGTCCATTCCCTTGTCCAGATTTTTTTTCAGCCGTGAAAGATAGTGGATGCTGTAATCCACACCGATTCCAATCACCACACTGGAAATGATGGAGGTCCCGATATCCAGAGGAATCCCCAAAAATCCCATGACCCCGAAGTTGATGGTAATGGTCATGACCAGGGGGATCATGGCGATGAGGGTATACCCAATCCTTTGAAAGGTAATGCCAATCATCACCAGCACCACAAGGATTGAAACGGTCAGGCCTGTGATCTGGCCTTTGACGATCTCGGTTGTGGTGGCGGCCTCTATATTGGCAGATCCGCTGATCTCAAGACGGAAGGTGTCGGGAAATCTTTGATCCGCAAATGCCCTTACCCTGTCGGTCAGGGCTTTGGTTTCAAGGGATGAATTGGTCTGCAGCACCACGGGCAGGTTCAGCTGGGTGTAATCCGGGGTGACATAGTCGGAAAGAGCATCTCCTCCCCCGTTTTCATACAGGAGCAGCAACTGGGAAATGAGATGATTTGATGGGGAGTCCTCTTGGGATATTGGCATTCGGTTAAATAACGGGTCTTCATCATTGAGTACAAAATGAATCCGTCGGATCAGTTCGGTCATTCCCATGGCCTTGCCCACCTGCGGCTGGTCATTTAAAAACGCCATGAAATCCCTTATATACCGAAGGTTTTCAGGCTGCTTAAAGGGTTCGGTCTCCTGTGAATCTGCTGAAATTAAAAAATTGATCCGTGCGGATCCGGCACCTTGGCTGTTCAAGGCATGGGAGGAAATATAAATATCGGAATCTTTCATGAAAAAGTTAACGCTGTTGTTATCCACCTTTACCTTGGATGCACCAACGAGAAATACTAGAAAAATGATACCGGCAAGGGATGCAATGACAACAGAATTTTCCAGGGCCCTGCGGGTGATGGTTATCAGGAACCTTGAATATCTTTTTTCAATATAAGACACAAATTTTTTTTTGGGCCCAGTTTGTTTGTGAGGGGATTTTTCCGGCAGCACCATTAGCAGGGCCGGGATAAAAAATAGGGAGAACACCATGGCCACAAGGGCGCCGAGACAAACAAACAGTCCGCAATATTTGAGCTGAACAATCTTGGTTATGGAAATGGCATAAAAAGCGGCACCTGTGGTCAAAGAGGTCATGATAACCGGCATGGTCAGATGGTCCAGGGTTTCTTCAATCGCCTCTTTTTTATCCAGCCCCTTGAGCAGGCAGTCCCGGTATTCGGAAAACATGTGAATACCGTCTGCCACTCCGATGGACAGGATAAATACGGGCAAAGAGATGGTGATAATATTTAAGGGAATGCCCAAAAAGGCTTTCACTCCCAGGGTAACCACAAGGGAGAGCAGGACAACAGCCAGGGGAACCAAAAGCCCTTTGAGCATTCGAAAGGTGATGATGAGGCAGGTCATCACCAGAAGGATCACAATGGCAAACAGTTTTTTGCTGTCATCTTCCATGGCTTTACCAAGGGCAGCTGTCACGGCTGGTAACCCCGCAATATAATAGGTTTCCGGCCCTGGAATTTTATTTTCAACAATTTCTTTGACCTGCTTGTAAATGAGATACCGTTCTTTTATGGCATCCTCGGACAGATTCAGTTCAATATTGATGCTGGTATTTTTGCTATTGTTGGAAATCAGAATATTTTGGAACATATCATTGGAAGTTACCTCTCTTTTCATCTCGGCCAGGGCATTGGGGCCTATGGGAATTGATTCGTATATGGGGCCGACCTCCAGACGGTCGTTTCGTACCAGGATATTATCGGTACTGGCCAGGGAACTGACTTTTTTTATGGGGGATATTTTTTCAAGCCAGAGGTCAAGGGCGGTTGTCAAATTTTTAATGGCAACAGGGGGGTCATCGGCAAGGAACTCCAGAGATTCCTTTACCTCATCAATGTGCATCCAGGTGTCAAAATTAATGGGGCCCGTGGCCAGGCTGGCTATTTGTTCGCCCAGGTCAGCAGGACAACCCGCACCCAGGGATATAAGGTGTTCACGATCTTTTTGGGTGATCAGGTTTAAATTTTCAAATGCCCGGGTCAGTTTTTGTATTCGGGCAAGGGTGTCTCCCTTAAAAACCGTGTCCTTGGCAGCCAGCATGACAATGATCCCGCTGTTGGAACCGGTATAGGTCTGCCGCAGCTTTCGAATGGCCACCCGGCTTTCATGGTCTGGTGCCAGAAGCATGGGCGACGGATCTGTTTCAAGGTAGGGCAGTTGGGTGGCCGCCAGAGCAGACAAGAGGAGAAGTGTCACCAGGGTTGTCCCTGGAAATTTAATCACTACCCAGCGAATCATTCGACTGATATTCATGATTTCCTTTCATTGCTATTTTAATAACCGGCATGGCCGGAGTCTATATAAAAATTGCGACCAGTAGTCTATTTGTGACTGGCGGTCATAAAAAATACAAAAAAATATTAATCCCGGGTGCTGTGCCCCTCTTGGACCTAGGCCATAAATCCCTTAAAAACCATGTTTTTCAGCAGCAGATATAACTCTTCCGACGGTTGAACATCCTCTTTCAACGCCACATCCAGCATGCCGGTATACAGGCCCATGGAAGCGATAATGAGGTTGTCAACATCCACCGCCATGAAAACCTCTTCATTAATGGCCTGCTGGAACAGGACCCGGGCAAATTCTTTTTTCATATCGTTGAGTTTGTTATATTCTGCAAGCACAGGGGGGGACAACTCTTCTAACACCATCAACTGGTCGCATTTTCGCCTGATTTGAAATTTTTTGATGTCCTGGGTATGAACTTCCCAGAAAATACGGATCATTATTTTAATCTGGGAAATGATGGGAACGGTTTTATCCAGGCGGTTCAGGGCATTCATCAATTCATGTCCCTGGAGAATAACCAGTGAGGCAAATATCTCATTTTTCCCGATAAAATGTTTGTAAATGGTACCCTTGCCCACCCCGGCCTTCTCAGCAATCATATCAATGGTGACAGACTCAATGCCGTTTTTTGCGAATAAATCAAAGGAGGCCTGGAGAATATCCTCTTCTCTGCGTTTAAACTCCCTTTCCCTTCTGTCTGAAATCTCCATTATCATTCCTTTATATCTTGTGACCAGTAGTCACAAGATATAAATTTACAAAGAATCTGTCAAGGCGGCTGTTAAAAATATTAATTGGATCTAAGCAAATCAGCTGGGATAGTCTCCTGTTCATCCGGAATTTAGTCCGGAATCCTTGGTCTATCTCCGATCCGGCCAGATTTGCGTGGACATTTGTGTTAGTTTGTATTTTTGGATCTTTCCCGATGCGGTCATGGGGTAGTCCTCCACAAAATGGACATAGCGGGGGATTTTATACCGGCTGATTTTCCCTCTGCAAAAATCGCTCACCTCACTTACCTCAATCTGTGCCCCTTCCTTGAGAACAATGAAGGCACCCACCTCTTCTCCGTATTTTTCGCTGGGAACGGCTGCCACCTGGATATCCTTGACTTCATCCATGCGGTACAAAAATTCTTCGATTTCCCGGGGATAAATGTTTTCTCCGGCCCGGATGATCATGTCTTTGTGGCGGCCGGTGATGGACAGGTTCCCTTCCTTGTCCATGATGCCAAGGTCTCCTGAATGAAGCCAGTCGTCCTGGTCAATGGCCTGGGTTGTGGCGTCAAGATTGTTGTAATATCCCTTCATGATGTTGTAGCCCCGGCAGCAGACCTCTCCCTGGGTGCCCGGGGGAAGTGTCGCTCCTGTTTCCAGATCAATGATCTTAACCTCCATGTGGGGAAGGGCGCGGCCCACGGTTTCTACCCGAAGACGAAACGCGTCACCAATCCTTGTATAGGTCATCACGGGCGAGGCTTCGGTGAGGCCGTAGCAGATGGTGATATCACGCATGTTCATTCGGTCAATGACCTGCTCCATGGTGTGGACCGGGCAGTTGGAGCCTGCCATGATACCGGTACGCAGGGAGGAATAATCAAACTTTGAGAACATGGGGTGGTCCAGGAGGGCGATGAACATGGTGGGAACCCCGTACAATGCCGTGCAGCGTTCCTGTTCAACAGAGGCCATCACCAGCAGGGGATCAAACCCTTCCAGAATCACCATGCAGGTGCCGTGGTTGACGGCTGCCAATACCCCCAGAACACAACCGAAACAATGGAACAAAGGAACCGGCAGGCAGACCCGGTCAGCCGCCGTGAATTTTTGGTTTTCCCCGATCCAGAACCCGTTGTTCCCGATATTATAGTGGGTGAGCATAACCCCCTTGGGAAACCCGGTTGTACCCGAGGTATACTGCATATTGACCACATCGTGGGGGCTTAAACTCTTTTGCCGCTCCTGGTAATCCTCGTCGGAAACCATGACCGAGAGCGCACGGATTTCCGGAATGGAATACATGCCCCGGTGTTTTTCCGGCCCTAAAAATCCTACCCGTTTGAGATGGGGGAATCTGGGACTTTCAAGACTGCCCCGCTGGCAGGTCTTTAGTTCCGGTACCAATTCGTAAAGGGTATTGATATAATCTGTGTCCTGGAACCCGTCAATGAGAAAGATATTTTCTGTTTCAGACTGGGTGAGAAGATATTCCAGCTCAGCGGTTTTGTAGTTGGTGTTCACCGTCAGGAGAATCGCTCCGATTTTGGCCGTGGCAAATTGGAGGGTGACCCAGCCGGGGATATTGGTGGCCCAGATGGCAACTTTTTCGCCTTTTTTTATGCCCAGTGCCATCAGCCCCTTGGCGGTTTCATCCACCAGGTCTGAAAATTGCCGATAGGTTAACCGAAAATTTCTGTCCAGATATACAATGGCTTCGTTGTCGGGAAATTTCGCCACTGTCTGGTCGAGAATTTGCCCTAGGGTCAATTCTTTTAATCCGACCTTATTTTTTAAAACGATATGGGGTTCCATTTTTTTTCCCTTTACTCTGGTATATAAATGACCGCGTGGATTTCTGCCTTTTGATCCCCGGCGCAGCTGATATAATGGGGGACAATGGAGTTGTAGTAAACCGAATCGCCCTCATTTAAAATATGGGTTTCCTGGCCATATTGGACCTCAATGCTGCCCTTGATCACTGCGATGAATTCTTCCCCCTCATGGGCGGACAATTTTTTTTCCCGGGCAGACTCGGGCAGGATTTCTACGAAAAAGGGTTCCATGTGGCGATCTGTTTTTCCCTTGCCCAGGGCAAAAAAATTTAAGGCAGCAGGTTTGTTTTTTCCAGCCAATACACTGAATTCTGCCTGCCTTTGGGCTTTTCGGACGATATAGGGGTCCGTACTTTCCTGATCATCCAGAAAGGTTCCCAGCCGGACGCCCAGAGCCCTGGCGATTTTCATCAAAGGGCCCAGGGGCGGATACACATCTTCGGTGAGCATGGTATCCAGAAGAGCAGTGTCAAGGCCTGTCTTTTGGGAAAGGGACTCCAAGCCCATTTGCCGCTGTTCCATGAAATAGGTTATTCGCTGATTTATTTTCCCGGTCTGCATTATCCCTCCACACTTAATATAAAAAAGGATGTTGTATAATATATGGGCAAAGATTTGTCAAAAAAATCATTGTTCTGTGGGGTAGCAGTTAAAAATTATTTACAATAATAAGCCTGGCTATGGTTAAAAAGACCATGGTCAAAAAGATGGGGCGAATAAAGGACGCGCCTCGTTTGATGGCCATGCTATATCCTGCACTGGCTCCGATGATCTGGCCTGCTGCCATACAGAACCCCGCTGAATACAGAAAGATCAAAATCCATTGAAAAGAGCCTCAATTATGCATGGGGAAATGTTTCCATTCAGGGACCATGGGTCTGGTTATGCCTTTTTTATCGGATCAACTCAGATGGAAGTTTGCACACTGGAATGGGCGCCATCTTGTGCTGGTTGGCCGCATTAAATTTGTGGTAAATGGACAGCACTTCTTTTTGTCGGTCATCCAGATTTTTTCCCGGGTCTTCTCCCGGGTCCTGTCCCGGGATTCTTTGTGAGGCTTCATGGGTCATGGCCCATTCCAGTTCCCCATAGGTGGCCCCTATCTGGCTTTCATCGGTGCGCTCATCTTCCCACAGGCCATCGGTGGGGGGGGCGGTTAAAATATCCTGGTGGATGCCCAGGAACTTGCCAATGGCATAGACTTGGGATTTCGTCAGGTCGGCAATGGGGGAAATATCCACGCCTCCGTCCCCGTATTTGGTATAAAATCCCACCCCAAAGTCTTCCACCTTGTTGCCGGTGCCAGCCACCAGCAGTCTGTGGTGGGATGCGAATGCGTAGAGTGTCGTCATGCGGAGGCGGGAGCGGGTATTGGCCATGGTCAGACCATCCTGGATTTTTTTTGGGAAACTGGCCTGGATCTGTTCAAAGACCGGGGTCAGTTCCACATCGATTCCCGTGATATTGTCATGGGCGTTCTCCAGCCAGGCAATATGGTCAGCAGATCTGGATACCTGGTCTTTTGCCTGGAAAATGGGCATATTCAGTGCGATTACTTTTTCCCCGGTTCTGGCGCACAGGGTTGAGGTCACGGCAGAATCAATTCCGCCGGATACCCCGATGGTAAAGCCGTTTAACCCTGATTTTTCCACATAGGCTTTCAGCCAATTGACAATATATTTTACTATATCAGGTGTTTGCATGGGTCACCCTTTAATTTATGTAAGCGGTTAGTCTTTTCCATGGATCCTTTATAATGAAACAAGGTATTTGTTGTCAATGTTTTCCAAAGAATACTCCTGCCCCTTGTCCCTGGTCTGGTTCAGACCGAATTTTTGACGTGCTGTCGCACATATTCATACAAAATAATAGAGGCGGCCACGCTGACATTCAAGCTTTGGGACTTGCCGTATTGGGGAATGGTCAGGCGCTTTATTTCCGGGAACAGGCCCGGCTCAAAACTGATCCCAAATTCTTCATGGCCAAAGATAAAGGCGCTTTTTTTGGGCAAAGGCGTATCCATCACCGGGGGGCCCTGTCCAGGTTCAAGTATATACGGGGTATACCCCTTGTTGATGAGGTCTGTATAACAGGCGAAAAATTCGGTGTGGAAGACCGCCGGAACCCACTTAAACGCGCCCATACCAGGTCCCGGATCAAAAAAATCAATGCCAACCAAATGGATCTCCCGGCAGCCAAAGGCCTCGGAACTTCTGAAAATTTTTCCGATATTATAGGTGGGCTTGAGGTGATCGAGCACAATGATGCAATCATGGATGCCGGGTTCTGCTAAATAATTTTTATTGCGCTGTCGTCGGAAACGCCTTTTGGCCATTTCCCGTTCGGATTTCATCATTTGTCTGACTTTATGGGATGCCATGATAGACGCTTATTTTACCAGGAAAGAGGTGAATTTTTTTATTATCATATATTTTACCATGACCGGAAACCTTAAAGTTTGAGATACGACCTGCATTATATGCCTGGGATCAATTTTTATGTCAACCCAAAACCTAAGCGACAAAACCTGACCCTCCCTGGTATTGTGAATGCCGGGCTGAGTTGTTTTTGGGTAAAAGATTTAGAATGGAGTGCCATTCTTCTGGCTATTTTAAAATGAGGCGTGTAAACTTGAAAGATAATCCGGGGATTAAAATACAAGATAAGGAGTTAAAATATGAAGGTTATCATCGATTTGTGTGTGGTTCCTCTGGGAGTGGGACTTTCTGTTTCCAAATATGTGGCCGCTTGCCATAGAATCATCAGTGACGCCGGGCTTAAATCCGAGCTCCATGCCTATGGCACCAACATTGAAGGGGAGTGGGATGGCGTGTTCGACGTGGTAAAAAAATGCCACGAAAAGATCCATGCCATGGGTGCTCCCAGGATTACCACCACCATTAAGGCCGGTACCCGCACCGACCGGGACCAGACCATGGCCGACAAGGTGTCCAGTGTAAAGGGAAAATTGTAGGCAGATGTCTGGCCTTTGGGCCATGCTTTTATTTTTCTTAGCGGGCCTGGTCGGCGGAAACCTTTAACACCGCCATGGTCAGGCGGGAAACACAGATTAATTCGGCGTTTTCGTTTTCAATGGAAATATCCCATACCTGGGTTGTTCTTCCCAGGTGGACTGGCCTTGCCGTGCCTTTTACCAATCCTTTGGGTACACTTTTTAAATGATTGGCCTTGACCTCAAGCCCCACACTATAGTGGGATTCATCCAGTGTCATATAGGATGCGGCACTGCCCAGGGTTTCTGCCAGAACCACCGAGGCTCCTCCGTGGAGGATGCCCATGGGCTGGACTGTTTTTTTGTCAACCGGCATGGTGGCAGATAAAAAATTATCTCCCTTTTCTAAAAATTCAATACCCAGATGGCCCACAATGGTATCATTTCTAAATTGGTTCATGTCTTCTATTATAAATTCTTTTTTCCAAATCATTGTCATTTAACCTCTTCTCGCTCATTGGCTGTCATGACTTCAAGGATACGGTCAATTTTTTCCTGGGCAGTTGCCGCTTCAAGACTGCATCCGCCGGCACCGGCATGGCCGCCGCCGCCAAATTGGGCCAGCAGATTTCCTATGTTTACCTGGCAGCCCTGGTTGAAAATGCTGCGGCCGATACTGAGCAATACCTGGTCCTTATCCGGTCCCAGGTATCGTATTTTTGCACTGGCAATAGTGTCTGGAAACAAGGAATAGGTCAAAAACCGATTGCCTGAAGGAACCGTGTCAAGGGATCTGAAATCGGTGACGGATATTTTTTTCACAATGGTGGTGTGGGTGGTTAAAAAATGGCCGAATCGGGCGTTTTCCCGGATTACGGCGTCGCAGCGCTTCCGGATTTGAGAATCCTCAAGCACCTGCTCAATGGGCAGTTTTCCCAGCATGTCGACCAGTTTGTTCCAATAGGCTTCGTCACCATCCCCCCTGTTTTGTATGGTCATGGACAACAGCAGGTAGGGGTAGCGTTCCGGGAATTGCACCTGGTCTCGTGTCAGGTCTGCGGAATCAATCATATCGGTTTGTTGAATCAATTCATCAAACCGGTCCTTGAATTTCCCCTGTTCCTTATAATAGTGAAAGATAACACCGGCGGCAGACGGGGCAATGCCAAAAGCACCTTTTACCGCCATGTCCGGTTTGTTGGAAACATGGTGGTCAAACCAGAGGGAACAATTGGCATCAAAGGGAAGGTTGGCGATGATATCCCCTCGTTGGATTATGGCCTTTTTGCTCTGGATTTCACTGGGTTCAACCCAGTAGATATCAGTGTCTATGTTTTCAGCTTCATGGAGAAGAACGGCACAGACAATGCCGTCAAAATCAGGACGTGTAACGATTCTCATATATTAACCCTAAGCTATATTGTATGGATAAAAATACTGTATTTTGACCCTAGTATAGCATTGTTTGATAAAACATAGCCATACATTCTTTTTAAGAAGGGGGTGCAAAAAAAACAGGTCAGCATTATTTATCGTGTTTTAAGAGCCTGTTTTTTAAGGCATTTGGGATATCATATCACACAGCAGGCGGTTCATTTTTCCGGATGCTCGTTGGGCGGTTTCCACCACGGCTTCCAGGGTGGTCTGTTCCGGGGCATCGGGATTGTTGATATTGGTAATCAGGGAAAGTCCCAGAATTTTCATGCCGGCCTGGATCCCGGCAATGGCTTCCATGATGGTTGAAAAACCAACTGCATCACCGCCGATACCCTTTAAAAATGTGGTTTCTGCCGGTGTTTCCAAACTGGGGCCCAATAACCCGGCATAGACGCCCTCCCTTAAGAGGATATCATTGTCTGCTGCGCATTTTCTGGCAAGTGCACCAAGGTCCTTGTCATAGACCCGGGTCATGTCTGGAAACCGGATTCCCCAGGCAGGTTCTTCAGGGCCTATCAGGGGATTTTGACCGGTCAGATTGATGTGGTCCCGGATGAGCATGATGTCTCCGGAAGAAAAATTTAAATTAATGCCGCCTGCGGCATTACTCAAAATCAGGGTTTTAATGTTCAGTTCCTGCATGAGCCTTATGGGATAGGTTACCTGGCGGGGCGTATAGCCTTCATACAGGTGGAAGCGTCCTTGCATGACCAGTATTGACTTGTCGGCAATGGTACCATAGACCAGTTTTCCCCTATGGCTTTCAACTGTGGTTTGGGGAAAATTGGGAAGATCGGCGTAGTCGATTTCCCAAATAACCTTCAGGGAAGACAGGGTCTGGGACAGACCGGTGCCCGTTAAAAAACCAATATCCACTGATTTCTTGATGCGAGGTTTTATAAAGGCAACGGTTTCCATTACTTGTTGACGAAGGGGTTTCATTTGCGATCCTTAAGAAAAGTTAAAAAGCCTAGGGCTGCATCTATCAGTTTTTTTCCCATAAAGGAAATGAAAAATCTCGGGTTGAGGGGGACAAACATCCTATGGCAGCGTTTGCTCCTCTTGAAAGAGACAGAGCCACCCCCCGGGACACAGTGGTCGCCGGGTGCATCCCTTTTTTTTGCAGCCATGGGCAGGCAAAAGGTCACAGGATTTCAAAAAAAGAGATGGCATATATGAAACAAGAATATTATAAGACAAGGGGATGGGATACCCATGGTGTGCCCCTTGACAAAACCCTGAAAGAATTGAGGATCTGGTAGAAGGATTTATCAGCTTGATTGCTGAAAACAGATAATTGCTGTCACTCCTTTTCCGTCACCTTGAATAATAAGAAGCACTAATTTAAAATCCATCCGGCCATGACTGTAAATATCCGGCCGATGCAGTTTGTATTCAAAAGGAGAACAAAAAAATGAAACAAACCTATGACTATGTCATTATCGGGGGTGGATCTGCCGGGTGTGTGCTTGCCAACCGGCTCAGCCAGGACCCTTCAACCCAGGTGCTGGTTCTGGAAGCTGGCCGGCCCGATTATATCTGGGACGTTTTTATCCACATGCCTGCAGGATTAACCTATCCTTTGGGCAATAAATTTTATGACTGGTGTTATGAAAGCGAACCCGAACCCCATATGCAGGGCAGAAAAGTTTCCCACGGCCGGGGCAAGGTTCTGGGGGGTTCTTCCTCCATCAATGGCATGATCTACATCCGGGGCAATGCCTTGGATTATGAAAAATGGGCAACGGCTCCGGGCATGGAAAACTGGGATTACGCCCACAACCTTCCCTATTTCATGCGGGCGGAGAACAGGCTCAAGGGGCCGGATGATTATCATGGCACAAAGGGGCCCCTGACCCTGGAAACAGGCCCCTGCAAGAATCCCTTGTTCAATGCTTTTCTGGCCGCTGCTAAAGAAGCTGGCTATCCCCTTACCGATGATGTCAACGGGTATCGCCAGGAAGGGTTTGGGCCCTTTGACCGGAACATCAGCCGGGGCCGCAGGCTCAGTGCTGCAAGGGCCTATGTTCACCCTGTTTTGAAAAAACGGTCCAACCTGACCGTGATCTGCCGGGCCTTTACCACCAAAATTTTATTTGAGGGCAAAAAAGCCGTTGGCGTGGAATTTGTTAAGGGGAAAAAAGGCCGGGCCCAGACGGTTTTGGCAGGAGAAGTCATCTGCTGCGCCGGGGCCATAAACTCCCCCCAGACCCTGATGGTTTCCGGTGTGGGCGCTGCACAAGAGCTTAAAGATCTGGGGATTCCCGTGGTCCAGGATCTGCCCGGCGTAGGGGAGAACATGCAGGATCATCTGGAGGTTTATGTTCAGTACAAAAGCAAAAAACCCGTCACCATGAACCCTTCCCTGAAATGGTGGAAAAAGCCCTTTATCGGATACCGTTGGCTTTTCCACAGAACAGGGGCGGCCGCCACAAACCATTTTGAGGCTGGCGGGTTTATCAGGAGCAACGATGAGGTTGAGTACCCCAATATCCAGTTTCATTTTCTACCCCTGGCCATCCGGTACGACGGAAGCCAGCCCAGTACCGACCATGGTTACCAGGTCCATGCGGGGCCCATGTACTCCAATACCAGGGGGTCTGTAAAACTTAAATCCGCCGATCCACGTCAATACCCGGCCCTGCGCTTTAATTACCTGTCCACGGACCAGGATCGCAAGGAATGGGTGGAAACCATCCGTTGCGCCCGGAAAATAATGAACCAGCCTTGCTTTGATGAATTCAACGGCGGAGAAATTTCGCCGGGCAACCATATCCAGACAGACAAGGACCTTCTGGACTGGGTGGCAAAGGATGCGGAAACCGCATTGCACCCCTCTTGCACCTGTAAAATGGGAACTGATGACATGGCAGTGGTGGATCCTTGTTCCATGAAAGTTCACGGGATTGAGAATCTGCGGGTGGTGGATGCCTCGGTCATGCCCATTGTGACCAACGGTAATATCTACGCGCCCACCATGATGGTGGCAGAAAAAGCCGCGGACCTTATCCTGGGAAACACCCTGGAGCCGCCGTCAACGGCAAAGTTCTACCGGCATCAAAAAACCTGATATTGTAAACAAGGGCATGGTATTTAATGCAGGGGAAAAAATATTACTATTCTGTGGGGACTGCAACGACAGATTCTGTCCGCGTTGCCCGGATTAAAATCAAGCGGTCTGTGTTTACCTGTTCCCTGGCCTTTGCCGGATCAATTGAGGTGGCAAAGGCTTTTATTACAAAGGTTTCAAAGGAGAATAAAACCGCCACCCATAATTGCTGGGCCTATATTGTGGGGGAAACCGGGGACATCTTTCATAGCTCAGATGCCGGGGAGCCCGGGGGTACTGCAGGCAAACCCATGCTCAACACCTTGCACAGCCATGGGATGTCCCAAATCGCTGCAGTGGTGACCCGGCAATACGGCGGGGTGAAGCTTGGGATCCGGGGATTGATCCAGGCCTATTCCGAGGCCGTGACCGCAGCTCTTGATCTGGAACCGCTGGTCAAGCTGGTTAAGACTGCCACAATTTGTGTGAGGCTTTCCTATGGTCTTAATGACCCTTTTTTAAACCAGCTCAATCGGTTCCAGGCAGTTATAGCGCACACGGATTATACAGAGGAGGTTGTCCATGAAATTGAAGTGGAGGATGACCGGGTCAAAGAATTTGAGGCGTTTCTTTCGGAATATCAGCACCAGGGGGCACTCGCCTACACGGTTCTCCCCACCGATTAGCGGCTGGCGGGGATCTTTAATTCCCGGTCCGGTAAGGGGAAAAATGGGTTGACAAGCTTTAAATTTTAAGTATACTTAAAATTTAATTAAGTATACTTAAATTGGCGGATTATGAAAACAAAGCTGGGAGCCCTGTTACGGGCCATACGAAACTCTAAACATTTGACCATCAAGGAAGTTGTCGCCAAAGCGGGTGTAAGTTCCAGTTTGCTCTCCCAGATCGAAAGAAACAGAATCTCTCCTTCCCTGGACACACTGCTCCAATTATTGGAAGTATACGGGGTCTCCCCCACTAAATTTTTCAAGGATTACGAAATCCATTCACGGGTTGAAATTATCAAGAAAGATGAACGAAAGATTTATCAGCGAAAGGGCTTCAAATATGAGAAACTCTGTGGGGAAAGCCAGGAAAAGGGAAGCCATTCCTTTAGCGCTTTTTTCCTGGAGCTGGCCCCGGGTCAAAAACGGGGGGACGCAGGTGACGGGCATCTGGGCCGGGAACTGGGAATTGTCGTATCAGGGAGCGCCCAATTGATTTACGGGGAAGAAACCTACGATATCACTGCCGGGGATTCCATTTCCTTTTTTTCCCAGATTCCCCATGTGATAGAAAATGTGTCATCCCTTCTTTTTCAGGCCTATTGGGTTGTCACCCCTGCAGATGGCGAAGATTATTTTGATGGAAAAATAACATAATAGTGGAGTAAATGATGGGAAAAACAATTGCGGAAAAAATTTTTGAAACCCACCTTGTGGATGAACCATTCGGTGATGTCTGTGTATTAAAACTGGACAGGGTTTTCTGCCATGAGATTACAACCCCCACGGCCATCCAGGACCTTGTGAGCCGGGGGAAAGACCGGGTGTTTGATCCGGACAAGATCAAGGCGGTAATTGATCATGTCACCCCTGCCAAGGATTCCAAAACTGCCCTGCAGGGAAAAATTCTCCGGCAATGGGCTATTCGCCATGGTATCAAAGATTTTTTTGACATCGGGAACAACGGGGTCTGCCATGCGATATTTCCGGAAAAAGGCTTTGTCCGCCCCGGGTTTACCATCATTATGGGGGATTCACATACCTGTACCCATGGCGCATTTGGTGCCTTTGCCGCAGGGGTTGGCACCACCGATCTTGAAGTGGGAATTTTAAAAGGGGTCGCAACTTTTAAACGACCGGAAACATTCAGGATTGAAATTGTGGGGTCCCTCAAGCAAGGGGTCTATGCCAAGGATATCATCCTGGAGGTGATCCGTCAGATTTCCGTTAACGGTGCCACCAACATGGTCATTGAATTTGCCGGAAGTGTGGTCGATGCCATGACCATGGACCAGCGAATGACCATTGCCAATATGGCCGTGGAGGCGGGTGCCACCAGCGGGATCTGTCTGCCGGATGAAACAACGGTTGAGTACCTGTGGCCCTTCATTAAACAAGAGTACGAGAGCCGGGAAGCAGCGCTTACCGCTTTTACCCAGTTTTCATCCGATAAGGACGCCGTGTATGCACGGAGTAAAACCATTGATGTGAGTGAGCTTGAACCCCTGACCACCTTTGGCTTTAAACCCGATAATGTACGCCCGGTGTCCCAGATGGAAAATACCCCCGTAGACCAGGTTTATATAGGGTCCTGCACCAATGGACGTATTGAAGATCTGCGGGTGGCAGCCCAGGTGCTCAAGGGAAAAAAAGTCAAAGATACGGTTCGGGCCATTGTTTCTCCGGCCACCCCCAAGATATTTTCCATGGCCCTTGATGAGGGATTGATCAAAATATTCATGGAGGCGGGGTTTTGTGTGACCAATCCCACCTGCGGCGCCTGCCTGGGCATGAGTAACGGGGTCTTGGCACAGGGAGAGGTGGCGGCTGCCACCACCAATAGAAATTTCAATGGCCGCATGGGCAAAGGGGGAATGGTTCACTTGATGAGTCCGGCCACCGCCGCTGCCACCGCTATCCAGGGAAAAATCGCAAATTCCAGTCTTTTTGTCAATTAGGAGAACCCCATGAAAGAATTTAAAGGAAAAATCTTGTGCCTGGACCGGTCAGATATCAATACCGATGAAATCATACCGGCCAAATATCTGACGGAGATCGAAAAAAAAGCCATGCAGCCCCATTTGCTGGAAGACCTTGTGCTTGACGGCTTTAATGTAAAAAAAGACCTTCAAGATGTTGCCGTCATCGTCACCCGGGAAAATTTCGGGTGTGGTTCTTCCCGGGAGCATGCCCCCTGGGCCCTTGAGGTCAACGGGATTTATGTGGTGATTGCCCAGAGTTTTGCCCGGATTTTTAGGCAGAATATGTTCAACTGCGGGATGCTGGCCATACCACTGAAAAAAGAAGAGATTGATATCCTTTTTGATTGCTGCAAGGCCGGCGAGACCTTCCTTTCGGTTGATGTTGAAACCTCCCTGATCCAGGTGACCGCACAGGACAAGAATCTGACCCTTGGCTTTGCTATTTCCCAGTTTGATAAAACCCTTGTTCAGAAAGGCGGCTGGCTTGAATATGCAGACGAAAATTATTAAATAACCGAGGCCGGAGCCTGGTAGTTAATGTTAAAATTATGAATAGATTTTGCTATTTTCAACATTTTGATGTAACGTTCATTATAGGAATTTTTGCAAATAAAGTTTGAATTATAGAATACTGGCGCAGTCAATCTGTAAACAATAATTAAATATTGTTTTTTATTGGAAATCGAATTGTGGTTGATTTTATTCAATTAAAAAAAAATATAAAAAACCTGAAGGATTTCATCGACCGGAGAACAACCCCTACAGACGTTACTATTGATGACGAAATTAGGTATTGGCAAGAGCGCCTTCTTTTGGTTTTTGTGTTTGCCGGTACTTTTTTAGGGCCTTTTGTTTATATAGCCAGCGTTCTACTTTGCATTGAGGAAGGGCGTTGGGGCGTAGTGATTACTGATACGGTTATCTATAGTTGGATAGTTATCCTTTTTTTCTTCCGGTCCTTTCCCTTTGTGGTTCGTGCGATTAGCTTTTCCGTTATCTGCTACATCCTTGGAATGATACTATTGTTGGCTATTGGTCCTTTTAGTAGTAGTCCTGTATGGTTATTTTCATTCCCGGTTATTGTGGCCATTCTTCTGGGTCTTCGGTTTTCAATAATTTCTCTGGCAATAAATGCAGGAACGCTTATTATCGTTGGTATATTATTGCAACTTGGCTATATTAATTGGGATCACTCCACAATTAACTCTGTCAAAAACTGGGCGGTGGTTGGTTTAAATTTTATGCTTTTAAGCAGCATAACCACCATCGTCATTGCATTTATATCTGAGGGCATACAGGATTTATTAAAACGTCAAAAGTCTATGCTGACATCATTGAAACAAAGTGAAGAAAAATATCGAATTTTGGTGGAGAATGCTGATGACGCAATATTTGTCGCTCAAGATCAAGTAATAAAATTCGCAAACAAAAAAACGGAAGAGTTGACCGGTTACTTGGTAGCGGAACTGATTAAAATGTCCTTTGTTGATTTTATTCACCCAGATGACAAACAAACTGTGGTAGAAAAATACAAACGTCCATTAAAAGGTGAAAAATTTGCCAATACATATTCGTTTAAAATTGTTCAAAAATCCGGTTTTGAAAGGATAGTTCATCTCAATACTGTTTTGATACAGTGGGAAAATAAACCAGCTACGCTTTATTTTCTTAAAGATATTACCGAACGTAAGTCACTTGAGGGCCAACTGATCCAGGCGCAAAAAATGGAATCCGTGGGACGTCTTGCAGGCGGGGTGGCCCATGATTACAACAATGCCCTCAGCGTAATCATGGGATACGCTGAACTGGCCATGGCCGATATAGACCCCACCGGACCACTGTATGATGATCTTAATCAAATCCTCACGGCTTCGAAACGTGCAGCAAACATTACCCGGCAATTGCTGGCTTTTGCCCGCAAACAGACCATTGCTCCCGAGGTACTTGACCTGAACGAAAATGTGGAAAATATTCTCAAAATGCTTAAACGACTCATTGGAGAGGATATTGATCTTGCCTGGCTGCCAGCAAATGACCTGTGGAATATAAAGGTAGACCCCACCCAGATCGATCAAATTTTAGCCAACCTGTGCGTCAATGCCCGGGACGCAATCAAAGGCGTGGGTAACATTACCATTGAAACGGAAAAAAAGGTTTTAGACAAATCCTATTGCCAGGATCACGCCGGGTTTGTTCCAGGAAAGTTTGTCCTGTTGACAATTAGTGACAATGGCTGCGGTATGGACAAAGAAATACAGACCAATATTTTTGAACCTTTCTTTACCACAAAGGACGTGGATAAGGGAACCGGCTTGGGACTATCCACTGTTTACGGCATTGTCAAGCAGAACAAGGGATTTGTCAACGTTTACAGCGAACCAGATAAGGGTACGAGCATCAAGATCTATTTGCCGATGCATGAGGGCAACGCTGTCGATATTCAAGAAAAAAGCATGACGCAAATTCCACAAGGTCGGGGTGAGACTATCTTGCTGGTGGAAGATAACCTGCCCATCTTGAAACTTGCCAAGAAAATCCTTGAGGATTTGGGCTACAAAGTTTTGGAAGCGGACACACCCAAAGCGGCAAAGGGGCTTGCAAATGAACATACAGGTGAAATTCACCTGCTGTTAACTGACGTTATCATGCCCGAAATGAACGGACTTGAATTGGCCAATAGTCTGCAATCCTCGTATCCTGATCTCAAACGCATGTTCATGTCCGGATACACGGCTAATGCCATCGCCCATCACGGTGTACTGGACGAAGGGGTACATTTTATTCAGAAACCATTCTCTAAAAACGATTTAGCACAAATTGTCAGAAAAGTGCTGGATGAGTAAAAACTGGAGCGTGATATAGTGTTTACTGGCAGAAGCTGAGGCCGCGGCTCTAAAACACATACTTGACGCCCCAGGGGTCAGGCCCTGGACATGAATTTTTTTGTTTCGGTATTGACCTTGATCATTTCCCCGGGCTCCAGGTATTCCGGGATCTGAATTTCAACGCCATTTGAAAGGGTTGCAGGCTTGGTCCTTGCCGTTGCGCTTGCCCCTTTGAGACCGGGCGCTGTTTCCGATATTTCAAAAACAAGGGCAATGGGTATTTCAATGGCCACCATGTTTTCATCAATGATAAGGCCGACCAGGCCTTCCATTTCGTCTGTAATCCAGACGAGTTCATCCTGGATGGCATCCGCTTCTATCATATACTGGGAATACTCCTGGCTGTCCATGAATACATGGAGGGCACCGTCGGGATATAGATATTGTACAGACCTTTTCATAAGGGCGACTTCATTGAGCATATCATTACCCTTGAAGGTCTCTTCATATTTTTGTTTGGTCCTGATGTTGTTGAACCTTACCTTGTAAAGGGTCACAGCCCCCCTTGCCGAGGGTGATCTTACATCAATATCTTTCACAATATAGGTGTTATCGTTTATCTCCACAACATTGCCTTTTTTTAAATCACAGGCCTTGGGCATTTTATACTCCTAACTATTTATCGATTATAAAAATGTATCCATACCATTCAAGACAGAATTTTAAAAGCGCAGAGGTGAAAATAAAATGGCCCGATCTATACCGTTCTGGTGATCCGATCATTTTTAATTGAAGTGTTACTTTAATCATCACCATAAAGGTCCATATCCGGATAATATTTTTCAGCACAGTCTGGACAGATGCTATGACTGATATCAGCTTCTGCCGCCGCTCCATTTGAGCCGGGTTTTTAATACTTTGAAATAGGATTGATCTTCCAGGGAGATCATTTTGACGGCATTTCGGCTTTTTTTGATAAATATTTTATCCCTTGGGTCCATTTCAAAGCCCTCCTGGCCGTCCAGGGTCAGGATCATATCTTCGGGACTGCCCTCAAGGCGGATTTCCACCCGGGTAGTGTCGGGAATAAGCAATGGCCGATTGGTCAGGGTAAAGGGGCAGATGGGGGTTAAAATGATGGAGGGAACTTCCGGATGCACTACAGGTCCACCAGCCGCCAGGGAATAGGCGGTGGAGCCGGTGGGGGTTGCCACAATAAGGCCGTCGGCCCGATAGGTGGTCAGATAGGTATCATCCAGATAGACTGCACAGGAAGCAAGCCGGGACAGGGCGGCCTTGTTGATAACGGCATCATTGAGGACATTCACATCAATGATCTGCTCTCCTTTGCGCATCACCTTGATATTGAGCCTGGCCCGCCCCTGGATAATATAATCCCCTCTGAATACGGCCTCAATGGCTTCATGGAGATTCTCCTCCGTGGTCTCAGCTAGGAATCCGACCTCTCCGAATTTTACGCCCATCAGGGGAATTTTTTTGTCTTCAATAAATCGGGCGACACTTAAAAAGGTCCCGTCTCCCCCCAATACAATGATACAGATAAGATCCTCGGGCAGATGACTATCCGTTTTCCCCTGGGTATCAATCACCACGCATTTATCTCCAAGCCTCTGGATCAGTTCCCGGGCTTTGTCCTGGGCATAGAGTTCATTTTTGATGACAATCCCGACGCGTTGGTTTCCCATATTTTGATGCAATCCTTTTGTGTTCATTGGTCTTTGGTTGATTCGTTTATAGGGTTGCCGGATTTTAGTGTGCCAGGGCCCAGTTTTCTCCAGATCCAAAATTAACCTTTAACGGGACCTTGAGGGGATATACATTTTCCATGACGTCCCGGGCAAGGCGTATCAATTGGTCTTTTTCTTCCAAAGGGGTTTCAAATATGATTTCATCATGGACTGACAGCAGCATCCTGGAGGCCATCTCATTTTTCACCAGGGCAGCTTCCATTTTGATCATGGCAAGTTTTATCAGGTCGGCGGCACTTCCCTGGATGGGGGTATTAATGGCGGCTCGCTGGGCAAAATTTCTCAAATTGGCATTGGAGGACCGGATATCATCCAGGCGCCGTTTTCGGCCAAAAATAGTCGCCACCTCGCAGGTTTCTTTTGTCTCTTCAATGGTTTTGTCAATGAATTTTTTCACACCGGCGTATCTCTTGAAATAGTTGTCAATATAGGCCGTGGCCATTTTTCGGCTGATATTTAATTCATTGGAGAGCCTGAAGGCACTCATGCCGTATACAATCCCGAAGTTAATGGCCTTGGCCTGGCTTCGCAATTCATCGGTGACAAATGCTTCCATTACCTGGAAGACCTCAAGGGCGGTCCGGGTATGGATGTCCTCATCGTTGTTAAAGGCCTCAATCAGAATTTTATCTTCGGCGCAATGGGCCAGAACACGAAGCTCGATCTGGGAATAATCCGCTGAGATGAGGATATGCCCCTCCTCCGGGATAAAGGCTTCCCTGATGAGTTTGCCCTCTTTTTTCCGGATGGGAATATTTTGGAGGTTGGGTTTTGAACTGGAAAGCCGTCCTGTCACCGTGATGGTCTGGTTAAAGGATGTGTGAATACGCCCGGTATCCGGATGAATTAATTGGATAAGGGATTCCACATAGGTCGATTTGAGCTTGCCCAGGGTTCGGTATCGAAGCAGTTTATCCGGCAGTTCATGGGTTTTGGCAAGTAGGGTCAGCACTTGTACATCCGTGGAATATCCGGTTTTCTTTTTGGTTTTTTTGCTGGTTTTAAGCTTGAGCTTTTCAAAAAGAATGACCCCGAGCTGCTGGGACGAATTGATGTTGAATTCCTCTCCTGCCAGCTCATATATTTCTTGTTCAAGAATTTTCATCTCGGCTTCAAAGGTGACGGACAAATGGGCCAGGACTTTTGCATCCACTCGTATGCCTGCCATTTCCATGTTGGCAAGCACGGTAATCAGCTGCACTTCAATGGTTTCCATGAGGGGCAGCAGCCCTTTTTCCTGGAGCTGCTGTTTAAATTTTCCATAGGCCATGAAGGTGAGATCGGCATCTTCTGCTGCGTAATCAACGGCGTCCCCAATGGGGGTCTCTTCAAACCCGATTTGGTTTTTTCCTTTCCCGGCAATTTCTTCATAGGAAATTGTTTTGTACCCGAAAAGATTCATGGCAATGCTGTCAAGGCTGTGGCCCCGTGTGGCTGGGTTGAGCAGGTGGGAGGCAATCATGGTGTCAAAGACAATGCCAGCAAGCCGGATGCCGTAATTTGCCAAAACAATATAATCATATTTAATGTTCTGGCCAATTTTTTGGATTTCCGGGTTTTCCAGGATGGGCTTGAAAATGCGGAGGATCTCTTCTTTTTGTGGTTGCTCAATATCATTTGGATGGGTATGGCCTATGGGAATGTAAAACCCTGTGTCATCCATATAGGAAAAGGAAATGCCCACCAGCTCGGCTTCCATGGGGTGCTTGGAGGTGGTTTCGGTGTCGATAGCAAAGACACCCTTGTTTTCAAGGACCTTTGCCAGTTTTTCCATTTCCTGGACGGAGGTGATTAGCTTATAGATTTTTTTTGACTTGTCGGCTTTCTGGGCAAATTCAGCGGTCAGATTTTTAAATTCAAGCTCTTTGAACAGTTCAAAGGCCTTGTGGGTGTCAAAATCAGGAAGCTTGAAATCCTCAATTTTGTCTTTGACGCGTATTTTTCGGTCAATGGTGGCAAGATCCCGGCTTAATAGTACGATTTCATGGCTTTCGGCAAGACTTGCATACAGTTTTTTCTTGCCCTTAAGCTGGTCCAGGTTTTCATAGACACCGTCAATGGAACCAAACTGGGCAATGAGCTTGATAGCCGTTTTCGGGCCCACTCCTTTGACACCTGGAATATTGTCGGCCGTATCCCCGGCAAGCCCCAGTACATCGATAAATTGAATGGGGGTTATTCCCATATCTTCTCGTACCTTGGCCACATCGGTGATGGTCTCTTTCATGGGATCCCATAGTACGCAGTGTTCTGTGACAAGTTGGATAAAATCCTTGTCTCCTGTGACCATGACCACTTCAAATCCCTGTTGTTCGGCTAAGCGGGCATAGGTACCCACCAGGTCGTCTGCTTCAAATCCGATTTTCTGGATAATGGGAATGTTCAAGGCCGATATCATTCGTTTGACGTCGGGGATCTGAATGGCCAACTCTTCGGGCATGGGTGGTCTGTTGGCCTTGTATTGATCATACAGGACGTGGCGGAAGGTGGGGCCTTTGACATCAAAAAAAACCACGGCATACTCGGGTGTGTTTTCCTTTAACAATTTTAGTAAAATACGGGTGAATCCAAAGGTGGCATTGGTGGGGTGACCATTGGCGGTGCTCAGGGAACGAATGGCATGGAATGCCCGGTATAAAAATGCACTGCCGTCGATGAGAAATATTTTTTTCACTGCCATTTTATTATACCCCTTTTTGGAGATTGAATTTTTCTTAAATTAAGGGCATATATACTATCTTTTTAAAAAAAGGAGAAGTATATTTATATGATGGTGGAAAAAGGCCGTGCCCGCCGGGAAAAACGCAGGCAGAAAAACAATAAAATTTGCCATTGCTGCCAGAAAGAATTTATGTTCTGCTGGCAGTGTCGATGCGGGTTTGCCATGTGCCAGGCATGCATGTACGAGAACCAGTGGGGCATGACCTGCAACGGGATCACCTGGCAGTGCCCGGATTGCGGCGCTCAGAATGGATTTGGAAATCAATAAATTTTTAGCAATAGATTTTTATAAATAGGAGGAAATATCATGGCCAAAACCATCCATGTGGGAACCTTGATATCTGGAGGCGGTACCAATCTCCAGGCCATTATTGATGCCTGCACGGCCAGCAGCATTGATGCCAGGATTCTTTTTACTGGCTCTGACACCCCAAAAGTTAAAGGGCTTGAACGGGCTGAAAAAGCGGGTATAGACACCTTTGTGGTGGATTACGCCAAAATTATCCGATCCTGTAAACAAGGCATTGAGGATTCAGATCTTCCTCCTGATTTTGACATGGCAGAGATTCTTGAAAAGCAGCAATTGGTGCCCTCTGATACCTCAGGGGATGCGTCAGGTGGTGCGTTAAGTGGCGCTACAAGTGGCACGTTAAGGGACCTCACCTTTTTTTTAAAATCCAGAGCCATTGCTGAAAAAATATTGTTAGACCAAATTCTCGCCTATGATATTGACCTTTTGGTTCTGGCCGGATTCATGCGGGTACTGACCCCCTATTTCATTGACCGGCTCAATACAGTTCCCGGCCAGTACAAGATTATGAATATCCATCCGGCCCTGCTTCCTTCCTTCCCGGGTACGGACGGATATGGGGATACCTTCCGGTATGGGTGTAAAGTCGGTGGATGCACGGTTCATTTTGTCGATTACGGAGAAGATACCGGTCCCATCATCGGCCAGCGATCCTTTGATATCGAAGCAGACGATAACCTGGATGATATCAAAAAAAAAGGACTTGAGCGAGAGTGGGAACTCTATCCTGCCTGTATCCAGAAATTTGCGGAATCCATTGGCTGAACCTGACCTATCATTAATCAAAAATTAGGATCAGGAAAGCAGTTTGAGCATCAGGGGAACCGCCGTCATGGTGCCGATGGAAGAGCCCAGATTGGTGAAAATAACCACCAATAGAATTCGGGTGACATTGTTTCGCCAGAACCCTTTTATGGAGACAATATCATTGGGGATGGCTTCCAGATCCCGAACCTTGGGTTTCCGGGCAAAGGCCTCCACAAGACCGGATACCCATCCGGCAGCTATCATAGGGTTCAGGGAGGTTAAGGGGGCTGCAATGATGGAGGCTATGATGGTATAGGGGTGGGCCATGGCCAGCAGGGCGCCGAGTCCTGCAAAAATACCATTGGCCGCAATCCATATCCATATCATGTCGGTGCCGGCATTTTTTCCTTCCATCATAAATCCAACGGCAAACAAGAGGAAAATAAGGCCGGGAATCAGCCATTTTAAGATTTTGCCCATATTTCCCGCCGGCGGGACCTGGTTGAGATCCGCCAGGTCAATGGGCGTGTCATCTGCCATATAGCGTTTAATCCCCGGAACATGGGCAGCTCCCACCACCGCCACAATTTTTTCTCCCTGGGCAGACCGGATACTTTCTGCCAGATACTGGTCCCTTTCATCAATCAGGGCTTTTTCAATGATGGGGTGGGCTTCTTTGACATCTGCCAGCAGTGTTTGGAGGATATCTTCCTGCTTCATCCTTTCAATATCTTCTTCCTGGATACCATCGGACTCCCCAAAGGAAAAGACAATGGACACCATTAATTTAAGCTTTTCCCAGAATCCCATGCCCCGCCAGACCCTTGAAAGGGTGATTTGTATTTCCCGGTCAGCCGGTACAATCAGGGCATCTATTTTTTTCGCCGATTCAATGGCATTGATCATCTCCTGGCCGGGTTTGATATCAAATTTATCGGCAATCTTTTTTTGGAAGGATGCCAGAAGCAGGTTCATGAAGAGCATCAGGGCTTTTTTTTGTTTGATCACCTTGACGATGTCCATGTTTCTCCACCGGTCTGAATCCTGGATTGAGGCAAGTCTGGTGGAACATAGCTCAACACATACCGTGTCGGGGTTTTGTTCCAGGATGGTATCTGTCACCAATTGGGCGCTATGTCTGGATACATGGGCGGTGCCGATTAAAATAATTTCTTTCCCCTGAAAGGATAATTTGTGGATATCTGATTTTTCTGCTGATTCCAACGTGTTTTCCATGCCCGTGTGCCCTTTATTTCAATTAAAATAGAAAATTGATTATAAGCATTATATTTTCCCTGGCAAGATGGGAACTGGGTACTATTTAAAGATAAAACATTGCAAATTCTTGACCTTGTCTGCTTCTTTTGGTATTCAGGTCTGTATGAAATCCATAGACGAACAAATACTTCGAACCAGTAAGGAAATAATTGTCAAATTTATCGAACTGGGCCGATTGTCTCCTGCAAGCGTTCATGAATCCTTCCGGGATATCTATGCAACTGTGAACGAAACCGTTAAAAAAAATATAAAGAAAGAGACCCCTTCCGATGACACACAGCTCTGAGTTGTTTTTCCCCCGGGTTCAGTCTGGTACAAAAGCAGGCCTGAAAAAGGGATGGAGTGGATTGATCTGGTTGTTGAAAATCCTTGTGCCCATTTCATTCTTAACGGCATTGCTGGTTCATTTTGGCATTATTTATCGGCTTGATTTTTTGCTGACACCGGTGATGAACTGGCTTAGCCTGCCCGCATCCGCGGCCCTTGTGCTGATCATAGGTCTTTTCACCGGAATATACGGAACAGTGGCAGCCCTTTCTGTCATGGCATTTTCCATGGATCACATGATCCTCATGGCCATTTTTACCCTTATCTCCCATAATTTGATCCAGGAGAGTATTGTCCAGGGAAATTCCGGGATCAATCCCTTTGTGGTGGCTTCCTTTCGGCTGATCATGGCCTTTGTGGTGACCTTTGTCTGTGCAAAAATCATAGGGGTGACCCCTGACCAGGGAATTGTCCTATCCCTGGACAGTCTTGATAAAAGTCAGAGACTTTTTTTCCCCATGCTCCAGGAATGGGGGGCGGGAACAGCAAAGCTTTGCCTTCAGATTTTTTGTATCATCATGCCCTTGATGGTATTGCTGGAGTTGGCCAAAATCTTTAATATTATTCAAATGATCACCCGGATTTTTTCCCCGGTGGTAGCATTTCTGGGATTGGACCGGTCCTGCGGCATGCTCTGGCTGACGGCTGCTATTTTTGGCCTGGCCTTTGGTTCTGCCGTGATTGTTGAAGAAACACGGGCCAATGAATATGATCCAGAGGCATTAACAAAACTTCATCTTTCCATTGGGGTCAACCATGCCATGATTGAGGACCCGATGTTGTTTTTACCCTTGGGAATTCCCCCTTTCTGGCTCTGGATTCCGAGACTGATTGCTGCTGTTGCAGTGACCTATCTGTTTTCAGCACTTTTGTTTGCAAGGAGGCTTTATGCTAAGCGAGCTTGCCATAAAAAAATTCGCAATAATTGACGACATTAGAATTCCCTTTAAAAAGGGTCTTTCCGTACTGACCGGCGAGACCGGGGCCGGAAAATCCATCATCATAGAAGCGGTGAACCTGCTCCTGGGATCAAGGGCTTCGTCAGACCTTGTCCGGACCGGTGAAGAAACGGCCGAATTGGAGGCATTTTTTGACATTGAGCCCGATTCCCATGCCGCAAGAATTCTGGCAGAACAGGGCATGGACGGATCCGAAGGGCTGATGATCCGAAGGCTTATATCAAGTTCCGGCAAAAGCCGGGTTTTTATTAATTCCAGACAAGCCACCCTGGATCTGCTGAAACAGGTCACCTGGAACCTGGCCGGGATTTCCAGCCAGCATGCCCACCAGGGATTGCTCAGGGAGGAAAACCACCTGGATATTCTGGATGAGTTTGCAGGAACCTGTTCCCTGAGGCAAGAGGTCACTGGGCTTTATGGAAAAATTTTACCCATCGCCAAAGAAATCGTTTCTCTGAAATCCCAAAGGGAAGATAAAATAAGGGAACAGGATCTGCTTCAATTCCAGGTGGATGAGATTGAGGCGGCTGCCATTTTGTCCAATGAGGATGAGGAACTCGATAGCCAGCGGGACCGGCTTGAAAATGCCAGTAAGATTTTTGAAGCCGTCAACGGGGGAATCCATGAAATTTATGACAGAGAAAGTTCCCTTATTGAGCGCATTTCAACCTTGAAAATTCAGATTGAAAAATTTTCCCGGGTGGAGGGTGTCCTGGATAATGTGACAGAGCGTCTGGGGTCCATGGGGTTTGAGCTCCAGGACCTGGCAGAGACCCTGAGAACCTATTCCGCCACCATTGACCTGGATCCTGAATCCCTGGAGCGGTTAAATCAGCGCCTGGATTTGATCGCAAAACTCAAAAGAAAATATGGGGGCAGCCTTGCCGCTTTGTTTGAAGAATATGAAGCCATGCGATTAGATCTGGCAGGCACCAAGGAGTTGGAAACTAGGATACAGAAACGGGCAGAGGAAAAAGAGGGCTTTGAACAGCAGATCCGTCTAAAAGCAAAGGCCTTGTCAACAGCGCGGCAAAAGGCCGGGGTGGTGTTGGCAGATCTTGCCCAGCGAGAACTGGCTGCCCTTGAAATGGGAAAGGCCCGGTTTGAGGTCGTTATTTCCCATCAGGCATCGGAAAACCCGGAAGATCTCCAGACCCATACCCAAAAACAAATTTTTTCCACGGGCATGGATAAAATTTGTTTTTACCTGAGCCCCAACCCCGGAGAATCGGCCAAACCCCTTGTTAAGATTGCTTCCGGCGGAGAGCTGTCACGGATTGTCCTGGCTCTTAAGGCGGTGCTGTCCACCACTCAATCCCTTGAAACCCTGATTTTTGATGAAGTGGATGCCGGAATCGGCGGGGCAACCTCGGAAAAAGTGGGTCTGAAATTAAAGGAACTGGGCGCCAAACACCAGGTGATCTGCATCACCCATTTGGCCCAGATTGCCAAATATGGTGCCAGCCAGTTCCGGATTTCCAAGCAGGTGGTCAATGACCGTACCTGCACCTCCATTATTCCCCTTGAAACCCAACGAGAACGGGTGGAAGAAATCGCCAGAATGATTGGCGGGCAAGAAATTACACCTGCTACATTGATCCATGCACAAGAACTTCTTCTCCAGGGATTGTCTTGACAAATTCAAAATTGTGTTTAAATTAGTGGGTTATTGTAAATTTAACGCCAAGGAGTCAAAATGCCAATATTCGAGTTTAAATGTTCAAAATGTGAAGAATTTTTTGAGGTGATTGTCATGGGATCCGGTGATGATGATACTGTGTGTTGCCCCAAGTGTAAGTCCAAGGAGTTTCAACGGGTGGTGTCCACTATAAATTATGCCATGGGCAATTCGAGCAGCAGCGGTGGCGCCAAGGGTGTCCAGACCCAGGAGAGGGAATGCGCCACTGGAACCTGTAAAACCTATACTGTCCCGGGGGCAACCAGGGATTAACATCCGAACCATTCGAACCTAAATTTGTAGCGGTTTAAATTTTCTTTTAAACCGGTTCTCCCTTTCATTATCGTTTATTTGTATATTTGTTTGTTCGCAGGCCTGGTGCCAAAGGAGGTTGTATGGAAAAAGTTGTAAAACTGATCATTGATGGACGAGAAATTATCCTGCCGCTTATTGCCGGATCTGAAGGCGAACGTGCCATTGATATCAGGGCCCTGCGCGAGCAAACCGGACTTATTACCTTTGATCCAGGGTATGGGAATACCGGAGCCTGTAGAAGTGCCATCACTTATATGGATGGAGAAAAAGGCATTTTACGGTATAGAGGAGTTCCCATTGAGCAGTTGGCTAAATCTTCTTCCTTTGTTGAAACCGCCTTTTTGCTTATCACGGGAAAATTGCCCACCCGGGCGGAATTGACCCGGACCTCTGTCTATTTAAATGATTTTTCCATCCTCCATGAAAGTATGAAGGCATTTTATCAGAACTATCCGCCCAAGGCCCATCCCATGGGGATTTTGTCTGCCATGGTCAATGCCATGAGAAGCTTTTACCCGGAATTGATGGATCTTGAAGAGGAAATGAACAAGACCTATTTGCGGATTATTTCCAAAA
>Ga0307929_1000196_pt1 | contig 64603 bp, 60 predicted proteins | sample AceLakmetage1330_FD_203160 | JGI IMG/M metagenome (GOLD analysis project Ga0307929, IMG submission 203160) | Saline water microbial communities from Ace Lake, Antarctica - #1330 | ecosystem: Environmental > Aquatic > Non-marine Saline and Alkaline > Saline | place: Antarctica: Ace Lake... | reverse complement strand
GTTGATTAAAAATATTAACAGCAGTATTAAATCGTTGTTTTGAAATAGAATATAAATTATTAAATTCAAGAGTTGAAAACTTTTTTTCTAAATATTCTTCTTTTGTTTTTTCAAATAATTCTAAACCTTCTAAAGGTCTTCCTGAAATAACTAAATCATTTAAAGTTAAATTTCCACTCATTAAACTATCATTAAATTCATCTGTGGTTAAGTAACTTATAGATAATAAATTAAAATTACGAATAGCTTGAACTTTATTTTCTGATTCATAAACACAAAATAATTTATCGCCATTTTTATCTGCTAATAATATTTTTGAGTCTATTCCTTCTTGATTTATTTCATTAAATAATTTTAATAAATAATCATCAGATTTCTTATTTGTAAAACCTAAAGAAACTAAACTACTCAAAGGACCATTAGATTCTTCAATATTTTTTAAATTAAGATAAATATTAATTGCTTGTTGATTTTCATTAAGAAGCGAATAAACTTCTTCTCCAATATTTATATCAAATAATTCATTCTCAGATAATTTTTCTTTAAACCATAAATTAAAAGCTGTTAAATGATTTTTATTTACTAAAGCTTGATTCATATAAGTTCCTTGCAATTTTAAATATTCATTCTTCAATACGGTTTCTTTATTAAGTAAAACAGCTCCTTGAACTTCAAAAGTTGCATCTTCTAAAACATCAGATACTTTTTTTCCTGGACTAATTTCTAAATCTAAAACGTCTTCAATTGATTCATACACAGTTGTTTCACCGTCCCATATTTGAATATAAGGATTAGATCCTTGGCTTAACTTTCCAGCATTTTCTTCCCCTAAAACACTTGATTGTATTTTTAAGAAATCTTTTTTTGCAGAAATAATTACCTCTCCAGCTTGACTATTATAATATAACGCATTTGTTAAATGTAATAAGTTTTCAGAATTTAATTCATTTGAGGTAAAATAAATTTGTTTCCCAAAAAAATCTATGTCATTTTCAATAAATTTAAAATCAGCTTTATAATCTAAATCTAAATGTAATTTTTCTTTTGCAAAACCAATTACTTCTTTTAATGTATTCATTTTTATTTTCCCTCATACAAGTTTTTAGCTTTTTGAGCTAATTCATTATTTATAATTATTTTTTCATTTGAATCGGCATTAGTTTTTCTTAGATAATCAACTATTGAATACCTTAGAATATTAGTTTTCTTATGTAAAGTTCTCGCACCATTTCCTTCTTCATAAGCTTCAGAAACTAAATTTCTTAAAACTTCAGGTTTAATAGTTATATTTGGATAAAATAATTGCACTTGTTCTTTTGTTGAATCAAGTAATGATTTTCCTGTTTTTGAATCTTTTATTTCTGTTAATATATGATATAATGATTTTTTTGTTAAATCATCTAAAATAACTGGAATCATTCGTCCTAATAATTGTTTATTTATTCCATATTCAATTAATTCATCAGTACCTACATTTAGTTTATTATTCTTATTAATTTCAGGCTCAACTTCAAAATCAATTAAACTTGGTAAAGATCGATCAACATTATCTATTTTGTTTTCTATTCCATCAAAAGCGCCAGTCATAAAAAATAACAAATTAGAAGTGTTAAAAGTTCGTCCATCTTTAAGAATATAAGTCCCACCTTCTAAAAAACGAAGTAATTGTAATTGTACTTCTGCAGATACATCTTTTCCTTGAAAATTTTTATTAGCAGATATCTTATCAAATTCGTCTAAATTAATAATTCCCCAAGAAGCATATTCTAAATCTTTTCCTTCTTTTATTTCTTCTTTAGAAAAGAATTTTGCTGATTCTTTGATTAATAGTTCAAGCGAGTCATCTATATTTGCTCCTTGGTAACCAGCAGTTGTAACTGATGTTAAATCAAAATCTACAAAAGGAAAACCTAATAATTTAGATGCTGTTTGTGGAATATAACTTTTTCCAGTCCCTGTAGGTCCAATAAGAAGTAATGCTTTATCTAAATTAATAAAACTACCATAAGAACTTAAAGCATGATTAACTAATAATTGTGAAACTAAAGTTCTTGCTTTTTCTTGACCTACAATATATTCAGATAAATATATCTCAACCTTATCAAGTAATAATTGTGGATTATTATAATCTGAACTTTTAATCTCTATTTTTTCATCACTAAAATTATAATTAGATTTTTGTTCTAGAATTTTTCCATCGTCTGTTTCTTTTTTATTAGGATTAAAATCATATTTTATTCGACGTTTAGAATCACTTATAGGTTTTTCAGTTGATTGATTCGTATTAGAAAAATCATATTCAGGTCGAGATTTATCATCGCTCTTACCTTTATTTTTTTTAGCCATTTTAATTCCTTTATATGAATAAAGTACACAATAATACGCATCAGTCAGATAAAATTTGCGTAACTACTGCTAAGTAATTTAAATACGGGTTCATTTAAATAGCTTTGGGTAAAGATTAATAAAAGCAAGCAATATTGTATAATGAAAAAGAATATTCAAGAAACGAGGATTTTAAAATGGAAAATGAAATGGTTTTTGACAAAACATTAAATCTAAAAACTAACGAATTAAAACAATTAAAAAATAGTTTAGATGATTTTATTAACTCTCAAGAACCAGTTTTTAAAATTGATGCAGTGCAATCATTTCTTCAAGTAATAAACGATTTTAAAGAAAATAACCAAAATACAAATGTAACTGCATTATATGAAAGTGCATTATACAAATATGGAACCATATTAGATGAATTAAATTTAAATAAAGATCAGAACAAGAATCAAATCTTTTTAGTTAATCAATTTATGGAAAACTATTTTGAAAAAGCAGGATATGACATAAATAAAATTTACAATAAATAAAATTACAAAATAACAAATCAAAGTAACAAATCAAAATAAAAAATTAGTAAAACAAGTTAACAGGAGATATTTAAGAAATGAGTTTATCAGAAATCATAAAAGAAGGATTAAACTATTTAAATAAAGGAGATTATAATTCTGCAGGCATAATATTCTATGATTTACATGAAGAAAACCCAACTAATACTACTGCAGCATATAATTTAGCGAGAGTTTATTTTCATAAATCAATAGAAGAAAAGAATAAAGCATCTAAAAAAGAAAAACAATTTTCAAATATAGCTTTAAATTTATTAGAAAAAAAAGTTATTTCAAATGGAGAACAAGTTGATGAAGCAAATTTTTTAATTGCAGAAATTTATGATCTAGATTCTGATTTAAATCCAAACCTTGCAATTCAATATTTAAATAAAATAAATAAACCTTCACGAATATATAATTCTGCTCAAGAATTTATTTCAGAATTAGAAGTTCAAATAAGTGTAAAAAACCTTATCGAACGATTAGAAAACAAAAAAAATACTATAACTGAGAAAGATTATGAACAAACAATAGAAATAATGTCTCAAGTTGATAATTTTGAACATTCAAGAAGACAAAAAAACATATATTTGGACTTGATTGCAATACAGAAAATGTTTTTTTATGAATTAGATATAAATAAAGATGAAATGAATAATTTTAATAAACACAAAAAAATAATTATACAAACAATTATAAATGAAAGAATCGATAGAATAACTACAGGAATGTATAATAATAAAGAAAATAATTAGAAAAGATAAAAAAAATTATCCTCATCATTAAAGTCGTGTTAGAAAAAAAACACGAATAAGTATGTTCATTCATATTCATGACCAATCTTACAAAAAGAATTAAATTAATACTAAATAACGAATTATCATCAAATAGACCTTCTAATATTCTAAAAACTAAAGTAGGTGTTTCTAAATTTTTTACAGGAATGGCTCCAATGGCCATGACTAGTCCAATGAATTCAATGATGCAGTTTGGACCTCCGCCTATGATGGATACTTTTTCTCAAACACAAAATGTCGGAGGTTATGAAATTCCTTCAGCACGACAAAACTGGGATTCTGCAATAAAACATGCAATAGATCCAGGGTATACTGCACAAATGGGTGGATATGATGGCGTAATGAATCAAGCATTCCAAGATTTCCAGTCATCAATTCCAAACATGGGTTATGGAATGGACACTGGACCTTCTTTTAACAGTTCATTCGTGGCAGATGCTTTTAGTTCAGGACCAGTAAACCTTAATAATCTTGACTTTCAAAATGATTTTAATACAGTTCAAAACTCATTTGACAATTATAACCAAACAAGTTTCAATCAAATATTACCGAATACTAGCTTTAACATACAAACACCATTATTAAATAACACATTTCAATTTCAAAATGATTTATTAATTAATAATGAAGTCAGATTACCACATCTTGATAATATAAACCCCATCATAGATGGCTGGAGAAATGATTTTGGAGTTAATTCTTGGGAATCAAAAATAGATTCAGGTATATATAAAGCAAGTTTTGACTTGGATAGTATAAATAATCTAAACAATTCATGGAAAGATAACTTTGAAATCCCATTTATTGACTCAAGTTTAGGAATAAATAATACCTTTGATAATTTATTAGATCTACCAACAACTTATAATTTTAACTCAAATATGCTTCTTGACAATTCACCTGCGAAAATTGATTTTGGAATAACAAATCCAACTTTTGAAATAAATGACAACTCAATAGGAAATTTTGCTTCATGGGATGTTCAACCAGATAACTATTTGACTCCATCCTTTGGACAAGATATTTTAAATCCTAACTTAAATATATGGGGAGAAACGCCAATAATAAATAAGGATGTAGGATTTTCGCCAATACAGAATACTATTTATGAACCAACATCTGCAGATTTCTTATCTAACACTTTGGATGTATTAAATCCACCAAATATGATAAATTCAACAATAGAAGATAATATGGTCAAATGGAACTATACACCAGAACCAATAATTAACCATTCACTAACACCAAATATAGGAATAACAAACCTAGGATTGGATAAGTTTAACACTTGGGATGTAATGCCAACGATAAACACAGATCTAGGATTCAAACCAATTCCAGATCCAATTTATGAAACATCAACAATAGATTTTCCTAATAGTACATTCGACATAATAAACCCAATAACAACAATAAAACCAACAATAGAAGACAACATATACAAATGGAACCACACACCAGAACCAACAATAACAAATTTAGGAATACAAAACTTTGAATTCGATAAACCAGATTTATCATTTAACATATGGGACAAAATTCCAACAATAGACACAGGAATAGGATTCAAACCATTACCAGACTCAATCTATAAACCAACAATAGACATCCCAAACAAGACATTCGATATAATAAACCCAATACAAACAATAAAACCAACAATAGAAGACAACATATACAAATGGAACCACACACCAGACACAATAATAACAACAAACACCTGGGACGAACCACTAAACAACTGGGACAAACCAAACTTATTCAACACACAACTACTAACAGACACATGGAACAAAAAACCACTAATAGATATATGGGACAAAAAAATAAACCTGGAACCATGGAACAAAATAGAACCAATAAACATAGGAATAGGACTTAAAACATTCGAACCAATATACAAAGATACAACAATAGACTTCCCAAACAAGACATTCGATATAATAAACCCAATACAAACAATAAAACCAACAATAGAAAACGACATATACAAATGGAACTACACACCAGACACAATAATAACAACAAACACATGGGACAAACCACTAAACAACACACCACTAAACAACTGGGACAAACCAAACTTATTCGACACACAACTACTAACAGACACATGGAACAAAAAACCACTAATAGACACAGGAATAGGATTCAAACCATATAATGCAATAGATGAACCAAATCCATTCTTAACAAACACCCCACTAAACAAAACTTGGGAACCAATACAAACAATAAAAACAAATCAATTATGGGAACTAAACAACAACCCAATAGGATTAACACCTAACACAACTTTTGAACCAACAACAATAAACTTAGCAAACAACACATTTGACATAATAAATCCAATAACAACAATAAACCCAACAATAGAAGACAACATATACAAATGGAACCACACACCAGAACCAACAATAACAAATTTAGGAATACAAAACTTTGAATTCAATAAACCAAATTCATCATTTAACATATGGGACAAAACACCAACAATAGACACAGGAATAGGATTCAAACCATACAATGCAATAGATGAACCAAATCCATTCTTAACAAACACCCCACTAAACAAAACTTGGGAAATACTAAATCCACCAAGTACAATAAACCCAACAATAGAAGACAACATATACAAATGGAATTACACACCAGAACCAATAGTCACAAATTTAGGAATACCAAATTTAGGATTTGATAAATTTAACATATGGGACAAAACACCAACAATAGACACAGGAATAGGATTCAAACCATACAATGCAATAGATGAACCAAACCCATTCTTAACAAACACCCCACTAAACAAAACATGGGAACCAATATCAACGATAGATACTAATTCAGGATTCAAACCATACAACGCGATAAACGAACCAAACCAACTATGGGAACCAAACAACAGCTTAATAGGAACAACACTTAACACATCTTTTGAACCAACAACAATAAACTTCCCAAACAACACATTCGAAATAATAAACCCAATAACAACAATAAACCCAACAATAGAAGACAACATATTCAAATGGAACCACACACCAGAACCAACAATAACAAATTTATGGGACAAACCAAAAACATGGAAAATAAACCCGTTAAACATTTGGGACACTCAACCAATAACTACTGATTGGAGCATTAACACGAATCTTAATTCAGACTTTAATTTAAATGACGGCCTAATTCCCAATACAGGAATTTTCCCGAATACAGATAATGATAATCTTTGGAATATAAAACTAAACCAATTTGACCATGGTCTTCATACAATAAGAAAAGATGATTACAGTTTCTTTAAACCACGCCAGTCTTATAAATGGATACCAAAACCTGATTTATTTGAAAGCATACATGACACTCATTTAAAATTAAAAGATATCGGAACCAATTTAGGAGTTGATTTAAATTTTAATCCCAGATTAAATGGTGAGGATGAAGCAAACCCATATGAGAATGAAAGATACATGAAAGGATTTGATTTACTTGGAAAAGATTTAATTTCACAAAACAGCCCAATAATAGAATCTATTAAAAAAAATAGAGAATTATTTGATATTGAACCATTTTCACTTCGAGGAGGAATTCATTTCACACCATCGCATGATTTTAACTTTCACGGCGCATATAGTCTTATTGATGAATTATCTAATGTTGATCGACTTCTTCGGCCTAATGAAAGAGAAGCAGTAAACATCCCATTTTTCATATTAAATGGTGATACACCTAATTCATTCGAACCAATAAGTCCCACCCAAATAGGAAATACGATACTACCTCATGAATTTAGCCATCATGATACTATGACTTATATTGGATCACCAAATCATTATGTTAACACTCACTACATCAAAGGACCTGAACCTTATGAAGAATTGTTAACAAATCCAACGGATAGAGTAATTAGAGATGAATTTGTTGAGGAAAGAATAAGAGACACTGCAACTTACGCTGTTTTTGAAGTAATAGCAAATCAAAACATAGCAAATAAAATGCCATCAAATGATTTTGAAAACTTCAAATCGGGAATGGAAAAAGTATATGGTGAAATTATGAGTTTGGATAATGAAGACCAACTTTACCGGAATATAAAAGATCGTACGAATCCAGGAATTAATTCACTTAATCAAATTATTGAATTTAAAGCTCAAGCAGATATACTCAATATCCCAGAATTAGATAATTTTGCAAATAGAATTTTAAGCAGAGCAGGATATGGAACAATAGATTCAAATTCTAGATTTATTCCAGGTACAAAAAAAGGAATGATGATCCATGAATTAGCAGAAGATATGAAAAATTTAAAATACTATGATTTATCACCACAAGAATATCAAAACAAAGAAATACTTCAAGTTGAAATTAACGGACTTGCTCAAAGAATGTTTGGACTATATGGAAACGGCAATATTGAACAAGGAATCAAACGTTTAGATAAAGAAATAAGAATAATGAATATACCAAGAAAAAATGAATAAACACTATAACGCATATCTTGAAGATACATATAACAATATAATTAATAGTTTTAAAATTAAAAAAAACTTACTCAATAAACTAAAAGAAAAAATAATAGATGCTAAATTATTAGAAAAACTTGAATCAAAAGAATTCATAACTCAAACTGAAAATGATATCTGGAAACAATTAAAAAAAATTAAATCTTTAAATAATACTATTAATCGTATGAACTTACACCAACCTCTTCTTGATTTTGAAAAAACTATTCTACTAATTGTTTTTGATTCAGAACTTATAGATTTCAAAACAAATAAAATAAAAGAATACTTCAAACAAGAAAAAGCTTTAGAAAAATATGAAGAAGATATTAAACAAATCCTATTAATAAAAATTGAATGGCCAGATAAAATAATGTGTGATTTTTATGAACATTACCCGTGAACCAATACAAAAACTAAAAACTGAACTAGGTATAGAGTTAACTACTTTAGAAGATAATATGGAAGTAATTCCAAAGAACGATTGGAACTATCAGGGTGAAGGGGTTTTCATCCCTGGTAATATGAAAGCTTATTTGCTTGAGAGTGCAGATCAATTAAGTTTAAACACAATACATGAACACATAGCTCACAGAGCATATTTTGAAAAAAGTTCTCATGGTAAAGAATTAGTAAGAAAAGAAAAAAAAATTAAAAGTCTTGAGAAAATAATATTTGGAAAACAATTTGAAACAATTGATGACTTTACAGAAATTTTAACTATTCAAGATTCAAATATCAAAGATTACGTAATTGAATTAGATAAGAATAAACTTACCATAAAACATAATCTAAATCCTTTAATTCAAGAATACATTGGCTTAGTTCACAATACAAGAGATTTTGAAAACGGAATCAGATATCACGCTGAAGCTTTTGCTACTTGGTTAAGCGAATTTTTATCACCAGAATTTGGTTCTGATAAAAAATTATTAACTGATGAAGGTTTTTTGAATTTTAAGAAAGCAGAACAACAATTCGGACCGTTATCAATTCTTAAAAGTATAGGTTTTGAAACTCCAAAATCCAATGAACTTAAACTTAAATTACTTGGCGAACACATTGATATTGAAAAAGCAGAAATTGTTATCAATTATGGTTCAAATAATCCTAATTCAGATATTGATTTCTTAATAGTCTACAAAAACGAACCATTCAAGATAAACCCAAATCATAATTATCTAGATGTTATCCAAATAAACTATCAAACTTTATTAGAAAACATCAAATTTAAAGATCCTCAATTTACAATTCCGTTAGTTAACGGGATTTTTCTTAAAGGTGAAGAATTTAAAAAAGAACTATTAAGAAAATTTGATGAAGAAATTGAAACAAATGATTATCAAGATCATTTAAACAAAATGAAATCGTTAGCAAAAACATACACGCTCGAATCTCTTTCCAGACCTGACAAACAAAATCTAAATAACGCACTAGTTAATATTTCTTATTTTAGAATGTATGATTTAATGAGTAAAATGAATGAAATCATCCCTGTTAATCAAGAATATTTTGACACTATTTTAGCTCAAGATAAAATTATTTCTGTTGCAAGAGAAAATATTAAAAGCGAAACTAATCTAAGAACAAAATATGAACTTGCAATTCAACTAATTAATAATTTATAAATAATTATCAGTTTAAGAAAATATATTTATTCTTCATCAGCAAGTGTGTCAATCAAACGTGAAATAAATCCTTTCTTCTTATCTTTATTAGCAACTTTTTTCTCTTTCTTCACTGCTTTTTCAAAAGTTTCATGTTCAATTACTTCTTCTTTTGCTTTTGCTTTATGAATTTGTTTTAATGATGAAGTTAATGTTTCTGATAAGCCCATTATTCCTTCAGAAATTTGCTTTTCCATTTCATCAAGTCTTTTATTCATAGAACCCATTTCATTCTTAAATTCATCTTTCACAATTAAGAATTTTGCATCCATATCTTTTTTCAGTGGTGTAATTTCAGAAAGTCCTGTTTGTATATTATTAATTAGTGATCCAAGTTCTGTTCGTAGTTCTTCTTCAACAGTTATTTTTCTTCTTATAACTAGCATTTCGTTCTGAATTTCCATCTTTTTCTTCTCAGAACTATCTATTTTTCTGTTAACTACATCAATGTCTTTCTTGACTTTTGAGAATGCATCTTTAATTTTTATACTCATGGATATACCCCGTGTAAAACAATTCAATCAATCAAAATAGTCCTAGCTTTTTAAAAGTTTTCATTAAATAATAGTAAATAGATTTATAAACGTCTTAAATTATTATATTTTGGAAGTTCTAAACAAAACAATAATTACTTCCACACAGGTGTTAGAAATTAGCTTTCAAAACTCATTTGACATTACAAAAATTGACTTTAGAGATGAAGCTAGAGCCAAAAAACTTCTAGATGCAATAAATACTGAAAAAATTCCAGAGCTTGATGAAATCATAAAAGGAACCAGTATAGAATCAGACATTAAAAACGTACTATACCCAATTATTGATCAAAACCAAGTTGTCATTGTTGGTGGCGCATTCTTTGGAGATGAAGGTAAAGGAAAAACTGTTGATGCAATTGCCTGGCATCCATCAATTGAATTAATAGGTAGAACAAATTCAGGACCTAATGCAGGTCACACAGTTTGGTTCAATGATAAAAAATATGTTTTTCATTTATCACCTTCAGGATTATTTACCGGCAAAACTAATTTTATAGGTTCAGATTGCGTAATGGATACAACTTCATTTATGAAAGATGAAATGCAAATAATAATTGATGATAAGATTGATTATTCTAATTTATTTGTTGGAAACGTAAACTTAATTTTGCCTCAGCATAAAATAATCGATGCACTTGGAGATGCTAACTCTTCAACCCTACAAGGAATTTCACCAAGTCACATGAGCAAAATTAGTAAAAAAAGTTTTAGATTATACGATCTATTTAATTCAGAAGATATTCAAGCAAAAAGAATACAACCAGGTTTAGATTTTTATCACGCATTAATTGATTTTAAAAAGAAAGACGAAAAAGAATTATTAAATGTTTTTCACGAATTAAATGAAAAAGTTTCAGGCAGAATTCCAGATCATGTTTTAGATTTTTTAAAAACTAATAGGAAAGATAGAATTGAATACGTAATTCAAACTCATAAAGATTGGGTTGTAAATAATCCTCAATTTCCTAAAATTACAGACACAGAACAACTAGTTAAAGTTACACTTGCAAAAGGAGGAAAAGTTCTTTTAGAAGGCCCTCAAAGCTATAATCTTTCAAGCAAAGTTAAAAATAATTATCGTTCTGCAACTTCCCCAGATACTTCAGCTTCAGGAATTGCAGCTGCAATTGATTATAATATTACAAAGCATAAAACTGCAGTTATTAATATTCATAAAACACCTGGTTCATCAAGAGTTGGTATTGGAGCAAATCCAGCAGGTTTCATTTCTCAAGATTATTTCTCAAGCAGAAATATAGAAACACTTCTTGAAATGCGAGGAATTTGTGAAGACTATGATACTATCCAAAGACAATTTTTTGAATCCATTGGAGAAAATGGAATTTTACAACAAACTATTTACAAAGACAAAGATGGCAAACAATATCCTATTGGTGCTGCAATGGCAATTTCGTCTGCTAAAACTTTTGATGAACAAGGTGCAACTACTAAAAAACCTAGAATCACAGGTTTATTTGATTGCGTTTTACATCATCAAGTAAACATGGCACAAGGTCCATATTTATCAATTTCAGCAGTTGATAGAGCAGACACTCAAGAAGAAGTTGGAATAATTGTAGGCTATGTTGTATCCAATAAAGATCAAAAACCTATTTTTTCAGGCGGAGAATATTATGAACATGACAGAATCATTAAAGCAGGAGACGTGGTTCCTAGTGAAGATGTATTAGCACATTGTCAACCCATCATTAAGAAACTTCCTGGTTGGAAAGACTCACCTATCGCAGCTAAGAAAAAAGATCCAAACGCCCCACTTCACGAGAACCTTCTAAATTTCATAGGAGAAATTGAAAAATATACTGGTGCAGAAATAATTTCTATTGGTAACGGTCCTGAAAAAGAAAATTTAATTTATATCAAAAAATAAATGACAACCTTTATTCTAAAGTGTAATAAGCGCATCTAAATATGCAGGTATTTCTTTTCTTTTCAATATAAAATTTACATCTTCATAGAATCTTGCAATTAATTCATCATCTTCCTTTACTGGAACATTTGTAAGTGATAATTTCATAGGAGTAATTCTTTCATGCGTTGGATCTAAATCATAACAATTCATTTTCAACATATCAAAATCAACCATATTACAAATTCCATCATGTAATCCTGCATTATTCAATAAAAAATTAAATCCTGCGTTGTACAAAAACTGAGAATATGACCAATGATTGTGTGATTGTACAAATACTCGCCTCATAACATTCATAGGCAATTCAGACATAAATTTACTCAAAGAATTTGATGCAGTCCAAAATGAGCCAGTTGTTTTATTATATGAACCTTGTGTATGATTATAAATTATAATTGAGTCAACATTAGCTAAATGTTCTTTTGCAAGCTCAACTAATTCAGCAGTTTTCTTTTCCTGTAATTTTGATAATGGATCTTCACCTGCAGTTGCATGGCTTTCTCCAGGTATTCCCATAACCAAAGTACTACCAATAACAATTGGTTTATCTTTAATATATCTAAAATTTCCAGCAGCTTCTAGAGCATATAAGTTTCGTTCAAAATTTCTAACTATAAGTTTCAATTTAGACCTATCAATATCTTCAAGTACTGATTCAGTACAATTTGTTAAGAATGGCAATTCTCGTAATACAAGTAAGTGATGTTCGGATTCGTGATTCCCTAGGTTAAATATAGTCATTTTTAATTCAGAAAATTTCGCAATTACATCTAAACACCAAGCATAACGTTCCTCAACATAAGAATACACCATATCAGATGTAACTTTTTTAACATTTGAATATACTGAATGAAACTTTGGAGCTGCACGTTTTAACATTTTCATAAGTTCAGGTTTTGCAATATTTTTATCTCTAAACAAAGAACTTTCAGTTATAGAAAATATACCTAATAAATCACCATTTATGACTATCGCATCCACATCAGAATGTTCTTTCAAAACTTTTGTAGAGTAATCATAAGCTTTATCAATACAAGTTGGCGAGTGAGTATCGGATATAATAATATGTTTCATATTTTTCCTCTAAACAATTATGAGATATTTTAAGAATCTCGTTTTTAAAGATTATTGTTAGATCTTATTTTAGCTTTATTTTATTAGGTGTTGTCTCATATTGGTTGAATTAAATTGTCTAAAATAACTTTTATCAGGCATATTTTGTTTTTTAACTTTTGCCATTTTATATGAACCGTCTGAATTTATTAAAGAAATATTAAGAGTTAACTTAGGATCTAAAGGATTTCCTCCCGCAGTGTACGGAATGATTTTATGAACAACAGGTGTTTCTTCAGGCTTAGTAAAAACATTTGATTTAGAATTAAAATTAGGCGCAGTACTTGCTTTAATAACACCATATTCAGATTCACGCTCATTTGTGGTATTTAAAGAAGTTAAATGATTAGGATTATAATTAGTCATATTTGTATTAACTTCATTGGTCAAACCCATAAATGGATTTAAAATAAAAGCAGTTCCAATAATTGTTCTTAATCCGTTAATAACCTTTTTTGATTTCATTAAGAAACTATATGAACTTCATAATATATAAATGTTTCGCTTATTTACCACTTATTAGTGACTAATTAATTCATTTAATCTTAAAATCATCTTAAAAATAAAATTTAACTCAAAACTAAGCAGCTTTAATTTGAACTTCTAAAGGTAATTTTAGTTCATAACCAGGAGTGGAATATTGTAAAAAAATACTAGTTCCAAATCCAGGAAGAATTACAGGGGTATATTCATCATCCTTAACAGAATCAAAATTTGTAACATAATCACGTATAGATTTAACTAAACCAGGATTATTTTCAAATTGTCTATTTTCAAGAATTAAAGGTGAACCAGTTTCAAGCAAATAAGGAACAATCCCTTTTAATTGATAAGGATTTATTTCCATACTATAACCTCTTTTATGTACTGCGCCAAATCCAATACCACGTATATGCAATACCTCAGGACTCATTTCTAAATAACCAGAAACCATCTGATCATATCTACGAAGCATCGGAACAATATGATCAGCAGTTCGATATTCAAGATAAAGCTTTTCATCACGCTCAATTAGACCAATATCAAAATTATAGCTAACTGATTCAGTTCCATTAGGAGGGTTAAAAGAAAAATAAGTACCAAGAGAAAATCCACTTACCGAAACAGATGCAACATCAAGACAAACACCAAAATCTTCATGTTTAATATCAGAAATATCAGCGTAAGTTGGATCATCAAAAACATGTTTTAACTTTTTACCAGACCAAAAAGGCATATTTTCAATTAAAATTTTAGTATCACCCTTATTAGCAATAATATGGTCGGTTAAAAGTTCGGCTAATTTTTGATCTCGACGATCAGTCTCAATATATTCAGCCCATTCTTCTTTTGTTCTTTCATGATGTTTCCATTCTTCAATTGGCCAACCACCTGGATGAACTACCATGTGTTTTGCATTCAAATATTGTGCGGCTTCTAATGACTCATCAATCATTCGCTTATTATCGTCAGTCAAACCTTTAATATAATTAAAACCATGTGCTTCAGAACTTGCATGAATAACCACATTAGGAATGTCTTTATAATCAATTAAATCAGAAAGTTTAGTTCCAGATTCAATATAAATCTGTGCAGTATTTAAATCAAGCTTAGACATTTGATTAAGTTTTGCTAATTTATTCTCGTCTCTTGAACTAATATCAATCCCTATTTGAATCATCACTACCAACTAATCCTCTTCATAAATATTTTTAATAAAAAAGAATAAAAAATAAAAAAATAATTTTAAACTTAAATCAAATCACAAGCAATCTCACTTCTAAAAAGAGATCCTTGAGAATCAAAACATGCAAATGCATATCCAGTTCCACCATATTGACTCATATGTAAAGATTGAGTTATTTCAACTTCACCGTCAAATAAGATGTTAAGACTTTCCACAGTAAAAGAATCTACATCTAAGAACATATTCAAACCAAGAAAACTAAATGTATCATAAATAGTTAAGTCATTAACATAAATATTTTCAGAATGAAGACTTTCAAGATCAGCTTCATCAACTTCTAATTCTTCAAATTCAGCGTAGTCAGCATAAATTTCTTCAACTTCTAATTCATCGATTTCCGCATAGTCAACTTCCAAATCAGCAACACAAAGATTACCAACTTCACGACAAACAGGAACAGGATCAACAATTATATTGTCACAAAGTCCATTAATAGTCATATATTCACTAGTTTCTTCAATTAAAAATCTACATCTATATTCTTCATCATAACATAATTCAATCTGATCTTCACAATCATCAGTTCCAAAGTTATCAGAAACCACATAACCATGAGAATCCTTATTTTCCAAATTAGTACAAGTATAACCTTCCCAACGATCAATAGAATCTTCCATCTCACCATCACAATCAGGTTCAACAATTTCTTCTTCGTCACAAATATCACATAAATCATAATATTCGCCAGTTTCTTCAACTAAGAACTCGCAATCATCATTATCATCTAAATCTTCACAATCATCTAAAATGTCTCCACAATCGTCAGAATAAGCATATTCTAGACTTATACAAGTATTACCTTCAAATGGATCAACAGGATCCACTACATCGCCAATACCGTAAAATGGATTATGACCCCAATCGCCCCAAACAGAAGCAGAAACAATACTTACAGATGAAAGAAGAAAAACCATCATCACAATTAAACTAAATAATTTTTTCATTATATATCCCTCGAATTACCACTAGTAAATGACTATTAGTTTATAAAGTTTTATTTTCGCCACTCAAAAATCACTTTTTCCCATCGAACAAAAGTACCAGTATCAAACCACTGAGAAGAATCAGGATAACCAAAAAGCAATCCCATTTCAGCAGCTTTTGGAAATAATACTCGCTCCATAGAAAACTTTTCTTCATTAGGAACAATATCAAAAACTTTTGGTGAGAAAATATAATATCCAGAATTAATATAATTTGAAGGCGCATCTTTAAGTGTAGGTTTCTCGACAAAACGCTTAATAACAGCCCCATCAAGATCAGCAACACCAAATGCAGTAACATCTTCAACTTGAGTTAAAGCAATAGTAATCAAAGAATTATTAGAATCATGAACAATCTTCATCTTAGTCCAATCAAGGTCAAACAAGTTATCCCCATTCAAAACTAAAAAATCATCAGAGAAATCGTCTTTTATTTGTTGAGCTGATAATTTATTTAACCAACCACCAGTTCCTAAAGGAGTATCCTCTATAATATAATCAATCTTAACGCCAAAATCTTTTGAAGAAAAATAATCAACAATTTGCTCAGATAAATATCCAATAGAAAGATAAAATTTCTCAATACCAGCCTCTTTAGCTTTTGCAATAACTTGCTCAGTTAAAGTTATTCCTTGAACAGGAATCAATGATTTTGGAAGTTCATAAGTTAAAGGTCTAAGACGAGTACCAAGACCTCCTGCTAAAATAACTGCCGTTCGCATAATTAGAATAATTAAATCAGACATTTATATATTTTTGCCCTTAAAAAAAACCATCTCTATTAAGAGGAACATAAACAACTTTAGATTCAACAGGTTTATCAAAACTTTGCCAACTAACAACTGATTGAAGCATTTGAATTGGACTCGTATAAGTTTCACTAACAGGACCACTCATCGGTAAGATTCCAATCTCAATTTTTGGTTCATTCAAAGGTTTAATCGCATAAATATCTAAAAACATTTTATTTAACTCCATTCACAGTATTCAAGAGTAAAAAATAAGAATACATCGAATTCTGATACATGGGAATTAAAATTTATTTTTAAAGCTAACGTTTAAAATTAAATCAAAATTTAAAAGAAGAACATACAACATATTTTAGTTAGTTAAAAGAAAAAATTAAAAGAAAAATTATAAAAAAATAAATTATTTTTTAGTTACTACAACTTTCAAAACTTCAATTACATGTCTATTCTTACACTTAGTTTTCTTAAGTTTATCAGAAAGTTCTTTTTCATCATGTACATCATGAACCCAGTTTGCAAAATCGTTCTTAGAATCATTTACATGAAGTTCAAAAGCTTCATCTTCAAGATCATCAATAACATGTGCGAGTTCTTCTAAATCTCTGCAAACTTTCCCATCTGAAAAATAAAAACTTACTTCAGGCGAGGCACGTTTTAATTTTGGAACAACTTTCTTAACAACTGTTTTTCTCTTAGGAGCTGATCGTTTCTTTTTAGGAGCTGATCGTCTCTTTGGAACAACTTTAACAGGTGTTGGAATTATTACTTTTGATTCTACCTTTACAATTTTCTTTTTAGAATTTAATTTTATGGATTTTTTCTTTACAGCCAATAAACTCACCTCAATAAATATATTACGCGCATTTAGTATTTAAAGTTTCTCGTGCAACTCATGAGTTAATACATAATCATCTTTATCAAATAATCTTTTGATGATTTTTCTTCAAGTGATTTAAAAAAAAAATCAGTCATCAGATTTAGGAACCTCATGCGATTCTTTAAACTTTTTTAGTTCCGAATATCTTCGTTTTGCTGCGTCTTCTGCTTTTGCATACAAATCTTTTGCACGTGCAGGATCCATACGCTGTAACATTGAATAACGCTTTTCATTCATAATATAATCGCCAAACTTAATTGTTGGATCTCGCGAGTCTAAGCTAAATTGTTTTTCATCTTCTAATCCAGGATTAAATCTGTAAAGTGGCCAATAACCTGAGTCAACTGCTCGTTTCTCCATGTCATCTCCTCGTTTCATATCAATCCCATGACCAATACATGGACTGTATGCAATAACAATGCTTGGACCAGGATATTCTTCTGCTTCTCTCATTGCTTTGATTAATTGATTTTTATTTGCTCCAAGTGATACTGATGCGACATATACATACCCATAGCTCATCATCATTTGTCCTAAATTCTTTTTACTCAAATCTTTTCCAGCTGCTGCAAATTTTGCAATTGAACCAAGCGGTGTTGACTTACTTGCTTGACCGCCAGTGTTTGAGTACATCTCAGTATCTAAGACTAAAACATTAATGTCTTTTCCTTGAGCTAAAACATGATCAAGTCCACCAAAACCTATATCATAAGCCCAGCCGTCTCCACCAATAGCCCAAACTGATTTTTCTACAAAATAATCTTGTAATTCTACAACTGTTTCGTAAATTGGTTTTGCTTTTCCTTTAGCTTTTCCTTTTACTTTTGCAAGTTCTTTAATTATTTCGTCTTGCAATGCAATCATATCATCAGATGTATCTTTCCAGTTATTTACTGCTTTCCTAAGTAGTGTTGAAAGTTTTGGACTTAGTTTTAATTGTATAAGTGCTTTAGAGTTAGATAATAATTGCGTTCTAATTGAATCAACTGCCACCCTCATTCCAAAACCATATTCAGCATTATCTTCAAATAATGAATTTGCCCATGCAGGTCCTCTTCCATCTTCACCCGTTGTATAAGGTATAGTTGGGAATGTTCCTCCAAAGATTGATGAACAACCAGTTGCATTTGCAACTATCATTCTTCGACCATACATTTGAGTTAATAATTTGATATAAGGTGTTTCTCCACATCCACTACAAGCTCCACTAAATTCAAATAATGGTTTGTGTAATTGTGTGAATTTTAATGTTCCAACTGGCACTCCTTCAACATTATTATCAGGTAATGCGTCAAAGAATTCTGAGTTTGCATTCTCGCCTGCAGCTCTTCGCTCAGCAATTGGTTTCATTACTAAAGATTTATTTTTAGTTGGACATGCTTCTGCACATAAGTTACAGCCAGTACAATCTTCAGGATAAACTTGAACTCTAAATCCTAATTTATCTTTTAGTTTTCCCATTACATTTACAGCCTTAAAAGTTTCAGGAGCATCTTTTAGATCATCCTTATTAATTTGTTTTAATCTTATTGCTGCGTGTGGACATACAAATGAACAAATCCCACATTGAATACAATTTTCAGAAAGCCATGTTGGAATTTCTGATGCAATTCCTCTTTTCTCAAGCTTTGTTGTTCCTACTGGAACTGAACCATCTAGAGTCATTGATGAAACTGGGATTGTATCTCCTTTTAATTCTGTAATTGGTTGAATAATTTTCTTTGCAAATACTGAATCTGCTTTAATTCTTTTATATTCAACCCATTCTTTAATAGAACTTGGAACTGGAACTTCTTCTATAGCGCCTATTGTTTTATCAACTGCATCCCAGTTTTTATTTACAATATCCATCCCTTTTCTTTCGAATTGTTTTTTAATTGCACCTTTGATTAATTTGATAGCTTCTTTTTCAGGTAAAACTCCTGAAATTTCAAAGAATGCTGCCTGCATAACTGTATTAATTCTGTGGCCTAAACCTGCTTTCTCTGCAATACTAGTTGCATCAATATTGTAAAACTTTAGTTTCTTCTCAATTATTGCTTCTTGCATGTCTTTTGTTAAATGCCTAAATATGTCATCTTTATTCCATGCAGAATTTAACAAGAATACTGCGCCAGGTTTTATCCCTTTAAGTAAATCATATTTTCCAATAAATGAAGTATTATGTACTGCTACAAAATCAAATTGCTCAGGAATATAAGGTAAATTTAGTTTATCCTTTCCAAATCTAAGATAACTTCTAGTGATTCCACCGCTTTTTTTCGAGTCATAAGAAAAATATGCTTGAGCATATTGTGATGTATTCTCTCCAATTATTTTAATTGAATTCTTATTTGCACTTACAGTTCCATCACTTCCAAGACCCCAGAATTGACATCTCTTTACACTTGCGGGTTCAACATCCAAATTAGTTATTACAGGAATAGATTTATGAGTTACATCATCATTGATCCCAACTGTAAAATCAGTGAAACATTGATTGTCTAAATGTTTAAAAACTGCATCAACCATTGATGGAGTAAATTCTTTTGATGAAAGACCATATCGTCCTCCAATTATTTTTACACCTGCAACATCTTTGTATGCTTGAACTATATCTAAGTATAATGGTTCTCCAGGACTTCCTGCTTCTTTTGTTCTATCTAAAACAGCAATTTTCCTAACAGTTTTTGGAATTACTGCAAGTAAATCTTCATTTGAGAAAGGTCTAAATAATCTTACTTTTACCATTCCAATTCTTTCGCCTTTTTTCTGTAAGTATTTTACAGTTTCAAGTACTGTGTCTGCAGATGATGCCATTGTGACAATTATTTTTTCTGCAAATTTTGATCCATAATATTCAAATGGTTTATATTTTCGACCTGTTTTTTCACCAAGTAATTTAAAATATTTTTTAACTACTCCTGGTACGGCGTCATAATATTTGTTTGAAGCTTCTCTTCCTTGAAAATACACATCAGGGTTTTCAGCTCCAACTTTTGCATAAGGACGCTCAGGTAATAATGCCCTTTTTCTAAATTCATTTATTGGTTTTAAGTCAACTAATTTTTTCATTTCATCATAATCCATTAGTTCTACTTTTGATATTTCATGAGAAGTTCTAAATCCGTCAAAGAATGCTAAGAATGGTATTCTTGTATCCATTGTCGCTAAGTGAGCAACTATTGCATTATCTGCTACTTCTTGCACATTAGATGCAGACATTATTGCAAATCCAGTTCCTCTTGCACTCATAACATCTGAGTGATCACAAAATATTGACAAAGATTGATAGGCTAAAGATCTTGCTGCAATATGAAATACTGATGGAAGCATTTCTCCTGCAATTTTAAACATATTTGGCAACATTAATAACAATCCTTGCGATGCTGTAAAAGTTGTTGTAAGTGCTCCCGCAGATAAAGAACCATGTATTGCTCCTGCTGCTCCAGCTTCTGACTGCATCTCTATTACATGCAATTTTTCTCCAAAGATATTTTTCTTATCTTTTGCTGCCCATTCATCAACCATTTCTCCCATTGAAGATGCTGGTGTTATTGGGTATATTGCTGCTACATCACTAAAAGCATAAGCCACATGAGCTGCTGCTGTATTTCCATCAATTGTTCTAATCTTTGCCATAGAGTTTAGCGTCACAGTTATTATATTTAAAGTATCTTATTCACTCAGAAAGTGTAAATGAATTAAAAAATTAGAAAAAGAAATAAAAAAAATTTATTTTAACACTGCTCTATATTCAGGAACTACATCTTTACAAAATGCAGTCATTCCTTCTTCAGTCTTATAATGTTTAATCATACCTTGAATTATAGAAAATGGCAAAGTTACAATATCAGCGCCAACTAAAGCGCATTCTCGCGCCTGCCTGGAATTCCTAATACTTGCAGCAATAATTTCTGTATCATAACCATAAGTGTCTAAAACTTCCATACATTGGCTCACTAAATCAATTCCTGAAATAATTCCATTATCTTCTAAAACATCAGTTCCATCTTCTGCTCCACCTGATGGATAATAATCTGTTTTATCAAATTCATAACCATTTTCATTTCTAAGATCATCATCTATTCGACCTGCAAAAGGACTAATATAAGTAGCTCCAGCTTTTGCAGCGAGTAAACATTGTTCAGGCGTAAATACTAATGTACAATTAACAGGAATTTTTAATTTAGATAATTCTTTAATTACTTTTATCCCATCAAAATTATTAGTTGCTTTTCCATAAACAGGATTTATAGGAATTTTTATGACAACATTTCCATCTTTTTTAAATTTAGAATATAATTTCTTTCCTTCAGCCAACATATCTTTGTAAGTTACCCCTACAACTTCAAGTGAAACTGGAGTTTTTTTAGCAGCTTTCAAAATCTTCCGAATATATTCATTCATATCAATCTTCTTGCCACTCTTTTTAAGCTTAGCCACAGCTTTTTTCATAAGAGAAGGATTTGTTGTAACACCATCAAGAATACCATAACTTTCAGCTTCTTTTATTTCGTCTAAATCCGCAGTATCAATAAATATTTTCATAGTTTTTCCCCCCGTAAAAATTTTGTACTAAAAAGAACTATTAATTCTTTCAAGTTTCATTAATAATTAACCCTAAGAAGAATAATCAGCTTATGCCTTAATAAATATTTGGTTAATCTAAAATTTCGACACCTTTCCAGAAAGCAACATAACCTTTGATGTTTTCTGCTTCAGAAGATGGAGTTGGATAATACCATGCAGCGTCTAAATTAGTCTTGCCATCAACAACAAGATCATAATAACTAGCTTTTCCTTTCCAAGGGCAACTTGTTTCAAGTTTACTTTCTTTAAAGAATTCTTTTTTTATGGAGTCAAATGGAAAGTAAACATTTCCTTCAACTTGTTCATAAGATTCACTCTCTGCAATTATTTGCCCATACCATTTTGCTTGTACCATTTTTTCTTTATTCACTTTAAAATAATTAAAATTAATCTCGATTTGCCAAGTATCGAGCAGCTTTAATAAGCGCCATACAACCTTGCCCTGCAGCTATAACATATTGATATTCATGTCCTGACGCACAATCTCCGGCTGCAAATATTCCAGGAACATTACTTTCAGTTTTACAATTAATATCTATATGTCCATGTTCATCAAGTGAAACTAATCCTTTTACAAAATCAGTATTTGGAATTAGACCAATTTCTACTATAACACCACCAACAGCAAGTTCACGCATCATTCCATGTTTTTCAAGTTTTATTCCAGAAACAAACTTTTTTCCTAAAACTTCTTTTGTATCTGCATTGAATAATACTTCAACTTTTGGATTTGCATTTACTTTTTCAATTAAATATTCATGCGCTGTAAATTCAGGTCCTCTAACTATTAAATAAATTTTATTTGCGATGTCTTTCATAAAGTCAACTGCTTCAAGTGCAGAGTTTCCTCCACCAACTATTGCAACATCCAGTCCAGAAAATAATGGCCCATCACAAATTGAGCAGTATACAACTCCTTTCTTTGCAAGCCTTTCTTCTCCAGGAACATTTAGTTTTCTATGCCGAGCACCTGTTGCAACTATAACAGTTTTTGTTTTATATTCTTCTTTATCTGTTTTAACTATGAAATCACGACCAATTTTCTCAACTGTACTTACCCACTCCAGTTTTGGTTTTACAGAATTAAAATCTAATTGTTCTTGCATTACAGAAGATAATTCTACACCTGTTGTTTTCACAATTCCAGGATAATTTAGAACTTCTCCACTTTCCATGAATTGTCCACCAAACTCTCCTGCGATCAATTCATACTTCATTCTTTTTCTTGAAGCGTAGATTGCTGCAGTTAAGCCAGCCATCCCACTACCTATTATTATTACGTCATACATCTTAACATCTAATTTGATTTTAGAGCTTTAAAAGTTCTTTTAATTTTACTTCATCATAGCCTATAACTACTGAATCATCTACTGAAACTACAGGAACTCCCATTTGTTCACTCTTCTCAATCATTTCAGTTCTTCCTTCAGAATCTTCAGCAACATTTACTTCAGTAAATTCTACTTTGTTTGCTTTCAAAAAATCTTTTACTTTATGACACCAAGGACATGTTGGTGTTGAATATACTTTTACGTTCATTTTATTTACCTCTCACTCGCGTTTTTTAGTTGGTATGTATCCTTGTAATAACAATGAACCCATACTCGATAATTTTACAAATAATTGATTACCTTCTTCTTTTACATCTACTAACCTATACTCTTTTAATCCCTTATACTTATAATTCCCATTTATGTGATAAGACAATAAAGATCTTGACATTTTCAGAGTTTTCCCTAATTGTGTCAAACTTAAGTATTCATCACCTTTTAATTCAGATAATAAAGACATTTTATTATTACTTAGTTCACTATAATAAGATAATTTCATTATAGGAAGTAAAAAACATTCAGTTCCACCTTCTTTTACTCCAAAACATTTTAGCCCATTTGCATAAGCAGCACTAAGCGCAGCACATGTACTCATTTTGTCTCCAGTTGCAACGTTAACAATTAAATCATCACAATCATGCAAACTACAAATTTGGCCAAAAACTCTAAACATTTCTTCAAGTACATTCTCAGAAATTTCCATTATTTGGGTTTCTATCGTGAATGTTTTTAATTTCTCCCGTATATCGTTTGCTTCTGAAAGTTTATTCTTTGGTGTTACTAATATTACTTTCTTTGTTGCAAATTCTTTCATACCTACAAACAATAAATTCGGTTCATCGCCAAGTGGCGCAATTACAGTATAACTCATTTTTTATCACCATATTAATATGTCAAAAGTTTATTTGATACTTGCCCTTGATTGTCAAAACTTAGTTTGGACTGCTTAAGGCAACTATTATAGTATCTTAAAAAGGTAAGTAATATAAATAATTAACTATAGTTAATAATTAGGTGGTTTGAAAAATGAAAAAGAACGTGAAGGGAATAAAGCAAGAAATAGTATGTGAAAAAGGAGTATGTAAAGATATAAGCTATCCTAGCTGCACAGATAAACATACTACAATAAAAGACATAATTGAATGCGAATATATTGAATCTGTCAAACCTAAAACTTGGTAAGAAAGTAAGAGCATTTGAAACAATGAGTGTAGCTTAACAAACCATGAGAAAAGCTACACAATAATTTTTTTCATCTTAAAATTCGAATAATTCTTAGCAAAAAATACAAAACTTTTATTAAGAGGCTGTGGCCTACAAAAACTAATGGCTAAAAAAAGTAATGATGAATACGTCGTTTTGGATATAGAAACTACAGGTCTTTCAAAATATATGCATAAAATAACTGAGATTGCAGCGGTTAAAATCAAAGGCAAAAAAATAATTGGAGAATATCAATCATTAATCAATCCAGAAACACACATCCCATCTTTTATCACAAGACTAACAGGAATAAATGATGAACTTGTAAAAGACGCGCCAAAGATTCACGAAGAATTACCAAATTTCTTAGAATTCTTAAGCGATAAACCAATAATTGCACACAACGCATCATTTGATTATGGATTCCTAAGTCATAATGTAGACACTCATCTTAAAACTAATTTTCTAAATGAAAAAATTTGCACAAGAAAACTTGCAAATAGACTTCTTCCAGAATTACCAAGTAAAAAACTAAGCATTCTATGCGAATTATTTGAAATTACAAATGAGCAAGCACACAGAGCAATGGCAGATACAAAAGCTACAGCAGAATTATTTTTAAAAATGAGAAACATGATGCAAAAATCAAATATTAAAACTTTAGAAGAAGTAAAAGTCTTTGAAACAAAACCAAGACAAAGAAATTACTAAAAAATAAAACAAACAATTAATCAAACAAATTTACGCATCATTTCTTCAACAAATGGTTTTTTCAAATGAACAGAATCATGAGGACAAAGTTCTACACAGCACATACAATAAACACATAAACTTTTATCCCAAGTATTAGGTTTATCTTTATTAATTACAAGCGCATTCACAGGACATTTCTTTGCGCACAAATTACATCGCACACATTTTTCTTCATCAAAAACAATTTTAGGTTTTGGAAAAAGAGCAACTAAACCACTAAGCCTCGATACAACAGAATTTGGCTTCTTAAAATTTAAATTCTCAATTTTTCCAATTACAGAAACATCAACAGAAACATCATGTTTAATCGTAGTTACTTCTTTTGGTTTAAAACCCATTATTTGACAAGCTACAATATCTGTTTCAAGCGGTGTTTGTCCAACAACTATAGTATTTGCAGATTTAGGAGTTCCTGCAGATCCAGGGCCATTTCCTTCAAGACCAAGTATCCCATCCACAATATTAATCGTTGGATTTATTTTATTCTTCAATGCAACTACGAGTTTTGCAAAATTATCAGTTCCAGAGTATTCTTTATGCAAAATAGCTTTCATTCGACCAGGAATACAACCATATAAATTCTTTGTACAAAGTGTAGCATTAGTTAAAATATGAGTTTTAAGTTTAGCAACATTAATTATATAATCTGCTTCAAATAAAATTTTAGGAAGTTCTAAATCAGTATCTCTGACTCTGACTTTTTGTTTGTCTAAAACTTCAAAGTTTACTACATCAGCATATTTCTTCAAACTATTCATTCCAGAAACTTCAAGCGTCTTATCAGTTTCATTTCCAGAGCTATCCCCAATAACTATTTTTTTAGCAAAAGGAGTAATAATTTTACAAACAGCTTCAACAACGGCTGGATGAGTAGTTACTGCTTGCTCAAGTTTTGAAGCAACTAAAAGATTTGGTTTAATTACAAACACAGAATTTTTCTTAAAAGTAATTGCAAGTTTCGAAAACGAATCCTCAATTACCTTTTGAATTTTAGAAACATCATAAACGTCACATTTAGAGATTACAACTACCATAAAATAATAAACAAAGCTCATCATTTAAATTATTTTCTAAGCTTCAGATGCAATCCTTAAGAATTTCTTCCCTGAGAAAACTATAATCATTACCACCAATAATATTCCTGCTAAAACAAATGAACTCACTCGAATAGAACTAACATCAGATATAAATCCTGCAAATATTGAAATTATAAAATATCCCATTCTTGAAAACATACTTTGAACTGAAAGAACTGTTGCACGTCTATCAGAACTGACTAGTTTATTTGTATAAGCTGACAAAACCGGATTAATAAGTCCTCGAACAAATTCTCTAAAAATAAAAAATATTATTCCAAACCATAAAAAGAAAACACTAGAAAACAAGAATGACAATAATAAAAATACTGGAATTAAAATTAAAGTTTTTTTAACTCCAAGAAATTTTTCAATACTATGTGCTTTGTAAGATGCTAAAGCTGTAAATATAGAAAAGAATGCAAAGATCCATCCAAACCAATAAAGAGGAATATTTACTGCACTAAAATATGGTTGATAAAAAATAAATATGGTATTTGAAAATCCAAAAATAAAAAATGCGTAAATAAAAAATCTAATTAATTTCTTATTCTTTAAAGCAGTCCCTACAAAAGAAAATATTTCTTTAAATGAAGTTTTTACTTTAAGCAATTTATGCACTGGCGGCTCTTTAAAACTAAAAGTTAAAGCTAAAAGAATAATATAAGCAGCAACAGTATATAAGATTAAATTTGTTATTCCCATGAATACAATTAATGAAGCAGTAGCAGTAGAAATTATGATTGCAATCTCAGAATAAAATTTTGCTCGGCCATCATACCTAGTATATTCTTTTTCTTTTTTTAACGAAAGAAGCGTATCATACAATAATGCACTATCAGCGCCTGAAATAAATGACACTGCAACACCCAATAATACATGAGATAATATAAATAAACTATAACTCTGAAAAGAGTATAAAACTATCATAGAAACTATTTGAAACAATATACCTATTATCAAAGAATTCTTCCGACCTATTTTATCAGCTATATAACCAGTTGGAATTTCTAAAATGAATAATGTAATTGCAAATGTTCCATTCATAAACATTATTTGTGTTAAATTAAGTCCTAAACTTTGAAAATAAAATACTATGAAAGGCACGTAAAAAATACATCTTTCTAAGAAGCTAAATATATTATACTTCCATATATTTGATTTTAAGCTCATAAAAATACAAAAAAAGAAGTGAATATAAAAACATTATCAATAAAAAAGAATATAATAAAATAAAATAAAAATAAATAATTACCTTTGTTCTTCAAATGCATTAAACGCTTTTGCAAATAATCCTGCAAACTTATCTAAAACTTCAGGTTTATCAACATAAGCAATTCTTGCTTGCGTTATTCCTGGATTTACTTCCCCTGGTGCAACATTATAAAATCCTGCCATTGGTGCAACTATTGGAGTCATTTCTTCTCCATCAATGTCTGTCTTAAATGTTTCAGCACAAAAATCTAAGAATTTATCCATATCAAATCCTGGTTTTGCAATTTCTCTCACATCAATTACTGAGTAGATTGCAGCATCCGGACTTGAAACAATAGCTCCTGGTAAAGCAGTTTTAATTTCAGCAGTAGCTTTAGTCATAATTCCTTTATAGTAATTTCTAACTTGACCATACCACTTTTGTAAATCTTCTGCAGATTCGTGTGCTAATGCTCCAAAAATATATTGCCCAATTACATTTGTACAAAGAAATGGAGTTGCAGCAGCTATGTGTTGAGTTAAAAATTCTTTATTATCTGTAACTATCCCACCAATTCTAAGACCGCACGCATTCCAAACTTTCGATGCTGTCTCAATACTAATTCTTTGACCACTAATTCCTGGAACTTCTTCTTCTGTAATTGCCCAAACACTTGAGATATCATGCTCTGTATAATGTAATTCTCTGTAAGCTTCATCACTAATTATCCAAAGATTATATTTAACACAAAGTTTTGCAAGACCAACTAATGATTCATGAGTGTAAAAATGTCCTGTTGGATTATCATAAGGAATTACAACTAATGCATTTGGTTTATGTTCTTTAATTGTGCTTTCAATTTCTTCTTCGTTAGGTAAAGAAAATTTTCCCTCTGAATCTAAGTGTCTTCTAACTGAAACTGTTTTTCTACCAATTGCTTTTGCAATTGATACATAATTTGTATATGCTGCGTCAATAAGAAGTAAAGGATCTTCGCTTGTTCCTGCAGGACCACAAACTCCAAGTAAAGTTAATAGCATTGCTTGACTTCCGCCACTTGTTACTTGTGCACCTAATCCTTCAATATTAAATCCGCTTGATTTTAAAATATTTAAGAAAGCTTGTCTTGTTTCATCAAAACCCGCTGTTGAAGAATATTTTACAACTCCATCTTTAAATGGACTATTTTCTGAATTTAAGTTATTCATTCTTTCCTGCATTGCAGGGTGCATTGGAAGTGATACATTCCCAATTGCTAAATTTAATGCTTTTGCATCATCTGTTCGCTCATCAAACTTAATTTGGCCTTTTCTAATTGAAGAAGGTTTCATATTCAGAAAGTGTTCCGACATTCTTGGTTTTTCATTATTCAAATCAATCGCCTCCGATTATAACATTGCTATGAAAAAAATAACTGAGTAGATTAAATAAAAAGCTATCGATTATACAAACTAAATTTTAACAACAACAATTATAAATAGTAGAAATAAATAAACAGTAATTAAAAAAAGAAAAAATGGTAAAAAAATGGTATTAGAACATTTATTCAAAGCAAAATGGGCTGAACGTAGACCACTTTATTCATTTGCTATTGGAATTATTTTCACTCTAATAGGTTTTTTTACTGCTAAACTTTTATTTCGTGGTGATGCTTCATTCATGGTTGGCATCATAACAATTCTTTTTGCAGTTTTACTTACTCTTCCTTTAATTTCAAAACTCTTTGATCTTGAAGAAAGAATTGAGACTAAAGGTAAAACTAATTTTTTTAAAGAACATGAAGAAATTTTTGATTTCTTTATTTATTATTTCCTAGGAGTTTTCCTAACGTTATTTATTATTAGTTTAGCAACTCCAAATGTGATGTTTGATTTTGGAATGGACTCAGGTTTTTCTGCAGAATCTGAAATCATTAAAATTAATACTCAAGTAGAAAACGGACCACCACTTCCGCCTGATTTCGGTTTTAGTCCAGAACATGGTTTTGAATTTGTTTTACTAAACAATCAAGTTCAAAAAATATTTTTTAATAATCTTTACATAATCTTAATTTGTTTCATCCTATCTATTCTTTATGGTAGTGGAGCACTTTTCATAATATTACTTAATGCATCTGTTTGGGCTGCAAAACTTGCAGGACTTATTCGTCCTAAAGTTGAAGAAGTTATCTTCCAATCAACACCTTACATCATTTGTAATGTAGGTGTAGCTTTTTTCCACATGATTCCAGAGATTGCAGGTTATATTTTAGCAGCTATTGCAGGAGGAGTTTTATCAAAAGCAATCTCTAAAGAAAAATTATTTGGAGATAAATTCATGAAGGTTTTCAAAGATTCAATTATACTTGCCTCTTTATCCCTTTTATTAATCTTTATCGCAGCAATAATAGAAGTTCACATCTCAAAAAAACTATTCATAAATGACATTTGTAATAGCTCTCAAACAACTATCATAATAATCACAGGAGTTTTAGTTGCAGCAATTATTGGATTCGAAATTTATAGAAATCAAAAACTTCGTCATAAAAAAATAAGAATCAAAAAATAGGAAATTTTTGGAAATAAAAAATATTTATTTTTTGTAAAAACATCACCATCGAAGCCACGGTCCAATTGTATGATTTATTGAACTGGTGTTTAATATTTCTAAATGTTTTTCATTTACTTTTTCTGAATTTGTGTTAAATGCGTACCTGCATACATCTTCACAATTCTCTAAAAACATTCTCGGGTTCTTTCTTACTTGAAAAATTCGTTTTATCATTACATCACTTATATAATCAACACTACCGATTCTATTGCGTATCATTTTAGCTGCAGTTTCAGAAGTCATTTCTTGCATCTGAACATAATCTTTGCTAATTAATTCTTCTAATTCTGTATTTAGATTTGCAGATTTTTTATTTCTTGCAACTAATACCACTGCTTTGAAATAGCCTTGTTTATAATTTAGAATTAATTCTTCTCTTTCTTTAATATTTAATTTTTCTACTTCATCCAATAAAAGAATCATTTTTTTTGGTTTTCGTTTTATAATTTTATTTAGCATTTTACTTTCATACAAAAGTTTATCAAAATCCAAAATTCCATCTTTCCTATTATAAGAATAATATATTAGTTTTCGTTTGCCTTTAAATTCTTCAATTAAATTTTTTAATATTGCAGTTTTACCAGTCCCATAATCTCCTGTAAGAAGTATTATTCCACCTGTTTTAATTCTACTCTTTAATTTTTGTAATGTAGAATCTATTCCAATAACTAAAGAATTTGGTTTTATTGAAAATGGATTAGTTTCAAATCCTAATTCTTTATACCACACATCACTCATTTAAAATCAACCCCACAATTTCCGCAGATTTTATCATTTTTTCCAATAGAAACTCCACATTCAGGACAAGTATGTTCACATTTATCACAATGCCAACTTCCTTTTGTTTCATGTAATTTTAAACCGCAAATTTGGCAAGTCTTAGAAAGATCTTTTTCTCTATAGAAATTATCCTTAAATAATTCATCTAATTCTTCGTCAAGTATTTCATCTTTATCATTTTCAACCATGTTTTTTAGAAGTGATGCAATATTTACTAAATGCATTTTAATATTATGTTTAGAATATTCCCAAACTTTCAAAATAGTTCTGTCTTCCAATATAAGTTTTTTATCCATTCGAGTTTTTACAATTATAATTGCGTCTTTAGAACTTGGTTTTCTTAATCGGATAATTCTTCGACCAATTCTTTTCTTTAAACTTTCACTCATCAATAATCGATGATAATTTGCAGTTGCAAAAACAAATGATTTTATAATTTCTTCATCATAATAATATTTTATTCTTTCAAAATTTTCATTTGTTAAATAATCAGCATTATCCAATACTAGAATTATATTTTTTGGTTTTAATCCTAAAACTTTCTGAAGAGCGGTTCTCTTTTGTAAAATCTTTATTTCGATATTTTGATTTAAACTTAATTCTTTTCCATTAATTAAAATATATTTTTCTTTTTTATCAGCTTGAAGTATTTTAATTACTTCTTTTAATGTACTTGATTTTCCACTTCCATCAGGTCCTTCTAAAATTACCCCAGCAGAACTCTTCAAAAAATACACTAATTCTTCCAGTTCCGCATCATATTTTAAGAACTTTGTATCTAGTACAAATGGATTTATTTCAAATGGATCCTTACTAAACCCTAACTTATTATACCAGTTCAAGTGCTTACCTCTGTTAATCTCTCCTCTTTAGAATAACATTCAGAATTAAGAGTTTGATTTAAAGGTTTTGTCTTATTTCTCAAGGTGCTTAAAAATCATTAATTCAAAAGGATGTTTTTCATTTCCTTGAAAACTTGAATCTCGTACATAAAATGCAACATTAGGTATAATTCCAACTTCCATTGGTTTTCTTCCAAGCACATATTTTAAACCATTAAAACCGTTATTAAATTCTAAATAAATTCCAAACGAAGTAGCATCATCATAAGTAGTCATTTTTTTGAAATTTATATGTTCAGATTGCCTCCAAGGTAAAGAAGAATTCATATTAAATATTAATTCTTGATTTTTCAAACTATGCAAATGCATTGTTTCATCTTCAGTATAAGTAGTTCTTCCTTCCTGCTTCAGACATGCATCCATTTGAGATTTATTTGTTTTATAATGATCATCGCCATTTTGACCTGGTTTCCAATAATAAGAATAACCTTGATCAGGAGTTAGAATTTGACCTATATCTATTAAGAAGTCATCTTTTGTATGAAAATCTAATTCATGAATCTTAAGAAGATTAACTATTTTCTCTAATTCCTTTTCTTTATTGCCGTCCATTAGTAAGCTAAGATTCAAGACCATTTATAAATATTTCGATAAATTACCACTATTAAGTGACTAATCGGATGATGTTCATATATTGAAACAACTAAATAATAGCAAAGAAAATTCATGTTGAGACTCCATAATTCTTACTTAATTCATCTTAGGAGTTCGTCACGCACATATTTAGCAATAGCCAATGACGAAGTTAAACCAGGAGAATCAATCCCAAGTAAATTTACGAAGTTAGGATGATTTGCATCACGTTCAATTATGAAATCAGAAAACCCATCTAATTTTGCACGTATCCCTGTTTGTAATGGAGAAATATGATCTGCAGAAAGATTAGGGAAAAAGTTTTTCACCAAGTTTATATAATAATCTTCAAGCCTGACTTGTTGATAATCCTCCTTGCCAACGCCAACTTTAAAAGTAGGTCCAACTAACACAGTCTTACCAATCTTAGGAACACCGTCAACATAATCAAACATAGGAGTTAAATGCACCCCAATAGTAGGATTAGCTTCAGCTTTTGCAGCCAAATCTAAAACTTCAGAATAAGACACATTCAGTCTTTGACCATCATCAGATATCCCATAAGGAGCAGGATAAACACTCATACCATTCATCTCAATTCCAGAATTATTATCTTGACCAGGAAAATGAGTATAAAACTTCATAGATTCGCCTCTTATCGGCAGAATATTATAAGGAGAGTCAGGATTAATCATTCGAGCAACGTCATCAGAATAAAGTCCAGCAGAATTAATCACCACATCAGTCTTGAAAGTTTCTATACGACCTTGACTAAAAGTCGTAACTTCAAAACATTTATTTTTCGGAGTTATTGAAATAACTTCAGTCCCTTTTAAAATATACGACTGATTAGATTCAGTTAATTGACTTAATCTTGATACATATGAAATAGGATCAATTACCCCGCTACTAGGAACATAAAGAGCAGACGTACATTCAATATTAGGTTCCATCTCTTTTGCTTCTGCACGATCAATCGTTCGAATCCCAGGCACATTATTTTGATTAGCAATATTAAGAAAATAATCTAAAGTACGATCATCGTTCAAACCGTTTGCAACAACTAATTTTCCAACTTGTGAAAACGGAATATCATGTTCTTTTGCAAATTCATACATCAACCTATTCCCTTCAACACAAAAACTAGCCTTATTAGGCATTATTTTTTTATCATAATATAAACCTGCATGTACAACTCCAGAATTTCTAGTTGATTGATTATTTGTTAAATTTCGAGTATTCTTATCAATAACAACTAATTTATCAGAAAGATCTTTAGACAATTCATAAGCAATAGCCACACCTACAGCACCGCCGCCAATAATAGTTACTGGAACATAAGTCATAAATACGGGAATAATAGCGAGATATATAAAGGATGCGGATAATAATCAGCACCGCCAAACACACATATTAAGCATATTGAATAAATGACTAAAGTTCAATGAATTAATTTTAGTTTTTTGAATACCTAAAAATAGCGAATAAATTAGGTCCAAAAAAAATTCAGCTCATAAAAAAAGAATAAAGAAAGAAATCAACACACTCAATAACTTCAACCTCTTATAAGAAAAAAGCCATATATTTCTAATTATAGTTCTAAATTTACAACAGTTTTTTAAATAAATAAGCGCCTACACCCATAATGCCCGATTATACAGACAAAATTAAAGAGTTAGAAGACCAAATTAAGAAAACTAAATATAATAAAAAGACTCAGCATGCCATTGGTCTATATAAAGCTCAAATCGCAAAATTAAAAGAAAAAGAAGAATCTAGACGATCAGGTGGAGGAGGTGGCAAAGATACTAATTTCGAAGTTAGAAAAACTGGCGACGGAACTGTAATTCTAATCGGATTTCCTAGTGCAGGTAAATCCACACTTCTAAATGTTTTAACAGATGCAGATAGCGAAGTTGGAGCTTATGCATTTACAACACTTACATGCATCCCAGGAGTTATGCAACACAAACACGCAAAAATCCAAATCTTAGACGTTCCAGGTATTGTAAAAGGTGCAGCAAGCGGAAGAGGTAGAGGAAGAGAAGTTTTAGCAGCTATGAGAAGCGCAGACGTATGCCTCATTCTTCTAGATGCAACAAGACCTGCAGAATATGAAGTCATAATTAAAGAAATCTACGATACACATATCAGATTAAATAAAAGAAAACCAAATGTTAGAATTACTAAAACAGGAAAAGATGGAATCAAAATCGGTGCAACAGTTAAACTAACTAAATTAGACGAAGTAACCATTAAAACTGTCTTTAGAGAATTTAAAATTAACAATGCAGAAATTATCATTAGAGAAAATATTGATGTAGATCAATTAATTGACGTCATTGAAGACAATAAGAAATACATGCCATCAATCACAGTAATCAATAAAGCAGATTTAGTCACAGATGAAGAACTTAAAAAAATTATGAAAAAATTCAAAGGAGATCTAGCAATTTCCGCTCAGCAAAAAAAAGGAACAGATAAAGTAAAAGATGCCATTTTCAAAAAACTAGATTTGATGAGACTATATCTTAAAGAGCCAAGTAAACCTGCAGACATGGAAGTCCCACTTATCGCATTTAGAAATAGTAATATCAAACAAATATGTGCAAAACTTCACAAAGATTTCGTTGCAAAGTTTAGATTTGCAAGAGTTTGGGGAAAATCTGCAAAGTTTGATGGTCAGAAAATGATCAGAACAAACCATGTTCTAAAAGACAACGACATATTGGAAATTCACCTAAGATAATTCTAAAACAAAGAAAATAAACTAAAGTCAATATACTAAATATATATACCAGTATAGAAATGTTTATAAACAAGCGATCCCATTATTAGAACATGCTTTGTAATCAATGCCAACATGGAATGCGTGAAGTTGAATTTATTAATAGTGGAAATTCAGTTTTTAGAACCTATCAATGTACACACTGTACAAATAGAACAACTAAATGTGAAGGCCTTAGTCCAATAAGCACCATTTAAAAGTAATTGCTAAATTTTATATACTTCTACACAAATAAAAGAATATGGCCGAAGAAATCAAAGAAAGCATTAATGAAAGCATCAAAGAGATACAAGATAAAATAGAAGAATGGATAAAACAATTCCAAAAAGCTCCAATTGATGAAAAATTAGCATATATTGCAATCGGTTTAGGAATAATATTAGTCATCACAGGATTAGTATTGTTAATAATCTAATTAGACGAAGAATCAACCATAATTATAGAAAAGCTTATATAGAAGCTCGACTAAAATACAGCTAAGGGGTAAGTGCAAATTAAAATGCGACAATCAAAAACACACAGTTTTTTGAAAACACATTTTAAGGAGAAAAATTAAAATGGGACAACAAGAAGTCTACGACTTTCTATGCAAAAACAAAGGTAAATGGTTTACATCTAGAGAAATCTCAGAAAAATTGGGAGTTTCAATAGGTTCTGTAACTATGTCACTTAAAAAACTTAGAAAAACAAACATAATCAAATATAAAAACACTGGAAAAAGAAACACATACCAGTACAAAGTTTAGACGAGCTCTCATCTAAAATAGTTTTTTCTTTTGTTTCTATAAGATTTTACGATACATTTTTATATTTCTAGAGATAAATATATTAAAAAAACAACATAGGTGGCATATATGAACTGTATAAATAAAACAAATACAACAACATTCTCAACTAGTTTAACAACTACCACCACAACAACCACTACTCATTAATTGTGAGACTAATTTTCTTGTACTCGCAACAAAAAACTATTAAATGACAATACATTAAAAAAATACAAAAAAAAGAAACCCTAAGGAGGAAATTAATATGAAATTACTATCAATTCACTCAGACTTTATCGAGTTTGAATCAAAAAAGAAAGCAATTGACTCAGCAGAAGAAATACATGATCCTAAAGACAGAATGGAAGAATGCTTAACTGCGTTTATGTCAGTTGAAAAAGTAGATGAAAATGACACTAAAGAATCAGCAAAACTTGCAGCAAAAGAAATTCTTAAAAATCTTGAACAACTTAGCGTAAAAAAAGTTATGTTATATCCTTACGCACATCTTTCTAGCGATCTTGCAAGACCAAAAGCAGCAGTTGCAGTTATGAAAGAAGTAGAAGCAATTCTAAAAGAAAATAAAGATTTAGAAATTAAAAGAGCACCTTTTGGTTGGTATAAATCTTTCAACATTTCTTGCAAAGGACATCCTCTTTCAGAACTTTCAAGCACAATTGTTCCTGGCGAAACTAAAAAAGATAAAACTAAAGTTGTTCGTCAAGAAGAAAAATTTGTAACTAGTGATAAAAAATTAACTAAAGAACAACAAATAAAATTATCAACTGCAATCATTTTAGCTAAAGGAGTTAAAGAAATGAATCCCGAAGTTGAAATTGGAAGCATTGGTTTTTATCATGATATGGCTTATGTTGACATTGCAGGTGCAAAACTAAAAGAAAGTGATATTAAGAAAATTCGAAAAAAAGCAAGATATAATATCAATAAAGATTTCAAATTAGAATCTGCAGATATAAAAGATTTATCAGGAAAGTTTCAAAAAGAAATTATAGCTGATCTTGGGAAAACTGCAACAGTATTCAAACTTGAAAACCTAGCATTTACTAGCATTTACCAAGAACCAGTCGTAAAATCCACTGGCGCAGTTAAAGCTTTCAAAGTGACTAATCTTGGTAGTGCGTATTGGAAAAATAGTTCTGGAAACGAACAACTTGATAGAATATATTGTGTTGGCTTTGGTTCTGAAGAAGAAATGCAAAAATACGAAGAAGCTATGGAAGAAGCAGAAAGAAGAGACCATAAAAAACTTGGAAAAGAAATGGGTCTTTTTACATTCCATAAAGAAGCTCCAGGTATGCCATTCTTTCATGATAAAGGAAGTTTCATTTATGATAACTTGATTGCTTACATGACTTCTGAAATGAAGAAACTAAAATATGAAATAAACAAAACTCCAATGATTCTAAACAAAAGTCTATGGCTTCAATCAGGTCATTGGGATCATTACAGCGATAACATGTATTTCACTAAAATCGATAACCAAGATTTCGCAGTAAAACCCATGAATTGTCCGGGAAATATTTTGATCTATAAAGCAAACCACCACTCTTACAAAGAGCTTCCAATTAAAGCTGGAGAATTCGGTATTGTTCATAGACATGAATTATCAGGAGCACTGTCAGGATTATTCAGAGTTAGAGTATTTAACCAAGATGATGCGCATGTTTTTTGTACTGAAGAACAATTAAAAGATCAAATTGTTGAACTTTTAGATCTTATAAAAACTATTTACTCAACTTTTGGTTTTGAATACACTGTTGAACTTTCAACTCGGCCTGAAAAAGCAATGGGCGATCCAAAACTTTGGAAAAAAGCAGAAGATTCTCTTGCAGCAGCTCTTAAAGAAAGAAATTTAAAATACAAAATAAATCCTGGCGATGGAGCATTCTATGGTCCAAAGATAGATTTCCATGTAAAAGATACTTTACAAAGAAGTTGGCAATGTGGAACTATTCAGTTGGATTTTCAAATGCCTGAAAAGTTTGAACTTTACTACGAAGGAAGCGATGCAAAAAAACATACACCAGTTATGCTTCATAGAGCAATCTATGGTTCTATTGAGCGTTTTATGGGAATTCTTGTTGAACACTTTGCAGGAAAATTTCCTCTGTGGTTAAATCCTGTTCAATTAAAAATTCTAACTGTTGCAGACAGACATGAAGAGTTTGCAAAGAAAGTAATTATGGAACTTGAAAAGAATAATTTCAGAATTGAACTTGATAATAGAACTGAAACTATCGGTAAAAAAGTTAGAGAAGCTCAATTAGAAAAAGTTAATTACATCTTAACTATTGGAGATAAAGAAATTGAAAAAAATTGTCTTGCAGTAAGATCAAGAGATGGAAAAACTAGATTTGAAGTTAACTTAAAAGATTTCATAGAAGAACTTCGAGAAGAAGATTTCTTAAAACAAATCAAATAATTTTTCATTTTAATTTAAATTTTAATTTTGTACAATTATAAAATGACTAAAATAAAAGCAATCATTTGGGATTTGGATGGCACTGTTGCAGATAGCATGTATCTTCACACATCTGTAGAAAGTGAATTATTCAAAGAATATGGACGAGATATTCCTTACACTTATTTAATGGATAATTGTAGAGGTATTCCTTTTGAGAAAACTTTTAGAAAATTTGTGAAAGATGAATCCATAAATACAGTTGATATTCTAAAAGAAAAACACGAGATTCTATTAAAACGCGCTAAAGGAAACATCAAAGAAATTCTTGGAGCTACAAAAATCATTAAAGAATTAAACAAACGAGGTTTTCTTCAAGCAATTGGTTCTAGTGGACATCATGCAATAATTAAACTTGAATTAGAAGAATTAAATCTGCAAAACATTTTCAAAGTTGTTTCTTGTGTTCAAGATGTTGAACATGGAAAACCCGCACCAGATATTTTTATTCACGCAGCAAAACAATTAAATGTCAAAGCTGAAGAATGCATAGTTATTGGTGATGGTCACAGCGATATCATTGCTGCAAAAGCTGCCAATATGAAATCCATTGCACTAGTAGAAGATACAAATAATGATTGGCCTGCAAATCTTAAAGTTACAAAATTAGAAGATATAAATTTAGATTTCTTTAATCAGTAAAACTAAATCAAAATAAAATTAACATAGATAGAAACATCTAAACAAGTTATTGAAGAAAAAAATAATAATTAATTATTTCTTTTTAGTTGAGGTCTTAGTGGTTTTTACAGTTTGTGCAGTTTTAGCAGTTGTTGCAGTCTTAGCATTTGTTGCAGTCTTAGCATTTGTTGCAGTTTTAGCAATCTTTGCATTTTTAGCAGTTTTAGCAATCTTTGCAGTTTTTTCAAAAGCTTCATCATACGCATCATCATCGACATCTACTTCTTTTGCTTTTTCATCATCATCATAATAACCACTCATAAAAGCTCCTTCCTCAGGACTAATCTCATCATCTTCAACTAATACTTCTCGACTTTCATCGTTGTAAACTGATTCAAATTCGTCATTTGGATTGTCATCTTTTGCCATACTCTCATTTTCACTCAGACGATTTATATAATTTTCGCTTTCTCCACTGGCGAGTCAAACACAAGTTTTATATAGTTTCATATGTCGATAAAATTCAAACAAAAAAGTGACAACTATGCATTCATTACAAGAATCCCATTTAGAAATTATTTGTGTTAACTGTCATAAAAAACACAACCAGAATTTTGAGTCAAAATTTGACGAACACACATTACATTCACACTATAAGTCTAAGAATTGTGAACATTGCGGTTATGAGATTTTCTTTAAAACTGAAGATTGTTCAGGTAAATTATAAAATAAATCTAATCATCCAGCTTAGTTACGATAATTGGTTTTTCTCCAACAATAACAGTATGTTCTGCTTGACTAATTAATCCTCCACGAACATCAGGCAAAGCAGGATATCCTCTAATTATACCTGCAGATTGTAATTCACGTAAACCAAACTTAACTTTGCCAATACCATGAACTCTAGATAACCATCTAGTCGTAAAAGGTAAGCCATTAAATTGTGCTATATCTTTTAAAATTAATCTTGCAAAAGTACCCCTAATAGGACGTTTTGCAGATTGCATAAAAACAGTAGGCGCTCCAGATTCATGAATCATTCCCGCACCCGCAGATGCAAAAGGTTCAATAGCAACAATTTGTCCTTCCTTTAAATTATTTGAGTTTCCATTATCATAATTTGGCATTGAAGGATTAGTATGAACAGTATAATGTCCAACGCCATGACCTGAAAGATTTTTTACAGGAGAAAATCCGTTTGCAGAAATAATTTCTTCAATTTTTCCTCCAATCTCACTAATTCTGACTCCAGTCTTGGCCATTTTAACAACAGTTTCAACAGCATCACGAGAAGCCCTAACAAGTTTAGCATTATCACCTAAATCCACAGTAGTTGCATTGTCAGTCACATATCCTTCAACATGTGCACCACAATCTAACTTTACAACATCACCTTGAGCATAAACAGTTTCATCATTTTCTTCAGGACAATAATGCGCTGCAATTTCATTCCTAGAAGTTTGAGCAGGAAATGAAGGCTCACCTCCTAGTTCTTTTATTTTTGCTTCAACAGCATCACAAACGTCAAGTAATCGAGCACCAACTTTTATAAGTTTTGCACCATGTGCTAATGCTTTCGCTGAAATAATACCTGATTCTTTATATTTTTTCAATGCATAATCATCCATGAATAGAGTAATTAACTAAGAATATATAAAACTTACTTAAACTAATGCTCAGAAAACAATACCTAAGAAAGTCATAAGAAAAATTGCAAAAAACACAACAACAATTGCAAACTGAATTAGAATTCGTCCCACCATTTTTTTACCTTAATATATTATTGCAATAGTTACAGAAGTAATTTGTTCAAATAGAACTTTATCAGGATCACTAGTTGGATTATTATCGCCTTTCATAATAAAATAAATTCCATTCTCATCTTGACCTTTGTACGCGATTCTATGTATGATTCTGCCATTTTCTGGATGAATATATGATACTATATCCCCAACTTTCAAGTCATCAGGACTTTCAGGTTTTATTTGAATTGCATTTGCTGTTTCATCTAAAACAGGATCCATAGAATTAGTATTAGTAAATGATGCCCACTGTGCATCTTTAATATCCAAAACTATTCTATCTGAAAATACGTCAATTTGATAAGCTTTTACCCAATTAGAAGGTGAAGCTCTCTCAACTGCAGAATCAAAATTTAAAGGATTCAGTATATCTACAAATTCATTAGTTGTTTGCTTTATAATTTGCCCAGTCGGAATATTAGAATCTAAATCAATCTGAGACAGTACAGATCCAAATAGAGCTCCCGTAACAAAAATCCCCACAACCCCAAAGATTCTAGTGATTTTCTTAATATTCATGAAAAGTTTAATACTCATAAGTAGTAACATGTATTAAATCATATATAAATGTTTCGTTTATTTACCACTGAACAGTGAAAATGCATTAAATTTATCAAATAAAAGAATTTATTGAAGATGAAAAGCATCAGAACCTAAATCATACTTAGTCCTAACAGAATCAGGAATATTTAAGAGTAAAGAAGGAGCAGGATTTTTAACGCCAAAATTATTTCGTTCCAAAAATAAAGAACCATATTGTTGTTTAGTAACATAAATCTTTTCATCAAAATCAACATCATCATTTCTCACAACATAAGAAAATAAATTAGGAATTGAATTATCAAATAAATCATCAAAAAGATATGCCAATTCTGAACCATCATTCCAATCAAAAGAATCAACTAATTCATGATCAATAGTAGTCACTTCAAAAGTTTCGTCTGAGCCAATATCAACATCTACAGGAATAAAAGAAAATTTTACTAATTTCAAATAATCTTTGTCCTTAATAAAAGCATAAACATTTTTTTCATTATAAATGCTCATATTAAGAGAATAAAATGAAATAGAATCAGAAGAATCGAGCCAAGATCTAAACTGATAATGTGGAACTGCCAAATCAGCCAAACCAGCAATATAATCTAAACGCTCAACAAGTTCACGCCCATTACGTTTGTCAACTAATAAATCAATACACTCATCTCGTTTAGAAAGAAGTGCAGAATTTGAAGATAAGGCATAATCCCCGGTCGTCTTCATATAATCAAAAGATTCATCTTCAAAATCAGTCAAGAAATGCAATTCTTCTTCAGAAAGTTTAATTCTATTTCTAAAAAAACGATTTGCTAATTGACCTAACTTAAGACCTGCAAAACCCGAAAATACAGATAAAGCAGAATATTGAAATGAGTTAATAGAAGATAAATTAAGAGATATATCTTTAACGAAATGCATCATACCAATACCTAAAGGAATTGTTGAATCATTTTGATTTGTAGATTTTAAAAAAGATGCAGAGTTAGAATGTTTAATTCCAAACTCTCGCTGCACGTTCTTGTTATAACGAGCTGTATCTTTAACAATACCATAATTTTTGTCTAAATAAGTCCCAGCACCAAAACCCATAATAAAACTAGTCACTGCATCACCAATTAAATATTCTAATTCCATTAAAGTTTGGGAACTTAAAGTTTCTTTTAAACATTTAGGGAAAATAATAAAACAAAAAAATAAAATCAAAACAATAAGTTAATTGTAAAAGCCAAGAAATAAATTAACATCAACTACACCCAATCATGATTTCAAAAAAAGAATTAATTATTCGACAAATCCCCAGACATAACATTTCCTTCTTTATGTGCTTTATACATAAAATAAGTTTTCATAGAAGCATCAGCGATAGGTACGTCCTTTGGAACTAATGATAAAACAACATCAGTAAATTTATATTTTGAACTAATACGTTTTGCAATATAATCTAAATCTCCACCCCAATCTAATTTTTCAGTTGCCACATCTAAAGTCATAACTCCAGACATAAAGTTCTTAAAAAGAGGAGATATATCATTAGGCAAATCTCCAAATATATTAGGAATAGCATAAGTTACAGAATAAAGATCATCACCAGAAATAATTAAAGATTCAACATCTCGCTCACCTTCACTTGTCACAAAAGCTAAACCAGCATGATCAGGTTTAGCAGATACTTGTTTCACTAAATTCTCCGCCAAATGATAAAATCGACCTTCATCCATGGCAGTTGTTAAATCATAAGTAAATTTTTTTAATAACTCAGGATTCTTTTTGTTAATAAGATAATCTGAAACCGATCTAAGTTCAGCATCGTACCAACCGGCATTTTGCGGAGCGTTACCATTTAATTTAGTATAATTCTTAAAAGATCCAACCAAAGAGTCAACTCTATTTTGCTCATCCTTAGTTAAAGAGATTTTACTTCGTTTAAACTCACTAAAACCACGACCAATAAGAGTGCCAAGATAAAATGACATCCCACTAGTTAAACCAAAACCTAAAGTTCTATCATCTGCAAGAATTTTTACTGCAAGACCATCAGCAACTGCAAGTAATTCATTAACAAAATATTTCTTCTTAATCTTAGGAACAGATTTAGAATTTGAATCCACCTCGTCACCGAAAAACTCAGAGCTTAACTCAGTAACTAAATTACTAACGTCACCTTTATATTCGGTACGTTGATTAAAATTATAACCTTGTCCAAATCCTAACCCTAAGCTAGCAATTGAAACACCCATTAACCATTCTAAGTTTTCCATTTTAAATCCCTACATCAATAATAATCCTTTTTTATCATTTAATCGTTTAATATCATAATCAATTAATTTTGTTATTAACCAAATTATTCCAGCTAATACAAAAGCTAACAAACCAAGTATAATATTCTCAATTCCAAGCCCCGACTTTCTAAAAATCACCCCAGTATATTTAGGAGAAATTCTTTCTATCGCTTGTTTGCCTAGTTTCACAGTCAACTCCCTATTTAAATTACAAAAAGTTGAATAATAAAAAATCAAGAGCTCAAAGAATAATTAACCGGAGTCAAAAACTCTTTGAGCTAATGATTAAAGTGACAACTTTAACATAAAATAGAAAAAAATTAGTCTTTCTTTTCGTAAGACTTCTGTTGGTTCATCCTCATTAAATCCATAGCAACTAATTCATGATCCAATCCTTTTGTGTAGATTTGACTTTCATCAGGTTTAACTATATTAACAATTTCTTTCTCAGAATATAACCAATTTGTTTTAATGGTTATTTGCTCAGCCATTGTTGATTGTTCAATACTCAAAATGTCCCTTGCAAGATTGGTTGCATCTGTAATTCCAAAGTTTGCACCCATCTCATTAGCTAAAATTCTCATTGGATTTAACGAATCATAAATTGGTTTTACAACAACTTTTTGACCCCAGTTTGCAACTGCAGATAAAGCTTCAACTGCGTAAGCCACGTCTGAAACTTTTCCAGTTTTATAAGACTCATTTAATTCAGTCATTCCTTTCTTAAATTGTTCAACTTGCTCAGTTTTCACAATTTTATCTTGTTTAACTTTTTCTAAAAAGTCAGCTTCAACATTGTCCATCTGGTTTGAATAAGTATCAAAAAAAGCATCAATATTTTCAGGATTAGTTAGTCCATCATAAATAGTACTTTGAACATGCGCTCTTTCTGGATTAATTCTTGAACTTAAGGTAAATCCAATTAAGTTTCCAATTAAACCTTCTAATTCCGATGATACAGTAAATGTTTGTTTTGCAACTCCTCTAAATAAACCACCTTCGGCAGTTTGAGTCATTGCAATTCCATCTAATGCATTTAAATCATTATAAGCACCTAATACTCCAGATACTAATCTTTGTACTACTTCTTGCCCCATTTCTTCCTGTGGCTTCACTATATCTTCTTCTTTTTCAAAAAAAGACATTCCCATATTTCCAAACATATTTAACATTTTATTTTCCTCTGGTTTTTAACGAGATCCAAAAATCAAACAAGATTTTTGATTACATCTCATTTTTAAAAAAAACGAGACACAAGAATTCCCTTATTCTTGTGCAAATCCCATTTCTTCATTATTCTAAAATTATTTTGCACCTAAATCTACTTTCATAACTAAGTACATTCCAAGGTCTCCTGTTCTTGCAGAATATTTTCCTTCTAAATTTGCACTTATACGATTACCTAATTTCATAGGTACATAGATTTCAGCTATTGGCGAAACTTCTAATTTGCCATCTTCCAATTTTGTGTCAATTCCACCACCAATTTGTAAGTAAGGCGTTACTTGCGCTCCTGCTTCTAATTGAAAGTATGCAGCATCTTCCCGTCCTTGCCCATCAAACTTTAAAGTGATATCCCCTTTATTCATGAAAGGCGAGAAATGTGTTGGAAAAAATCTTGGCGTTGTTATATGATCAATTACAAAATTAAAGAAATCGCGATTGGAATTAGCCTTATTTTTTCCTTTAAATGAAGTTCTACTTGTAAAATTCCAATCTCCATTCGGATTAGTATTTCCAAATGCAAACATCCCAAAGTTTTCACCTAAATCTTTTAATCCTAACATATAAGTTGTTGAGCCATTTTTAGCACCCGCACCAACATATACATTACCTAAATCAACTCCTGCTGCTAAATATTTCTCAAATCTTTGAGTTGTATCATTATTTACTGTTTCAGGCGTTGAAAGTAACATTCCTTTTACAAATATATTTTTATTTTCTGCACTTGCAACAATCCAATCCCATCGCTTTGTGTCTTCTCCCCACATTGCTCCGATGTTTGCACTTGTTTTAAATGATCCATTATCAAATTTATGAGATAATTCAATTCCAGCATCTGTGTTTTCATCAAAATTACCTATAGTATATAATCCGCCACTAAAAGTATGATTTCCAAATTCTTTTATTGGAAACATCATTCCTGCAATATCTTCTGCAACAGTATCTTTTACAGTTTGAAAGAATGCATCATAAACTATTTTTACTTTATCACTTGTCAAAGTAATTCTTTGTTTTGGAATTGCTTCTTCAGAATTTTCAGTTCCAAAATTATCATTGAAATATTGTGTTTCAGAACTTAATTTGAATGTTTTTTTATCTTTTTCTACATTCATACTATCGTCCACTGCTTGTTCTAATTTAATTTCATTTAGTAGTTCTTTGTCTATTGAATATGTAGTATCTGCAACTTCAGTTGAGTCTGGAGTTCCAAATGCCAATTTTAATGCAAGGCCTGCGCCTGCAACTATTTGTCCTAAAGCCATTGTTTGTCACCTGAGTTGTTACTTATTGATAGTAACTTTGAACTAAGAGAACTCAAGATGAAGTATAAACTTTTGCCTTAAACTATATATACTAGTATAAACATATAAGTAAATTAAAAACGTATAAATAAATTAGAAAAATATATAAAGAATAAACATTATATACAGTTCATGAAGCGAAAACTGGTCAAGCAGGGAGCAAGTACGCTTATGATTAGCATACCCGCAAAGTGGGCCAAAGATAACAACCTAGACAAAGGAGCAGAAATAGACCTCGAAATAGAAAATAATAACCTAATCGTAAAATCAGAAGAAAAGAAAAGCGAAAAAATCGCAAGATTAAAAATATCTACGGGCGCAGAGTCATCAATTAGAACAATGATAACAAACGCCTACAGATTAGGTTATAGCAAATTAATCATCACATTCAATAATGAGCAAGAACTCAAATTCATCAAAAAAAGCACTAAAATAAATCTACTGGGATTTGAAATAACAGATATAAAAGAAAATACTTGCACAATAGAAAACATAACAGAACCATCAAACGAACATGTTGAAAAAATATTTCTAAAAGTGTTATTTAGCATATCAGAATTGCTAAAAAGCACTAAAGAACAGCTACAAGGCCTTGAAAGAAAAGAGTACATAAACGAACTGGAAGAGAAAATCTACCAGTACGACAATTTTGTGAGAAGAACGCACTCTTTGAGTAAAGAAGAGGATACTCCAATAAAATGGATTTTTCATTCTCAACTAATACACGCTCAAAGAGAAGTATTCTTCTTAGCTAAATTTGTCGAAGAAAATAAAATTAAAGTTTCAAAAGAAATAATTAAACTTTACGAAGAATTAGAAAAAATCTATGAAAATTTAAAACAAGGATATCTTAAAAACGATCTAAAAAGATTAGAAGAAATTCATCAAATGGAAAAAGAAATCATCCTAATAGAAACATATAAACTATTTGAAAAAACCAAAGGAAAAGAAAACATAATCATCCACAGAATTGCATCTGCTGTAAGAAAATTTTATCTTTCTGCAAGCCCATTAATCGGATTACAACTATGGAATACGCAAGAAAAGTAATCATCTCACTTTTAAATCTTGCATATTAGGTATATTTTGTTGAATTTGTTTATATTGACCATACAAGCCAGGAAGTTCAGGAATAGCATCAAAATCTATCTTCAAATCCCTATCTTCCATTGATGAAATCATATAAATTGCCAACGCATCATTAATTAATTTAACTTTTGAAGAATTTAAGACTGCAGAAAATCCTGGCGAAATATAACCTTCATCTTCTTCTTGAGGAAAATAATTAAGACTTCCAGTTCTAAGTCTGGCTTCAGCAATCTCATCATTCGTACAAAAATAATTCACAAAAACATCAACAACACGTTCTTGTCTAGGGATACAACCTTTTAAGTACATTGCAGCCAAAGCAGATGCATTAAGTGCATCACTAAATTGCGCACCACTATAAGAATTGTATTTTATTACAAAGTTCTTTGGAACATATACAGGCGATAATCTTTCAGCATTTGGCCCAGATTCATATTTATACACGTCATCAATATCATCTTGAGTATAACCATTCAATAAAATTGAAGCAAGTAAAGATCCTTGAAGTTCACCATCAATTCGATGTACAGTCTCAGTAAAACATGCAACTTCATCTAAAAAGTTAAAATTAGTACCCATCCCATCAAAATAAGATTCAGATAAAATAGCAGGCAATCTAGAACCTACTTTTTTAAAACTCGGCTTTAAAATGTCCATTGCATAAATACTGTCCCGGGGAGAATTCCAAGTCTGCATTGAAAAATTTGTAAAATCTTCTTTTTGTAATATTTGAGCCATAGTAGGTCCTGCTTCATGAGGTTCAGCTGTTGCAAGTAAATAAATAAAACCAAAAGCAGCAACTGCCCCAACAAAAGCCTGACCAATTGGTTTTAATGAATTATACAATTTAGTTCTAAAATCACCTAATAAGGGCTTATTTGTTTTATCAAAATCAACTTCAAAATCTTTTATGTCTCTATAAGCAATTTTATCATTAGTCGTTAGTCCACGTTTCAATAATTTTCTATATTTTTTTGGAACATTTTTTAGTTTTTCAGTCAAAGTGTTCTCATGTTCTTTAAGATTAATTTCTGAAACAACATAATGACCAGTACGCAATTCAACTCTTTTTTTCTCGCCATTAACATCAATCTCATAACCACCACGCGCATCCACCCCCAATTCCCGTATATTATAATTAAATGCATCTTCACCTGCTAAAGTAAAATATAAACTTGCAGCAACAGAGTACATGTCAGTTTGTCTTGTTGCTTTTGATTTTTCGCCTGTAACCATAGAATTAATCAATTCAGGTCGAGTATATGCAGTTCCACCCCTAGTAGGTAAGCTTAATTCAGTTATTTCAGAAATCTTTTTAGCATTTTGTAAATCAGTAATTTTTACTTCCCCATCGTTATTAACTAAAATATTTGAAGGTTTAATATCCCTTAATAAAATTCCCCGTTCAGAATGATTCACTTCATTATTTTTCGTATCAAAAAAATTAGCATATTTTACTCCCGCAATTACTTGAGAGAATATATTGTAAATTTTATCTTGATCTTGAATTCTTCCTACAGTATTCACTAAATTATCTAAACTTTGTGCTCGAAAATATGATTCTACATTAATTGTTAAATTAGGCAATATAATATTATCCAGTAATAAAGATTCGCCTTGTTTTTGTCCTAATGCATATTGTCCAAATTGAAAATTTTCTAATACTTGAATTAAATTTGGATGGTATAATAAATTTGAGATTACTGCTTCATTTATATCCATATCACCCTCTTTTGATTTATTTACAACAGTACAGATAGAATTTTTATCAATGTTAAATGGTATTTTTACCACTCTATCTTGTTTTACAGCACCCGAAACATAATTTAATAAAAAAGCTGAACGAGTTTTTCCACTTCCAAGTTTATCCCTTGGCTTTAAACTACTATAACCTTTTTGCTTCAAAAAGTCATCTAATAATTGTTTAACAAATCCATCATGAAATTTTTCCACAGAAGATTCATCAATAAAATCAGCACTTGAATCTAAAAAATCATCAATTTTATTTCCTTCATTAAAATTATCAGATAATAATTTAGTTAGAGGAAGATCCAAAACATTCATATCTGATGCATCATCAAACATTTGAGTCACTCTCCACAACTTTATTTATAGAATATTCAAACGCATGTGATCGGTTTCTAAACTTTCCAAGTCTAATTCCTTCTCGAATTTTCAGGAGAGTTCCTTCGTCCACAGATATTGAAATTTTATACTTCATTTATTACCACTTAGTAACAAAAAGTATTACCAGTATATAAATATTTCGATTAGTTACTACTTAACAGTTACATATTACCTCTTCGAAACCATTAAAAAAACAAACTAATTAAAGAAATATAGTTTATAGAAATTATAATTCTTGCATCGCATCAAAAAACAGGATTCTTTATTTCTTCAGCTATAAGTTTTGTAATGATGTTAATTTAGAAATAATTCTAGTAAATAATTATTAACTAAGAAAAGTAACATTGAGTTTTAAAAAAATAAAAGTAAAAAAAATAAAAAAAGAATTTAGCAAAGCTAAATTCCAAACTGAGTTTGGACCCAACCTTATTAAAGGGTGGTTTTAATCTAAGTACATAGTTGCTCGCTTGAAATCGAATTTCCAACCAGCTGGTAACTTTCCAGTTCCAATATAATACTTAGCTAATCTTCTAATTTTTGAATCAGTTAAAGTAAGTCCTCTCTTAGCAGGTTGATCTAAATGATTTTCTTCTAAGTGTTTTCTAATTAAAACTGATTTTTGAATTAAAGCTAATAAGTCTTCAGGTAATTCTTTAGTTAATTCTTTTTCTTCTAGAATTTTGGTAATTGTTTTTCCAACTAAAGTTTTTACGTCTGGAATTCCATAAGCATCTCTTAATTTAATTCCAATTCTTGAAGCAGTTAAACCTTCTTTTGCGAATTTAACTACAAGCATTTCTACTTCTTTAGGTTTGTGAGTCATCCATGAAGCAATATTTTTTACTACAGGTTTTGTACTTCCAGATTTTCCTCTTTTTCTTGAATGCATTCTTGCCATTTTTATACCTCAGGTTAAAAATCCCAAAAATTCAATTTCACAATAAAGTCAACATTTGAATTTTCGTTAGTTTATATTCCTTTTTTTATTTTCTACAAGAAATCTTAAGATAAGAAATAATTTTGAATCTTCTTACCCAGACTAAGCGAGTCAGTTTGACCTGCTTATCCTTGTGATTTATGTAAAAAGAATCAGAATCCATTTATATAGTTATTGCTTGAGAAAAAAAGAAGACTATGATTAATTACTACTGTTAAGTGATGAATAATAGAAACATTTATATACTAATTATCACATATAAGACTTAATGACATCGAATAGACGTGATTTTCTTAAACTGTTTGGAGGAGGAGTTGTAGCAGCAGTAGCGCTAACTTCAATGCCATTATCCGCAATATCACAAATTCTACCTGGAGTAAGTCAAGACAACCAACAAATAACTAGCGACGATAACCTTTGGGATATTAAAATAGGACGTTATGATTCAGCAAAAAAAGCAAATAACAGACTCGTAAAACTAAGATCACAAGTCGCTAGAGAACTAAAAAGTTATTTTGCAATCAAAGAAGACGAAAATGGAGCAGATTTATATTTAAATGTCAATACGATAAGAGAATTTGGAGATAACATCATCAGAGATCTAAAAGCAAATACAAAACTAAGAAAAGGGGAAACTCCCGAATTAGTTGAAAATTTAAAACTGTTAGGAAAATCAGACGATTATTCAGTATTAGAACTTACAGCAAGAGAAAATCCAGAAGCACATTTAGTTGCAAAATATCTAAAAGCGTCAAACGATGAAAGCATAAGAGAATTAGTCAATTTAGTAAAAAAAGAAAATGATAATCAATATGTTGAAATCCCAACAAATTGGCTAAAATCGCACGTCTTGCTAGGATATGAAGAAGGAAAAGAAATTCAGATATTAAATGCAGACAATACAAGCGTAACACTTAGAAACAAAATTCTTAATAATATGTTAATACCATCAGATAAAGCGTTAGATGAAATTGTCAGTCTTAACGACTTAAACAAAGAAGACTTAGATAAAATAAGTACAGAAGTAACTGTTGCAATTCCCAGCACTAATTTTCTAAATAGAGATGAAACTCTAAGCATTAACGATTTAGTTGAAGATAGAGAATTAAATCCAGATTTAGTAAAAATACCTACAGGATTAGAATCTAGAACTTATTTTTATAATTCAACCATAAACAATGCCCCAACAGGATTTCACAATTATAAAGAAGACACAATCTCCAGAAATGATCTTAAAATTATAAGAGATGCAAAAATACCAACAGTCCTTGTCGAAGCTTTTCATTTATCAAACAATGCAGAACTTGGAAAATATCTAAACGAAAACAATCTCACCCCTGACAAATCCGAGTTAAAGAAATTAACAGACAAATTTGTTGAAGGAATTGATTCTTATTATGCCGCAAAATTAATAACTAGTCCAAAACAAAAAGAGAACTGTATGGTTTTCTTAACAGTAGGACATGGAGAACACGGACCAGGCGCAGTAATAGACGTAAACGGTGTTGAAGTTAAAGAAAATATGTTCAATAAAGAAATGACTAATTTAATGAAAGAAGAATTACTAGCTAAAGGCTATCAAGTAGAAGTTCTAAATTTCCAAGGAAAAGGGAAAGATTTAGCAAGTAGACGTTTAGATCATTATATTACAGAAATAAACAAAGGAAACCCTGATTTCGACATCGCAGTAAGCATGCATGCAGAAAGCAAAGTTACAAAAACTGGAAGAAAGTGGAAAACTCCTAGCGGAACATTTGTCATCGCCCCTACAAACAAAAAACAAAACTATGAAGCACACGCACTTGGAAGAAATATTCTTAGACATGTTCGTGGAACAACAACTCAGATGTCAAGCAACGAAAGAACAGCCTATATACATCTAAATAGAGCTATAGAAGACACAAAGCTAAGTAAACTATGGGAACCAATAGCGATGTCCCTAATGCAAAATGAGAGCAGCCACAGACATTACTCAAAACCAAACACAGTAGTTAAATCAAGTTCAGGACACATGGGTTACATGCAAATAAGTAATACTTTAGCAAAAGATATGGGCTACAAAGCACAAGAAGCATACAATCCTGAAGAAAATATTGAAATTGGAATAACTTATCTGAGTAAAATATTCACAGATTTTCGAAAAAGAGGTAAAGATCAAAACGAAGCACTAAGATTTGCTCTAACATCATATAATCTTGGTCCAAACGCAACAAAAGCAATAGTTGATCATTTTGAAATTGAAACTCACGATGAATTTATTGGCAAATTAGAAGAAAGTAAAATAAAAAATAAAGCATTATCATTCAAATATCCTAGTGGCAGATTAGGCTCAGTCTCCACAAGCAAAATGAATGAAACAATTCCTTATGCAAATAGCATCCTTCTTAATACAAATGAATTTAAAGATAAAATTAGCGCATATAAAGCAGACTTTAAACGTTAATTAAGAAAACAAGTATTCTCAGCACCAAATATAATTCGCAATTTAAGCTCCAAATATCAAAACTTTTTTAAACTCAATATTTTTCCTTCCACTTATATGGCAATATTCCAAGATAAGTCAAAAAGAAAAGCAACCGGTGGAAGATATAAAGCTAAAAGTTACAAGCGAAACGCTCAAACTGGAAGAATCCCTGCAAGAACAAATGTAGACGATAAGAAAGTTAGAACTGTTAGAACTATCGGCGGTAATGTAAAACTTAAACTTCTAAGCATAAATAAAGTAAATCTTATTGACCCAAAAACTAAAAAAGCTTCAGTTGTCGACCTAAAAAGCGTAGTTGAAAACGAAGCAAACAGACACTGGGTAAGAAGAAATATTTTGTCAAAAGGTTCAGTAATTGAAACTCCGAAAGGAAAAGCAAAAGTTACTAACAGACCTGGACAAGAAAACTTTATCAATGCAACATTAATCTAAGTTAATCACTCTCGAGTGACAAAAAACGAAAGATTTAAATAGCTATAGTTACATATAGACAGTAATGCAAGTTGAGACTAGAGAGAATATTGAAAGAATTCTTAATAAAAAGAGAGTCGACTCGTGTATTCTAGGCGCAGAACTTGATGCAGCATTCTATTTCGGCTTAACAAATGAACAAGGATTCACTCCAGAACGAGAAGAAATATTCAATACAGGCGCACAAGTATTTGATAATTATAAAGAAACAATAGATGAATTTATTTCTAATGTGAAAGGTAAAATAATTCCTGTCATAAGTAAAAAAGATTATACAAACATAAATGATTTTGTTCAAGATATAATATCATTCTCAGAATTTAAAGATTTAGATATTAAATCAGACTATGAAATAAAACCAGAACTTGAAAAACAAAAATTTACTAGTAATCAAGATTACTTTGAAACACTATATGCAGCTGTTAAAACAGAGGATATAACTTTAACTATAACATATCAAGATTCACCTCTTTCAGGAAAAGATCTGGCTTCAGGCAGAAAATCAGCTGCAAACATCAGTTTTAGTTCAGAAATAGGAACAAACTCCGACTATTCAATTTCTTCAGAAGAACATGTATTTGATATTTACACAGAAAATACGAATCATTATGTAAATACACTAAAAGAACTTGGTTGCGAAGTTATTCAAACATATAACGAAAATAAAACAACAACTAAAATTCAAATAAAAAAAGTTAACGATGCGCCGCTAATAGTAAGACATCAAACAGACGTTGGAAATATAGTTTATAAAGTTAAAGTTGATGACAACACATCCCATCCTGAAACACTAGAAAATGAATTCATAAAATTAAATAATCTACTAATTGGTGCAGGCGCAATTACTGAATCAGACTTTCATCATGAAAACAAACCATTAATAACAGTTCTTAGAAACTTTGAAGAATTTGGCCTATACAAAGGAGAATTCAAAAAAATCTAATTCTAGCAAATAGTGTAATTCAAAAGGTCAATCTGATAATCAGCAACTCGAGCTAAATCTAAAGCAAACCAGTCATAAGGCTCATTCTGCACATCGCAAATAAGAGTATGGCTCTTTCCTTCAAAGTAAATATGATCAACTAAACTCCTATCAGTATAGACTGTTAGGTCTTGACTTTCCAATAAAGGAATATTTACTAAACTTTCAATCCCATAAGGGCTAGCATCAGTATCACCTTCAAAACGCATCATAAAACTTGGAGATTTGTTTGAGGCAATATAATAAGATCCATTTAAGTGTTTTTCCAAAACTAAAGTGGTATTATCACTAACATTTACGAAATCTATATTTTCAGATTCTAAAATAAAGTTCTGAATTCTTCCAGCAGCATAAACTGAGTAAAGAGGATCTTTTAAATTATAAATTGGAACATCAAAAGACAAAACTTGATCATAAGTCCAATTTGCAGAACCCTTTAAGTCTACAACAACAATGGTTGCAGTCAAATTAATATAAACATTCCAAGGATCTAATTGATAAAAACTAACATCGATTATTTCAAAATTAAAATCAAGATTCAAATTTGAACTTATATCTTCAACTTTACTTATGTAAAGATCAAAACTTGAATTTTTCATAATAGAAGAATTAGAACCATTATAAGTTCCATTGTAAAATAATTCTTTAAATATTTCTTCAGAATTATTAACAAAAGCTCCCGACTCAGAAATATAATCTTCTAATGCAACAAATGATCTATAACCTGAAATGTATCCTGCACGTTCCGCATCTTCATGAAATGAATTAATAAAATCATTTATTGATCTTACACGTTTTTCAACCGAATCAGATGAAACAGTATCTTTTATTTTCATTAGAAATAAAACCATTATAAGACCTACAAAGATTATTGCGATGCTTAAATAAACGATGCCTCTTTTTGAATCAATCTTATAATTAACCATTATATCCACACTCTAAATTCAATTATTTCAGGTCCCCATAAATAAGGTATATTAGATAATGTTGAGATTATTATTTCTAATTCTTCAAATCTAATCAACACAGTCCCATCTTCTTCAAAGTCAAAAGCAGATAAAAGACCATACATTGATAAATCATAAGCATCTTGAGGATTATAACTTATATTTGTTGAATTATAACTACAATTATTAGATCCATTATAATCAGAAGGGATTTTAATATCCATGAAAGATGAGTCTACAAATTCAATATTCCAATCACATCCATCTTCAATATTCACTACATCAGTTCTAGAAGTTGAAGAATTAATCATCACAGTATAAATAACAGTATTATTTGCTGAACAATTTGTTGAGTTAGATGAAGAGTCACCTGTTCTAATTGAAATATTATTATCTCCACTAATTAACAAATCCACAGGAATATTAATTATGAATGAGTCTCCTAAAGTGGCATAATTAGTTGAGAAATCTGATAAATTAAACACAACATCATCATTGACTACTAATAAATCAGTCCAATGTTCATCAGAGTAAGAAGTTACTTTTGCATCAACAACCCTCATACCCTCATAAATTTTAAGCGTCTTATTACAACTTACGAATTCACTCGATTCTAAATCAATCGCTATTTCATTTGGATTAATTGTTTCTAATTGTCCAACATAACCATATTTTAAAAAAGTATGTGGATAAATATTTGAAGGAAGATGATCTCCGTGAAAATTTAGTATTTGAGAACTAAAGTTTGATAATCTTAAAATTTCATTTGTAATATTTCTATAAACTTCTTCTAATTGAGAAGCGTTAGTTGCATCAAAATATAAAGAATCATTACAAGCTGTTTGTTTTAAGGTATCTGTTCCATCAGTAGAAATACCATCTCCAAAACCAATTGTGAATACTGTAACATTATTTATTGAATTATTGCAGGCATATTGTCCCGCACTTATTGTTGACGCAGGTGCATTTGAAGTATCATATTCCCCATCATAAATTCCAGGTCCGCTACATTTGTGAGTTGCATCTCCATCACTTAAAACAACCAAATAGTCTGGAATTGTATCTGCACTCACCATATCAAATGCCTTATAAATTCCACAACAAACACAAGTCCAACCATCACCTTCATAACCATTAATCTCAAGTTCCAATGTTGGTCTATCTTTTGTTAAATCAACAGCACTAGAAACAGAACCATCATAGCTTACTAAACCAACATCTGCGGTTGTAGCATTTAACAGCGTATCAACAGATAATAAATCTGCTTCTTGTGCAATTTCCATTCTTGATCTTGAGCAATCAAATTCTGATTCATGATATCTTGACCTTGGTATACACGATCCTCCACAAACATTCCCGGTACAATCTGCAGCATCAGCAACAACACAACTTTGCCAACCAGAACGCCGACAATTATAAGTACAAATTAAATTATCGGAATATTCACCACAATAATCCATGCTCCCTGAAATATCAGTAACTAAAACTACATCTACATCTTGTCCTGAGTTTTGAATAATTACCCCATCTAAACCTGCAAGACCTAATCTTACTGGAACTGTAATTTCACTTAAACCAGCGTAATTCAAAACTGTTTGTAAAAAACTATTATTTACTTGTATCGAAACATTATCCGTTTGATTACTCTCAAATACTGTAACATTCCCTATTGAAAAATAAACTGATGCATTGAAAAGAGATTGGTTCAAGAAATAATTTAGATTAATGCTTAAATTGTTTAATAAGCCAGGAACATAAAAAGAATCGTATAAGTTTATTACACCATTTACTTCGGGAAATTCTTTTTTATTCTCAACAGCTATAGGTACAAAATAATCACTTTCATAATTTACTCTTAAAAAACCACCTGCAACATAAGATTCATTCAATAAACCTAAAAAATAAATACTTACATTATTTTTCTCAGAAACAAAATCATTACTACAACTTGTTAAGTTCCAAGCATCAGGTGCCATATTAGTATTTGATGAATTTAATTGACCATTGCATGGAATTCCATTAATATATAAAACAAAATCACTTGGAGTTGATAATTCTAAATAAACTGATTTCACATCCGAACTTAGCAAATCTATAGGGAGTTCTAAGTGTGTTGTTATATTTCCTTGCCCGATGAATCCTCCAAAGTAAGAATAAGAAGATCTTTCTAACGATTGTATTTTCCTAATATATGCAGATGATGAACTTCCTTGCAGTGTTTCTGCATCTTTTTTAATTCCTGAAATTAATCTTCTATAAGAATAAACCGTGCTTTGAGAACTAATATTGCTTGCGTAAAGTTCAGATCCATCTAAATAAACTCCAAATCCAAAATTTGCAGGGAGCATTCCTTGAAGAACTAACGAAGTTAAATTATTTGCTTCAATAGTATTTCCTAAACTCCAAAACTTTCCTATTTGATATAATATACTAACGCTCGGATCATCTATCATCCCATTTGCAATTAATGAATCTATCCAAGGATCACCCATTTCTTCAACGGTTAATTCATCTAATACTCTAACAATATCTCTCGAATAATAATCTGCAACTGGTGAGTCATCAGTTGATATTTGAAATGTTAACATAAGAATTACTGCTGTAACTATTAGTATTGACGCAAATAGTGCATCTATAGTAAAATAAAATCCTTTTTTTGAATTCAAACTTACCATGTATACACCGCCATGCGTATTATTGTTGAATTGTAAATTGTTAAACGTTCAACTTTAACTAAATCTTCATAATTCTCATCAGTGAAATCAAGATCACAGCCATCAATAACAGAAGCTTTCCCATAAGCACACAAACTTATATTAAGTGGAACTCCAGCATCTGAAAACTGAAACACATAATTACTTCTAGATCCAAACAAACTCAAAGTAGTAGAATAATTCAAAACACTAAATTGTTCTAGTTTTGTTTTATCTACCCTATTATCAGTTGTCAATCCAATTCTAACAACAGTTTGGTTATCCCAATCCACAGGGTTTCCTAACCCTAACAAAGACTCAGATATTAAATCCGCATCAGTTCTAACGACTTCAAAATGATCGTCTTGAAAATAATCAAGCATTACTTTTGAGACTATCACAACTATTAAAATAAACAAAATAAAACTAACTACAAAATCAGTCATAGTTACTTGCGCCTTTTTATTAGTAAATAAAATAGTCAATTTATTTGCACGTCTCCTTGAACATTCTCAATTATATTATCACCTTTTACAAGAACTCCACTTGTTGGTGGAACTCTCAAAGTTACTGAACGTTTATCCATTGATAAAACTAAATAACTTTTTGATAAACTTAAATTATAATCATCATTTTCTGAAACATAAACTGCTCGCCTATAACCATTATTCATTTCAGATGCTAAAATTAGTTCATGTTGTATACTTTCTGCTTGCAATCTTAATTCAACTTCTTTCTGTTTAGTAATCTGATCATTAAGTGTTCCTGACATTAAAAGAAGAAGAATTCCTCCAAAAAAGATAGATATAGCTACCCAAAACATGAATTCAAAGATTATTTGTCCTTTTTTTCCCCTTACCATGAAATAAATCCCCTAAAAAAATTAATAGTAAAAAATCAAAACCATCATCATGGTTTATCACGTATTAACACATCATTTGCTCGTGCAATTATTTGTACTGTATGCGTTCCTTGTGATGCAGATAAATTTCCAGTCAAATTTGCTTGAGAATATTTTCTTACAGAAAATGATGATTCATCAAATGCAATTACAAATGTTAAATTATTTCCAGCCATATCAACTGATTCAATATGATTTGGCATGTAAAATTTTATTGTTTTTTGACTTGGCTCACCTAGATAATAAACTTCATTTGCTGCTTGCGCCAAAGTACTACTTGCTTTATCTATTTGTGTTCGCGTCATAGACTCTGTTAAATCGCTTATTTCTGAGAAAAATAATATTGTTAATGGCAAAACTATAAGTGCAGCAATACCTACTATAAACAAGTATTCCATTGCAGCTTGTCCACGCTTATTTTTTATGAAAAGCTTAAAAGCTACTAATTTCTTTATTTTTCCCACCATATTAAAGATTATTTAGCCATTCTCATATTTAAATACTCGTCGTCATTAAAGAATGAAACATTTTGAATAGAAAATATCATCAAAGAAAATAAGAAATAAAAAAATAAAAATAAATAAATTAATTTAGGTTTAAGCTTTTCCTCTAAGTTGTCCAGTTATATCATGTGGTAAACCAGTCTCAGAGTTAGTATAAGAAACAGTTACATCTGATTTGAATCTTCCTTCAAGACCATCTGTTAAACAAGTTATTTGAAGTAAAAATAATTCATCATTTTTAACTGTTGTAACGTTATTAAGTGCTGTACCATCGCAGTCTGCAATTACACTACAAACTTCAAAAGAATCTAAGTTTTCACAATTATCAGTTGCACTAACACTTGAAATAGTTATGTCTTCACCTAAATTGTTTCTAAAAGCTAAAGTTACTGTATTTGCAGTTGCATCTATTGAAGGTTTATCAATACAAGTTAAACCTTGCCCTACAAAATCACATTTCTCAGGAAGTGTTGTACCTTGACCCATCACACCAAAATATGCTAATGCGCCTGCTGCTGCTAAAACTATCAAAATAGCCCAACTATAAGTCATTAAGAATTCCATAGCTGCTTGTCCCTTCCGATTATTTTTTATCGGAAGTCCAGAAATACTTGATTTCTGATTCTTTCGATTATTTTTTATCGGAAATTCAAAAACACTTTTCTTTTGTAAACTTTTATCCATAATTATACACCTCATTAATCAATAATAATATTAATATTTAAACTTCAGCAAATAGTATATTTAAATTCTTTTATTTAGAATTCAATATTAAACTTAGAAAGAAATATATTTCATTTAAAGAGAAAGAAAGAAAAAAAGAAAAAAAAGAAAATTAATTTATGTTTAAGCTTTTCCTCTAAGTTGTCCTGTAACAGCGTGAGGTAAACCAGTTTCTGTGTTTGTGTATGTAACAGTTACATCTGATTTAAATTTACCTTCAAGTCCGTCAGTTGAACAAGTTAGTTGTAATAGGAAACCTTGATCATTAGTTACGTTTGTTGCGTTATTTAATGCTGATCCACAGTTTGCAATTTCATCACAAACTTCCCAATCATCTAAACTTGCACAATCATCAGTAGCTGTAACGCTAGTAATTGTAACTTTTTCTCCTAAATTGTTCTTAAGAGCTAATGTTATTGTGTCTGCTGCATCGTCCATTGAAGGTTTATCAATACAACTTAGACCTTGTCCACCAAAGTCACATTTTTCTGGGAATAATGAACTTGTATCCAAAACTCCAAAGTATGCTAATGCTCCTACTGCTGCTAATACTACTAAAATAGCCCAACCGTAAGTCATTAGGAATTCCATTGCTGCTTGTCCTTTTTTCATCATGTATATACACCTCTTGTATATTCGTTTTTTATCATCATAGCGTATGCTATAGGCTCTTTTGACATTTAACATATAAAAAGATTTCGGTTTTTCATATACAAAGATACTATTTTGTATACTGGAGGAGATTATTAAGAATCCAACTAAAACATACTTCCAAAGAATAAATGCATTACTTTAAAGGAAATTATGAATATAGTAATTGAAACCACGATGAAAATTGGCACATACTTTAAACCATCCTTTATATTTCCTTTTGAAATAGTAGAAACTATCATTGCAGAAAATAAACTTGTAAGAAATAAATTAGAATACGCAAATATTTCAAAATTCCTAACAGATATTGATTCAGCATCAAAATTCATCTGAAGAGAACCAGAAGACATTCCTCCTCCACCAATGAAATCAGTTAATATAGATTTAATAATTACCATTAATTCGTGAGATAAACCCAAAAGTACAGGTGCAGCCCCAATTGCAGCTACAGAAATAAATATGACGTAAGTCATAACTGAAGCACCCATTTCTTTTTTCATAATTCTCATTTCTTGAACATTAATTGAGACTTTGTTTAGAAGATCCCCCATCCGACTTCCACTTCTAAGACCTTCAAGCATCATATTAACTATTCGTCTAAGAAGATCAGAATCATATCTATCAACAAATTCAAGCAAAGCATCATCTATACTTTTCCCAGTCAAAGTTGATTTTGCAACTTTTTCCATTTCAACTGCTAGTATACCAAAATTAGGTTTTACAGCATAAAGTAATGCACGCTCAAGCATCATTCCTGCATTCACATTTGCAGCTGTTAATTGTAATAAATCAGGTAAATGTAATTCAATTTCCTGCACCCTATTATACAAAATATACGATGCCCAATATTTTATAAGATAAAAAGATGCAAAATAAAGCAAAGTTGGTAACAGAAATGCTAATGCAATTAATGTTAGAACAAAACTTTTAGCAGTTGACATATCAGCTACAAAAAAACTTAAAATTATCATTAAACCAATTAAAACAACATAAGCTCGCGACAAGGTTATATTCAAAGTCTTATAGGTTTGTTTATAACCTAAATTCTTCATAGCGTGATTTATATCTGATTTTAATTGTTCATATCTGCTTAATTTTTTAGTGGAAATTTGTTTTTTGTTTTTTATAGATGTATCTCTAACTTCACGAAGTTCTTTTGCTTTTTTATTCATTAAATTGTTGATATCCATAATCTATAACTCCACAGGAGGTCTTGAACTTTTTATTAAAGACAAAAACATGAATTGTACAAATCCAATTAACATTGAGATCATAAGTAAGAAAGGTAAGGATAAATTTAAACCAATAAAGGTTGTTAAAATAATAAACATAGTAATTCCTAAAGATGGAACTATAACTGCCATCATCATGTAGAACATAGCCATAGGATTTAGTTTCTTACCATATTCTTCAACAGCTACTCGCTGTTCACGAACAATTTGTTCAACAACCATTCTCAAAGAACCTACAACTTCAGCTCCAGTATTTATTGAATTTAAAACTTGCCATAGAATTTTTTTAAGTCCTTCTTCAGGAACATCTTCTATTGTTTGATTTATAGCATCTTCAATTGGAGTTCCTAAATCAATTTTTGAAACTATTTCATGAAAGTATATGCCTATTGCCTTATAATTTCCAGCCATGTTCTTAAACGTTTCATACGGTGGAACACCTGCTTCCATTTCAATAATTAAAAATCTTCCTGCAAAAACTAATTCTTTCGAAATATTTCTAGAAATCTTATTTATCTTAACCTCGGGAGATTTTATAAAATAAGAAAACATAAAGAACAGTACAAATGGAAATGCTAAAACTGAAAATAAACTTTGTGTAAATAAGAATACTATAAAAACAATACCTCCCGCAGCATAAGCTGCAGAGATAAACGTCTTCTTAACAAAATAATCAGGTTTTTCAAGTATTCTTGCTTGACGAAGTGTAATTCCTAAATTAGGAAACCTTGATGCAATATTCTTGTAAAGTTGCATCTTTAATCATCACCTTTAATCCAATCCAATATCTCAGATCGTTTAGAAATTTTAATTCCTGTAGACTCATCTTCATCTTTCTTTCCACTCTTCTTGTTCGTTGACTTGATAAGTTTTAAAAGCGCTTCTTTATCAGTATAATATTCTGCAATTACTCTTCCTACTTCCTCAATTAAATAAACATTCTCATCTATCAAATATTGTAATACTACTTGTTTCTCTTTCAAATCTAATTTAATTTCTGCGTCTGTAAATCCAGTGTAATCTTTAAGTGATTCATATAATGCTTCAGATTCATTTCTCCATTCAAGTCTATCTTTCTTTGGATTATACTGCATTAAAACGTTAAAATTTCCATCAGGTAGGATTTCAGCTATTTGGAATGTTCTTCTCATACCAGTTCGACGATTTCTGAATTGTACTACAACTAATGAGATTGCAGGCAAAAGTGTTCTTGGAACATTTATTGGTTCATTTGTAAGTCTTTCAATTGTTTCTGAAACATTATTTGCGTGAAATGTAGCATAACATGAATGTCCTGTATGAATTGCTTCGAATAAAGTTTCTGCTTCTCTTTTACGTCTAACTTCTCCTACAATAATTCTATCAGGTCTCATACGTAAACTGTTAACAAGTAAATCACCCATTTCCACAGAGCCTTTTCCTTCTGCGTTTGGAAGACAGGTGTTCATAGATACCCAATGTAAGAATGATGGTAATTGAATTTCACGTGTATCTTCAATAGATATTACTCTTTGGTTTGGTGGAAAGAAATTTGCAAAACAATTCAGAGTACTTGTTTTTCCTGATGCAGTTCCTCCAGCAATCAGAATACTCATCTCATATTGTATTGCAAGCCAAACAAGTGCTGCGGCTTCTGGAGTCATAGTTTCAGATTTTAAAAACTTAGTAACTGTCCATGGATCTCTTGCGAACTTTCTAATTGTTATAGTATTTCCTTGTGTACTAATTGGTTTTAAAGTTGCATTAACCCTATCCCCTCCAGGTAAGTGTGCATCTAAAAGTGGTTCAAGTATAGAAATACTTCTTCCAACTTTCCTACCAATCATAGAAGAATAATGTTTAATCTGATCTTCTTCTTCAATAAAAACATTAGTTTTCAACCAACCGTGTTTTCTATGATAAACCCATACAGGATCTGTTGCAGAGTTAATTACTATCTCTTCAAGATGAACATCGTCCATCAGTAATTCAATTTTTCCTAAACCTAAGCTTCTCTCAATCAAGTATGTTGTTAAGAAATCTTCAGTTTCATCATCAATATCAGGAAAGTATTTCTGAATCAGAACTGAAATTGTTTGTTTGAATTTATCTTCAACAAACTCAGTTTTTTTAATATCAGTAATATCTGACAGACCTAAATTAACTTCATCAATTAATCTATTTCTAATCTTCTCCAAAATCATTTCTGTAGCTTCACTAACTTTAGAAATATTAACCTTGTAAGTAGGTACAAAATTACCTTTAATCATAACTATATTAATTACTAAAGGAATTTTATTTGAAAAATAATTATAAGTTTCAATTGGTTTTTCATAACCAATCTTT
>Ga0307929_1000195_pt1 | contig 64834 bp, 58 predicted proteins | sample AceLakmetage1330_FD_203160 | JGI IMG/M metagenome (GOLD analysis project Ga0307929, IMG submission 203160) | Saline water microbial communities from Ace Lake, Antarctica - #1330 | ecosystem: Environmental > Aquatic > Non-marine Saline and Alkaline > Saline | place: Antarctica: Ace Lake... | reverse complement strand
ATTAGCCCAATATTCACCATGATTTTTTTTAATGGAACTAAGATAAAATTTTGAATAAGGATACAAACCCAACTCAGTAAATTGTTCAATGATTACTCTTTTTAATTCTAAAGAATCTTTTGCTAATTCCAGAATAGATAAAAGATTTTCTTTAAAATCAGACATACTTTTTGAAATAAAACTAATTCTTGGAAGATTAATAGTTACAACACCCAACGAACCAGTTAAAGGATTAGAACCAAACAACCCACCACCCCGTTTATTTAATTGTCTTTTATCCAATCTCAACCTGCAACACATGCTCATTGCATCTTCGGGTTTCATATCAGAATTAATATAATTAGCAAAATAAGGAACACCATATTTTGCAGTCATAATCCAGATTTTTTCATAATTCTCATTATCCCAATCAAAATCTTTAGTTATATTATATGTCGGAATTGGAAAAGAAAAAACTCTGCCAGATGCGTCCCCTTCAATCATTACATCTGCAAAAGCTTTATTCAGTAAATCCATTTCTTTTTGAAATTCACCATATTTAAAATCAACAGGTTTTCCACCAATAATTACAAATAGTTGTTTAAATATTGGACTACATTTCAAATCAAAAGTAAGATTTGTAAAAGGTGTTTGAAAACCGGTCCTAGTTGGAATATTAAGATTAAAAATAAATTCTTGCAAAGCTTGTTTGACTTCATCATAACTTAAATTGTCAAATCTAATAAAAGGAGCTAGTAAAGTATCAAGATTAGAAAATGCTTGAGCTCCAGCACTTTCGCCTTGTAAAGTATAAAAGAAATTAACAATTTGACCTAAAGCAGACTTGAAATGTTTAGGGGGCAAAGATTGTATTTTATTTGAAACACCACCAAAACCCTTCAATAATAAATCCATCAAATCCCACCCTACACAATAAGGACTCAACATAGACAAATCATGAATGTGCATATCGCCTTCTTTATGAGCATCGGCAATTTTCGCACTATAAATTGTTGACAACCAAAAATCAGTTGTAACTTTAGAAGTAATATAATTATTTAAACCTTGCAAAGAAAAACTCATATTGGAATTTTCTTTAACTTTCCAATCCAGATTTTCAAGATAACTTTTTACAATATTAACATGATTAACAAGATTACTATATTTTTGAAATTCTTCATGTTTCTTTTTGAATTTTTGCAGCAATTCCTGATTTCTTTCTTCTAATACAATCATTTTTCTATTTTTTTAATAACCTCTTTTATATTCTCAATGTCTTGAAAATCGTTAAAGACATAACTAAATCGTAAATATGCAAGTTTATCTAAAGTTTTTAACTTACTTAAAATCATCCTTCCGATCTGAGTTGAAAGAACTTCTTTTTGACCCAATGAGTATAACTTAGAAATTATATCTCTTGAAATCTTTTCAACTTTATCTTCAGGAAAGTTTCTTTTATCATACGCTCTAATTATACTCCCTTTGATTTTTTGTTCTTTGAATTCTTGTTTTGTTCCATCTTTTTTAACTACAAAAATATTACCCAAATCAATTTTTTCATATGTAGTAAATCTTTTATTACAAGAAAAACATTCTTTTCTTCTTCTCGTAAGATTATCAACCGATTCCCTAGTTTCAACAACTTTTAATTCATTGGAATTACAAAAAGGACATTTCATTTTAAACACCACCTGTAGCGCACACAATAATTGAGTACCACACCTGTAGTTTTACAGGTAAAACTAGTTTAAAAATATAGCTATTTTGCAAAATATAGTTTGTAAGATATAAACGCAAGTCAAGATTTAAATAATAGTTCTGTTAGAAATAATAAAATGAATAAAATAGGTATAAGTATTGCAACTTTAGTAGGAACAATAGTAGGTGCAGGAATACTTGGCATACCCTACATTATTGCTAAAGCAGGATTGATTGCAGGAATTATAGACATTGTTGGAATTGGTTTATTACTAATGATGTTAAACTTATATTTAGGAGAAGTAACTCTAAGAACTAAAGGCAATCATCAATTGACAGGATATGCTGAAAAATATCTTGGAAAAAAAGGAAAATTAATTCTCACTATTGCAATGATGATTGAAATCTATGGAGCATTATTAGCATACACAATTGGACAAGGAACAAGTTTTGCTTCATTATTTGGAGGAAATGCTTTTATTTATTCAATAATATTTTTTATTGTTGCTAGTTACTTAATTTTCAAAGGATTAAAAACAATTGGAAAAACGGAATTTGTTTTAGTTACCATTTTATTAATTACAATTGTTTTAGTTTCAATATTTTCAACATCACATATTTCACCAGAGAATTATACTGCAGGAAAAGGAAATATATTCATTCCCTTTGGAATTATACTCTTTGCATTTTTGGGAGTTACTACAATACCCCTATTAAAAGAACAATTAACTAGGAACAGAAAAGAAATAAAAAAAGCAGTAATATGGGGAAGCATTATTTCAATAGCAATATATTTAATATTTGCTTTAACAGTAGTTGGAATTGTTGGAATAAAAGGATTTGAATCTTTAAGTATAGATGAAAGAATTGCTTCTGCAGCATTAAATGTATTTATCAATGGACCAATAGGATTATTTGTTAATTTATTTGCCATAATTGCAATGGGAACTTCATTTTTAGCCCTTGGAATTGCATTAGAAAAAATGTATGAATATGATTATAATATGAAAAAAGTAAATGCATGGCTATTAACAATTATTGTGCCGTTAGTTATCTTTTTTTGGGATGTTTTTATTTCTGATATTACTAACTTTATTCAAATATTAAGTTTAACAGGGGCAGTTTCAGGAGGAATTACTTGCATTTTAGTAGTTGCCATATTTCATAAAGCTAAAAAAATAGGAAAAAGAAAACCAGAATATAAAATTAAAGGATATAAATTTTTAAGCACCATGATGGTTATTTTGTTTTTAATTGCAATATTTTATGAATTGTTTAATTTCTTTTTTTAAGTTACAAAAAGCTTTTAAATTAAATAAAAAAATTAAAATTATGAATGAAATTTTTAATAATGAAAAAATAAAGGAAGACATTAATAACACAATCAAAATAAGTTGGTTAATTGATTTAATTAAATCTTTAGATTCCGAAGGAATTGATGCTAAACAAGGAATAGTACTTCATGAATTATCCAAACAGACTTCTATAAACTTAAAAAAACCAATTGTTGAAATAGGAAGTTTTAAAGGAATATCCTCAATTTATATTACAAAAGGCATAAAACATTCAAAACAAAATAATGTCCTTTATTGTATAGACCCATTTGATGGAGGAGATTCGCCAGAATTTGACTTGAATAACTCAAATAAAATAATGGAATTTTTTCCTAAAGTAGGCTCAACTTTTGAAATATTTAAAAATAACATTTCAAAAGCAAAAGTCGAAGATTATATCAAAATTTTAAAAGGAAGATCGCAAGACGTAATTACTAATTTCAAAGAAGAAATTTCATTATTATTTATAGATGGAAGCCATGAATATGAAAATGTCAAATTAGATTTTGATCTTTGGAATGAATTAATTGTTAAAAAAGGATTTTTAATTTTTCACGATTATTCTGATGAATTTCAAGGAGTAATTAACGTAGTTGAAGAAGTGAAAAAAGATCCAAGATTTAAATTTTTTAATAAATATGGAAGTTTAGTAATATTTCAAAAAAATTAATTGAAAAAAGAATATTACAAAAAATAAAATAAATCAAATAATTATTTAACAACTATTGTTGTCAGCCTAGTATCCTTATTTTTCTTACTTTTTTTAGGTTTATTTTTAGATTTAATTGCTTTAAAAATTATAAAAATAATCAAAATAATTACCAACACAACAATTATCAAAACAATAGGAATTCTAACATAATCATAAACAAGATAACTTAAAGTACCATAAACATAAGTTCCTTGTTGAAAATAAGTTTCATTAACAGCTCCTTCAATTGTAAAAAATACTTTTTCAGACTTATTATTAACAATTAAATCTAAAAAATTTGAACCAGTCCAATTAGAAGAAGGATATAAATAAGCAACTTTTCCAATCATTTGAACATTAACTTTATCGCTAGATTGTAAATTTAAAGAGGAATTAGAAAAAAGTTCATTTAAATCTGTTCTTAAAATTTTATTAACAGGCCATTTTTGTTCTAACATTTTTCCCACTTGTCTTTCAGATAAATTTGGCGAAACAGTTTGAATTGGAAGAGAAAAAATAAATATCAAAATTAAAAGTATTAAGGCAACAAACAAAAAGATCTTAAAACCAGAACCGGAGTTCTTTTTTTCTTTAGATTTATCTTTCACTTTCTTTTTAGTTTTATTTTCAATTACTGTCTCTTTAATTCGATCAATAGATTTTATTCTTTTTTCTTTCTTAATTTTTTCTTTTTTAGGTCTCTTTGAAATAACATAAACAATAAATATAATTAAAATAATCAAGATAATTATTCCCAAAATAATAAAAACACCATAAGTATAAAAGAAAGGTTTTCCAAATACCAATTTTAAATTTTTATTTTTTACATCACCATTATCTAACTGTACTGATACTTTAACATTTTCAACCAGTGATTTACCCGGGTCTTGTAAAACTAGATTAATTACCTTTTCACCATTAATTGTCAAAGCACCATTATCAACTGAAACAAATTCACTACCAGATACAGCAATTAATGCATTTAATTCCTTTGTACCAGTGTTTTTTAATAAGATAGGAACAATAGAACTATTCACTTCAACCTTACTTGGCATAATAATTTCCAAATTGTAACAATCTTCAACGATAATCGGTAATTTAAACTTTCCTTTTAACTTACCTAATTTTGATTTTGATTCTAAAAATAAAGTATAATTACCAACATTAGCTGGATTAAATAAAATATTTGTCAAAATACTTTTACTAGAACCAATTTCAACATTTTTATTTTGTAATGTTGCAAACTTACCCCTTAAAGAAAGATCATAACTATTATTAAAATCAGCATCATTTGTTATTAACAAAGGAATAGAATTCTCAGTTCCAACACATACATTATACAAACCTTGCTGAGATTCAAATGAACTCCCTATTTCTCCCGCAGACAAGGAATAACCATAACAAGGCTTGATTTCAGCGCCAACAGAAAAAGAGGTCTTAAGTTCATTATATTCTGCTAAAACATTAATATCATATGAATATTTACCAGATACCTTGCATTCTGCCTTTAAAACGGCTGTAACAACAACTTCTTGTCCAGGATTTAATAAAACAGTTGAAGGAATAAAAATCATTTCTTCTTTAAATTTAGAAGAATCAAAAGTATATTTTTCTTGAAAAGATCCAGTATTTTTAATTTTAAATTGATACTCTAATTCTTTACAAGGACAATCAATATCAAATGTTTTGATAGGTATTATTTGAATATTTGAACATTCATTAACTATTAATTTTTGATTTAATTCTTTTGATTGTTCACCAAGCGGAGTAACTTTAAAAATAATATTTGAATCTTTACCTCCACACGGAACTTTATAATTCAAACTAACACTTGTTCTTTCTCCAGATTCCAAAAAAATAGAATTATCAGATAAACTAACCCAATTTTTTGCATCACCACTAATATCTATTAAGAAGGTATTATCTTTGCCAGTATTAAAAATATATAATTCTTGACTATCAATACCACAATCACATAAAGAAACTGAAGTAGTCCAAGTATCAAAAGAATATACATTAGGAAGAACTAATATAAAAGCCAATAATATTAAAAAAATCTTGAATTTCATGTTTTTCATACCCTTAAAAAACTTTAAAAACCAGTCCAAAGGGGCATAACCAGGACTGGATGTTAAAAGAAAAAAAAATATTTAATAATATGTTTGACCTGTTAGATCTTCGTCTTCATCGTCTTCAGGTTTATTTCTCATTCTACTGAAGCCAACGATTAGTCCTAAGATTATTAACAGTACAACCAAAGCAATTAGTACGAATTCTGCCCATTTTCTAATGTTGCTTTCATCTTTAACAACATTTGCATAAAATTGAACAGCTTCTGATTCGTCTCCAGATACAACATTTACAACAAAACTTTGTTGACCTTCTGTTGCGTCATCTTTTGCGGAAACAAATACGAACATTGCTTCTGTTTCACCAGCTTTAACAATTTGAGTTGTTGCTGGGTCCACTCTAAATGTACCCCATGAATCTAGACCTGAAACGCTTAATGTATAAGATCTATCAGAGTTGCTTGGATTTGTTATTGAAAGTGAATAAGTAGCCCCACCTTCTCCAGCAGTTACTTGTTGTGTTTGTGAACCAACTGAAATTACGGATTCAGTATCATCATCTGCAGCATTGCATAGATCTGATTCTCTTATTTCAATTGTTTCAATTTCAGTAACTACTTCTGAATCTTCATCATAAGCAACTTCAACTTCAACTTCATAAATTCCTGCTTCAGCACATGCTGGAATTCTTAGGAATAATTCTTCTGAAGTTTTTGATTCGTCTTCTTCAATTTCGTTAATATAAGTAGTGTCTTCAAGATCTAAATCTTCGATTCTTGCAGTAACTCTTACATCTTCTTCTTCGGATTCTTCTCCCCTATTTGTTATTTTTGCATTAACTAGTAAATAGCTACCTGCATCAACAGCATTAGATGGATGAAGCATCACTCTTTTAACTTCAAGATCATGTCTTGAACCTTTAAGATTAACTCTCATTAAATATTCTACAGAAGATCCAGTTCTACCGCTAACTCTGATTCTAAGATCATAATAATCTTTATCAGCTTTACTTGGAATTGTTAAATCTAATTCCTTATAAACAGTATCACCAGCATCTACATCAAATGTATGAGTAGAGTCTGAGATTTCATCAATATCATTGTATTCATAACCGATTATATCAGCTTCAACTTCAAGATTGTCATAACTCACATCTGCTTGAAGTTTTACTTTAATTTCTAAATCGTCGCCTTTCTCAACTACAACGGAATCACCATTTTCATACTGATCACCGTTAATTTTTATGTATTCTACGTCAGGTAATGCACTAACAGAACCAATAGCTAATAGTGCCACTAAAACCAACAAAATACCAATTTTTATGTTTCCTTTCATTTTCTTGTTATACCCCCATGCTAATTTTGAATGTTAATTCTTGCATGTTTTTAAAGCTTTATGTATTTTAGTATACAGTAGTAGTTAAAATAAATAACTACTTATTAGTTAATCCCAAAAGGTCTGTATTTCACAGCCCTATAGTCTTCATTGCCTATCACTATCCTTAATTCATATTCTCCTTCACTAACTCCTTTAGGAATATCTAACATTACTGTTCTTTGTTCTTCGTCATTTTCATCTACATCAAAAGGTCCTACACTTCTCATTAAACCTAAAGAAGGTACAGACACTTGTAATCTTACATCATCTAAGTCATAGTCACCAGTATTTTCAACCATCACTGAAACAGCTAATGCGCTTCCAGATTTGATTAAGTAACCATTTGGAAATCTAATTTGAATAACACTTAATTCATTAATTTCTGGGTCTTGTTCTGACATTTTAGATTTAACATCTATTGCCCATTCAAGATAATTAACCCCTGAGCCATCATTTGCCTTTACTTTAACTGTATGAACACCAATGTCATGAGGCAATGGCAACCATTCAATTTGGCCATTACTTCCAACAGTTAAACTATCGGGACCATTTACTTTTTCAAAAGTAATTGAATTAGAATTAGAACTTATTGCATCTAAATCAAATTCGTATGGTACTGCAACATAAGCAATTGTTAAAGGATTATTTGTAAAAGTAATATCAGTAGTTACTGGAGGGTCAACAGGGTCTATTGGGTCTACAGGATCATCAATCGATGTTGAAACCATAGTAAAATAAACTTCCATATTTCCATTAATAACTTGAACACTACCATCTCTTGTTTGATAATTATCATGTTCACTTACATAAGTATAAGTTCCAGATTCTAGACCTACAAATGTTAATGCACCCATTAAATCAGTAGTACCAGAAACTTGTCCGTTAATAGTAATTAAAGCATTTTCAATTGCTTCTCCAGACACTGAATCTCTTACTTGGAAACTAATTTCATAAGCTGGAACATCTGCAACATTAAAATTCAAAATAATTCTTTCTGAATTATTAGGATTGCCATTATTCAAGTCATCTGATGCCACACCATCAACAATTACAACATACTGACCAGAGTTTTCTGGAGTGTAAGTAAATGTTTGAGTAGTTGGATTCATATAATCAGAATTTGCATTTAATACATCATTCCAAGAATCGATTAAATCACCATTATAATAGATATAATAAATAACTTCAGTTCCAACTGGAGTTAAATCATGATTTGAATCAGCATAGTTACTAATTTTTGTATAAGTAAAAGTTAATTCTTCTTTTGCAACGGGATATGAATTATCAACATCCAAGTCGTTTAAAATAGTATAATATTCATTAGTAGGTCTGCCAGGTAATACATTAAATTCTTTTGCAGAACTAGCATCTAAAGTCGGAAGAGAACATTGTGAATCTATAACATTAGAAGTTACAGTTGCTGTATATTTTCCTTCATCTTCTGGAGTCCAAGAAAATTCAACATCTGCTTGTTCATTCATATAAATTGTAAAATCTTCAGTTAAAGTTTTAACAACATTTCCATTTTGATCTTCAATTACAAGCTCAACTTCAACATCAGAAGAATAATATTCATCTTTCATTTCTTGTGGAACATATCCTACACCGTTATTTATTGAAGAAAATGCGGAAGCAGTAACTGCATCTAATGAAGAACTAACATCAATTTGTAAAGGTTCATAAGCAAAAGTATCTTTAACAACAGTAAATTCATCAATTAAAGATTGACATTCTTGAACTTTATTAAAATCTATATCATAAGACAATTCGTAATGTTCATCATCCCCATATGAATGAAATGTTGAAACATATTCTTTAGGTATGTAACCTTCTGAAAAGAAATAAACAGCATAACCAAATTCAGACATTAATGTTGATGGAAAGATTACTTCTAAATTACCATCTGTTGTTTCACTTTCAAAAGTACCTGAAAAACTTGCTACGTTATTACAATTTTCATCTAAACAATTATAAATTAAAGACTGTACATTATTTTGATCAAAATTAAATGTAACATCTACATAAGCCGAAGCGAAACTAGATGAAACTACCAAAATCATCATCACCAATATAAATCTTAATGCTTTCATTTTAAACCCCCAAATGCGCAATACATATAGTATAATTAATTATTAATAAAAAAATAATTAAAAAGCGTCTCCTCCATTCATATTCCCACCAACGCCTAAATTATTGTTGTTGTTGTTATTATTATTATTATTATTTGAATCACCTGAATCAAAAAGGTCTTCGATGCCTTCAATAGTTTTAATAGCTAAGTAAGTTCTGGCACCAGCACCAATTAATTGAATTGAAGCGACTTTTCTATCTTTTGGATCACAAGCATTTAATGCAAATTTAACTTCTTCGGCAATTTGATCCATTGATTTATCTCCTCTTACAAGAGTATCCAATGCAATCCAACCATCATCCAAGATATAAGCAGTAGAACCTACAATACCATTAGTTGCAGCAGTTAAATAATTAACAACTGGAACTTTTTGAGTAACATCACTTAATTTTTTTGTTGGATATGCTAAAATACTACTGATTCCACCAGTAAATTGTGAAGTAATTCCATCTTGATAAATATCAGCATTTCCATTATCATCAACACAAATATATTTTCCACCCCATCCTGCTTTAATCATGTCTTCAGCATCCAAATTTTTTGGAACTTTGTTTGTTCCAAAAAAAGCTTGTAAAGGAGTTCTTTGATTATTAGTTTTATATAGTTCTCTTTGTAAATTATCAGCAACAGCATTAGAATTTGCCAATAAATCTTGACTTTGTTTTAACTGTGCTTCCATATCTTTTAATCTATCTTCATATTGTAAAACAACTTGTTGATTTACTTTAGATTGTTCAACAGCAACAATAGGTTGATTTTCAGACCCTTGTATTTCTGATCCACGTACTTTATTATATAATGAATTTAATCCTACTCCTACTGTACCACTAACTATAACAACTCCAGCAACAGCACCAGCAATATATCCTTTTTTCATTTTTATTAACCCCTCAAATATTTTATCCTAATAAGTTTATCAAGGTAATTGAGTAAAGCTTATAAAGATTACCCCAGTTTACCATTATTAAATAGTGATTAAATTGAAATAAAGAATTAATCACTTATAAAGATTATAAAAGAACAAAATGAATATTAAATCATACCCAATTAAACATACAAAATGAAAACCATTAATATTATCGGTGCAGGCCCTGTTGGTTGTTATTTGGCATACCTTCTTGTAAAAAAATTTAAAGTTAATGTTTACGAAGAACACAATGAAGTAGGTAAACCAGTTCAATGTACTGGCATTGTAACTAATGAAATTAATAACGTAGTAAATATACCAAAAGAAATAATAGTAAATAAAATAAATCAGTTTACAATTCACGGAAACAAAAAAAAAATAAATATAATTCTTAAAAATCCAGATTTAATTTTAGATAGAGAAAAATTGGATAAACATTTTTATAAAAAAGCAAAAAAAAAAGGAGTGACGTTTTTTCTAGAACATAGACTTATCGAAATTAAAAAAAATAAAATTATTCTAAAAAATAAAAATAAAAGAATAGAAATAAAAAAAGGAATTTTAATTGGAGCTGATGGTCCAAACTCAATTGTCTCAAAATATTTAAAAAATAAAAATAAAAATTTTATGGGGATACAAGAGCTTATTAATCTAAAAAATAATAATGATATAGAAGTTTTTCTTAAATTTGGTAAATTTGGATGGATTGTTCCAGAAAATAATAAAAAATGTAGAAAAGGGATTATAGCAAACCAAAAAAATGCTAAAACCATTTTTAATAAATTTTCAAAGAACAGAAATAAAGAATTACAAGCAGGATTAATCCCTATATATAATAGTAAAGAAATATTTCAAAAAAAATCAACATATGTTGTTGGAGATGCGGCATCATTAGTTAAAGCAACAACAGGAGGAGGAATTGTACAAGGTTTAATGTCATCAAAAATTTTAGCAAATTGTTTAATTAATAACAAAAACTATAAAAAAGGATTAAAAAAAGTAAGAAAAGAACTATGGATTCATTTAATTGCAAGAAAAATCTTAGACAAATTATCTTCAAAAGATATTGATTATTTGATAAAAACATTATCAAAAGAAAAAAATAAAAAGATCATATCAAATATAGACAGAGATAATCTTAAAAAAGTAATAATTCAATTAATAATAAAAGAACCAAAGCTATTACTCTTAGTCCCCAAAACTTTATAAAGAAATTACTTATTCTTAAACAATCCGTGAGGGGTTTAAAAATGGAAGAACAACAACATAAAGAAAAAGATGAAGAAATTCAAATTGATTTTTCTAAAGTAAAAGATAAAATTAAAGGTTGGTTTGGAAAAAAAAAAGATTCACAAGAAGAAATTAAAACTGAAAAAACATCCGATGATGAAGTAGATGTAAAAGAAAGTTTCAAAAAAGGGTGGAAAGAGACTCAAACATTCACAAAAAAATATTCAATTATATTATTAATATTAATTCCCATTTTTTTAAGTATATTCATTAGAATTCAACCCGCTCACTTACCCTTAATGGATGAATCCGCAGCAGGAAGTCTTGAAAGTTTTAATAAAAATCTTATTGCCCAATCAGTTAAACAACAATATCCTAATTTACCTGATGCAAATATAAATAAATTAATTGAAGAAGAATGGTTTAAACTAAAAAAAGATAAAGTTTACATACCACAAAATGGACAAATTGCACAAGTACCTTACAAACAAGGAATTGAACTTTATGCAAATTCATTTAAATCAAGATTAAGAAATGAAGATGGTCAAACTTATTTATTAGCAATAGACCCATATTATTATGCAAGACATACAAGAAATTTAATAGAAAATGGTCATGTAGGAGATGAAATTAGAGATGGAATTTCATGGAACAATCATCGAGTTGCACCATTAGGAGACCCAGCAGACCATAATTGGCACATTTATATTAACTTATTCACATATAAAATATCACAAATATTTGGCAATAATGACTTATTAAGAGCAATATTCTTTGTTCCATTAATAATTTCAACATTAGCTATAATCCCTTGTTTTTTTATAATTAAAAAAGTTGCAGGAAATTTTGGAGCAACAGTAGGTTCAACTTTATTAGCTGTTCACAATGCTTTTATGACAAGAACAGTGGCTGGTTTTGCTGACACTGACCCATATAATGTATTTTTTCCATTATTAATTGCTTGGATATTTTTAGAAGCTTTTGAAGCTAAAACATTAAAGAAAAAAATCATTTTAAGTTCACTTTCTGGAATTTGTGTAGGAATTTATTCCAGATTTTGGACTGGATGGTGGTACATATTTGACTTTATAATAGCAACAATAATAATTTACTTAATGTATGTATTAATTATAAACAGAAAAGAAATTAAACAAAACATAAAAGATTTAATGAATACTGGTTTACCATTCTTTATTTTTTCAACTTTAGGAGTTGGAATATTATATGATACTGGTTTTTTTGCAGGCATAAACCATTTTTTCAATGCATTTTTAGGATTTCCTTTAAGTATTATTAATATTAAAGATGTTGCAACTACAAAAATTTGGCCTAATGTTTTAACAACAGTTGCAGAATTAAACCCTGCTTCAGTAGAACAAACAATAAGTGCAATGGGTGGCACTTTATTTTTTGCCTTAGCAGTTCTTGGAATAATATTAACATTATTTATTAAAAACAAAAAAGGAAAGGTTGATATTAAATATATGGCATTTTTAGCAGTTTGGTTTATAGGAACAATTTATGGTTCAACAAAAGGTTTAAGATTTACTTTATTATTAGTTCCAGCATTTAGTATTGCTATTGGATGTTTAATTGGAATACTATATGAATTAGCAGCAAAAAAAATACCAAAAGCATTAAACATAAACAAAATTTTTATACAAGTTTGTTTTATTGTTTTAGCAATTGTTTTATTAATTAATCCAGTCAAAGCAGGATATAATCAAGCAGTTCATGAAATTCCTTCAATGAATGATGCATGGTGGAGTTCTTTAACTAACATTAAAATTTCATCTAATGAAAATGCAATCATCACATCATGGTGGGATTTTGGACATTGGTTCCAATATGTTGCAGATAGATCAGTAACTTTTGATGGTGCATCACAAGATAAACCACAGGCCCATTGGGTAGGAAAATTATTACAAACTTCAAATGAAAAAGAATCAGTAGCTATTTTAAGAATGATTGATTGTGGCGGAAACAACGCATACAAATATCTTAACAAAGAATTAAATAATGACTTACAAAGTATAAAAATAATTAAAGAAATTATTTTAATGAAAAAACAAGAAGCAATTAATTATTTAAATAACAAAAGCATAAGTCAATCTACAATAGACTTAGTTATTGAAAATTCTCATTGTACTCCTCCAGAAGCATTTGTTATTGCTTCAGAAGATATGATTGGAAAATCGGGAGTATGGGGGCATTTTGGAACTTGGAACTTTGAAAAAGCTTCAATGATTCAAAAAGTAAAAGGAAAAAGTGAATCAGAAGGAATTACAATTTTAAAAGAGGAATTTGGATTAGATGAAGAAAAAGCACTTCAATATTATGATGAAATAAGAACAGAAGATGCTAACAGATGGATTAGTCCTTGGCCAGGATATGTATCTAATTTAAATACTTGTCAAAAAGTTAATGATGAAACATTTCAATGTGTAAATACACTTAATGGAAATCAAATACCTTTAATTTTTAACACAACTTCAAAAGAAACTTATGTATTACAAGGAGATGAAAAAATTCACATTTCATCAAGTGTTTACATGAATGAAAATGGAAGTAATGAAATTAAGTATAACGATTCCAAAATAGGAGTTTCTGCTTTAATTATTCCAATCGGAAACACATATAAAATGATGTTTACAGACCCATTATTAGTCAATGGTATGTTTACAAGAATGTTTTTTACTCAAGGACATGGTTTAAAATGTTTCAACTTATTTGATGAACAAACACAAATAACGGGTGGAAAAATTTATGTTTACAGTGTTGATTGGGAATGTAACTCAAAGAACAATGTTTATTTTAAAACAAACATTAATGAATCAATAACAAATTAACTTAAATAATAATGAAACAAAAAAATAATGTTTTCGTTGTAATACCCGCTCATAATGAAGGTGAAAGAATTGGAAAAGTTCTAAAAGAAGTTAAAAATATAGTAAATAATGTAATTGTAGTTGATGATGGAAGCAAAGATAATACTTCTGAAATTGCAAAAAAAGAAAAAGGAACTATTGTATTAAAACACATTGTAAATTTGGGAAAAGGAGCTGCATTGAAAACAGGATGTGATTATGCAATTCAAAAAAATGCAAAAGCAATTGTAGTTGTTGATGCTGATGGACAACACGATCCAAAATTAATTCCTAATTTCATTAAAGCATTAGAAAAGTATGATTTAGTTTTTGGATATAGAGAGTTATCAGCAAGAATGCCACTACTATTTAGAATAGGCAATTTTGGAATTAATAAATTAACTACAATTTTTTATGGCATAAAATTAAGAGATACTCAATCAGGGTTTAGAGCATTTACTTCCAAAACTTATAAAAAAATTAGGTGGAAAGCAAATGATTATTCAATGGAATCAGAAATGATTGCTCGTGCAGGAAATAGAAAAATCAAATATTGTGAAGTACCAATCAGTACTATCTACGGAGACAAATATAAAGGCACAACAATCATGGATGGATTAAAAGTAGGAATAAACTTAATAAAGTGGAGGTTGTTTTCATTATAAAATGTTATTAGGAATACAAATTATAGGGTTATTATTTGCAATAGGAATTATGTACTTTACGTTCTTACATTATAAAAGAAAAGAATTTAGTAAACCAGAATTAATGTTTTGGTTATTAATTTGGGTTTTATTTGGTTTTGTTACTCTTTTTCCAGGGTCTTTAGATTTTATTGTAGAAAGCTTGTCTATATCAAGAACAATGGATTTTTTTACAGTACTTGGGTTTTTATTTTTAACTGCATTAACTATCCAAAACTATTTAATTGTTAAAAAAAATAATAATAAACTCGAAAATTTAGTTAGAAAAATTGCATTTAATAGTGCTGAAAAGAAAAAATAAGATAACTTTAAATACATATTATTCTTAATTATTAAAATGAAGATATTATTTGTATTAGAATATTACTTACCTCACATAGGAGGAGTAGAGATAGTATTCAAAAATTTATGTGAAGGTTTAGCAAAAAAAGGTCATAAAATTAAAGTAATTACTTCTAGATTACCCAATACTAAAAGAAAAGAAATCTTAAATGGAGTAGAAATTGAAAGAATTTTAGTTCCAAAATTTAATTCAAGATATTTCTTCACATTATTTGCAATTCCAAAAGTAATCAAAGAGAGTAAAAAATATGATTTAGTTCATACAACAACTTTTACTGGAAGTTTACCAGCATGGATTGGAGCAAAAATTAATAAGAAAAAAGTTTTAATTACAGTCCATGAAGTCTGGGTAAATTTGTGGAAAAATGTTACAAAAAAGAGTAAAACTTCTGCTTTTATTCATAACTTTCTTGAAAAAAGAATTTATAATATTTCTTTTGATAAATATGCTTGTGTATCAAATTCAACTAAAAAAGAATTACTTAAACTAAAAATTCCAGAGAAAAAAGTAATTACTGTTCATAATGGAATGGACTACGAACAATGGAATCCAAAAAAATATAATGGAGATAAAATAAGAAATAAACTCAACTTGAAAAATAAATTTGTTTATTTTGCATCCGGAAGACCTGGAACATCTAAAGGATTTGAATACTTGATTAAAGCAGTACCTTTAATTAAAAAACAAATTAAAAACTCAAGATTAGTATTAATATTAAGCAAAGATAAAACATACAAAAAAGAATATGATAAATTGATTAATATAATTAAAGAACTTAAGATTAAAGAAGAAGTTGTTATTCTTGATCCAGTACCTTATAGTGAACTTCCAAATTATGTTATAATGGCAGATTGTGTTGTTATCCCATCACTTTCAGAAGGATTTGGTTATACTTGTGTAGAAGCCTGTAGCTTAGGAAAACCGGTAGTAGCATCAAATACGACCTCTCTACCGGAAGTAATAACTGGAAAAGGAAAATTAGTTGAACCAGGAAATGAAAAAGAAATTACATCAGGAGTAGTAAGCATTTTTAATAAAGAATATGACAAATTTCCTGAAAAGAAATTTTTATGGAAAGATACAATTGCTAAATATGAAGAAATTTATGGAGAATTAAAATGAAAATATTAGAAGTATGTCATAGATTTCCACCTGCAATAGGAGGATCAGAAAAAGTAGTACATGAATTATCTAAACAATTCAAAAATAAAGGACACGATGTTACAGTCATTACTTCAACTTCTTTAACTAATAATGATACAAGAGGATTTTCAACAGGAAGATTTTTCAGTTTTCAATCAAAAAATAAAAAAAGTTACAAAGAAAACGTTGAAGGAATTAAAATTTTTAGATTTCAACCTTTATTTCAATTATTTCCTTATAGTTTCAATCCTCAAATGAAGCGTTTTCTTAAAAATAACATAAATAAATATGATATTGTTCATGTACACGGATATCAAACGTACGAAGCGGACATCGTATCAAAATATTCAAAAAAATATATTCTTACAGCACATGATATAATCGCCCACTATGATGGAGTTTTAGGTTTTTTGAAAAATATATTTGATTCAATTATTGGAAGAAGAATTCTTAAAAGGGCAAAAAACTTGATTGCTTTAACTCCTGAAAATATTAAACAATATAATGAAATCATAAATTGTAAAAATAAAATTGAATTGATTCCAAATGGTATTGAAAAAATAAGAAGAAAAAATGTTGAAAACTTAAAAAAACAATTTAATAATCCAAAAAAGATAATACTATTTGTTGCAAGATTAGTAAAATATAAAGGAGCTCAACATATTATAAAAGCAGCTAAAGAAATTTTAAAAAATGAACCTTCAACAAGTTTTGTTTTTGTTGGTGAAGATCAAGGTTATGGCGAAGAATTAAAAAAAATTGCTAAAGAAAATAATGTTGAAAATAATTGTTTTTTTACAGGAAAAGTTCCTTCTGTTGATGATTATTATTCTTTAGCAGACATATTTGTACTTGCATCCACTGGAGAAGGATTTGGACTTACAGCAGTTGAAGCAATGAGTTTAGGAATCCCATCAATACTTGCAGACATGGGAGGACTAAAATATGTTCTTAAAGAAATAGGGGGATATCCACTTGAAATGGAAGCTAATATTCATAAACAAATCGCAGAACATGTTAAAGACATATTTGATGATAAAAAAATTAAAGAAAAAATGGAAAAAATTATTGAAAAAATTAAAAATTATACTTGGGATAAAATTAGTGATAAAACTTTGGAGTTATTTGAAAAATGAAAATTAGTATGCTTAATCCTTTTTCAAAATTTGCGGCAATAAGACAATATAACTTAGCTAAAGCTGTTGCAAAAAAAGGTCATGAAGTTACTTTAATTCTTCCAAGATTCGATAAATATTCCGGATATAAAGAATTAAAATTTGAAGAGATTAAAAATTTAAAAATAATTCATCCTAAACAATTTAATAGCAAAATTTTAGAAATATCAATGATATTTTATATTCCATCTGCAATTATAAAAGGTAATAAACAAAATTATGACATAGTACATGGTTTTAGACCTACTCCTTTTTCTGGATTTATAGGACAAAAAATTGCTAAAAAACAAAAAGTTCCTTTTGTATTAGAAATGGGAGATATAGAATGGGAAACTATGAAAGAATTAAAAACTCACCCAAATTACAGAGTTAAAATAGTTAAATGGTTAGAAGAATTTTTAATTAAAAGAGCAAACGGTATAACAACTATGTCTCCAACTCTTTCAGATTATTTTGAAAAAAAATATAATCGAGAAATAAAAACAATTCCATCAGGAATAGATAGTAAAATATTTTCAAATAAAAATACAGATAATTCAATTAAAAAGATTTTCAAAGATAAATTAAATACAAAAAACAATCTAATTTTCATTGGAAAATTAGACAAAGTCAATCATATCTTAGATGTAATCAAAGTATTACCAAAAGTTAAAGAGGTAGGATTAGTAGTTGTTGGAGAAGGGAAGGGAAAACAAGAATTACAAAAACTTGCAAAAGATTTAAAAGTCGAAAAGAGATGTTTTTTTGTTGGAAGAATACAACATGATAAAATTCCGCATTATCTAAATGCTGCCGATATTTTAGTAGCACCATTTTCAAAATCAATGATTGGTGCTGAATTTACTCTTAATCTGAAAATTTTAGAATATATGGGAATGGAAAAACCTTTAGTTGTTAGTGGAATTGGAGTATTAAAAGAAATTTTAAAAGACTCAGCATTCTTATATGAACCTAGCGACTTAGATTCATTCGCTAAACAAATTAATTTCATAATAAACAATAAAAAAGAAACTTTAAAAAAAGCGAAAAATGCAAGAAAAAAGATATTAGAATATGATTGGAATAAACTTGCAGATGAATTAATTAATTATTATAAAGAAATTATAATGAATAAAAAGTTTTAATTTGATTAACTATTTCTCTAATTTGTTGTTCAGTTAATTCTGGATACATTGGCAAAGAAAGTATATTTTTTGCAACTTTTTCAACAATAGGAAAATCTCCTTCTTTATATCCTAAAAATTCTAATGATTTCTGTAAATGAAGTGGTAAAGGATAATGTATACCCGAAGCAATGTTTTTTTCTTTTAAAAAAGCCATCAAATCGTCTCTTTTCTGAGCTTTTACTTCATACATATAATAAACATGTTTTGAATGTTTTTCTTCAAAAGGAATAGAAATTTGAAGGGTATCTTTCAATAACTCATTATATAAATAAGCATTTTTCATTCTTTGATTACTCCATTCATTTAAATGTTTTAATTTAATATCTAAAATTGCAGCCTGTAGTGCATCTAATCTTTCACCATAACCAATTATATCAGATTCATATTTTGATATTCTGCCATGATTTCTTAATTTTGCAACTAATTTTGCAACAGATTGATTATTAGTTATTACTGCCCCTCCATCCCCATAACAACCTAAATTTTTAGCAGGAAAAAAACTGAATATTGCAGTTTCATGAATTGGAAGTTTCATTCCCTTATATTCAGCATCTATTGCTTGGGCAGCATCTTCGATAATAATTAAATTGTGTTTGTTTGCAATGTCAATAATATCGTCCATGTCACAAACTTGACCGTATAAATGAACTGGAATTATTGCTTTTGTCTTATCAGTTATTTTTTCTTCAATCTTTTTTGAATCCATTAACATTGTTGATTCTTCAACATCAACAAAAACTGGTTTTGCACCACATTGAACTATTGCTTCAGCTGTTGCAATAAATGAATTTGGAACAGTAATTACTTCGTCACCTTCTTTAATATTGTAAGATTTTAATGCTAAAAATAAAGCTGCAGAACCAGAACTAACACCAATTGCATGTTTACAATTACAAAAACTAGCCAAATTATTTTCAAAACTTTCAACGGGTTTTCCCATAATAAATGAAGTATTATCAAGAATATTTTTTATTGCAGAATCAACTTCTTTTTTAATTGTTAAATACTGTGCTTTTAAATCTACAAGTGGAATCATGATTTTACCGTCCGAATTATTTTAGCAGGATTACCAACCACCGTACTATTTGGCGGAACATCTTTAGTGACAACTGCTCCAGCACCAACAACTGCATTTTCACCAATTACTACAGGAAATAAAGTCACATTACTTCCAATACTTGCACCTTTCTTAATTAAAGTTGATTTCCATGTTTCTTCACTACCTGTTTTTCTTCTTGAAGGAGGATGTAAATCATTTATTGTCATAACTCCATGACCTATAAAAACATCATCTTCAACTGTAACTAATGAACAAATAAAAGAATGAGAAGAAATAATTACATTTTTACCTATCTTAGAATTACTTTGAATTTCAACATATGCACCAATATTACAATTTTTATCAATCTCAGTACCATAAATATTAGCAAACTCCCAGATTTTGGTTCCATTACCAATTTTACTATCTTTTACAATGGCCGTTTCAGCAATTTGGACATTCATTTTCTTTATTTAGTTTTGCAACTTCTTTAATTTTTTGAATTAAAGCAAGAGTTTTTCTTCCTTCTTCCCCACCAATACTTGGTGGAAGGTTATTTTCAATACAATTAACAACTTCTTTCAAATATTTTTGATGTCCAAATCCATAAACATTAGGTGGATTTTCAGAAGTTTTAGCAATTATTTCATCATCATTTGTCCAATCCTTAAAATGCCAAAATTCCATTTTATTTAATGCAGTTCCACCAACTTTAACGCTACCATCGGCACCCATAATTGTAACTGAACCTTCCAAATTATGTGGAAAAACAGAAGTAGTTGCAACAATAGTTCCTACTGCTCCATTCTTAAATTTAAGAACTGCAATACCCATATCTTCTGCTTCTATATTATGTGTTTGGGTTTCAGTAAAAGCATGAACATCTTCGACCTCTCCCATTAACCACCTCAACATATCAATGTGATGAGATGATTGATTCATTAAAACTCCATCATCGTGTTCTTTTGTTCCACGCCAAGGATCTTGGTCATAATAATCTTGAGGGCGAGTCCAATAAACAGTAGTATTACCATAAAACAATTTACCAAATCTACCTTTATCTAAAGCTTCTTTAAGTTTTATAATTGGTTCATTATATCGATTTTGTTTAATAACAAATAATTTAACATTATTTTCTTTACAAGTTTTAATCATTTCATCTGCTTCTTCTAAACTTGTAGCCATAGGTTTTTCTGTAACAACATTTTTTCCAAATTTAGCAGCTACAATTGTAATTTCAGCATGAATTGCATGAGGAGTACATACATTAATACAATCTACATCTTTTTCATTTTCAAGTAATTCTTTATAATCAGTATAATATTTACAAGTATATTTTTCAGCAAAATCTTTTGCCTTGGCTTCAACGATATCACAAACTGCAACAAGTTTGGCCCCTTTAATTTCTTTAATTGATTCAATATGTTTTGGAGCTATTCTTCCACATCCAATTACTGCGAATTTAATTACCATTTTTAATATCCTCCTCAATCCATTTTTTAGTAATGTCTAAACCTTCTTCAAAAGAAATTGATTCATTAAAACCTAAACTTTCTATTTTATATGTATTTGGAATTGGTTTGAGATTTTCACCCATTCTTGATGCTATCATATCAGATTTCATATCCAAGGGACCATATTTTTTAACAATTAAATTTGCTAAATCAAGAATACTAATTCTAGTCTTTGAAGCCACATTATATTCCTGTCCAATTGTTGAATCATTCTTGTACATCATCATATTTGCTTCTACTACATCTTGAACAAAAGTAAAACATCTTATTTGTATTCCAGGACTACAAACTTGAGGAGCTTGACCTTTAAGAGTTCTAGATAAAAAAATATTAATTACTCCAGCTTCTCCATGATAATCTTGTCTTGGACCAAAAACGTGAAAATATCTAAGAATTGAAGCATTAATTCCATAATTTTTATGATAAAACTTAATATAATTTTCTGCAGCAAATTTACTAATACCATAAATAGTAGAGGGATTTTTTGGTGAATTTTCTTCAAATGGTTTTTCACTACTACCAAAAACACTACCAGTTGATGCATGAATTAATCTTGGATTTTTACCGCTTTTTCTAATTATTTCTAAAATATTAAAATTTCCTAATACGTTGGTTTCAACATCCATTTTTGGGTCTTTCAAACTAACTACCAATTTAGAAGCTGCTTCATTAAATATTACATCTGCCTGTTCTACACAAGGCTTTATTGCATCATAATCTCTTATATCTCCATTAACAAACTCAAATCGTGGTTCATCTTTTAAATGAGCATGATTTTCAAGTTTTCCTCCAATCAAATTGTCAAAACTAATTACTTTTTCTGCACCTTCTTTTAATGCTCTATCAACTAAATGAGAACCAATAAATCCTGCTCCACCAGTAACTAAAACAACTTTATTTTTAAACAACATATAATCTTCAAAAAGAGAATTAGTTTATAAAAGTTATGGAATTATGGTCTATTGGTTCTAATTACAGTAATACAAATATAACTAGAAAAATATTTAATAAGAGGTAGCTTTTCAAGAAAATCTGAGATTATTAAAGTTAATTTTCTTAAACAAGGAATTCTCCAAGCTAATGAGGGCAACATTAATATGGCTCCATCAACTCTAATTACCTTAAGTCCTGCTTTTTCACACATTTTTTTAATTTCAAAATATGATCTTCTTACATCCAATACTCCAGAAGGTTTGTCAAATCCAGCTTTATCTCCACCAAGAATTGAAACTAATTTCTTTGAAAAACCCATACCTAAATTTTCAATCCCATACTTATTTTGAAAACAAATGCTTCCTACGCCATTAAACTTCAAAACTCTTTTTAATTCTCTTAAAGACTGTAAAGGATTAGGTACATGTTCAATTACATGCAAATATGTTATTTTGTCAAAAAATTCATTTTCATAAGGAAGTTTTTCTACATTTCCAATATCAAATTTAGAATTTTTTATTTCTTCTTTTGCAATTTTAATATTTTGATTAGAAAGATCAATACCATAAATTTTTAGGTTTTTGTTCTTATTTAATAAAAAACCAAGCCTAAAATTAAATCCAGGACCACAACCCATATCTAACCATTTATCACTTACATTAAACTTCAAAGCTTTAAATGCAGGGAGAACTCGTCTTTTAGCAATTTGACCAACCCATCCTTTAAGAAAACCAGATGAACGCCACATTGCAACCTGATTGTAATACTCTTTTGTAATTTGATAATTATCTTTTTTCAATTTTTTTACAAACAACAACCCACTCCCAGGGATTTTTGCCTCCGAATTCATCTAACCAACTAATTATTTTAAAAGCAAGTTTATTTGGTAGAATCTTTGAAATAATATATTGAATTAAAAAATGATTGATTATTGGTTGCATTTTAACAACTTTAAAACCATTTTCTTTTAATTCTTTTTTGATTTCTTTAACATTGTAAAATTTATCATATACAGGCAAAGGTTTATTTCTTCCCAATACTTTTGTCAAATTTCGGATTGACTTCCATTTCTTAAAATTTACAACATCAAAAATAAAAATACCTGACGGTTTCAAAATTTTTCTTATTTCACCATAAATTACTTTTCTTTCATGCATTTCAAAATGTCTTACAAATCTAAAACTAGTTACAAAACCAAATTTTTCTTTAAAATTTAAATTAAAAGCATCAACTTTTTTAATTTTCCACTTTATAGGTTGTAATCTTTGTTTAGCAATCTCAAGCATTTCATCACTATTATCTGCAGCAATACCTTCAAATTCCCCTTTAATATCAGCACTAACTCTTGCAGGTCCACAAGCTAAATCTAAAAGAGTTTTGGGCATATTTTTTTTAACTTCTAAATTAATTATTTTTACTTGAGAATTATGTCTTAATCTACCCATAGGATCTTGAAATCTTTTCTTTAGATATTTTTGAGCAATATCTTCTCTTTCATACCATTCTTTTACGTTTTTTTCACTTTTAACATTAAATATTGGTTTCATAATCTTGTGAGTTTTTTAAGGTTTTAAAAGTTTATCTCTTCAATACTGATTTGATGAAAAATTTAACTTCTTTAATATTTAATAAACCAACTAAATAACAAACAATTAAATAAACTAAAGAAGCGAATACTAAACAAATAAAGAATTCTAAAATAGCATTGAATTTTAAAATGTTTTTTAATAAATAAACAGATAATACAAATACAACCGCTGATGAAAAATATTTTAACCAATCTAAATATTTAAAATTCAATTGAATATGTTTTTTAAGAGCTAAGGTTGTTAAAATAAAGATTAATAAGTAACTTAATGTAGTAGTTATAGACGCGGCCAACATTCCATAATATGGAATAAATATAAAATTTGTTACCACATTGAATAATGCTGCTAATAAAAGAATTTTTGTAACAACTTTTGGTTTTCCAATGCCTGAAAGTATTGATTGATCCACCGTTCCAATTGTGAAAAAAATAATTCCTACTGAAAGTATTCTCATTACCATACTACCAATTACATATTCGGCACCAAACAAAAAATTCAATAAAATTTCAGGAAAAACAAATAAAGTCATTGACAAAGGTATTACCGTTAACATTGAATATTTATGAAGTAAATTAGTACCTTCAATTAATTTGTTTTTTAATCCTTTAGTCCACAATTCTGAAACCATTGGGAAAAAAACTTGAGAAATAGACCGACTTAAAAAACCAATTATTATAACAGTAGGTAAAACAACATTGTAAACTCCAACTTCACTTAATGGCCTAAAAAAAGTTAAAATTAAAGTATCTAAATATCCAATAATTAAATTACCTAATGAAATTAAAAATGATGCTAAAGCAAAATTCATTATTTTTTTAGATAAATGATTGATTTTTATATCCTTTTCTAAAAATTTCTTATAACGAAATAAAAAAGGCAAAAATAACAAAATAGTGAATCCCCAACCTGCTAAAAAACCATAAGAAGGTAACAAAGCACTTTTTTCAAAACCATAAAAAATTAACACAATTGTTGATAATAAAAATAAAAGATTCTCACTAAAAAGAATCAAAGATAAAGTCATCATACTTTGAAAACCTTGAAATATAGCTCCCATTAATCCCACAACAACAATACAAAACAAAACAATTGAAAAAATTTGCAATACTAATTGAGCAGCAGGATCCTTAAAATAATATAAAGCTAAAAAATTAGATGAAAAATAAATTAATAATGATGCAATAACAGCTAAAAATAATTTAATAATTGTAACAAACTTAATAGAATACCACAATTTGCCATAATTCTTTTCTGCTTTAAATTGTGAAATGAATTTAATTAAAGCAGGAGTTGTACCAATATTAACAAAAAGAAGTACAAAAGTAATTAATGTGAAAACGGAATAAAATAATCCAATTTCTTCAAGAGTAATATTTCTAGCCAAAATTAATCTGACAAAATAACCTGCTATATTGCCTAAAGTAGTTGCAGTAAATATTAAAATAACACCTAATAACCCCTTTTTAAGATAGCTCATAATTAACAAATTATTTCAAACTATATAAAATTAATTCTTTGTTTCTATTCTTTTGAAAGAATAATAAATACTATGCAAGAAACCAAGCGTTTTAATTGGAATGAAAATCGCATAAAATATAGTAAATATTGAAAACGCCATTGGATATATTGTATAATTCAAAATTAATACTACAATAATTATTAATCTTAAATGTTTAATTGGTGCACCAATCAATTCAATAAAGAAATTCTTGAATGATTTTTTACCAACTTTAAATAATTTTTTTTCATCTGCTTCATCTAATAAATTTTCTTTTCCTTTTTCTTTTAACAATTCTCTATTCTTAAACATTACTTGACTTCCTAAGAAACGAATCAAACCCATTGTTTGTTGAAAAAAAGCAGAAATTCCACCCAATAGAATAAAAATACAATTTCCAGTACCTACAAAAACACCAAATCCAATTCCCAAAAAAAGTATTGAATAAGCTGAAGAATGATATAAATTTCCTAAAATATTAGATTGTAATTTAGAACAAGCTTTTTTAGATCTTGCCAAAGTTCCATCAGTTGCATCCATTAACTCTCCAAGATAAATAAAACCAACTGCTAATATTCCAAGATATAAAGTTCCATAACCAAATAATATAGCAGCAACATAAACAAAAACAATTCCCAATAAAGTAATTTGGTTTGCAGTAATTGGAGTATACATTAGAATTTTTACAAGTACAGCTGCAAGAAATTCATAAATTTGATATTTCAAACCAGAATATCCTTGTTCAGCATCCCTGGACGCTGCTGTTCCATGAAGAATTTCTTTAAATTTCATGCTTTAATAATGAATTTAACCTTTTATAAAACTTTCCCTTTAAAAAAGAGATTATACCACAATAGAAATTGTAAACGATACTTAGAATACAGATCAGAATTATGTTTGAAATCATTAATAAAATCTCTTTCAGTACATTTTTTCAAAAGTTTTTCTTCAAAGTTCAAATTGTCTTTTGAATCTCTTTTATATAAACCAATTTTTGTTAAAAACTTCATAAATAATGAAGAAGAAGATAAAAAGAAATATAATCTTGATCTAATATTTCTAATAAAAGTTAAACGTTTTAAATAAAAAATTAAATTTTTATTTTCAACTAATCCTCTAGTACTTGATATTTTCATACATTCAGAATTCAATTTATTCATGATCTTATTATAAATTGCTTCTTTATTCTTTAATTTAGTAGGAATTGTTAAAGCAAATTCAACAAAATCATTATCCAAAAAAGGAGCAAAACTTTCTTTTTTTAATAATAAAGTATTCATTGAATTTAAAGCAACTTTTCTTCTTCCTTCATTCATCAAAAGGTATAATGTTAAAAAATTATTAGTGTCTTTAAAATTATTAAGTTCTTTTTTAGTTTCTTCCAATATTGAATTATTAATTATTTTTGCAACATCACTATTAAATACTTTTTTAACAATTTTAGATTTATTTTTATTTAATAAAGTATTAATTAATTTTTTACTACCAATCTTTAATTTATATTCATCAGTAAAACTTCCCCTTAATAATATATCACCCACAATTCCATCAAAATTAATATGTTTTTTATCTAATTTTTCAATTAAAGGCATTAAAAACAAATGACCATTAGTCATTCCATCAGTTAAATAAAATGTCTTAAGAAAATGTTTTTGATAAAGATCTTTTGATAATGGAACAAAAGTATTTTTGAAACCGAGAAAATCTGCAACTTTTTTTGCATAAATTTTATCTTTATCACCATCACCCTCTTTTAAGGTAGTAAAAGTATTTAATTTAATTCTATTCTGATTTTTAATTATCATTGCAATACATCTTGAATCAAATCCGCCAGTCAGCAATAAATCTGCTTCTTTCAACCATTTTGTTTGTTTATCTAAACTTCTATTCAAAAGCTCAATAGATTTATCTACAAAATAATTTGCTTTTTTTGAATCATCAGATTTTATAAAACTAAAATCATAATATTTTTCAATACTTACTTTTGAATTTTTAAAAGTTAAAATTGATGCGGGAGGTAAAGCTGAAATATTCTTAAAAAAAGTATTATTACCATGTATTTCTCCAAAATAAAAAAAATCACCCCATGCTTTCCAATCAATCTCCTTTTTTATTGTTTTATCAGCAATAATTGATTTAACCTCAGAAGCAAAAATAATTTTATCAAAATCAATATGATAATACAAAGGTCTAAAACCATATCTATCATTAACAAGAACAATAGACTCTTCTTTAAAATCAAATAATGCGAAAGCAAATATACCATTTAATTTTTTAATAAATTCTTTACCAAATTTTTCATAAGAAGATAAAATATATTCTGCATCATTTTTTACATTTTTAAAATCATAATCAAAAATTTTTCCCGACATAATAATGCATTTCGTTTTATCTTTATTCCAAATTGGCTGTTCTGAATTAATTTGATTTAAACTTACAATTCCAAAAGAAATATTTTTTTTAGAAAAATTAAACTCTTTATGCCAAGACTCATGCTTCATTAAAAGAGTCATATCTTTAATTAAATTAGAAGTATCTTTACTCTTTGTTTTCAATATTCCGCATATTTTTGCCATTTTTTCTTTTTTTAAAATAATAATAAATGAAATAAACTACAATTAACAATAATGAAACAGAAGTGGTTATTAAACCTTTTCTAAAACTTGCTGGATAATACTCAAATACAATATTATGAGTTCCTATAGGGACATTAATTGTACTTAATACTCCATTTGCAAGCAGTATGTCTGTATTTTTACCATCTATTTTAGCAGTCCATCCAGGATATAAGGTATATTTCTCAGCAATAAACAATAATGCACTTTCATTTGTAGTAACTTTTAATTCCATTTTATTAGGAGTTGAATCATAATAACTTACAATTTCTATTTCTGAATCAATTACTGTTTCATTAAATTCAGATAACTTATCATATATTTCTCCTTCATTAATTGAATTTTCACCTTCAAGTATCCTTGGAAAAACAATTCCTCCATTTTCTTCAAATCTTCTTATAATAAATGCCGAATTTTCATCAACTGAACCAGTTGATAAGAGAACAATATCAAATGGACTTAATTCCATTAAAGAATAATCATTTATTTTCTGTTTCCCTTGAACTACAATCGTTTTCTTAGGGTCTATATTTGGATTAATTATTAAAGCGTAAATTGTCTTTAAAGTAGAATCTTCATTTCCAACAACAAGAATCGAAGTAGGGATTATTGTTGACCTTTCCATAACCTTCTTATTTTCATATAAGTATGCAACATTTTGATAACTTTGCTGATTGATTGTTTCTTTTGGAACATTTTCAAATTTCTCTATTAATTCAAAATCTTCATTTTCTCTTTCAATTGAAGAAATAATATATTTGACATTAAACATACCCCATAATTTAGAAGGATCTCTAAAAGTTGAACCTAAAAAAACATTAAAATAACGATAATCCCATCCCCCACCATAAGTACCATAAACTGATTCCTGTTCATTTGGTAAAGACGAACCTAAAAAATTGTTATAATCAATTCCTGTAACTTCAAAAACATGAAATCTAAAAATTCCTTTATCTTCTGCAATCATAAGAAAAACAGGATTGTTTTCTGTAATTGAATAATGTTCAAATTCAGCATTTTGTTGATTAATTTTCGAAAGATTTACTACAAATAAACTTAACCAAACTAATAATAATGTAATTAAAAAAATAAACTTCAATTTTTTCATTGAATATCCTTTTTCATGTAATTTTAATTGTAAACAATTAAAACCATATCCTGCAAATAATGAAGCAGACAAAACAAATAGAATTAATGACCTATCCAAACCTCTTTGAGAACTCATTCCAGGAAGATTGTAAAGTTGTTCAATAAAAATTCCAGTTGCAAATATGGTAACTCCAATCATAACAAGAATTAAAAATAAAAAAATATCTTTCTTCCTTGAAAGAAATTGTTTTTTCTTAAAATAACAAATTAATCCAAATAATAAAAAAACAGTTCCAATTACACCAACTTGACCATAACTATGTCCACCATCTTTTGATTTTGGATTAAAAGGATAAATAAATGTATCTAAAGAACCACTAAAACTAATATGTCCAACTCTTAAAATTTCTTCAATTGGAAGACCAGTACCCCGATTTGTATAACTAGTAAATTCATTTGAAGGCAAAAATCTTACTGCAACTAATGAAAACATAACTAAAACAAAAATAAAAATGATTATTGTTGATTTTATTGCTCTTGAAAAAAAGTTTTTTCCAAATGCTTTGAATACAAAATAAAAAGATACTAACAAAACAGCATAATACCATTGAAGAACTCCTGAACTTAAAAAATGTAGAGCAAAAATAATTCCAAGCAAAATACTATAATTAACATAATTCTTGCTTTTGTATGTTTTAATTGCCAAAAAAAATTCTAAAGGTATAAAAGCAATTCCGTAAAGCCAAAATGGATGACGCAAACTTGCCATTAAATAAGGAGAAAAAGAATAAATAACTGCCGCAATTGTTGCAGACCTTTTACTTTTTAAAACTTCATAACCTAAAAAATACATCCCAATTCCAGCAAGTAAAAGATGTAAAATTAACATTAAATTTAAAACTGCAGAAGGAATAAAAAATAATGCTAAAATTAAAGCAACAGGATATAATAAAGGCATACCTAATCCAGCCATTGGTCTTCCACCAAAAGTATAATGGTCCCATAGTGGCCAACCATGGTCTTCAATAATTACTTTTTGAATGAGATTAAATCCAGGAGTGTCTCCATTTCTCCAATCTCCTGATCTTTTTGAATTATTTAAATTGAAAAGAGGAAAAGAGATTATTAAAATGACAATTAAAATAATTAAAATTGAAAAAAAGTGTTTATTTTTAGTTATTTTTGAAATATTCATTTTTGAATTAATCTATTTTTTGAGCTAATGTGTAAAGTAACATACCAGGTAAAATATTGGATTGTATTTCATTATAAAATGATCTTTTTGCTAAATTTTTTGAAATAATATAAATAAATGGACTTATGAAATAAAAAGTTTTTAGTTTTTTAACATTAAAACCTAAACTATTCATTAACTTTTTCATACTTTTTTTATTAAACTTTGAAATATGTTGTTCACCTTTCATTTTAGGAGTTAAATGAAATAAATCTGAAACAAACTCTAATATTGGCCAAAAACTAAAATAATTAGGAGTAGTTATCAAAATTAGTCCTCCTGGTTTAAGAATTTTTTTACAATTTTCAACAAATATTTTAGGATTATTAAGATGTTCTATTACTTCAGTAAGAATGATTTTATCAAATGAATTTTTTTCAAAAGGCCAAGGTTTATTCTCATTTAATTTAACTACCTCAACATTCATCAAATTTTCTTTTTCTTTTCTATTCTTAATAAAATTCAAAGCAGATTGACTAATATCTGCACCATATGCCTTATTAACTCTTTTAGAAATAGAAATTAAAACATTTCCAGACCCACATCCCAAATCCAAAACAATATCTGAACTTTTAAACGGTACAATTTGATTAATTAGTTTTATTTTATATGAATGCCAAAACTTTTGTAACCCATGGCCACTTTGAATTGCCTTATATTGATAATCTCCTGGAACAGAATCATAATCAAATTTTTTTGCTGACATTGTATCTCCACCACACTCTTATTACTCCCATTAACATCGGTATTGCAACTTTATAAACCACTAACTGATTTGGTTCATAAACACATTTTACTGGAACTTCAATTACTTTATAATTTTTCTTGTTTGCAAGAAATAACATTTCAGTATCCCACACATAACCAACTTCATTAGGATAAAAACTAGCATCAAATATTTCTTTTTTAATAAGTTTCATACCGGCTTGAATATCTTTTTGAGGAATACTTAAAATACTCTTTACAACATTAATATAAACTGAACTTGCAATTTTTCTAATAAATGGAACATTATGTTTCACTTCTTGAACATATCTTGATGCTATAATTACATCGTATTTTTCAACTTCTTCAAATAATCTATTCATACTTTCAAAAGGATAAGGTAAATCATCATCGACCATTAATACCCAATCAAAATTTGCTTTTTTAAAACCATATGTTAAACCGATTCCTTTTCCACATTTTTTAATGAAAATGGACTTAACCTTTTCAGATTCTAAACTTTTAACAACTTTAAAAGTTTTATCAATACTTGTTTGAGCAGAAATAATTATCTCAAATTCATTAATTTTATCATTACTTTCTAAAAATCTTAAAAGTTTAAAAACATTAGATTCTATTGATTTTGCGGAGTTTATTGTTGGAATTACAACTGACAAATTAAATTTATTCATTTTAGTTAACAAACCTGTATTTTATTAAATAAAGCAAAGCTTTAACACCATCTTTCCAATTTATTTTTTTCCCTTCTGAAAAGTCCCTTGGATTATAATGAATAGGAACTTCAATGATTTTATATCCTTTCTTAATAATTTTTGCAGTAATCTCAGGTTCAAAATCAAACCTTTTAGATTTAAGAGTTATTGAATTGTAAACTTTTCTTGTAAACATTTTATAACAAGTCTCCATATCAGTAATCCTTCTAAAATAAAGAAATGAAGTAGCCAATGAAAGCAGTATATTGCCAATATAATGAGTTGGAATATCCCATCTTTGTTTTGAAAATAATTTTTGTTTTTTAAATCTAGAACCATAAACTACACTAGTTTTATCTTCTAAAATTGGTTTAATTAAAATTTTATAATCGGAAGGTTCATATTCCAAATCTGCGTCTTGTATAACTATTAAGTCTCCAGTACAATGTTTTAAACCAGTTCTTAAAGCACGACCTTTACCACCATTTTTATTTCTTAAAATAATTTTATATTTTTTAGATATAGATAAATCTTTTAATATTCTTCTAGTTCCATCTGTCGAATAATCATCAACAAGAACCAATTCTTTTTCAATATTAGGAAGTTCAACAGACTCCACTTTACTAAGAATTTTTTTAAGAGTTGATACTTCATTGAAAATGGGGATTATAATTGAGAGTTTCATAATAACAATAAACAATACAGTTTTAAAAAGTTTACTATGAAACAAAAGAACTTCTAGAGAATAAGAATTTCTTAAGAATACCGATTAATTTGTTAGGGATTACAAAAAAAGTATTTTTAATTACTTCTAAAAAATTAATTGAGCCTTCAGCGGGAATTAACCTTAAACCATACTGAATCATCAAATTAAAATTCCAACCTATAAAAATCATACAAATTACAATTAAATATGAAAAATTAATGTGTTTTTGTAACTTATTAATCAATATAGCAAAACCAAAAACAAAAATAAGAGAGCAATTAATAAACATTCTATGACCATAAGATTGAGCACCATTCCAAGCAGTTATTGTTGATATTAATAATAATTGTAATGAAAATGCAACCAAAAAAGCAAAAATTAATTTTTTTGTTTCTTTATTTTTGTTAATTTTAATGCCATAAATTAAACCAAATACTGAAATAAATATTACGGGAGTCCATAAAAATAAACCATGATTTGTTGAAAATAAAACATTAATCCAATTATAAGAAGCTTTAATTAAAGTAAAAGAATTATGATAATGACTTTCTGCAGAAAAAACATAGCCATGTTGATATTTTAAAACTAGCAGTTGTGGGATCAATCCAATTAGGAATACCATTAGGTATAAAACATTTTTAAAAAATAAATTTAACATTTTCTTCCAATCTTTTTTTCTAATTACTGTTAAATAATATAATAAAGAAAAAATCAAAGGTAAAACCATAAAAAAAACATTTTGATATCTAACAATTAACATTAAAGAAGATAACAATCCCAAAAAAAACCATTGTAAATACGTTCTATTATTTTTTGTATTATACCAATAATAAATAAAAGACGTAACTGCAAACAAAGATGCACAATGACTTAAAGATGCTTCAAAATACATATAATAAAAAATAGATGATGAAAGCCAAAAAGTTATAATTGAAAGAAAACAAACTTTCTTTGAAAAAAACTTTCTACAAAAATTATAAATCATAAGTAGAGCTAAAAATCCAAGTATTGCAGAACCTAAATTAATCATATAAATATAAGGAAATGAATATCCATCAGTATCATATCCAAAACTATTTGCAAATAAATGACCCATTAAATAAAAAGGACTCCATAATAAAGGAGTTCCAATAGGATATTGAGAATAATAAACTCCTGTGAAATTATCTCGTTGAATTGCTGAAACTTGAAACTTTTGTTCAAAAAATTCCTTTTCATTTTGTAAATTTAAATCTTTATCCACAAAAGCAGACCTAACATAAGAATAATAACCTGCTCCATCATTTGCATGAATCCAAGGAGTTAAAAAAAATAAAGTAAAAAAAATAAAAAAAATAAAAAGTATAAATACAAATTTGTCCATTCTTTTAAACTTATCAACTATATTCGCCATATCCAACTGCCTTGTGTTTGATGAGATAGAGTAAACAATCCTGATGCAGAAACATTTGTTAAAAACTGATTTGTGGCATCAAGACCTGCTTTCTTTCTTAATACTGGATCTGTGATATTATAAGCATTTAAAACATGTCGAGACATTGCATCAATACAATTACCCTCAATCATAAAATATTCATAATTATTTTTAACCAACCAATTTCTTAAATCTACAGGGTCTATACTATAATTTGCATTAAATAATTTTTCCCTAAATTTGATTTCCTCATCACACCAAGGACAAGCATATAAGTCATAAGCAATAACAGTAAAATCACCAAATTTTTCCCAATGACAAGGATAGAAAAATTTAGTTTCTTTTGGAAGTTCAGACATCCAAGAATAAGCTTCACTCTGACCAAATTGCATATGGGCTCCCTCTGGTGCCCATTGCATAGTGTTTAATTCAAATTTTGCAACACCTGAAGTAACAAAAACTCCTAATAATACAATTATTAAAATAATAAATGCTGGAATATTAATTTTTTTACCCAAATTAATCAAAAACCACATTCCTTCAACAGCTAATAAAGCCATGGGAATACTAACTAAAGTCCAAAATCTAAATGAAACCAAAGCAATAGGGAAAACAGTACCACCATAAAGTCCTGCAAAAGTAAAAACAAACCAAAATAAAGAAATCAATCTCCAATTTGCTTTTTTAGGTTTTAATTTTTTATAATTAAAAAATAAAGAAATCAAACCAAAAGCAAATAAAATACTAACTATAGAACCCCAACCTACTGGATTGTTTATCTGATTTTGACTTTTTGCGGTAAAAAAATCATCGAAATAATACATTCTAGTTGCAGTTCCTAACCCACCAATATAAGGTTTACTCCCTCTAGTGCCATCCTCTTTGTAAAAAGATTGTTGTCCACCCATAAACTCAAAAAAGAAGTCATCTTGATATTTGACCACCATAGGTCCCCACCAAAAAAGAGAAAAAATAATGGTAAAAAGTAAAACAATAAGATATGGTTTTAAAAGATTTTTATCTTTAAATAATTTTATAGAAATGAAAATTAAAAACATCACAAAAAACTTAACTGGCTGAGTAGGTTGTATTAAAGTGGTACATCCAAAAACAATTCCTGCAATAATTGCCCATCGTTTATTATCTTCAATTTTAACCAATGCATATAAAAATACAGGAAGTAAGGTGATGACTAATGAATGAGCCCAAATAAATCTACTTACAAAAGAAGGAACCATTGCTAAAATAAATGTGGCCATTAAAGCTTTTTTATTACTCTTCATAAAAGATTTAAAGAAAAAAAAGAAAAATAAATAACCCAAAGAAATTATTAATGCATTAAATACTTTGATTGTTGGAATTAAACTACCAACAGTCTGATAAAGAATTGCAAGTACAGCACCATATCCAGGAGGATAAGTATCTAAATATCTAAATACAGTCTCCTGTCCTTCTGGAGCAAAAACAGTTTTTTCAGAAGCAATATATTTAATTGAAGTTGCATGTTGCCATGAATCTCCATCACTTAACCAAGGATGAGATAATGCTCCACCCATATACATATATAATGAAAAAACAAAAATAATTAATACAAAAATTAAATACATATCAGATTTTTTAAACTTAATTTTAGGTATTTTAATTCCAGATCTAAATGAATAAATTGGTCCAATTAAAGATAATATTAAAAATATCCACCATAACACAGGTAACTTAAAGAGATTAATCATTATTGCAACTGGTGTTATAAGTGCTAATCCAAAACCAATTTTCATAATAACTTTTTCAAAAAAAGAAGCATTCCATTCTTTAATAAAAAGAGAAAGACTATGTCCAAACCCAAAACAATATACAAAAAATAATATTATTGAAATAAACATATTTATTCAAAACATAATTCCATTTATATAATTTTCCCATTTCTAGATAAGAAATTCATAAGATTTAAAAAAGAAGTAAAGTTATTTTAATATATGAAAGCAGTAATTTTAGCAGCAGGATATAATAGAAGATTACAAGGAATAATTGATGTTCCTAAAACATTATTAAAAATAGGCGAAACAACAATTCTTGAAAAACAGATTCAAGCATTAAAAAATGCAGGATTAAAAAAAGAAGAGATTTATGTAATTAGTGGTTATAAACGAGAATTAATTGAAGCTGTTCATGATAAGATAATTTATAATGAAAAATTTATGGAATTTGATAATGCATACAGCGTTTACCTTGCACTTAATTTCATAACTGACAAAATGAATAAAGATGAAAGCGTTTTAATTTTTGATGGTGACTTGGTTTATGATGATGAATTAATTAAACAGATTATGAATTCAAATAAAAAAGACATAATAGTTACTAAAAAAATTGATTTTTCTTCAAAGTTAAAAGATGAAACAATGATTATTGATGAAAACAAAAAAATAATTAAAATGACAATACCAACTAAGGGAATAAATTTAGAAGGAATATGGCAAGAAAAACAACTCTATACTTATATTGGTATTTTAGGAATTTCTAAAAATAATGCAATCAAATTGAAAAATGATTTATCAACTTCAGAAATGCAAAAAGGATGGTATACAATTCCATTAGTAGATATTGTAAACAACGGAGAATTTTATAGTGTAGAAATTCCAGATGGTTTAAAATTCTGTTTTGATATTGATAATCCGGAAGATTGTGAAAGATTAAAAAGTATTAATGAGGAAGCAAAATGAAAGCAATTATTTTAGCAGCAGGTCGTGATTATGAATTGAAAAATGTACTTGATGTTCCAAAAACTCTTTTAAAAGTAGGTTCTAAAACAATTTTAGAAAGACAAATTGATGCACTTAAAAAAGCGGGTTTGAAAGATGAAAATATTTTTGTTATTGCTGGCTATAAAAATGAATTAATTAAAAAAATTCACAATAATATAATTATTAACAATAAATATGAAGAATTGGGTAATGCATACAGTGTATATTTAGGATTAGAAAAATTAAACTCAGAATTAAAAGAAGATGAAGAAATATTGATTTGTGATGGAGATTTAGTTTATGATGAAGAATTAATACAAGAACTAATGAATTCTAAAAAAGAAAATATTTTAGTAACTAAAGAAGTTGAATTTAAACCTAAATTTGAAGACGAGATTATTTTAGTAGATGACACTTCCTTGATTATTAAAATGACAATTCCAATAAAAGGACAACCGCTAAATCCAGATTATAAAAACAAAAAACTTCACACCTATATGGGCATTATGAAAATTAAAGGAAAAGAAGCCAAAAAATTAAGGGACAACTTAAGCAATCCTGCAGCACTAAAAGGTTGGTATACTTTAACTTTAATAAATATGATTGACGATCAAGGATTTTACAATTTAACAATTCCAAAAAGTTTAAAATTTTGTTTTGATGTTGATGATGAACAAGACATAAAAAAACTTAAAGAACTAAATTTATTAAATAATAAAACAGATGAAAATATTGAACAACAAGGGTACAGAATGTTTGTTGCAGGTCCAGTTAATGTTTCAGAAGAAGTTAAAAAAGCAACAGTTTATAGCGAAATAGGTCATAGAGAACCTGAATTTTCAAACTTATTCAAAAATGTAAGAGAAAAATTAATTAAAGTTTTTAGAGGAAATGAAAAAAATTATTCGGCAGTAGTTATTGGTGGTTCTGGAACATCTGCAACAGAGACACTATTATCTTCAATATTGCATGATGATAAAAAATTATTAGTTGTTGCAAATGGAGCATTTGGTGAAAGAATAAATGAAATTTGTGAATTGCATGGATTAACTACGTCTTACTTACATTATGAATGGGGCGAATTTCCTAAATTAGATGAAATTGAAGCAAGATTAAAAGAAGACCCAACAATTGAAGCAGTTTCAATGGTTTTAATGGAAACATCAACAGGAATGCTTAATCCCGTTCGTGAAACAGGAGAACTTTGCAAAAAATATGATAAAAGTTTTATTGTAGACGCAATAAGTGCATTAGGTGGAGAACCATTAGACATGGTTAAAGACAATGTTGATTATTGTTTAACAAATACTAACAAATGTCTTGGAGGATTACCAGTTTTAGGAATAATATGTTATAAAAAATCAATTATTGAAAAAAGTAAAGATGTAAAACCAAGATCATATTATCTTGATTTTTTTAAATATATTAAATATAGTGATAAAGAGAATCAAACACCATTTACACCCCAAATTCCTTTGTTTTATATGCTTGATGAAGCATTAAATCAATTAATAAAAGAAGGATTAGAAAATAGATGGAAAAGATACAAAAATAATGGTGATTTATTAAAAAAAAGATTTAAAGAAATGGGTTTTAAATTTCAATTAAAAGAACAAGAAATGTCTAATTTAATGGTTAATGTTCTTACACCAAATAATTATACTTTTAAAGAATTTCATGACAAATTAAAAGAAAGAGGTTATATTTTTTATCCTGGAAAAGGACCATTACTTGGTAAAGTTTTACATTTTGCAAATATTGGAACTCTAACAGAAAAAGACATTATTGAATTCTGCAAAAATCTTAAAGAGATTGTTGAAGAAAAACCTGTAGAATATTAATTTAATTTTTCTTTTAAATATTCCATAACTCCATCTTTTGAACGAGTCCATCTATTAATAACATCTTCATCATACATTTCTTTAGGCATTTCATCATTTTGAATATCTAATAATTTATTTTCTATCCAAATTGCCAAAAATATACTTGCTAAAATTTTTCTTAATTTTGTTTTTTTCAATTCTTCAGAGTTTGGATTTCTCTCAAAATAAGATTTCAAAAAATGCATTTCTTCTTTTTCAGATAAAATCCTGCCAAAATCCCATAATGTATTAGCAGGTGATAAAAAAACACCAAAATCCATAAAACATTCATCAATTTTTTGAACTTCCCAATCAATTAATTTAACAACATTTTCATCATCAATTCCGTTAGAACCAACTAAATCTCTATGAATTATACAAAAAGATTCAATATTTAAATTATTAACTTGTTGTTTTATTTTTTCATAAAAACGTTTAATCTTTTCTAAAAATTCTAAATTAAAATTGTTTTTATTTTGATATTGAACAATTACTTCCTCAATTTCTTTTAAATCATTTTGATATCCACCTTTTTTTAAATTCAATTCTTGTTTAATTGGCATTTTATGTAACTTTCTTAATGTTTTAGCTGTTCTAGATAAAGAATCAAAATTTGGTTTAATTTTACTTCCTTCAATATATTCAATTATAATTAAATCATGTTTGAAAAAAGAATTAGATTCATCTAATATGAAAGCTTTAGGACTGATATTTTCATTTTCAAGATATTTTAAAATATCAAATTCTCTTTTTAGTTGATTTTTAAATGAACTCTGTTGTAAAATATTCATCCTAAAAACAAATTTTTTATTATCTACATTTACAATATAATTGAGATTAGAAGCACCTCTTGCTAAAAATTTAACATCTATTATTTTAATTTCATTTAAACCTAATTCATTAGAATTAATCACAAATTTAAAATATTTTTTTATTTGATCACAAAATATTTCAGTCATTTTTTTCAGGAAATAATGCTTTTATTGATTCTTCATTTGCTTCACAAATTCCTCTTTCAGTAATTAAACCAGTTACTAATCTTGCTGGAGTTACATCAAAAGCATGATTTGAAGCAGGACTATTATCAGGAGTTAAAAGAACTTTTTTTATATTACCATCATGTAATCCTTGAATATATTTTACTTCATCTTGGTTACGTTCTTCAATAGGTATTTCCTTAACACCATCTTTCATTTTCCAATCAAAAGTTGAAGATGGTAAAGCTACATAAAATGGCACATTATTATCTTTAGCAGCTAAAGCTTTAAGATAAGTTCCAATTTTATTTGCTACATCTCCAGTATAAGTAGTTCTATCGGTTCCAACAATCACCATATCAACCAAATTATGTTGCATTAAATGTCCACCTACATTATCAGCAATAATATGATGGGAAACTCCATGTTGTCCTAATTCCCAAGCAGTAAGTCTTGCACCTTGATTTCTTGGACGAGTTTCATCAACCCATACGTGAACTTTTATTCCTTTCTCAAAAGCAGCATAAATTGGAGCAGTAGCCGAACCGTAATCAACAAAAGCCAACCATCCAGCATTACAATGAGTAAGAATATTTACAACTTCACCATTTTTTCTTTTACTTATTTCTTCAATAACCTTAAAACCATGTTCTCCGAGCCTTCTACAAAACTCTGCATCTTCATCCGCGATATCTTTTGCAGTATTAAATGCAATATTTATTTTTTCTTGAATTGAATTACCATGACTAATTGCTTTTAATTGTCTATCAACTGCCCATGCAAGATTTACTGCGGTTGGCCGAGTAGATTTTAATTTTTCACCTAATTTTACAATATGATTTTCAAAATCATTTTCTAAAGCTTCTAAACAAGCAACATACATACCATAACCGGCAGTAGCCCCAATTAATCCCGCACCTCTGACATGCATATCTTTAATTGCAACTGCAACTTCATCAACATTTGTTAAATCTTCAATTATAAAATCGTGAGGAAGACTTCTTTGGTCAATTATTTGAATAATTTTATTGTCATCTTCTTTCACCCAAATTGTCCTGAAATATTTTTGATTTACTTTCATGAAATTGTAAAACTTTAACTAGTTTTTAAAACTTGTGAATCTTAAAATTGAAAAATTATATAACCAAAAATCCACAAACAATAGTACCACAAACTTTAAAAAAGAGTCCTGTTTTTTAAGAATTATGATTAAAGAAAAATCTCTAAAATTTATACAAAAAGTTTTATGGAATTATAACAAATGGACACTTACAAGCTTATTGCAAAAACCAAATTTTGCAAAAATTTATGAAGAAATTGCATTGAAAGAAAGAGTCACTACATTAAATGTAAATGATTTACATAATGTATATACAATTACTTTAGCAACCAAAAAAATAAGAGGAGATATTGCGGAAGTAGGAGTATATCGTGGAAGTAGTGCAAAAGTAATCTGTAAAGTGAAAGAAAACAGAATACTCCATTTATTTGATACTTTCGAGGGTTTACCTGAAACAGATTCTATTGATTTCAAATATGATGGAGTTCATAAATTCAAAAAGGGCGATTTCTCTGCCTCATTTAATGAAGTTAAAAAATACTTGAAAAAATATAAAAATGTTTATTTCTATAAAGGAATTTTTCCAGAAACTTCAAAACCAATAAATAATAAAAAGTTTTCATTTGTTCATTTTGATGTTGATATTTATAGGTCTGCAAAAGACTGCCTTGAATTTTTTTATCCAAGAATGTCTAAAGGGGGAGTTATTTTATCTCATGATTTTCCAGTTGGAAAAGGAGTTGTTAAAGCTTTTGAAGAATTTTTCAAAGATAAACCTGAAACATTCATTCCGCTGTTAGATAAACATGTTATGGTGGTAAAATTATGACTCAAATATGGTTAAATGTTGGTTCAGGAAGAGACATAAAAATATCAACTAATGAAAAAAAATGGATAAATATTGATAGACATTTAGAAAATGGAGCAAACATATGTCATGAACTTCCGGCACCATTACCATTTGAAAATAATACAATTGATGGTATATATTGCAGTCATGTTCTAGAAGATTTTAGTACAAACTATTTAATGATTCTGAGAGATTTTTTCAGAGTTTTAAAAAATAAAGGGTTACTTCATATAAAAGTACCGTGGGGATTATCTGTTCAGAATCCATATCATTTAAGATTTTTTGATGAAACTTCATTTCATTGTTTTGTTGTTCAAAGAAGTACAAGTTACGATGGAGAGGGAATTCCGCCTTTTTCAAAAATGCTTAAATTAAAAGTTAACAGAATTAATCCATTAAGAAGTTTAATATTTAAATTCGAAAAAGGTTCGGGAAAACAACACAAAATAGAGCGAAAACCAACAATAGAAGAAAAAAAGAAAAAAGATTTAAAAGAAAAAATTGTAAAATTTTCAGATAAACTACTCCCTTTAAAAAAATATGAAGTAGAAGTTATTTTGAAAAAATAATATAATCTCGTCAGGGTTAATTATATCCAATAATATTATATATAAATTAGTAAGCTATTTAAATATAGTCATTTTATTATTCACATTATGAAGATAATTATTTCAATACCCGCATATAACGAAGAAAAACATCTAGGTCCAGTAATTAAGGAAATTAAAGATGTCATGCTAGAAACTGATTATGATTTTAAAATATTAGTTCTAAATGATGGAAGTAAAGACAAAACCATAGAAGTTGCAAAAAAAGCAGGCGCAATTGTATATTCTAATAAAAGAAACCTAGGATTAGCAGAGACTTTTAAACATGAAATGCAAAAGTGTATTGAACATAAAGCCAACATTATAATTCATACTGATGCAGACGGACAATATCCTGCAAAATTTATTCCTTTAATGATTAAAAAAATAGAAGAAGGTAATGATTTAGTTTTAGGAAGTAGATTTGGAAAAGGAGATTATAGTGGTTCAATTATGAAAAAATTTGGAAATATTGCTTTTGCAAAAGTTTTTTCGGGATTATTGAAAACGAAATTAACAGATACTACAACCGGATTTAGAGCATTTACTACAGAAGTTGCAGAATTACCCTTAATTAATAATTTCACTTATACTCAAGAACAATTAATAAGGGCAGGGAAAAAAAGATTAAAAATTACCGAAATTCCAATTACAACAAGAAAAACCAGACCCAGCAGATTATTTAATGGACCATTAGATTATGCATTTAAAGCATGGATCAATATTTTAAGAATTTATAGAGATTTTGAACCTTTAAAATTTTTTGGACAATTAGGAATGTTTTTTTTAACAATAGGTTTTGCTTTGGGGATTTGGATTTTAATAACCTTAATTAATACAGGAGGAGTAGGAGGAATTCCAAGAACAATTCTATCTGCAGTGTTTATACTTACAGGAATACAAGTAATATTATTTGGATTCTTAGCAGATATGAACAAAAATAAATAATATGAAATCTTTAAAAAAAATAATTAAATTTATTGAATTAACATCAAAAAGAAAAAAAAGTGAAGAAGATTATTTTAAATTTCAAAGTTTCCAAGCTAGATTAATGATTAAAGATTTAGTTAAAATATTTAAAATTGATGAAAATACAAAAATACTTGAAATTGGAAGTGGAATTGGTGGATACCTCTCAGAACTAGCCAAAATAGGTTGTAAAGTAAAATCCTTGGATTTAAATCCTTTAGAATATACCTTGAAAAAGTTTGAAAATATTGAAAATGTTTCGATTATTGAAGGAGATATAACAAATGCTCCTTTTCAAGATGCAGAATTTGACCTAATAATTGCTTCAGGAGTAATTGAACACGTTCCTAATCAAAAAAAAATGATTCAAGAATGTAAAAGAATACTTAAAAAAGAAGGTATTTTTTATTTAAGCTTTCCACCTTATTACTCACCAAAAGGAGGACACAGCATAAGTCCATTTCATTATCTTCCTAAAAAAATTGCGTTTAAATTATATAAAACATTTTACCAAGGAAAACATAAAAACTTTAAATATTATGGTTTAGTAAAAACAACAATTAAATCTGCCAAAAATTTAATAAAAAATGATTTTAAAATAATTAAAATTAAAGCACGAATTTTCGATTTTTTAAATCCAATTGCAAAAATTCCTTTATTAAATGAAATATTAATTCATCATGTAGAATTAATATTACAAAAAAAATGAATAAAAAAACTTCATTTATACTAAGACTATTTATTGGAATAGCAATACTTTATTTTCTTCTTAATAATGTTGGATTTCAAAAAATATATCAAATAATATTTAAAACCAACCCATATTATTTAATTTTGGCGATTTTAGTTTACATACTAATTTTAATAGTAGGTATGATTAATATAAAATTACTTTTATTAGGAAAAGGTTATAAAAATTCAATTTGGAAAGATTATCTTTTAAGCTGGGCTTTGGGATTCACAGGACTAGGTAAGATTGGTGAATTTTCATTGGTTTACTTAATGAAAAAAAAAGGTATTCCAATCGGCGATGGATTTGCTATAACTGTCATCGATAAAATAATTAGCATTATTGTATTAGCAATAATATTATTTTTTGGAATATTCATTTTCTTTGACAAAACTAATTCTATAAAATTAATAATCTGTATTTTCAGTATAATTATTGCAATAATAATTGCATTATTATCTAACAATTCCAGAAAAATTATAAAAAAATATATTTTAAGAAGATATTCAAATAAATTTAAAGGTTTTTCTAAAACATTATTTTATTACCTTAAAAAAAGAAGAAGAATTTTATTCTTAAATATAATTCTCACAGTTATAAAATGGTTTTTAACCAGTATATTTCTTTTTATATTATTTATTTCAATAGGTATAATTATCAATCCAATATACATTTTAGTAATTTGTTCAATTACGTCTTTAATATCAAATTTACCAATAACAATTTCCGGTTTAGGAGTAAGAGAAACAACAGCAGTATTTCTTTATAGCAAAATAGGTATTGAAACCAGTATTGTAGCAGCAGTTTATTCTACCGCACTATTAATATATTATACTATAGCATTAATTGTTATCTCAAAAAAATAATTATTTTTTATGTTTTCTTATAAATGACCATACAAAAACACCAACTTTTTTAAGAAAAAATCTTAATGGTTTAATTTGCCAAAGAAAAAAAGCAGTAAAGCCAACAATAAAACCAAATTCTTTTTTTAAAAGTTTTTTCATAACCAAATTTTGTCCTTTTTCTAAAGCTTTTATTTTATCTTCATTAGAAAAATCTTCAGAAGTATATAGAGGATCATTCAAAAATTTAGAACTTAAATTTAAATATTCTTCAGGTTGTTTAAGAAAAGCATTAGTATTAACTAAATAATCAAATAATTCAGTTTCGGGAAATGGAATTACATTATAAAATCTAACTTCCTCTAGACCGGCAGATTTAGCTAAATTGTAAGTTTCCGTAAAACGTTCCGGCGTATCTCCTGGAAGTCCAATCATAAAAAAAGCACCGGCTGGAATACCTACTTTTTTAACCAGTTTAATTGCATTAATTGCATCTTCTCTTGTTGCACCTTTTTTCATATTTTTAAGTACAACAGGATCAAATGACTCAATTCCAAATGCCAAATAAAAACAACCTGCCTTTTTCATTTTATAAAGAAGATGTTCATTAACTCTATCAACACGAATTCCATTTCTCAAATCCCATTTAATTAAAAGATTATTTTCAATAATCAAATCACATATTTTTTCAGCACGATTTAAATCTAAAGTGAAATTGTCATCAACTATATGAAAAAAAGAATATCCCTTATTATACCAATATTCAATTTCCTTATAAACATTCTCTGCAGATCTGGATCGCCATTTTGCACCCAAAATTTTTTTCATAGCACAATAAATACATTGATATGGACAACCACGAGAAGAAACAATTGGAATTTTTTTATCAATATATTCTTCCATTGGAAAAAGGTCATAAGCTGGAAAAGGTAAAGAATCTAAATCAGCTATAAATTCTCTTCTGTCATTTTTTATTATTTTACCTTCTTTTCTCCAAATTAATCCCGAAATTTCTTGTAAAGGTCTTTCATTGCATAAATCAAGCATGCATTTTTCTCCTTCTCCCATTACTGCCAAATCGGCAACGGTTTCTTTAAGAACTCTTTCTTCAATAGTACTTGGATGAGCACCTCCAATAATTAATTTCTTATTTGGAAACTCTCTCTTTATCTTATTTACTAAATCGTAAGATTTAAGATATTCTTTAGTCATAAAACTAACACCAACATAATCAGGGTCATAATCTTTAATTTTATTAAATAAAAATAAAATATTTTTATCAATACGCATATCAACAATTTTAACATCATGTTTATGACTTAAAAGAAAAGAAGCAATATAGGCAATACCGGGACTGGGAGCTGTTGGCTTCCCTTTATCACCTACAAGATTTGGAATAATTAACAATACTTTCATTTTTTAGAGATTACTATAAGCATTCCTTCGGACATAGGCGGAAATAATCTATAAAATATTTCTTTATACCACTCAAATAAAAAAAATAACTTTTTATTTCCAAAATAATAATAAAAATCTTTTACTTTATATCCGTGTCTTTTTACAACTTGAATAAATGTTTGTTTTGAATGCCAAAAAGTATGTTCTTTATTTGTAGGTGAAAAAATCCATCGACTCTTAATGTTCGGAGTTGAAATAATTAATATACCTTTTTGCTTAAGATGTCTCGCCATATTATCCAAAAATAATCCTTGATTAGATAAATGTTCAATTATATCTCCCGCCACAATAACATCAAACTTTTTATTCAGATTTGTTGTTTCTGCATCCCCCTGTACTATTTTCTCATCATCTGATTCTCGAATATCTAAACCAACATATGATTTTGCATATTTCTTAATGATATCAAAAGGTACTTTTTTAGGATTGTAAGGACAACCCGCACAACCAACGTCAAGAACTTCTTTATCCTTCACATAAGTAGCAATTAATTTTAATCGATCTTTTACTATCTTTCCCTTCATTTTTATAAAAATTATTTGACGATTTATAAAATTATCTGATAAAAAGACTAAGTATTTAAATTACTTAAAAAATTATAAATTTCAACATAATTATCTGCACAGGTTTTCCAAGTCAATCCTTTATCTATTACAGACTTTCTAGCATTTTGTTTTAATTTCTTAACAAAATCTCCATCAGTCATAAATTTAGAAACAGATTCAAAAATTTCAGATGAACTTTTAGGTTCAATCAACACTCCATTTACATTATTATCAATGAATTCAGGAGTTCCACTAACTCGAGTTGCAATAACGGGCAACCCTGAAGCTAAAGCTTCAGGAACCACATTGGGTCTACCCTCAGATAAACTAGATAAAATGAAAAAGTCAGCCGCATTCATCCACAATGGAATTTTTGAAGGAGCTTGCGAACCAACCAAAATAATATTGTCTTTAAGTTTCAATTTATTAATCTGAGATTTAAGTTTGTCTTCTAAAATCCCATCACCAATTATTATAAAAATCAAGTCATTATATTTTTCAACAAGTTCTTTCATAGCATCAATGACATAATTATGTCCTTTTCTTTCAATTAACCAACCAATGGATAATAAAATCTTTTTATTAATTGGAAGTCCTAATTTAATTCTTGCATCATTTTTATTTCTTTCATTGAATAATTCTATATCAACACCATTTGGAATTGTTTTAACAATTTCTTTAGATATGCCCAATTTTAAAATAATATCTTCGTGCTTATAATTATTAGGAGTAATATAGTCACAATTTCTTAATACAAACATTAAAACTTTTTTTCCTATACTACTTTTCAAAGCTAAATCAACTGCCGCCCCTCTTGTTGTTAAAATTAAAGGTTTCTTGAATAATTTTTTCAAAAAAACACCCATTAAAGCAGATAAAGCCCATTGAGCATGTATTACATCACATTTTCTTGTCGATTTAATACTTTTTAAAAAAAATGAAAATAAAAAAAGTGGAAATTGAATTTTTGCAAAAAATGAAGATTTTAAATTTGTTGGAATACCACCACCAGAAGTTAATTTTTGAAATTTTCTAGGAAAAAAATATTGAAATCTAAAGACTCTAATTCCATCAATATTTTCATTCTTTTTTTTACTATTTTTGTAAAAAGGACAAACCAAACTAACTTTTATATCCTCGTCAACTAAACTTTTCGCCAACTTATAAACAAAAGGACTTTGAAAATGATCCTTATATGCAGGAAATGACGTAGTTAAAATACAAACCTTCATTTTACATATAAAGAGAAAGCTTTATAAAAAGATTATTGTTTCTATAATTTGGACGGCCATAGGAGCTTGGTTCACCTGTTCCCATCTCGAACACAGTAGTTAAGAAGGCTTCCGTATTGGTGTGTACTGCATTACGCGGGAAATTCAGTAAGCTGTCCACCTTTTATTTTCTAAATTACTTATTTTATACGATAATTATTTTATTAATAAAACAATTACACATAAAAATAATAAGAAATAAATAAAATAATTAAATTACTCTCTTAAAATATTCAATAGTTTCTTTTAAACCTTCTTCAAGATGTATCATAGGTTCCCAATCTAATTTTTCTTTAGCTAAAGAAATATCTGGTTTTCTTTTAACAGGGTCATCTATAGGTAAAGGTCTTTGAACTATTTCGGAACCTGATTTAGTTAATTCAATTATTTTTTCTGCTAATTGTTTAATTGTAAATTCATAAGGATTGCCCAAATTCACAGGACCAATAAATCCATCTTGATTCATCATTTTATACATTCCCTTAACTAAATCTGAAACAAAACAAAAGCTTCTTGTTTGTAAACCATCACCATAGATAGTAATTGGCTCATTTTTTAAAGCCTGAACAATAAAATTAGAAACAACCCTTCCATCATTAGGATTCATATTAGGTCCATATGTATTAAAAATTCTAATAATTCTAATATCAACACCATTTTCCTTATGATAATCCATCATAAGCGTTTCTGCAACCCTTTTACCTTCATCATAGCAACTTCTTGGACCAATACAGTTAACATTGCCCCAATAACTTTCTCTTTGAGGATGTTCTTTTGGATTGCCATAAACTTCAGAAGTTGAAGCTTGTAAAATCCTTGCTTTACATCTTTTTGCAATTCCAAGCATATGATAAATACCAACCGTACTTGTCAAAGTAGTTTTAATTGGATCGAATTGATAATGAACTGGCGATGCCGGACATGCAAGATTAAAAATTTGATCAACTTCTAAAAAAATTGGTTGAATAACATCGTGCCTCATAATTTCAAAATTAGGATTATCCATTAAAGGAACAACGTTCTTTTTACTTCCTGTAAAAAAATTATCCATACAAATTACTTCATGACCTTTTTCTAATAAGAATTTACATAAATGACTACCTATAAAACCTGCTCCACCTGTAACTAAAATTTTCATAATTAAACCTCCAAAATAACTTTACTTTGTTTTTCATCTATCTCTTTAACAATTTTATGGTTCTTAAGTTTATCTTTTATTTCTTTCCAAGAATGTTTTTCTCTAGCTTTTTCTAATTGTTGAAGAATTTCACTAATTAACTGATATTTATTATAAATTAACTCCCCTTTTTCAGCATTATCTTTTATTTCTTTGTTTAATTTAGAAATTAAATCTTGCTGAGTTTGAATTATTTTATCTAATTTTTCTTTTTTCTTTAAATAAGGTTTTAATCTCTTATTTTCTTCATCCTCTACAAGTTCAGAAGTTAATAAATTTGCCAATGCTTCATTAAAAGTTTTAAACTTAGTTTTATTTTCTGTCTCAAAAGGAACTAATCTTTTTTCTAATTTTGAAGGAACAATATCTTTATTTTTTAATTCATTTAATTTTTTAAATAATTTTGAAATTTCTTTAGGTTTTAGCTCCAAAGCTAACATATTTTTATCATATTCAGTTAACACATACTCAGAATACATCCCTCCCAAACCCAATTTAGTTGCAAGCGTTTTAACCAATGATAAATCAGAATTTTTAATTAAAGATTTAAATTCTGTTTCTTTAATTGTTAAAAAATTAAATTCTTTTTTGGGAATATTATAAATTTCTCCTTTCTTAATTATTCTCTTTGCTTTTTCATAAGTTATTGATGAAAAAATTATATTTTTTTCATCTGTTAAAATAACATTAGCTTTTCCAAACAATTCAATAAATAAATTAAATTTCTTATCCCTAGTTTCAAAAACTAATTTTAAAACACGTTCAAAACCTTCCTGTTCAATTGCTCTTAATCTGGCATTTTTAAGGTATTTTCTTAAAGTCATACAAAATGCAGGAGGATTTAATTTTTGATCTTCCTTAAAATTACTCAAAAAAATAAAATTTTTTGTTATTCTTAAAATTTGTTTTCCAAGTTGAGCAGAATGCAATCTAATAAGTAAATCCTTTTCCGACTGATAAATTTGATCCACTTTTGAATTTTCTAATACTTTAAACTCTTTTAACAAATAATACAAATCCAAAGCAGTTAATTCTTTCATATTTTAAAATTAAGAATAAAGATATTTAAAGTTATTTGAAAACAGCATTACATTTACCATCTTGACATAAACAACTTCCTTGCCCACAGTCTAAAGTGCCGGGTGCACAATCCATAGTACAAAATGAATCGCCACAAAAAGCCCTTTTATGTTCTTCAACACAACTAGTAGCATGACAACACTGCTCAGCAACACAATCGGCATCTGTTTCACATTCAAAGGTGGTAGTACAAGCAACCAATAACAATAAAACAATCAATAAATACCATTTCATAATACTTTATTAGATTAGTAATTATATAAGCATTACTAAAAAAATCCAAAATTTACAATTATACCCCCTTTCTTTTAAGCATTTGATTCCACCAAACACCAAATAGACTCATGGAATTAGAAATGTTTAAATAATCTTAGAATAATTAGTAATTAGAGGTGTTATAATGCAATGCGATATGTGTGGAGCTAAAGACCAATTATTTAAAACCGAAGTAGAAGGAAGTGTATTAAGTATTTGTGAACAATGTTCTAAATACGGAAAAGTTATTTCTAGAATTAAAACTGAAGATGAAATAAAACATGAAGAAAAAAGAAAAATCAAATTTAAAAAAGAAAAAAAAGAAGAACCAGTTGAAATGATAGCAGAAAATTTTGCTTCTTTGATTAAAAATTCAAGAGAAAAATTAAATTTAAAACAAGAAGATGTTGCTAGAAAAATAAACGAAAAGGAATCTTTAATACACCACATTGAATCTGGAAAAACAGAACCAAGTATCAAACTTGCAAAAAAATTAGAAAAATGTTTAGGAATTAAATTAATTGAATATGAAATGCTAGATTATACTCCAGAAAAACATGAAAGCAGCGAAGGAATTACTATCGGTGATTTGATTAAAATTAAAAGTAAATAATCAAAAAAGTAAGTATTAACCAAACCAATAAAGATAATAATAAATTTTTATTTTTTATTGCAAAAAATAAATCTCTTCCAATAATTGAGCCTTCTTCTACCTGTTTATAAAAATAAAAGATTGCATAAAGTACAACAGGAATTGTAATTAATAATAAAGGAAAATCTGAAAAGAATGTAAATAAAGAATAATTAAAAATAAGCAAAGTTGTTGAAGTAGAAAACAAAAAAGAAGTTGTTTTTTGGTCATATTGATTTAAAACTAAATTATATTTTTGTTCTGTACCCAAAAAAATAAGATTTGATCTTCTTTTAGCTGTTGCTAAAAAAAGTGCAAGAAAAAATGGAACTAAAATTAACCAAGGAGAAATTCTAATTACTTGATTCGGAAAAATAATAAATACTCCAGATAAAGGTCTTAAAACAAAATTAATGGAGATAAAAATAATATCTAAAAATAGAATATTTTTGAAATAAAAGGAGTACATAATAGTTAATAAAAAAAGTGAGAATACAGTTATAAAAAAAACATAGTCCAAAAATAAAGAAATAATTAAACCTATTGCAAGTAAAATTAAAGAAAATAAAATTCCAGTAAACAAATTAACTTTTCTTGATGCTATAGGTCTGTTTTTTTTTTCTGGATGATTTATATCTTTTTTTCTGTCAATTACATCATTTAAAATGTAGTATGAAGAAGACACCAAACATAAAACAATAAAACCCAGTATAACTCTAAAAAAAGCTAAAGGATTAAATAATTGAGAAATAAATATTAAAGGCAGAAAAATAAGTAAATTCTTGTAATACTGTTTAATTCTTAATAATCTAAATAATGTAACAAAAGTCATTAAATTAAACATACATTATTCGTTTTTATAGATTCTTCTACTGGCATATCTAGTTAGAAAAGATAAGTTTAAAAAATTACTTCAAACACATAGGTAAGTCACCATTAACTCGGTGATAAGCAACACATTCACAACATTTTTTATGTCTTGAACAGGAAGTATATGTGCAAGGGCAGTCATTATTATTGTCACAGTTCATATTTCATTTAAAACATAATTTTATAAAAACATTTGCATTAATACATACAATGAACAACAAAAAATTAAGTTACATCATAATTAGCCTAGGAATTTTATTGATTTTATTTGTTTTTATAATAAAATTTCAAAATGATAAAATTGTTGAAGAAGTGATTAATGAACAAGGGTCTTGTTTTCTTGAAGACGGTACTTGTTTACATAAACAAAATTCAATAGCTTATACATTTAGTTGGATTTTAGGAAGTGGGCTTATTGCACTAGGTATTTATTTAGGATTTTTTGAAAAAAGTCAAAAAGAAATTTTATCAACTTTAGAAAATCAAAAACAAATCAATATTGAAAAAGAAAAATGGAATATATTAATGATGGGTTTGAGTGATGAAGAACAAAAAGTAATAAATGCAGTAAAAGAACAAGACGGAATAACTCAACAAACATTAAGATTAAGAACTGACATGCACAAATCTAAATTAAGCATCATTTTAAGCGAAATGGAAGAAAAAGGTTTGGTAATTAGAAAAGAAAAAGGAAAAACCAAACAAGTTTTTATTAAAATACATTTGTAAACGGTCTGCTTTAAGAAATTCCAGGTTTCAAGCATTTTAAGTAGGTCAGTTTCAACACAAAAATATATGTAAATCTTGTACTTTCTAACATTGAGGTGATACAATGAAAAAAACAATTTTAGTAGTGCTTTTACTTGTTGCAATTTTGGTAGCAAGTGTAGCATTTGTATCTGCAAATTACAGTAAAGCAGAAGAAATAAAACAACAACCAAATACATGCGAATCATCATGCGCAAATAACGGATGTACAGGTAGCTGTGATGGAAACTGTGGAGTTAAAAGTTGTGGATGCAAAGGATAATCAGGTTTTTACCTGATTTATCTAAACCTTTAAATATCCTTCTTTTATTTTATTTTTAATGGTACATAGAATTGCTGTAATTGAAAAGAAAAAATGCAACCCAGTTGGTTGTGGAAACTTTCTTTGCATCAGAGTATGCCCTATTAATCGTACAGGTTCTGAATGTATTACAAAAGGACCAGACGGAAAACCAATAATTGATGAAGTTTTATGTACCGGTTGTGGTATTTGCCCAAATCGTTGCCCTTTTGATGCAATTTCTATAATTAATTTACCAGTAGAATTAAAACAAGATCCAATACATAAATACGGCCAAAATGGATTTCATTTGTTCAATCTTCCTACACCAATATTCGGAAAAGTTGTTGGAATCTTAGGTAAAAATGGAATTGGAAAATCTACTGCATTAAAAATACTTGCAGGCATGTTAAAACCAAACTTTGGAAAAGAAGAAGAATCAACATGGGATGATTTAATTGAATACTTTAAAGGAACAGAAGCTCAACTTTATTTTGAAAAAGTTAAAAAGAATGAGATTACAATTTCATACAAACCCCAACAAATAGAATTAATTCCTAAAACTAACAAAGGAAAAGTAATAGATTTACTTGAAAAAATTGATGAAGATGGAAGATTAGAAGAAATTAAAGAAAAATTAGACTTAAAACATCTTTTAGATAATGATATTGACAAATTATCAGGAGGAGAATTACAAAGAATTGCAATTGCTGCAACTGTTTTGAAAAAAGCGAATTTATATGTTTTTGATGAACCAACTTCTTTTTTAGATATCAAACAAAGAATTAAAATTTCTAAATTTATTAGGGAACTGGCAGATGAAAATACTGCAGTTTTAGTAGTTGAACACGATTTAATTATTTTAGATTATATGACTGATTTAATTCACATTATGTACGGTAAAGAAGGAGTATATGGCGTTGTATCACATCCTTTTACTACAAAAGCTGGAATCAATATTTACTTAGAAGGATACTTAAAAGATAGCAATATCAGATTTAGAGATTCTAATATTAAATTTGAAAAAAGACAAACTTTCAAAGAAGGCAAAAGAGAAAAACTCACTTCTTGGAAAGGTATTCAAAAAAAATTAGGAAAATTTGAATTAAAAGCAGAAGAAGGTAGTGTTAATAGAAAAGATGTCATAGGAGTATTAGGAGAAAATGGAATTGGAAAAACTTCTTTTGCAAAAATATTAGCAGAAGAAATTGAAGCAGACAAAGGTGAAGTTGAAACAAAAATAAGAGTAAGTTACAAACCACAATATTTAGAATCATCAGATTTACCAGTTGCAGTTATCTTAAAAGATGCAATGAAATATGAAGCCAGAATAATTCGTCCTTTAAACATACAACCCTTATTGACAAAAAACCTTAATGAAATTTCTGGCGGAGAATTGCAAAGAGTTGCTATTGCTTTATGTTTATCTAAAGAAGCAGACTTGTATTTAATTGATGAACCATCGGCATATTTAGATGTTGAGCAAAGATTATTAATCAGTAAAGTAGTTAAAGATTTTATGGAAATTAAAGGGAAAACTGCAATCGTTGTAGACCACGATTTATTATTTATTGATTACTTAAGTGACAAAATCTTAGTTTTTGAAGGAGTTCCTGCTTTAAGTGGAAGTGCAAAAGGTCCCTTTGAAATGGATGAAGGGATGAATATGTTTTTAAAAGAATTAGCAATGTCTTTTAGAAGAGATCCAGAGTCTAATAGGCCAAGAGCAAATAAACTTAACTCACAAATAGATCAAAAACAAAAAAAACAGAATAAGTTATATTACGTTTAATTAACAAGTTTTAAACTCATCACCTTTTTTATCTTTTAATTCTTCTAAAACAGTACATACTTTACAAAGTTCATTAGCTGCAGGTTCCCCGCAAATTTTACAAGCATTAATTTTAACTTTCTTTTCTTTCTTCAAAGATTCCTGCATCCTTTCATGAAAATGTAAAATGTTATATTTAATTGAAGGATGTTTTTTTTCAAACTCATCCAACATTTCTTTATACTCTCTTCGATAAGCTCCAACACTACAAGGACAAATTTCATAATTTACTGGAAATTTCATAATCTTTGAATATCTTAGTGCTTCTTCCTCTTTTATATGATACAAAGGTTTAACTCTTTTTACAAACTGTTTTGTTTTTCCAGAACCTGAAATTGGACCTTGTCTTTTAGCTAAAGTAAAATCATTTCTAAAAACATTCATTAAAAATGCTTGAGCTTCATCGTCTAGATTATGACCTGTAACTAAACAATCAAACTTTAATATTCTTGAGTGTTTATTTAATAAATATCTTTTTAGTATTCCACACAACATACATGATGCATAATCGTATCCCTTTTCTTTTAACATATCTTTCATATAACACAATGACATTCCTAATTCTTCTCTAAAAGAAACAACATGTAAAGGTATTTTATTTTTTTTACAAACCTTTTTTATGTTAACTAAATTTTGCTTAGTATAGTTACCAATTGAAGCATCAATAGTAATTGCTTCAATATCATAACCCAATTTTTTAAGAACGTGTAAAACAACAGTAGAATCTTTTCCACCTGAAACTGCAACTGCAATTTTATCATTTCGATTTAAAAGTTTATACTTCCTAATAGTATTTCTAACTTTTTTTTCAATATATTCTTTAAACTTAATATTAGATAATTTTTTTTCCATGGGAATTGTGTTTTATAGTATCTATTTTAAAGGTTTCTAATTGATTTTCCTTACAAAAGTTAAAAAAGCAGTATGACCTATTCCCTCAGAAACCGGACGAACAGCTCTACCTTTAACCTTCCATTTTCTTTGAATTAATTCTATTGTTTTTAAATTAGACAAATTATCATATTTTTCTACTTCTTGAACAAAATTCATAACTTGAGTAATTGTCGGCATATAACCAACAATAAAACCACCGATTTTTAATGCATTAGTTGCATTTTTAACAGCATCCCAAGGTTGAGGCATATCTAAAATAACTGCATCAGCATCCTTTTCATTGATTTTTTCGGTCATATCTTGTAATGTGAAAATTACATTTTTTACTTTAAGAAAAGACGCGTTTTCTTTAGCAACTTCCAAATGTTCTTTTTTAATATCGTAACTATAAACTTTTTTGACTAATTTGCCAAGATAACAAGATAGTGCTCCAGAACCACTTCCACCTTCAATTACAATTGAATCTGAATTTAAACCCGTTTCACAAACAATCATCCCAATATCTTTCGGAGTAATAATTTGAGCTAAACGTTTTATATGTCTAAAATCGTCATGAAAAGTAGAATTAAAACAAAAAAAATCCTTTTCTTTGTTTGTTTTTACAACTTTTTTCTTGAAATCTTGTTTTTTAATTAATCCTTCTGCACAACAAAAATCTTTATTCGAATCTACATAATGATATTGAGGCTTTCTAATAGAAACATCTCTACCATCAACATTAATTTTTTTACCTTTAGTAACCAAAATTTTATTCATTTAATAATAAAATAAAAAAGAATTTAAAAAAGTTATGTTTTAAGATACAATTATAGTAAATTCAGTTCTATAAAAGTCTTTAGGTTTATCCCAATCCTTACTTTCTCCTTCATAAGAATTAATACCAAATCTGTAATTCCCATTTTTAGCATTTGATGGAACATCAACAATTACTTTTTCAAAAACAAAATCACTTTCTAAAATATCCAAATCAAAAGTATTAGTCTTAATCCAGTTGTTTATTTCAGTTTCATCTACAAAAATAGTATTACCATAATTATCTGTTGCCTTTTTGAAAACCACTTCACCAAACACATTAACCGGGTTATTAATTGAATTTGCAATACCTAAAGCAAACGCATAACTTTCATCAGAATTAATTTTTTTTGAAGTAGGATATACTCTTAACTTTTCAGAAATTTTCATTAAATCTTGAAGTTTTTCAATATTATCTTCACCAGGAACTTCACCATTTAAATCAGTTTTATCCGATGAAGCACTATCACTAATCACTTCATTATTAGGAACTACTAAATCTTCATCATTATCAAGACCTTTTGAAGAAGTATCATTTACTTGTTGACCACATCCAACTAAAAGTAATATTGCTAATAATGTAATTATTATTTTTATAGATTTCATATTATCACCAAATTAACTTTAATAATTCTAGTATAAAAGTTTTTCTATGTAATATTATATTTATCAGAATAATTATAATGTGAATTTTAATTATTAAATATAAAAAAATAATTACAAAAATAAAAAAAGCACCCCCCGGGATTTTCGTTATTATCTCGAACCCAGGATCTCCGGGATCTATCAGTCACAGCAATTAAGCTCTTCATCCCATTGCAGCCGAATGCCTTAGCCGCTTGGCCAGGGGTGCTTAAAACGGGCCTGACGAGATTTGAACTCGCGATCTACAGCTCTCTTTGCGTAAGCTTAGAAGGCTGTCGCCTTATCCAGACTAGGCTACAGGCCCATTACTCAAAAGAGAGAAACATTTGTTTATAAATCTTACTTAAATTTAATTTAAAAAAAATTAAAAAATCTCATAAAATTATTTTAAAAAAAAAGAAAAATAACATAAATACTTTAAGGTAACCATTTTTTGTCATTCTTAAGCTTTTCAGGCAAATAATTATCAATGACATAATTTAAATCATGTGCTGCAAAAGCCTGCTGTTCCGCCCTTACTTTCATTTTTACCATTTGTTGTAATGCATCTTGCCATTGTTTATGATGTTTTACAAATGGATCATTTTTAATTCCATCTTTTACTCTCTTAATATCAACATCTTTTAAAGGATGAGTTGGCAATTTATAATCAATAATGTCTTGTGGAGTTACACCAATAAATTTTGCTTTAGGAACACAAAAATACTTGTTAATATGAGCAGCATTACCTGAACCAACTTTTAATGTCCGATAAATATTTAAAAATCCATATGGGTCACCATCAGTAAATACAAAAACAGGCAAGTTAATATCATCACTTAATCTTCTAATAAATCTCCTACAAGCTCTTGTTGGAACTCCGCCCATTGAAATTAAAATTGCATTAGATTTTTTCCAATATCTATGTTTAACTAATCTTTGAAACATACCGGCAGTTTCTATTGCAAGAATAAAATCAGCTTTTGTTTCAAATTTTAAATGTTCAACAGAAGATGGAATTGAATATGCTCCACTTCCAAATTTAGTACAATCCACCCTAATATCTTTTCCAGTTTCAGGGTCTTGGTCTATTACAATTAATTCACCAGCAATATCTCCGCCTTTTTCTTCAGGAATAAAACCAATTTGTTCTCGATTGACTTCCAACATTGCTTCAACATCATCCATTACTGAATCGGATTCAGGTTGTTCTTTAAATCTAGCCTCACCCCAGTTTTTAGAAACATAATAAGCCTCTCTTTTAGTTGCAATGTCATTTTTTTCAATTAATTCCTTAGACAAAGTCATCATTCTAAGAATTTGAGCAAACGTCTTTATCGTTGCTGCAGATAAAGTTCTAGATTTTATTTTACCTAATAATTCAAAAAAGCCATCTTTTTCATCATATTTAACATTTGATAACGATCTAATTGGAGAAGTCAAAGTAGGTTGTTTCTTCTTCATAATCATTTCATAAATATTTTGTGAAATATCTTTAATCTTCTCTACTACTACTGTCATCTTCTTCCTCCATTTTATCTTCTTTACCGATTTTTGCTAATTCTTCATCATAATCAGGATTATCAATTTTGCCAACTTCTTCTACTTCTCCACGAGTCTTTTCTAAAATTATTTCCAACATTGCTTTAATTTTTCCCGATTCTTCTTCTTTCAAACCTAATAATTCAACCAAAGCATCTCCAACATGCGGAATGTATTTTTCAATATAACTTCTTTTCTTTAATTCATCTTTAACTCTTTTTTTCTTATTAACATAACTTCCTAATTTTCGTCCACATTCTTGAATTGCTAATTTAATTTCTTTCATAATTTCAGGATATTGAGCTATTGCTTCTTTACTTTCAGATGTAAATGGTACCCAAACAGATCCAATATGAACCAGAATTGTTAATGGTCCAACAGGAATATTATTTCCGGATTGTTGTAAACCATAAGGTCGCCAATTTGTTGTAGCAACAGATTTATTTACTGCACCTGCACCTTGTTGAAATAATAAAGGAACTCTATTTGCAAATCTTAGAAGTTTAACTGCTTTATCTCCTGGCTGTTCGCCACCATATGCTAACCCCACCTCAATAATAAATGGATTTCCTCTATAAACAGAAGGAGGACGAGTAATTGTGGTATAAAATTCTGCATTGATTTCTTTTCTTAAACCTTTTTCTAATAAAGGTGCAGTAATTGGTGAAATGCAATCCGTTGGCGGAGAGATTATTTTTGTTTTCTTAATACCATTCATCAAAGATTCTGCCATTTCTCTTGTAATATTCTTTGGTTTGGTATTAGGAAGTAATGCAGCATTTTCACAAATTTCTTTTGCAGTACCTGCACCAACTCTTGAAAACTCGGACATTAAAAAAGACTGTAATGATCTTGATTCAGCATATTTAATCATCCTAATTAGCATACCCAATTCAATCCCATAAGGATGTGGTTTGATTTCTTTAGGTTGAACTGGTAACGTATCAGTTGCTCTTGGAAAAATAATTTGTTCTGCCTTAGGATTAGTATAAATTAAGGTAATATGTGGATTAACAATAGCAGTTTGTTTGAGATATTCATCAACAGATTGAGAACCTTTGTGATATGATCCTTCCAAGTCAAGTTCAATTCTAACGCCTTGCTCTTTATTCCATTCTTTAACTTCATCACTAACAATTTCCGGTTTATTATTTTGAGTATCTATATGAAGTTGATATTGATGAGCTTCTCTACCTGGAACTTTAGAAATAATTTTTGCAGGTTTTCCAGTAGTAAGTTGAGCATACATAACTGATGCTGATATTCCTATACCTTGCTGCCCTCTAGATTGGGATAATTTATGAAATTTACTCCCATACAATAATTTTGCAAATATTTTTGGAACTTGTGCCTTAACAATTCCAGGACCATTATCTTCAATAATAATTCTAAATTTACCTTCTGAAAGTTCGATCATTTCCACAATTATTTCGGGAAGAATTTCGGCTTCTTCACAAGCATCCAAACTATTATCTACAGCTTCTTTGATTGTTGTTAAAAGAGCTTTTCTTGGGTTATCAAAACCTAATAAATGTCTGTTTTTTTCGAAAAATGCTGCTACAGAAATCTCTCTTTGTTTTGTAGCCATTTCATCAGCTTTAGTTAATTTTTCAGGTTTAACCTCTTTTTCATCCAATGTTTTCTGAACCATATTTTAAAGAAAATTTTGGACTGTTTATAAACTTTTGCATAAGAATATTTTGATAAACATAAGTTTTATCTGCATAAAATGATGAAAAATTAAAAGCAATTTTATTTATCAAATATAATAAAATAGAAACAAATCTGAAATTTAAAGTTGTTTTCCTTCAAACATTTCTTGTTTGAATTTTCTTCTTTGGCCTTCTAACCATGAAAATACATGAGAATGAGGTGATCCTTGAATTAACATTGAAACCGCTCTTTTACAAATTTGAACCATTGTAATTTCACCAATAACTGCAACTGTTTTACCGTAAACACTAACATAACATTCAGTTAAATCTTCCATTGTTTTTCGAGATTTACCTTTCATACCAATAATTCTCCCTTTAATTCTTTCTAAATCATTTCTAGTAGTAGTTACTAATTTTAAATCGATTAATTCAAATGCATTATCTGGTTTTAACAAAGTCATTGCAATTTCAGGGTTAAATCCTCTTGCAATTGCCTTAACAATTTCTCTTGCAACCATTAATTGAATTGCATCTTCACCAGAAACAGTAACTAATCCCTCTTTTGAATCAACAGCTATAGAAGTATCAGTTTCTTTTTGTATTCTTTTTTTAATTTCTCCTTTAACACCTATTAAAACTGCAACTCTTTCCTTTGGTATTTTAATATCATATGAATACATAATTACAAGAAATCCTCAACTGTTTTTAACTCTTTTTCTTTTAAACCAATCTTTAAAAAGAAATTGTTAACATTTTTCAAATCTCGTTCAAAATATTCTTTTGCTCTTTGAGAATTTTTAGTAGTAGATTGAGAAAAATCAATTAAAACTGGCTTATCATCCAAATTCAAAATATTAAATTGAGACAAATCTGCATGAACTAATCCTGCCTTTAATAATTTTTTAATCTGATTTATAGTATCGACATAAAATTTAGATACGTTCTTTGGAATATCATCTTTTAACTTATTTGCAGGATCTCCAATTAAACTCATTACTAAAACATTATTTTTAACAATTAAAGGCATCGGTACACGAACATGAAATTCTCTGGCTTTCAATAAATTTCTATATTCTCTTTTAACCCACATCATAATTATGTCTCTTTTTTTTCGTTTTACACCTTTAAATCGAGGATCTAATTTAATATAATCATACATTCTATTAAAATCACAAGTTTCCAAACGATAAATTTTAACAATTAGCAGTCCTTTTTCACCTTCGCCAATAAAAACGTTAGCCTCCTTACCAATAAACAAAGGAATTAACGTTTCATGGTCTAAAAAACCCTTAGTTTCAAGAGACCTTAAAGTATTGATTGTAAAGTTATCAAAAACAGTCTTTTCCGTCTTAAACTTCTCTTTTGAAATACGTGACATAGGACATATATAATGCAAAGATTTATAAATGTATTTAGATTACTTTTTACATAATAATCAATGGCCCGTCACGAGAGTACTCAACGGAGCTGAAGGTAAAACCGAGCAATGAGCTTGGGAGTTGTGTTTCGGGCCACATTTCATTACAGAACAAGTCATCAGATTCATTTATTTATCATAAATAGATAAGATTTTTTTAGTTAATTAGTATAACTTGTTCTAGAAATAATTGTTGATTGTTTACAAAAAATTAAATAAATTATAAACTTCAGAAATTATAAGATTTCTGGTTAGGAGGAAAAAAATGGGAAAAATTAGTCAAGTAGCAGCAAAATACATAATTCATTCATCAATTAATATTGAAGGAGTAGTTGATAAACCTGATATAATCGGAGCAGTTTTTGGACAAACTGAAGGATTATTAGGTTCAGATTTAGAATTAAGAGAATTACAAAGAAATGGCAGAATTGGAAGAATTGAAGTTGAATCAGAAATCCATTCAGGAAAAACAACTGGCTCAATATTTATTCCATCTTCACTAGATAAAGCTGAAACATGCATTATTGGTGCAGCATTAGAAATAATTCAAAGAATAGGTCCTTGTAATGCTCATATTAAAGTCGGAAAAATTGAAGATGTTAGAGTAAGTAAAAGAAACCAAGTAGTAGAAAGAGCTAAAGAATTACTTAAAGATCTAATGGAAAAAGTTATGCCAGATAGCCAAGAAATTGCTGACGAAGTAAGTTATTCAGTAAGAGTAATGGAAATAGGCGTATATGGTAAAGATAGATTGCCAGCTGGTCCAACAATAGATGAAAGTGACGAAATAATTATTGTAGAAGGAAGAGCAGACGTTCTTAACTTGTTAAAATACGGATTTAAAAACGTAATAGCAATGAACGGAACATCAGTACCTCAAACAATTATTGACTTATTAAAAGAAAAAACAGTTACTGTTTTTGTTGATGGCGATAGAGGCGGAAATCTAATTCTGAGAGAATTAAGTTCTGTTGGAGAAATAGATTTTGTTACAAGAGCTCCAGATGGTAAAGAAGTTGAAGAGATTACTAAAAAAGAGATCAATAAAGCTATACGTTCAAAAATTGCTTATGAACAAGCTAAAATGGAACTTAAACCACAAAAAACTTCTAAAAAACCAACATTTGGAAATAACAACAGAAGACCTCCATTAAAAAGAGAATACCAACCAAGAAATGCACCAACACCAGCACCAATTAGGAAAGCAATTTTAAATCCTAATGAAAAAAAGACTTTTAAAGATATGTCTGAAGAATTAATTGGCACAAGAGGAGCTTTTATCTTAGACGATAAATTAAACATCCTTGGTAAAGTACCAATTACTGAATTAGATACTACAATTAAAAGTTTAAAAACTGGCATTCATGCAGTTATTTTTGATGGCGAAGTTAACAAAACTTTAGTTTCTAGTGCAGAAAAAGCTAACATAAAATACATGATTGGTATGGATTCAAAGGTTAAAAATTCAGAAACAAAAATCAGTTTGTTAACCATTAATGATCTATGAACTTAGTTCATAATCAATTTTTTTATTTCTTTTAATATTTTTAAAAACAAATACTATTTCTTAAAAAATATAATTTTTAAAATTAATTAATGAAAAAATATTAGAAAAAAAAGAATTAAAAAAATAAAAAATTCAATAAATCAATTAGTCAAAATTTGAATATCAGAATTAACTTTTAATTCTTCAATTAAAACTTCTATTGCTTCTGTTGTCCTTTGATTTGTAATCGTTGATTTGATTTCATTTTCCACTTCCAAAAAAGGTAAAGTGTTTACAGGAATAATTTCATTAACTTTAATTAAATGAAATCCAAAATCGGTTTCAACAGACCCTGAAATTTTTCCTTCTTTTAAATCTAAAGCGGCCACTTTAAATTCTTCAACAAAAGCAGTATTTACATCAACTAACCCAAGATTACCCCCCTCGATTGAAGAAGGACCATCAGAATATTCTACTGCAAGGTCAGCAAAATCATCGGTTTTTGTTTTTGAAATCACTTCATTAATCAATTCAGTTGCTTCTTCTTTAGTTCTTTGATTTTCACATTGAGTTTTACCTTCAAAACAAATCAAAATGTGACTAACATTTCTTGATTCTAAAGTTGTAAACAATTCTTTATTATCATTATAATATTGAGACAACTCTTCATTTGAAATATTCATATTTTGTAACAAATTATTTTCTAAATATTTTGACAAAAGTAAACTATCTTCAATTTGTCCCATGATTACATCTCTATCAAGAGAATTTACTTCAAGATATTCTTCAAATTGTTCCAAACTCATCATATTTCTACTTAACAATTCATTAAAAGCTTGATTTACTTCTTCTTTTGTCACAACTGTACCAGATTTACTTATTTCTTGTTTAAGCAAAATTTCATTAATAGTTTGATTAAGTATTGTTTCTTTATCAATTAAAGTTTTATAAAATTCAGGTACTTGGTCGTATTTTAAATCGACTTCAGACTGTAATATAGGTTGTCCATTTACCGTTGCTAAAATTTGTGAACTTTCATCCTGAGGAAAAAAGTTAGACCAATTAAAAACTACTAATGCTGCCACTACAATCAATATTATCCAAATCAAATAACCCTTGGAGCCTTTAGATTTTTTTTCATCTAAATCGTCTTCATAAATTATTTTTTCTTCAGAATGTTGATTATTTAAAGCATCATCCTTTATTTCTTCTACTTTAGTTTGTTCTTCATTATTCATTTTCTATTAAATTAGTTGTTTAATTAATAAAACTTACTAAAATTGAAAAGCTATATTCAAATAGAAAGATATTTATATTCTACTTTCAAAAACATACATATGGTCTATGATATTATCCTTGGAAGAGAAAAAAAAGACATAGATAAGTACGGTTCTAAAGGTACAATTCTGCTGGCAAAACAATATGTTACAATGGGTAGAACTACATCCTTATCAAATAAAATTTATATGGACGTTGCTAAAGCCCACGTAGTTTTTGTATGTGGTAAAAGAGGGTCAGGAAAATCATACACAATGGGAGCAATTGCTGAAGGAGCAGCCACACTACCTTCAGAAATTAGTCAAAATTTAAGTTTTATTTTGTTAGATACAATGGGCATTTATTGGACAATGAAGTATGGAAATGTTAAAGATAAAGATTTATTAGAAAAATGGGAATTGAATGGAAATGGATTGGATGTAGAAATTTTTACCCCATCAGGTTACTATGAAGATTACAAAAAAAAGGGCATACCGACAGATCGCCCATTTTCAATTAA
>Ga0307929_1000194_pt1 | contig 64851 bp, 69 predicted proteins | sample AceLakmetage1330_FD_203160 | JGI IMG/M metagenome (GOLD analysis project Ga0307929, IMG submission 203160) | Saline water microbial communities from Ace Lake, Antarctica - #1330 | ecosystem: Environmental > Aquatic > Non-marine Saline and Alkaline > Saline | place: Antarctica: Ace Lake... | reverse complement strand
TGATTTAAGATTGAGGATTTGAGATCGGAGATTTTAGATTGTGCTGAATAACACCAACATCTTAAATCTAAAATCATTAATCTGAAATCGTATATTTTTCTAACTGTTACTTTAAAGACGGACACTATTTAGTGTTTGTCTTTTTAGTCGTTTTATGAAATTTGAATAGCCCTCCCGTAAAAGCGGGACAGGTCGTCCTTTAGGGCAGGGATTGAATTGACCCCCGCGATTTGATGTAAGTAAGGGTTTTACAAAATCAAACGTTCCGAATATTCGCCGAATTTACCTGCAAAAACTCCTACCATATTGCTTTATTCCTATACATTTGCAGTTTAAAATAATAGTACAAAAGTTTCCTTTAGCTCTTTGGGTGCGGGAATTTTTAGGGATTTTTTAAACACATTGATTTTATCAATAAAAAAAAGAAACAATGCAAGTGAGTGATCAAACCATGGTGGCACAAGTGCCTGAATTACAAGAAATGATCGACCATTACGAGTACTCGGAAGAAACAAGGGCGATTATTAAAAACGAAAACCTCCTTCCTTTAGGCCTGTTGAATCGGCTGCACCACAATTTCCCCAAGGTATCGGGGATTTTTCGTCAGACGGATTTCTTCTTTAAGGGAAAAAATCAGTATGCCGGCAAAAGGGGCTTTCGCGAAATTGTAGAAATCCTAAAAGAAAATGGTGTCGATATCGGCCACATCGCTGCACGCGAAATGTTTATCGATGTGTATCGCTTTATGGCTACCCGCCATGTGCTCAATGCCATCGACTGGACTAACTTTGCCAAGGATTCGCTGTTTCAGCTCACTTTTCCGCAGCCCGGAATGATCGACCCTGAAATCGTAAAAAATTATGTGGCGGCTCAAAATGAGGAGGAGCGCAATAAGATTGTGAAAGACCATTTGCGCCATACCAATCCCCATGATGGCAAGCAGCAGCTCAACAAGCCCTGGTTCGACAACGAAGATGGCGAACTGGAGATCGTTGAAGGCAGCCAGCACAAATATCCTCATGTGCATTTGATTTTTGATAAAACTACCCAAAGCTGTTTTGCCTTTTGCACCTATTGTTTCCGTCATGCACAGGTGCGTGGCGATGAGGATATGTTTATCCAGCGCGAAACCAAGCCGGTACACGAATACATCAAAAAGCATAAAGAGATTACCGACATCCTGATTACCGGTGGTGATGCCGGTTACATGCCCGCCGAACGCCTGGAAGAATATCTGATCCCGGTTATCGAAGATCCGGAATTGACGCATATCAAAACCATCCGCCTCGGGACACGGGTGCTTACCTATCATCCAGAGCTTATCCTCACCAAGGATTATGAGCGGATTTTGAATCTTTTCCGCAGGTTGATCGACAATGGAATTCAGGTGGCATTTATGTCGCATTTCTCTACCCCGCGCGAGGTGCTTAACATCAGCACTATTGCGGCAATTCGCAGGCTTAAAGCTACCGGTGTTACGCTGAAAAGCCAAAGCCCGGTGATGAATCACATCAGCTTGTTTACCGATGATAATGGTAAAGTAGATATCGACCGCTCAGCACAAAACTGGATCGACCTTGGAAATGTGTTCTCGATGGTAGGCATGGGTTTCCACTCGATGTATTGCGCACGTCCTACCGGCGAGCATCATTATTTTGCAGTGCCCCTGGCCGAAATCAACCAAGTGTTTAGTAAGATTTACCGCTCGCTGCCTTCTATTAGCAGGCCTTCGCGCTATATTACCCAAACTTCATCGGCAGGCAAGACTTCCATGCTTGGTGTGGCCACAGTAAACGGCGAAAAAGTATTTGCACTCAAGTTTAACGAAAGCCGTAACATGGGTTGGATGGATGGTGTATTCCTTGCTAAATACGATGAAAAAGAAAACGCCATCGAAAGACTTAAACCTTACGATACCGAAAAGTATTTCTTTGAGGATGAGCTTGTGGCTATGGAGAAGAAAAAAGAAGAGGTTTTGAGTAAGCGAATGCAAAAGCAGAATCATGATAAATAAAATCACCGCCTCGGCAGCCGAAAGCGTCAAGGATATTTTTGATGGTGCCATCGTTATGATTGGCGGATTTGGCGAAGCTGGCAGCCCCATCGAACTCATCCACGCCCTAATCGATCAGGGAGCAAAAAATCTAACCGTGGTAAGTAACAATACCGGAAGCGGACATGTAGGTCTCGCCGCGCTTATCGAGCAGCGGCGTGTTGCCAAAATGATCTGCTCCTTTCCACGTACTGCCAATTCTACCGTTTTCCCGGAATTATATACCCGTGGCGAAATAGAACTCGAGCTGGTTCCTCAGGGCACCCTTGCCGAAAGGATTAGAGCCGGTGGTGCCGGAATCCCGGCTTTTTATACTCCGGCCTCGGTAAATACCCCCCTGGCCGAAGGTAAGGAAGTGCGGAATTTTAAGGGCGTGGATTACGTGATGGAATATGGCATTAAGGCCGATTTCTCGCTGGTCAAAGCCAAAGCCGCCGATCGTTATGGTAATTTAATTTATAATAAAACCGCACGTAATTTCGGCCCCATTATGTGTACTGCCGCCAAAACGGCTATCGTTCAGGTGCAGGAAATTGTGGAGGCGGGAGCCATAGACCCAGAGGTGATTGTAACGCCGGGCATCTTTGTAAAAAGAGTGGTGGAGGTAAAACAGCCGCAGCACGAATCAGTACTCGTAGCCGAAGAAAGGAAATACCCATGGTAAAAGTAGGATGGAACAAAACGGAGATGGCGCAAAAAGTGGCCGCCGATATTTTTGACGGTGCTTATGTAAACCTCGGCATTGGCATGCCCGAGCTGGTTGCCGATCATATTCCCGAAGGTATCGAAGCCATCTATCACACCGAAAACGGCCTCCTGGGAATGGGTACAGTGCCCGGTGAAACCAAGAAAGACCCTGAGCTGATTAACGCCGGAAAGAAGTGCGTTACTGCCATTCCCGGAGCCTGCTATTTTCATCATGCCGACAGCTTCACCATGATTCGTGGCGGGCATATCGATATTTGTGTGCTTGGAGCCTTGCAGGTTAGCGAAAGTGGCGACCTTGCCAATTGGTCAACCGGAGCACCCAACGCTATCCCGGCGGTAGGTGGTGCCATGGACTTGATTGCCGGCGTTAAATCCATTTTTGTAATTACCCAACACAACACCAAAGACGGCCAGGCCAAGATTGTAAAAGCCTGTACTTATCCCTTAACCGGGAAAGGGGTTGTGAATTGTATTTATACCGACCTGGCCATCATTGATGTAAAAAAAGAAGGCCTTTTCGTGAGGGAAATGGGACCAAATGTGGATTTTGCATATTTGCAAGAACGCACAGAAGCGCAGTTATTTCAATAATTTAAATGGTTAAGACCCATGAGCAATACGTATAATGTAAACCGCAAGTATAGTCAGGCCCTCTATAAAAGAGCCAAAGAGGTGATGACCGGAGGAGTAAGCCGGAACACGATTTACCGCCGTCCCCATCCATTTTATGTAGCTACAGCAAAAGGCAGCTATGTTACCGATATCGATGCCAATACCCGGGTTGACTTTGCCAACAATATGGCATCCCTTATTCATGGTCATGCACATCCCGCCATTATCGAGGCTGTTACCGAGCAAATGCAACGAGGAACAGCTTATACACTTGGAAGCGAGATAGAAGTTGCCTTTGGGGAGTTGTTGGTTGAAAGAAATCATAATTTCGAGAAAATAAGGTTTGTCAACTCAGGCACCGAGGCTGTAATGTCGATGATAAAAGCTGCCCGGGCCCATACCGGAAGGCCTAAAATAGCCAAAGCCGAAGGAGCCTATCACGGTACCTACGATTTTGCCGAAATCAGTCAGATTGTCAAGCCCGATAATTGGGGAGATATTGACAAGCCCAACTCTGTTCCCGTTACTGCCGGTACACCCAAATGTGTAACAGATGATGTGATTATTTTCCCTTATAACGATACCGAGCGTACTTTAAAATTGCTCGAAGCCAACAAAAAAGACCTGGCTTGTGTGTTGCTCGATCCGGTTTCTCACCGCATTGGAATGTTTCCTATCGAAGAAGATTATTTGATCGCTGTTTATAATTGGACCCGAAAAAATAAAGTGCTTTTGGTGTTTGATGAAGTGGTTACTTATCGTGTAACGTATAGCGGAGCGCAACACCTTTATCCTGTAAAGCCTGATATGACAGCGCTTGGGAAAATTATTGGAGGAGGATTTCCGGTAGGAGCCATCGCCGGCGATGCCAAAATCATGTCGGTTTTTGATCCTACCCGAAAAATTATCAAACAGCCGCACTCAGGCACTTTCTCGGCCAATCCTATCACGATGACTGCCGGAAAAGTAGCCATGGAACTTTTTGACAGAAAAGCTGTAGATGATATCAATAACATAACAGATATTGCTAAAAAGCAAATAGAAGAAGCCATCAAGGAAGCCGATGTGCCTGTAATCATTACTGGTGCCGGATCAATGTTCCGCATGCATTTTCGGCATAAAGCTCCACGCAATTATCGCGAAACTTTTCAATGCCCTGAAGAAAGAAAATTGATCGTTGATTTTCTCGATTATCTTTTTCTTCACGAAGACATTATTATGATCAATACCTTTGCCTGTATGCTGGCTACCACCATTACTCAGGTAGAAGTTGACCGGCTTAGCCAATCCTTACTTAAAGGATTTAAAATATTTAAGGCTGATATTCATCGCTTTGCCAAGTAATCTGATATCTGAAGGTAAAAGCCCTGATTGGTGTTTGTCTTCCTAGTAAGATATTTGAATTATGAATTGCCTCGCCCTTTAGGGCGGGGATTAAATTGATAGGATGAAAAACCCCGCAATTTCGCCACGCCTGTGGCGTGGCGAAATTGCGGGTGAGTTAATGCCAATCTTATTTTCCCCGGGTTAAAACCCGGGGCAATTCATAGTATCTATTTTATTGACGGATCCTAATTATTGAAGCGAACAAGTTTTATAGGATTCTGGTTTCAAGCCTCCATTTTAATCTAAATAGTTGAAAGAATGAAAAATGTTTTTATATGTGATGCCATCCGCACGCCGGTGGGACGATATGCAGGCACCCTATCTTCGGTTCGTACCGATGATTTGGCAGCCATTCCCTTAAAAACTTTGATGGATAGAAATCCGGGTATTGACTGGGCGTCTCTTGACGATGTATTGTTGGGCTGTGCCAATCAGGCGGGCGAAGACAATCGGAATGTAGCGCGCATGGCTTCTCTTTTGGCGGGTTTTCCGGCATCTGTTTCTGCTGTTACTATCAATCGCTTATGTGGCTCGGGCATGGATGCAATTGGGACTGCGGCAAGAGCCATCAAAGCCGGAGAAGCAGAACTGATGATTGCCGGAGGCGTGGAAAGTATGTCGAGGGCTCCCTTTGTAATGGGGAAAGCCGAAACAGCTTTTGGCCGTACGCAAAAATTGGAAGACACCACCATTGGCTGGCGGTTTATAAATAAAAAGCTGGATAAAATGTACGGGACGGAAGGAATGATTTTTACCGCCCAAAACATTGCCGACGATTTTAACATCACTCGTGAAGATCAGGATAAATTTGCCCAGTGGAGCCAGGAAAAAGCACACAAAGCGCAAGAAGATGGAAGCCTGGCTCGCGAAATTATTCCAGTGGAAATTCCACAGCGCAAGGGAGATCCCATTGTCTTTTCATCAGATGAACACCCCCGGCTTTCATCCATCGAGAAATTGGCAAATCTAAAATCAATTACAGGACCCAATGGGAGTATCACTGCCGGAAACGCATCAGGTGTAAACGATGGCGCAGCGGCCATGCTTTTGGCTTCGGAAGATGCCGTAAAAAAGTATAAGCTTACGCCCAAGGTAAAAATCCTGGGCATGGCTACCGCTGGTGTTTTACCACGAATTATGGGCATGGGGCCGGTGCCGGCCACCCGCAAAGTACTCCGGCTCACAGGGCTTAGCCTTGATGACATGGATATTATCGAACTCAACGAGGCCTTTGCTGCCCAATCGTTGGGCTGTACCCGCGAACTTGGCCTGGCTGATAACGATCCACGCATTAATCCGCTGGGGGGAGCCATAGCTTTGGGGCATCCTCTTGGAATGAGTGGAGCACGCATCACTACAAGTGCTTATTACCAATTAATTAACTCCACGGCTAAATATGCCCTCTGCACCATGTGCATCGGTGTCGGGCAGGGCATTGCTGTTGTGCTGGAGAAGGTGTAGGGCGAAGATAACCACTATTCGCTTTTTTTTGACGTTTCTATGTCCTCGTGCCTCGGACGATAGAAAGTCAGCAGCTTAATTTTTAGTTGTTTTTTGGTAAGGGACATTCCATCGTCCGTAGGACATGGAATCGTCAAAAAAAGGTGACAGAATATTAGGTATCAGCCAAGCTGCCGAATTTTATTTATCAAAACTAAACCCGATAATAAATCCTCACGCTTTCGCCATCTTCTTCCATCTGGTAATCGATGGTTTCCAGCGGCTCAACTGCCGGTCCCTTTAGGGGGATTCCGCCAAAGCTGAATTGCGATCCATGACAGGGACAAACCAAGCTGCCATTTTCAATCTTGCTGATATTGCAGCCCAAATGTGTGCAGCGGGAGGAAAACAGTAAAATCCCATCAGCGGTTTTATTTAAAATTACACGGTCATAAAAATAAATGCCCTCGGATAAATTGGGATCGAAAGTAAGGCTTTTCTCCGCTTTGGCAAAAGCCTGCTTTTGGCTAACTGATGAATGCCAGATTTTGGAAAAGGGGATGGTGAGTGCCAGGGCAGCCCATTTAAAAAATGTTTTCCGATTTATTTTCTGACTTCTATCCATTGCTCTATCGCTGGCCTGCAAAGGTAAGGCTTTGATTTTAATCTTTTGGTCAGCAGGTCTCCGATTAGTCCCTCTGAGACGCGCAAGTTGCGCGTCTTTACGCATTGCCGAAAAACAAACCTACTTAAATCGCCCATTCACAGCTAAACCGCCAAAATCCAATTCCTTCGCCAGACATTTGCACGCAAGTACAGACGCGCAATTTGCGCGTCTCTGCCTCCTAAAAATAGCGCGTTTCTGCCCTCAAAAAAATAGCACATCTCAGCTACCTTTAAATAGAGACTGCAACCCTGGGTATCTTATGATTTGAAACGGCAAGGTTTAGTAGCCTCGAAGATGATTGCAATCTTGTATCTTTTGATGTCAGATTTCAGATAGCCTGTCCCGACCATCGGGGCAGTATTAACGAGAGAAATCCCCTCTCCCCGCAATGGTGTGATTTCCCCGATGGGTCGGACCAGGCAGCTTTGCTCAATCCCGCCTTCGGTGAGGATGGCTCCGAAAATACGGGGTACCGCATGTGCATTACTACGCTCCACACTACCTCATTATGCTGAAAAAATTGAGTTTTCTCTCAAAATGACATAGCCGAAGCAGTTAAAAAGGTGTAAAGATGCATCGAGTCGGATTATTTCATAGCTAGTACTCAGCCCGATTTGCAGGCCTTGCAATATAAAAGCACATTGTTATCTTTGCAGCCTGAAAATTTTCAATTAACAAAAGTAAAAAATGGCTAACAACAACATTTTAAAAGGTGGTGAATTCCTGATTAAGGAAACCAAAGCGGAGGATATTTTTATTCCCGAAGAATTTACCGAAGAGCAGCGCATGATTGCAGGTACCTGTTCCGATTTTTTGGAGCAGGAGGTTTATCCCAGCCTCGACCGCATAGATGCCCAGGAAGAGGGGCTGATGAAGTGGTTGCTGCAGAAATCCGGCGAGCTGGGTCTGCTCGGTATTTCGGTGCCCGAGGAGTACGATGGTTTCGAGCAAAACTTTGTAACCTCAATGCTGGCCAGCGAATATATGGGTGCCGGCTATTCTTTTTCGGTAGCTTATTCGGCACACACCGGTATCGGAACCTTGCCTATCAGTTATTACGGCAACGATGAGCAAAAACAAAAATATCTGCCCCGCCTTGCCAGCGGCGAATTAACCTCGGCTTACTGCCTTACCGAACCCAACGCCGGCTCGGATGCCAACAGCGGAAAAACCCGTGCCGTGCTCACCGAGGATGGTAAACATTACCTCCTGACCGGACAAAAAATGTGGATCACCAACGGCGGTTTTGCCGATGTGATGACCGTCTTTGCTAAAATTGACAACGACCGCGTCTTGAGTGCCTTTATCGTGGAGCGCAATTTCCCCGGGATAAAATTTAATGCCGAAGAAAAAAAGATGGGTATCAAAGGCTCGTCCACGGTACAGATTTTCTTTAACGATTGCAAGGTACCGATAGAAAACCTGTTGGGCAAACGTGGCCAGGGTTTCCGTATTGCGCTTAATATTTTGCACATGGGTCGCATAAAGTTGGGCGGTACCGTTTTGGGTGCGGCCAAACGCGCCATCACCCAGTCGGTAAACTATGCCAACGAGCGCAAACAATTCGGCACAGCCATCGCCAGCTTTGGTGCCATCAAGCATAAGCTGGGCGAGCAGGTGATCAAAAACTGGGTTACCGAATCCTCGGTTTATCGCGTAAGCGCCAATATCGATACTGCTATCGGGCTGCTGCTCGCCGAGGGCAAAGCCAAGGGCGAAGCAACCATCGAAGGTATTGCTCAATATGCCATCGAGGCGGCCTTCCTCAAAGTGTTTGGCTCAGAATGTCTCAACTACATCGTGGATGAGGCCGTTCAGATTTTTGGCGGTATGGGTTTCTCGTCCGAAACGCCGGTGGATCGTGCTTACCGCGATTCGCGAATCAACCGTATCTTTGAGGGTACCAACGAAATCAACCGTATGCTCGTGGTGGACACCACCATCAAAAAAGCATTGAAAGAGGGTTTTGACGTTACGCGCTACTCCAATAGTATTCTAAAAGAATTTAATGAAGGTTTTGATAGCACAGTTCCCGAAGGCTACTTCGAGGAGAAGATGTATTACGTGCGCAATTTCAAAAAGGCTGCACTGCTTTTGCTGGGCACCATCTCCGAAACCTTTACCCGCAAGCTAACCGCCGAGCAGGAAATTCTTTTCAACGTTTCCGACATCATCATGCAGGTTTATCCCGCCGAATCGTCACTGCTGCGTCTGCAAAAAATACAGCAGATGAAGGGTGAAGAAGCTGCGGCTATTTACAAAGACATCGTGGATGTGTTTGTTTATGATGCCGCCGATCTGATTCGCAAAGCCGGCCACGATGCCATCAACTGCTTTGCCGAAGGCGAACAACGCGATACCTTGATTTCATATATCGATACGCTTACCAAAGTAGCGCCCGTAAATACCCGCGATGCCCGCCGTCGCATTGCCGATAAGCTGATTGATGACAATATCTACGATTTTTAACAGGGCTTAAACCCTTATTTAGTGCTTGTCCATAAACTCGACATTTTTTGATTTAAGAGTGAAGATAAACGATTGAAGATTTTAGATTGTGCTGAATATCACCAACATCTTAAAGCTAAAATCGTTAATCTGAAATCGTATATTTTTCTAACTGTTACTTTAAATAAAGACACTATTTATAATAAGCCGCCTTCAGTTTTGAGGGCGGCTTTTTTTATTCAATCAAATTTCTTTCGGTACTTTTGGCGTTTGATTAAAAATGAAAGGATATGATAATATCAAGGGTAAAACTAAAAAACTGGAAAAACTTTAAGGAGATAGATGTCCCTTTGAGAAGCCGGACATTTATGGTTGGGCCTAATGCTTCGGGCAAATCAAACTTATTGGACGTATTCCGTTTTTTAAGGGACATTGCCAAGCCCGGCGGCGGCCTTCAACATGCAGTTCTTGATCGTGGAGGGATTTCAAAAATCCGCTGTCTGGCAGCTCGGACACATCCTGATGTGGAAGTTGAAGTTCATTTGTCTGATTTTGATACTGAAGATGTGTCGTGGAAGTATGCTTTGGGAATAAAGCAAGAAGTTAGGGGATATCGCTTGCCATTTTTAAGTTACGAGAGGGTATGGAAAAATGATAAATTGATTTTGAACCGGCCGGATAAGGATGACAAAAAAGACAAGGAGCGATTAACACAGACCCACCTCGAGCAAATCAATGCAAATAAAGAATTCAGAGAAATTACCCGATTCCTGGAAAGCACTGTTTATTTGCATCTTTTGCCTCAGCTATTAAAACATCCGCTTTCGTTTACCGGCCCTGATTTGCCTGGCGATCCCTTTGGTAAAGGATTCTTGGATCGTATTTCCAAAGTCAACGAAAAAACAAGAAGTGCCTGGTTGAAAAAGATAGAGCTTGCGCTAAAAATTGCTGTGCCCCAATTCAAAAAATTTGAGTTTAAAGAAGAAAACGGCCGTCCTCACTTGGAGGCTATGTATGATCATTGGAGACCTAAAGCCGGTAAACAGAAAGAAGATCAGTTTTCGGATGGTACGATACGCTTGATTGGATTGCTTTGGTCCTTGCAGGATGGCGATAGTTTGCTACTATTGGAGGAGCCGGAGCTTTCGCTGAATAGTGCGATTATATCAAAAATCCCTGCATTGATTTATAAATTGCAAAAGCCAAAAAGAAGACAAGTATTAATAAGCACCCATAGTATGGATTTGCTGAGTGATAAAGGAATTTCGCTTGACGAAATCCTTGTTTTAAATCCATCTGCAGAAGGCACCGAAGTTTATGCTTCATCTTCCATTCCTTCAATCAAAGAAATGCTTGATGGAGGAATGTCGCCTGCGCAGGCCATTTTGCCTCGTACCAAACCCAAGGATATTAACCAATTAACATTCTTTTAATTATCATGATTTTTGTAACTTTAATATTCGAGGACAATCTGAGTGAGGCTGTAATGACCAAAATACTTATGCAGTTTCCTGATAAATATGAAATATACCAAAGTTATTCTGGTCAGGGATTCGGATATTTAAAGACGAATATTAAGGGATTCAATCAGGCATCGATCATTAATCCACATTTTATGCTTACAGACCTCGATCGTTACGAATGCCCCATGGCATTAAGAAATGATTGGATAGATTTTGAATTGCAGGATAATTTTATTTTTAGGATTGCGGTTCGCGAGGTAGAATCGTGGGTTTTGGCCGATAGAGAAAGCTTATCAAGATATTTTAATGTTGCCTTAGCAAATTTTCCAATCAAGCCTGACCTGGAATCGGATCCTAAAAATACGCTTATCCAATTGGCAAGGCGTTCCAAAAAAAGAGAGATAAGGGAAGATATTGTGCCCATTAATACTAATGCTAAAATTGGACCCAATTATAACGGATGCTTATCAGAATATGTGTTTAAATTTTGGAGCATTGAAAATGCAATTTTAAATAGTGAAAGCTTAGAACGGACGTATTTGAAATTAAAGAACTTCACATCCCATAAAAGGAGGCAAAGAGGATTGTAACAAAATGGGCGAATATTTCCTTCTTCAGTTTAAAATGATCAATCGCAGGATGATCGAAATAGGATTTAATCCAATCATCGGCTATTGCTTGCTCTTGATTGCCTTTGTCGGTGTTTCGGTTTACCTCTTTGCGCTGAGCGAATTTGCGCCCTGGATTTTCATACTGATTGCCTTGTATTTTATATCTAAACTGAGCGACCGGGATCGGAACGATTTTTTGAAATCAGTATTTTCCGGCAAAACCTATCTCAAATTGCGGGTGATCGAAAATGTGATTCCGGCCTTTCCCTTTCTTGCTTTTTTGGCTTATCAGCAATCATTTCCTGCGTTTGCTATTTTAGCTTTGATGACAGTGCTGATGGCTTTGTTTAATTTAAACAGCGCAATAAACTTCACCATCCCAAGCCCTTTTTACAAAAAACCTTTCGAGTTTACGGTGGGCTGGCGAAATTCTTTCTTCCTGATTTTCTTCGCTTATTTTTTAACCATCATGGCCATCATGGCCAATAATTTTAACCTGGGAGCCTTTGCCCTTTTGCTTGTGTTTTTAGTATCCCTCTCCTATTATTCCAAACCTGATGACGAATATTATGTTTGGATTTTTAATAAAAGCGCACAGGGATTTTTGTGGGAGAAAATCAAAATTGCCGTCATTTATTCCACCATGCTTACCTTACCCATCCTCATCACTTTAGGAATATTTTATTTTAGCCAGCTTCTTATTTTGCTGGCTTTAATGCTCGTGGGATTTGTTTATTTAATCGCCATCATTTTGGCAAAATATGCCGCCTTCCCCCACCAAATGAATGTGCCTCAGGGAATTTTGCTGGGCAGCAGTTTTTTGTTTCCACCCATGCTTCTGGCCATTATCCCGTTTTTTTATCTGCAGGCTCGCCGGCGACTTAATGATATTTTAATATGATAAACATCCAAAACCTGTCGAAGTATTATGGCGCAAAGCACGCCCTTAACAACGTAAATATCCAATTTGAAAAAGGGAAGGTTTATGGCATTGTGGGCGAAAATGGGGCGGGCAAAACCACGCTTTTCAGATCTATTGCCGGATTAGAAAAATATACGGGCCGGATAGAATCGGACATCGATAAATTTAAAAATCATCTGGGCTTCCTACAAACCATTCCTTTTTTCTTTAACAAGATTAGTGGCAAAGAATATATCCGCCTGCTTTGCAATGCCCGGAGCGTTAATCCCGGCGATATTGACGAACGCAATATTTTCGACCTGCCTTTAAATCAATATGCCTCGACCTACTCCACCGGGATGAAAAAAAAGCTGGCCTTGACGGCGATTCTGATGCAGGAAAACCAGGCCTTTATTTTGGATGAACCCTTTAACGGCGTGGATATCCAAAGCAATATTATCATCGAAAATATTATCCATAAACTAAAATCCCTGGGGAAAATCGTGATAATCTCATCGCATATATTTTCTACGCTTAGCGATACCTGCGATGAGATTAATATGTTGAAAGAGGGAAGATTGATAAGAAAAGTTATCAAGGAGGATTTTAAAAAACTGGAAGCCGAAATGAAAGCCGTGTCGGTGGGTAATAAAATTGAAAAGTTGGGTCTTAAATAAAATTTGGATAAACCTATATTTGCCGCATATTGATGAAGCTAAAAATGATTATTAACCGGATAAAACAAGGAGAAGAATATTGTCGATAAACGCTAAGCAGAAAAAATCAGCCTGTCGGATTCACGTAACCGGACTGGTTCAGGGTGTAGGCTTCCGGCCTTTTATTTACCGCATTGCCCACGAAAACAAAATTTTTGGCCGGGTCGAGAATAATATTCGGGGAGTTTTTATCGAGGCAGAGGGAAGTGCCGGTGATGTGGAAAACTTTATCAAGGATATTTCGGCGAAGGCACCGCAGGCCTCCGGCATCGAAAAAATTGAAAGCACTGCGGTTTCTCCTTTCGGGTTTTTAGATTTTCAAATTCGTAAAAGTGCCGATGCCGCCCAGGGCATCACCGAAATTAGCCCCGACATTGCCGTTTGCGATGATTGCCTGGAAGATATGCGTCAGCATGGCCATCGCTACGCATATCCTTTTACCAACTGCACCAACTGTGGGCCGCGTTTTACCATTATCAAAGACCTGCCCTACGACCGCCACAAAACTACCATGGATGTTTTTGCGATGTGCAATACTTGCCGTAGCGAATATACCAATGTGCTCGACCGCCGTTTCCATGCCCAGCCCGTGGCCTGCAAAAATTGTGGCCCGGAGTATGAATTGCTGGTCGGCGAGGAAAAAATTAACGATTTTGATAAAATATTGATACGCACCGTCAAACTGCTCGAAGCCGGGAAAATACTTGCTGTAAAAGGCCTGGGCGGTTTCCATCTGATGTGTGATGCGGCAAATGAAGCGGCGGTGTCGGCTTTACGAAAACGCAAACTTCGCGAGGGGAAACCCTTTGCGGTGATGTTTGGCAAAATTGAAGAAGTAGAAAAATATACGCATTTGAGCGAAAGCGAAAGCCAGTGGCTGCAATCCTGGCGGCGACCGATTGTGCTTTTGGAAACCACACGGGAGCTGGCTCCATCGGTTAACAATGGCTTCCATCGCATGGGCGTGATGCTGCCCTACATGCCCTTTCATCATCAGTTGCTCGAAATGCTCGAAACCCCGGCCATCGTGCTTACCAGCGGCAACATGTCTGATGAACCCATCATCCTCGACAACGCCTTGGCTGTACAAAACCTGGCTTCCATTGCCGATGCCTTCCTGATTTATAACCGCGAAATATATAACCGCACCGACGACTCGGTGAGTTTTGTGGTAAACGAAAAGCCTGCTTTGATACGCCGCTCGCGTAGCTTTGCGCCATCGCCCATTCGCACCAATCTTAAAGTGGACGGGATTTTTGCTGCCGGAGCCGAGCTGGTCAACTGCTTTGCCATCGGTCGCGAAAATCTGGCCATTATGAGTCAGCATATCGGCGATTTAAAAAACTTTGAAACGCATCAGTTTTATGAAGAAACGATTGACAAATTCAAAAAGATCTTTCGCTTTGAACCCCGGCTTGCAGTGGCCGATTTGCACCCCGATTATTTCTCGACACGCTTTGCCCGCGACATGGGAATTGAAGTAATAGAAGTGCAGCATCATTTTGCACACATCGCCTCCTGCATGGCCGAGCATGGGCTGGACGAAAAGGTAATTGGCATAAGCATGGATGGCACGGGTTACGGCACGGAGGGAAATATTTGGGGCGGCGAGTTTATGTTTTGCGATTTGAAGGATTTCCAGCGTTATACGCATTTCGATTATATCCCTTTGCCTGGTGGCGATCTGGTTACCAAAGCTCCCTGGCGCACCGCAGTTTCCTACTTGCATCATACTTTTGGTGGGGAGCTTTTTAATGATAAAATGGATTTCTTGACCGGGGTTTCTGATTTTGAGCTTACGATGGTGCGGGAAGCGATTGTGAAAAATATTAATACGCCGCTCAGTTCCAGTTGCGGGCGTTTGTTTGATGCGGTGAGCGCGATGATCAATCTGTGCCCTGTTTCTAAATTTCATGCCGAGGCACCCATGCGCCTCGAAAGTATTGCCCGCAAAAATATTTCCGATAAATATGTTTTCATGCATGATTCTGTCATCGATTTTAAGCCGATGATTGGCGGGATAGTCGATGATTTAAAATCCGGAACGAACCGGGCGGTGATTGCTTCTAAATTTCACAACACGGTGGTGGATGTGATTGTAAGCACGGCCATCCGAATGAAAAAGGAGAGCGGGATAAAAAAGGTGGTGCTTTCGGGCGGCAGTTTCCAGAATGCCATTTTGCTTGGGAAAAGTGAGGAGCTTTTAAAGAACCTCGGTTTTGAGGTATTTGTGCAGCAGCAGGTACCGGCCAACGATGGTGGCCTGGCACTGGGGCAATTGGCCATCGCCGCCAAACGCCGCAATTCCTGATTTCACCAATCGATTGAATATGCGCATTTGTACAGACGCGCAATCTGCGCGTCTCATTATCTCACCACTGCCTTTTTTGCTTACCACGAGATTACACAGATGGCCACAGATTAGTTTTTCAATCTGTTTTTATTTCACCACAGATTACACGGATGGCCACAGATTAGTTTTTACTACCAATTGCAGATTTTTCTCTGATCTTTTTTGACTTTAGAATGTCCTTCGGACGATTCTAAGTCCGGGCATCACTCCTTGTTTCAGTCATTCTCCTGTTTCAATCATTCAGTAGTTTCAGTTCCCGCAAGGGCGGGATTTCGCTCCGCTCAACATTCTCCTGTTTCAGCCGTTTCCATCGTTTCAGATGTTTCAGCCGTTTCCATCGTTTCAACTGTTTCAGATGTTCCAATCTTTTAGATTCATTAAAAATAAGGCCTCTTGTAAGGAAAAGACCAAGATTATCATTCAAAGTTTATTTTAAAAACTGTACTTTCGTGCGTCAAAAGATAACAGTTAAAAACTCTTAAATAAATCAAAAGATATGGCCAAAGTAATAGGAGCTATAGTAGTTGACAACGAGCGTTGCAAGGGCTGCGAAGTGTGCATACCTGCCTGCCCCACGCACGTCATCGAACTGGCAAAAGAAGTTAACGGCAAGGGTTATCATTATGCCTACATGGCTAACCCCGATGCATGTACCGGATGTTCAAACTGTGCTATCGTTTGTCCTGACGGAGTAATTAGCGTGTATAGAGTTAAAAAGTCGGCTTAGTTAAAAACGTAAAAAATTGACATAGAATGGGTGAATTAAAATTAATGAAAGGAAATGAGGCTATAGCCGAAGCCGCTATCCGCGAAGGTGCGGATGGATATTTTGGCTATCCCATTACACCCCAGTCGGAGGTGATGGAATATCTGATGATGGAACGCCCCGAACAGCGCACCGGAATGGTGGTGCTGCAGGCCGAAAGCGAGCTGGCCGCCATCAACATGGTGTATGGTGCTGCTGCGGCAGGCAAAAAAATAATAACCTCCTCATCAAGTCCTGGCATCAGCCTTTACCAGGAAGGAATCAGTTATATTGCAGGTGCCGAGCTGCCCTGCGTTATTGCCAACGTGGTACGTGGCGGTCCCGGCCTGGGGACTATTCAACCCTCGCAGGCCGACTACTTTCAATCGGTGAAAGGTGGCGGCCACGGCGATTACAGGCTTTATACCCTGGCTCCGGCATCAGTGCAGGAGATGGCTGACTTTGTAGAACTGGGTTTTGAAATGGCCTATAAATACCGTAATCCGGTGATGATTCTTTCGGATGGCATGATAGGTCAGATGATGGAAAAGGTGGAACTGAAAGACCAAAAACCTCGCTGGAGCGAAGCTCAGATTAAAGATCTGAATGGCGGATGGGCTGCTATTGGCAAACCCGAGTCGAGAGAACGCAATATTATTACCTCGCTCGACCTGGATTCGCACAAACAGGAGGAACACAACTGGAAGCTCCAGGCCAAATACCGGCAGATGGAGGAAGAGGATGTGAGATATGAAACGCTTAATACCGATGATGCCGAATATCTTATGGTGGCTTACGGTTCCAGCGCAAGGATTGCACAGAAGTCGATGGCCGTAGCGCGTGCCAAAGGCATCAAAGTTGGCTTGCTGCGCCCTATTACACTTTATCCCTTCCCTGTAAAAATTCTCAAGGAACTGGCTCCACAACTCAAAGGTATTTTATCGGTCGAGATGAGTGCCGGTCAGATGATAGAAGATGTGAAGCTGGCCGTTGAATGTAAGGTGAAGGTAGAACACTTTGGCCGCTATGGTGGTGTAATTCATTCGCCGGAAGAAGTACTGGAAGCATTAGAACAAAAAATTATTGGAGGTTAATCATGGACATAAAAGACATAGTAAAGGAAGAAAACCTGGTTTACAAAAAGACCCCGCTGATGACCGACAAAGTGCTGTCGTACTGCCCGGGTTGTGGACACGGTACTGCGCATCGCATTGTTATGGAGGTGCTCGAAGAGCTCGGTGCCCAGGAGCAAACCATTGGCATTGCTCCGGTAGGCTGCTCGGTTTTGGCTTACGAATTTATGAACATCGACATGATACAGGCTGCCCACGGACGCGCTCCGGCGGTGGCCACCGGCGTTAAACGCTGCTATCCCGAAAAGTACGTCTTTACCTATCAGGGCGATGGCGACCTGGCTGCTATCGGTACTGCCGAAACCATCCATGCCTGCAACCGGGGCGAAAACATCACCATCATTTTTATTAATAATGGTATTTATGGGATGACAGGCGGGCAGATGGCTCCTACCACTTTGGATGGTATGAAGACTTCTACTTCGCCTTATGGTCGTGATTTGCATACGATGGGCAATCCGCTCAAAATTACCGAGCTGGTGGCTCAGTTGCCCGGCACATATTTCGTTACCCGCCAGGCGGTGCATACTCCTGCGGCGGTGCGCAAGGCCAAAAAAGCAGTGCGCAAAGCCTTCGATCTGCAAAAAGAAAACAAAGGGCTTACCTTTGTCGAAATCGTTTCCAACTGCAACTCGGGATGGAAAATGTCGCCCACCAAAGCCAATCAATGGATGGTGGAGAATATGTTCCCCTTTTATCCCATGGGCGATATTAAAGTGGATGGTGTAATTCTGGATAAAAATTAAGCCAGTTAAGCATAGTATTAACCAAAGAAAATTATTATCATGACAGAAGAAATTATCATTGCAGGATTTGGAGGACAAGGTGTGCTTTCGATGGGTAAAATTTTGGCTTACTCCGGCATTATGCAAGATCAGGAAGTGAGCTGGATGCCTTCGTACGGCCCCGAAATGCGCGGTGGTACTGCCAACGTTACGGTTATCGTTAGCGATGAAAGAATCAGTTCACCGATATTGAATTATTACGATACTGCCATAGTTCTCAATCAGCAATCCATGGATAAATTTGAGGCCACCGTTAAGCCGGGAGGCCTCCTGCTTTACGATCCCAATGGCATTACGCGGCATCCCGGGCGGAAGGATATAAAAATTTATAAGATTGAAGGAGCACGTCTGGCCGTTGAAATGGGCAATACCAAAATTTTTAATATGATTGTTTTGGGAGCTTATCTTAAACTAAAGCCCATTGTAAAGTTGGAGAATGTGATACGCGGACTAAAAAAATCATTGCCCGAACGCTATCACAAACTGATCCCCATGAACGAGTCAGCACTGAAAAAGGGCATGGAAAATCCCGAAGAAGTAGTGATGGCTTAGTTTTTAACGAATTAACCAAGTTCACAATAATAGCCCTGGTAAATTTTTGCCGGGGCTTCTTTTTGTTAACAAACCCGCAAACAATCTTGTTACCCCTGCCATGAATAGCGATAAGCAAAAGCTTAAGGATTTTCTCGAGTCCAAAGTCGGGCAGTATAATTCTATTCGCTTTATCGAAACAGATCCGATTTCAATTCCTCATCTTTTTAATAAAAAGGAGGATGTCGAGATTGCAGGATTTATGGCTGCCACCATTGCCTGGGGTCAGCGGACAACCATTATCAGCAATGCCAAAAAACTAATGCAATGGATGGACGGCACTCCGCATGATTTCATCATGAATTTTTCAGAAAAAGATTTGCTTCCCTTTAATGCTTTTGTTCATCGTACTTTTAACAGCCAGGATTGTATCCATTTTTTGTGGGCACTCAAAAATCTGTACCAAAATTATGGGGGTCTTGAAAATGCTTTTTGTAGTGGTTTCTCATCGGATGAGGCAGATACAAAAAATGCCATTTTGCTTTTTCGCCAACGATTCCTGCAGCTTGAGCACCCCCAGCGCATCGAAAAACATTTAGCTAATCCTGATAAGAAATCCTCGGCAAAGCGATTGAATATGTTTTTGCGCTGGATGGTTCGCACGGATAATAAGGGTGTTGATTTTGGAATTTGGAAACAGATAAAACCGGCGCAGCTAATTTGTCCCCTCGATGTACATTCGGGCAGGGTAGCCCGAAAGCTGGGATTGCTCGATCGCATGGCCAACGACTGGCAGGCTGCAGAAGAGCTTAGCCAAAACCTGAGGCGATTCGACCCCAACGATCCGATAAAATACGATTACGCTCTTTTTGGTCTTGGCGTTTTCGAGAAGTATTGAAAAAATTTTACTTTTGGTTTTTAATTGATAAATGAAAAATAATAAGCCACCCGAAAATAAGAGAGATGAATTGTATAATATCATCTTTTACGCCGATACCAAAGCCGGTCGAAGGTTCGACTTAATTTTGCTTGTGTTGATTATTGCCAGCGTTCTTGTGGTAATGCTCGATAGTGTTGGCGCATTGCACCTGCGATACACCCGCATATTTGTATATTCCGAATGGATTTTTACGATTCTCTTCACACTGGAGTATTTCACTCGCATCATTGTTTCGCGCAAGCCGTTGGACTATATCAAAAGCTTTTATGGCATCATCGATTTGCTTTCAATTTTGCCAACTTATGTAAGTTTGCTTATTGCCGGCAGCCATTATTTGCTGGTGATACGCATATTGCGCATGTTGCGTATTTTTAGGATTCTCAAACTTAGCCGTTACCTCAGGGCTTCGCAGGTTTTGCAGATCTCGCTGCGTCAGAGTAAGTACAAAATTATTGTCTTTCTCGAGGTGGTTCTTGCTACCGTGGTCATTATGGGTTCGATTATGTATTTGATCGAAGGCCCCGAAAACGGATTCAACAGTATTCCCCAAAGTATTTACTGGGCCATTGTAACGCTTACCACCGTTGGCTTTGGTGATATTACTCCCCAAACCGTACTCGGACAGTTCTTCGCCTCCATCATTATGATACTGGGTTACGCGATTATTGCGGTGCCCACCGGGATTATGTCAGCCGAAATGATTCGTGCAGATTCTTCGGTAAGATCGGACGAAAAAAACACCTGCCAGGGCTGCGATCACAGCAAGCACGATTCGGATGCTGTTTACTGCAAATATTGTGGTAAGGAACTTGATAATAAGGACTAAACGGTAAAACAGAGTCTGGTAAATAAAATATTACTATCCAGATAAATTTTACAGATTTATCCCTTAAAATTTGCAAATCAAATTTTTATCTGTGTCAATATGCGCAATCTGTGGTGGATATCTGAAGGATGTGTTTTCTCTACCTTATGCCGTGTTTCATTTTTTTTTGTTTACCACAGATGGCCACAGATTATTTTTTCTGTTACTCCTTCCTATCCCAAGAAAAAGTTAACTGTTAATAATACGATTCTGTTTTTTCTCCATTTACAAACTTTACTACAAAGGCTCCTTCAAAGCCATTCGATGATAAGTAGTTTGCCGTCTCTCGGGCTTCGGCCTGCGAGGGGAACTCACCAATGTAATATCGGTAAATACTTCCATCATAGTCCACCTGCAAAGGGTCGTCAACGTGCACGGCATTAAGGCGACTTTGTAGGTTGGGTAACTTAACTTCAGAAGCTACAATTTGTACGGCAAAAAAAGTTTGTCCATCGGCTTTAATATCCGAGAAAATTTCTTCTCCCATCGGGATTTTACTTGATTGTGTCGTGGCACCGGTCGATTCTTTCCAAACATTCAGCAAGCTGTCAAGCTCGGCATATTTGTCGGGGCTATCGGGATAATCAGCAAGCAGAGCCGGGTTTTCGTCCTCGTAATTTAAGGTGTCGTAGAAAACCGTTTTTGGCTCAATCGAATTTTCTACTCCCACATAAATAGTGTGAGCAAAAACGAGTTCAATATCATGGTCGAGTTTGGCACGCGCGGCCATCGGATAAACCGACGTAGTGTGGCTGGTATTAAGCACCGTGCAATTTATCACAAATTCAGGGCCTGCCGGCAGGCTGGATTTGGTAAGAAACAAATGACCCTCCTTGGCTTCATATTGATAATCGTCGATGTCGGCGATATCAATTTTACTCTCCGGGGGCAGCATGACAAACAATTCAAGGCTGCCGGTATATTTTCCCTTTTCCAGGATAATTTTCAGCGGATATTTTTCTTCATACGAAATTTCGCCAGGATATTGCAGGCGGACGGAGTACGGACTTATTTCCTCGCCTGGTTTAATATAGGGCAGCAGGCTTTCGTTTTTATTTTTTACATAAATGCCTACGCTTTTGGTGCTTTTAAAACCATATTTATCCTCAAAGTTAATAGTAATCGGATACACACCATCAGGGACTTTGGCACTTACAGCCGGAATCGAAAATGAAATAATATTACTATTGCTTAGGCTTTCCCATTGGATGGTCGCCGTTTGGTTTTCCAGGCTGTATTCTGCGGCTTCAAAGTTTGTCTCCTTTGGGATTAGCCCGCCAAAAAACTTGCACTTTAGTGTTCCGGCCACTTGATAGGATGCGGGTTTTTTAATTTGGATATTAAAAAGAAATGGTTCGCCTGTGAAAACCGGGTCGGGATAGTCGAAACTTATTTCGATGCCAAAAGTTTCATCCTGTCCAAACAGTGAATTATTAGTGATGCTTGCTTTTGTTTCGTTAGCGAATAGGCCGCTATTTGCGAAAAGCAAAAAAAAGATCATGAGAGAAGCAAGCCTGGATTTTGTAAATTTCATCATAAACCAAAGTTTTTTTCCGCCGTAAAAGTAGAATAATTATGTTTACGCACGATGTGCTACCTGTTTCGAAACAATTTCAGGATTGATCAGATTTGGGCGGCTCTCTGATTTTTTTGATCGCGCAACTGCGAACGATGCATTAGCAAAACAGCGATGATCAGGCTAACGATTCCCACACAAAAAGTAATAGTAAATCCGAATTGCTCGTAAATAAAAATCCCGAAGAGGGGAGCAAAAATAGCCCGTACTCCCGTTAGGAAAAGGTGGATGGATTGATAAATGTCTGCCTGGCTATCCTGGCCAAAATAGGACGAGCCGATATTCCACAGCAAAACCATGGTGGCAGCAAAAATGCCGTGAAAAATAATATATACAATCAGCGAATAGTAAAGTTTAATCCCAAGTATTTCGACATGTGCCGGGAGGTATTCGGTAATCATCAGGAAAAAAAGATTGAGTGCCAGCGCGGTGTAGGTAATCATGGCGAACCTGCGCGGATCGAGCCGTCCAAGCAGTTTTCCGAAAACAGGCAGCAGCAGGATTGCCAGGATGTTGTACGAATTTTTGTAAAAGGCCACGCTCGAATAGTTGAGCATCAGTTCTTCGTAGAAAAAGATGGTTGTAACTGCGTAGGTGGTCATAAATGCAAAGCCATAAAGCATAAAACCCACCTCGAAGTGCAGGTAAGGACGGTTGGTTTTGAGGATTTGCGCCATATTTTTTACCGAGGTGGCCACCGATTGCAGGATGGTCGTTTTTATTCGGATGACTTCCGGCGGGGTATAATCGATTTTGGATAGCAGATAAATCGAGATCATCCCAAGCACCGAGGCAATGGGGAAAATGTAGGTGAAAGCGTAGTTGTCGTAATCGAGCAAAAGTCCGTAAAGGAAGGTTACCACCAGCAGCACCACCTTGTTGGCCGACTGTGCATAGCTGTAAAAAGTGCCGAAGTTTTGATGACTGTAATTGGTTTTGAGTAGCAGATTGATGGTTGGATTGATAACCAAAGCCGCCAGATAATAAACCAGGAAAATGGCGAGAAAGATAAGATGATACATGCCATCGCCCTGATACACCTCGGGGCTGCGCGGAAAGAAGAAAAGTAGCATCAAAGGCAGGCGGGTAATAATGCCTGTCCAGCGTAGAAAAACCCTCCGCTTTTTGATGCGTTTCAGGAATTCATTAACAAAAATCAGCAAGAGAAAAACCAACATGCTAAACTGAAAAAGCACGCCCAACTGGTAATTGCTGCCCAAAAGGCTTTTGATAAACACAAATTCGTTGAGTGCCAACACGCCAAGGATGAAACCCTCGATGAGGGAATAGGCCAGGTGGAGCCTGAAAGTTTGGCGTTCCTCGCAACAGATGTCGGCTTTTAGCAGTTTCAAAATGGGGCTATAATTTTGGGTCGCAAAGATAGCCGAATTGCCTGGCGCGACTTGTTTACAAGATTTAACCTTAAGTGAAGGATAATTTGTTTCTGTCTTTTTAGTAAGGAATTTGAATTATGAATTGCCTCGCCCTTTAGGGCGGGGATTGAATTGAAAGCAGAAAAAAAAACCCTCGATTCCGCAACGCCGTAGGCGTTGCGGAATCGAGGGGCGGACATCTTCACACTCATTTTTCCCTGGGTTAAAACCCAGGGCAATTCAAAAACGACTTTATTTGATTTAAGATTGAAAATTAAGGATATTAGATTTTAGATTGTGCTGAATACCACCAATATCTTAAATCTGAAATCGTATATTTTTATAACTGTAACTTTAAAGACAAGCACTAATTAATCCTCACAGCACTTTTTTGACGATTCCTTGTCCTGCAGCCGATGGAATGTCAAATATTGACTTTTAAACGCTTTATGAAATACAGCTCGCACAAGAAAATGAACATTGCCACCTTCTGCCTTGTTCTGCACGAAATATTAACTAATTTTTTTTAATGATGAAAAAGATATTATTGATTACCATGGCTCTGGTTTTTGTGGCTTTTGCAAATCTTGCCGGGCAAAATAATTTCCACAGTTTTAAAGTAAAAACCCTCGATGGCGATGACTTCGACCTGGCCTCGCTCAAAGGCAAAAAAGTGCTGGTAGTAAATACCGCTTCCAAATGTGGTTTGACTGGCCAGTACGAAGACTTGCAGGCCTTGTACGAAAAATATGGCGGCGACAACTTTACCATTATCGGCTTTCCGGCCAACAATTTTATGAGCCAGGAACCGGGCACGCACGAGGAAATCCGCACCTTCTGCACCGAAAATTATGGTGTTACTTTTCCGATGATGGAAAAAATTTCGGTTAAAGGGGATGACATGCACCCGGTGTATCAGTGGCTCACCAGCAAAGCTCAAAATGGCGTGGAAGATACGAAGGTAAGTTGGAATTTCCAGAAATACCTGATTGACGAAAATGGGAATTATGTGGCTATGTTCTCTCCGCGTACCTCACCCAACGGCGATGATATTGTCGGATGGATTGAGGGGAAATAGGCTTATGTCTCCAGCCCGAAAGGCTGGCACATCATAGGGTCAGGCATCGCCTGACCGTAAAAGGCATCCACACGACCTCTCAGCCTGAAGGGATGAAACTCCGACAGGATTCAAATCCCTACAATAAAAAAGCCTCGCCAATATTTTGGCGAGGCTTTCTATATTTTGGCTAAAATATCACTTGGCCTGTATTTATTTTAATAATTAAAAATCTCCTCAAGCGACAGTACTTTGGTTTGGCCAATCTTGGCCAGCGATTCCATGTCAAGGGCTTCCTTATTTCCCAAAATCATAAAATTATATTTCAGCCCCTTGATGTATTCATCAAAAAACTGATTTTTGAAATCGTCAATCGAAACTGCCTGGGCATAATCATAAACATCTTTGCGAATGTCGTAGTCGATGCCCCGATCCTGATTGCGGAGGTAATTCCAAAAAATACTGCTCTTGATAATTCTTTCGGTGTTAATTTTTTTGATGATCGATGCCTTGGCCAGATCAAATTGCGCCCTGGCCACCGGCATGTCGTTCATTAGTTCGAGCATGGCCGAAGTAGCGATTTCGAGTTTATCGGCCTGGGTACCCACAAATCCGTAAATCGTATTGTTTTGGTCAGGATCGGAGGGAATCGAAAATGCCGAAAACGCGCTGTAGGCTAAGGCTCTCGATTCGCGAATTTCCTGAAAGATGATCGAGGATAAACCCCCGCCAAAATATTCGCCAAAGACTTCCGCAGGCGGGATAAGGCTTTTGTCGAAGGGTGTACTTTTGGATACCATCACAATGTTGGCCTGCACCATATCATAATTTACCACATAAACCTTGTTTTCGTCATTGCCCAACTGCTGATAAGTAATTTCTTCGGGCAGCGGATTTAAGGTCTCTGGGATGGTGTGTAGTTTTTCTACTTTTTGGCGGGCAAACTCGAAGCCTGCCGGGCCGTAGTAAAACACCTTGTGCGCATAGCTTGTCATCCCGGCTATCATATCGGTAAGTTCGCTAGGTTGTATGGCGCGCAGTTCTTCTTCGGTAAGCAGATTGCGGAAGGCTGAATTTTCGCCGTAAATACCGTAATTCATCAGCCCGCCCCATAATATGGCGTTCTTGTCTTTTTTGCTGTCTTCGCGTTTTTTAAGTATTCCGTCCACATAATCGTTGTAGGCTTGCTGGTCGGGCTTGGCATTGGCAATTACATGTTCCAGCAGGCGGATGGCTTCCTCGTACGATTTGCTCAACCCTGAGATATAAACGTAGGAACGTTTGTCGCTGGCATTAACGCCAAATGACAAGCCCAGGCGGAAGAATTCCTGCTGCAATTGTGCCGGTGTATATTTGTCGGTGCCCAGGTAGGGCAAATAATTTACTGCCAGCGGAAATTTAAGGCTGTGGTTTTTCCCGATATCGATGATGTAGTTGAGCTGGAAGGTTTCGTTGTTTTCATTTTTAATATAGAACATATCCACACCCTTTGCCACTTCTTCTTGTTTTATTTGTTCCTGATAATTCAAAAATACAGGCTCAATTTCTTCGGATGACATGGCCGAAAACTCCTTATAAAATTCCGATGGTTCTTCGCGGTTAATATTGATGGCTGTAAGTTCGGGTTTTTCCACCTTGGCAATGTTGTCGCTTTCGCCATGGCGTTTATACACCACCACGTAGTTATCCTTGTATTTTTCGTTGGCAAATTTGATAATATCTGCCTTGGTAATTTTTTCCATTTCATCGATAAGACCCAGGCGTTTTTCCTCGGAAATGCCTTTGATAAAATCATCCACGTAAGTGTAAACCCGGGCAAAGCTGCTCTCGTTTCGGTATATTTCGTTCAGGCGCATATCATTAACGATGGCTCCGAGCATCCATTCTTCAAATTCGCCTTGCTTCACTTTTTCTATTTGCGCAAGCAGCAGGTCTTTCACTTCTTCCAGGCTTTGTCCCTGGCGGGGCGAGCCATAAAAAACGTGCATACCATAATCTTTCATGGCGTAGGCATAGCTTCCGGCACGCAGTACTTTTTGCTGCTGGTTCAGGTTCAGGTCGATCAGGCCGGCCTGGCTGTTGCTCAGGATCATATCGATCATACCCGTCATTTTATCATCGTTTGAGTATGCGCCATCAAAGCGGAAAGCCAGCATCATATTCTCGGCATCCGGGCCATATATTTCTTTAACGACCGGAGCTTGAAGCGGTTCTTCTTTGGGCTGGGTGATCTCTGGCAATTCTTTGGCTTTCCATTTTCCAAAATAATCATTAACCAGTTTTATGGTTTCATCGTAATCCAGGTCGCCGGCCAAAGCTACGGCCATATTGTTGGGCACATAAAAGGTGTGGGCAAACTGGTAAATGTTTTCCATGGATGGATTTTTGATGTGCTCGGCCAGCCCGATAACCTGACGGCCATAAGGATGCGTGGGAAACAAAGCGGCCATCATCGCATTGTTTGCGCGGCTGCGATCCATGTCCTGATACATGTTGTACTCCTCGTAAACGGTTTCGAGTTCGGTATGAAAAAGCCGCAGCACGATGTCGCTAAAGCGTTCGCTTTCGAGACGGAGCCATTTCTCGAATTCGTTTTTGGGAATGTCGTTGATGTAAACGGTGTAGTCGTAGCTTGTTCCGGCATTGGTGCGTTTGGCTCCGATGCTCGACACCATTTTGTCGTATTCATTGGCGGCCACATAATTAGCTGCTATTGCCGAGACACTGTCGATTTTTTTGTAAATGCTCTTTTTTAACGCCGGGTCGGAGGCATCACGGTGCTGCTCAAAAAGGTCACTTATTTCATCCAGCAGCGGTTTTTCCATTTCCCAGTTGAGGGTGCCAATTTCATCGGTGCCCTTAAACATCATGTGCTCAAAGTAATGGGCCAGGCCGGTGGTTTCGACAGGGTCGGAGGTGGAGCCGGCATTAACACCAATAAGTGTGGAAATGCGTGGTTCATCGCGGTTTACCGAAAGATAAACCCTAAGCCCGTTTTCGAGCGTGTAAACCCGTGTGTTCATCGGGTCGTTGCTAACGGTTTGGTAGGTGAAACCATTCTCGTCGGTGTGGGTTTCGCTCGTGTATTTTTTGTCCGAGCACGAAAAAAGCAGGCACGAAACGGCCAGCATCATTAGAAAAGTTAACTTTTTCATCACAATTAATTTGGTTAATATTTGCATCAAAAGTATATAAAAATAAGCCGTGTTGCTAATCACTTTTCCTTACGGAAAAGGTGGGGGAGAATTGAAAATATGAGCAGTATTAAAAGTGTAGTCTAATCATCAATGGCAACTACTTTCCATCCCCACTCATCTTTTTTGTTGTTGTAGGCTACCATTGCCCTGCCCGAAACATAATCGCCGTCTTCGATCTGATGATTGGTGCATATCAAAGGGGTAACAAACATGCCATCGACGAAGGCGAAATTTCTGTCGACGGGTTTAATTACTTCGCCCGAGAAATGCTTGATGATGCCGTCCAGGAATTTTTCGTCAAGCTTGGTTGCGCCATAAAGCGTATAGCGGTTTTCTACGCCTTTAACCGGCTTTAAACGAACCATGAAAATGTCACCATCGGTGGCTTGCTTTATTATGCGGTCGTATTTAAAATATCCCTTTGAATATGCTCCATCAATGAAGGTGATGATTTTTTTAGGGGCGTTTACGGAATCGACCACTATTTTGCGCTCCGGTATTTCTCCATATAATATTTCATCGGCATGGAAACTGGTGTTTTTATAAAACTCCATATTGTTGGCTTTCGCTTCGGCCAGGTTGTACCATGCTTGTTCGCCCCATTCGCTTACTATTTCGGGGATGTCCTGTTTGTGTAGCAGGCACCATTTGAGTATGGTGCCGATTTCGGTTTTTGCTTCGTTGTATTTTTCGTGTTCAACGAGCAGGTAAGCCAGTTTGATGTGTGTTTTTACTATTTTCGAATCTTTGGGCTTGCACAGGATGGCTTTTGCCAGGCAACCGATTTGTTTCTCTGGTTTATCGGCATAAGCCTCGGCCATGAGTTTCCATATCCAGAAATCGGTTTTCTTTTGCCTTGCCCGTTTTAAAAGCAATTCGTAAGCGGTGTTGTATTCGCCTTTGATAAAAAGAAACTTTATTTTGTAATAAGGCAGTTGCGAATAGTGGCTGTTGTGCTGTATGGCCACCTCGATAACCGGCATGAAGGTGTCGATTTTTTTTAACAGATCATTTTCGGTATCCGGATCGGGAGCATTTTTGAAGGCTTTAACCAGATGCTTTGCATAGCGGTTAAAACCTTGCTCGGCAATGGCCATCTTTTTCTTGCCATCTGCCCTTTTTTTAAAGTGATAATCATCGCTGATGAAGCACCATAAATCCCACCATGAGGCAAAATCGACATAGCGCGGCGATTCTTTCAAGGCCTTGTGCAAGGCTTTGAAGAGAAAGGAGTAGCCCTTGGATTGCCGGGTAAACGGGAGCTTCATGGTAAAATCGAGCAGTTGCTCCATTTTCGATATATCGAAATCATCTTCCTTGGTAAACTCAAAGGCGGCGATGCCGATGACCCACAACATTTGGTTGATCACCATTTTTTCGGAAGTACCCAGGTCGAGGTTTACAAGCTCTTCGAGATAACTAATAAAGGTGTCGAATTTTTCTTTCCCGGTGTTTTGCTTTAGTAGGTCGTAGAGCACCCAGGCCAAAGCCCGCTTGCCCAAAACAATCATGTTTTCGGGTTCTGTGTTTTCTTCTCCTTTTTGGTTTTCAAAGTCAGGCTTAGGTATTACCGTGTTTTTGCCTGCTTCTTCAAGATCGGCCACAGCCATCTTATAGGCTTCATCCAGTTGTCCGGTTTTGCGTAGTTCTTCTATATTATTGTAAGACATAGCGCGATAAGGTTAGTGTTTGTAGGTTTCATAGTTTTTTTTAACAGCTTAACTTGGCTAATTTTTATTGGGAGTTTGTATGGATTTGCCCAATTGACGCAGGTCGTTGCCCGAAGGAATTTGGAATACGCTCAGGTCGAATTCGGGTATCACCGCCAGGATATGGTCGAAGATATCCGACTGGATGGCTTCGTATTGTACCCATGCCTGTACCTTGCTAAAGACGTAGATCTGGATGGGCAAGCCATGCTCGCCGGGTTGCAGGTGGCGAATCAAAAAAGTCATTTCCTGGCTAATGTCAGGATGATTTTCGAGATAAGCCTTCAGGTAGGCTCTGAAAACGCCAATATTGGTTTGACGACGGCCATTGACCATAACTTTGGTGTTTACCTTTTTCTCGGTATTATAATTTTGAATTTCTACTTCCTTGCTATTTACATAATCAACGATATGCTGGAACTGTTTGTACTTTTCGAGCATGGCCTCGGTACAAAAGCGGATGCTGTTCACATCGATATTTATCGAACGCATAATGCGCCTGCCGCCCGATTCCTCCATGCCGCGCCAGTTTTTGAACGAATCGGTAAACAGCGAATAGGCAGGAATGGTAGAAATGGTTTTGTCCCAGTTTTGAACTTTAATAGTGGTAAGGGTAATGTCGGTAACCGTACCATCGGCCTCATACTTGGGCATCGAAATCCAGTCGCCGGGTCTTAGCATATCGTTGGCGGTAAGCTGCACGCCGGCAACCAGCCCGAGTATGGTATCTTTAAAAACCAATAGCAATATTGCCGAAAAAGCTCCCAGACCACCAATTAAAATCACCGGGCTTTGGCCAATGAGAATAGAGATGAGGGTAAGGGAAACGAGGATGTAAATGAGGATTTTTGCTACCTGTATATATCCTTTGATAGGCTTGGCTTTGGCGATGGAATATTGGGTGTAGATGTGCAACACCGAATTCAAAAAAGCCAGTGCTACCAGCATGACGATGATAATGCTGTAAACATGGATGGCCACCATAGCAAAGTTGCCCGCATCAGGATAAACATCCAGAGCCTTGGGCAGAGTATAATAAAGCAGGTAAGCCGGAACCAGATACGACAGGCGCGTGAAGACACGACGCTCAATCAAAATATCATCCCAGTTTGATTTCGTTTTTAGCGTTAGCTTGCGCACGAAACCAATCAAGTACTTTTTGGTGAACAAAAGGGCAAGGTAACTCAGCAATACAAGGATTAATACCTCAGCTATGGTAATTGTTATTACTTGAAAATCAGAAGGGATGTGCAGAGATTCTGATAATTGTAGCAGCTTTAAGTCTAAAAAGTCAAACATTTTTTATGTCAAATTTTTGACCCGATTAGGGGTTTAAGTTTGGCGTTTTAAGGGGCGGGACAAAGATAGTATAAAAACTGAAAATTAAATGCGTCTGATTTCCTGAAGATATTTGGTGCGTAGCATCGCCACATCCTCGGGACTAATTTCTTCGGTGTAAATGCGCACATTATCAATTACGCCCTGCGGGGTAAAAAACACACCCAGTGCTGCATCAAAATTGTCGTACTCCGGGTTTACCTTCAGGTTGTGGGTAATGCTTTCGAAAACGTTCCAGCTTAGCATTACCGGAACAAAAAAGTACGACATCTGGGGTATTTGACGGTCGATGTAAAGGTCTTCGCTAATTTTTTCCAGCTCAAAATATTTACGAATTTTAATCAGCCCGCTAAAAGGCTCCACCTTGCGGTCTTTCATAAAGTCGATACCATGTTTGCGGTACAGTTCGATGAGTTCTTCAACGCTTTGGTAGCTTTGCAAGTCTTTGATACGAATGCAGGGGGTCAGGGTATTGAATACCGTAATTTGTCCGGGCACTGCATCAAAGCTGTGGGCAAATTCTTTTTTCACAGCCATCGTAGCTCTGATAACGCGCTCGCCGGTGTATTTTTTGTCGGTAACAAAAAATAGCGAAATGGGATTTAGTTGCTCTGGGATGGTGGTGCCGTGGTAGCCAGGATAGGGCTTCAGGGTTTCCAGCACAAATGCTTTGCTCGTTTCGTGTTCGATGCTGGCCAGTATTTCTTTTTTAGTGATAGTGCCAACGGTTTCCAGTATGCTTCTGCTATTCATATACAAATAATTAGATATTAACAATGTTGCGAAAATATGCTTTTTTGAAACTGTGGACAAATTTTTATTTTATTTAACAAAGAACCTGTCTGGTGTACCTTCGTATTCCTTGGAGGTTAATTTCTTTATAGTCACCCCATGAATCCTGCCTAAGCAGCAGTGCTAAATTTTGAAAATTGCAACATTGGCTAAAAGAATTCACGGGGTGACTAACGTAAAAAGCATTTTTTGCTGAAAAACAAGTAAGTTTGCTTTTTTTTAGATGGGGGATGAAGAAGCCGGGTGCAACCAGGTTTTGAATTCACTGTCAAAAATTAGCTTGGGTTACGAATATTTTTTATCCGCAAAATATGCTGAACCAATTAAAACAAAGACTAAAATCTGTTGATATGAAAAAACACTTTTTATCTTTATTATTTTTCGTCCTTTTTATATTTGTTTTGAAGGCGCAGGATTCGAATCCTCCCGCTTTAATCACCGACCGTCCTGATCAAACCGAGTCGGCGGCAATAGTACCCAAAGGCCATTTGCAAATCGAAACGGGTTTTGTGTTTGAAGGCGATGAAGCCAATAAAATTAAAACTGAAAACCTGGCCCTGTTCACCACCCTGTTTCGCTATGGCATCAATAAAAATTATGAACTTCGTTTGGGCTCGGCATTTTTGCAGCACAGCGATAAACCGGAACAAGGCGAAGAAGTGAGTACCTCGGGGATGGCACCGGTATTTGCCGGTATTAAGTTAAAGATGCTTGAAGAGGAAGGCCTGGTGCCCGAGATGGCCTTTATGGCCACGGTTGAGATTCCCGGTAGCGGGCACGAAGACTTCTCGCCCGAGTATCTCGCCAGCGACTTGCGGTTTGCCATCGGTTATACGCTCACGGATCGGCTGGGTCTGGGTATTAATCTGGGCGGTAGATGGAATGGCTCAGATCCTCAACCCGCTGGCGTTTACAGCCTGGTTTTGGGCTATGGAATTAGCGATAAAATGAGTGCCTTTGTCGAAAGTTATGGTTTTTTGCCCCAGGACGAAAGTCCTGACCATCGCCTGGATGCTGGTCTCACCTTCTTACTGATGCCGAATTTGCAGATTGATGCTTCAGGAGGGATCGGCCTTTCTGAAATCTCGCCCGATTATTTTATCAATGCAGGCATCAGTTGGCGCATTCCTGAATAATTTTTTTTTCAAGACATTTATCTATTATTAAATTATCCATAAATAATGAATCATAAAATTAAAAATCGCTTCTTTTTTATTCTTGGCATTGCAGTGCTTGTTTTTGTTGCAGCCTGCAATCAAAGTGCGACAAAATCAGAAGACAAAACTTCGGGTAAATTAAGGGTAGTTACCACCACAACCATGATTACCGATTTGCTTAATCAGCTTGGTGGCGATAAAATAATTGTTCAGGGTTTGATGGGATCGGGTGTTGATCCGCACCTGTACAAGGCCACCGAAAGTGATGTTACTAAATTGTACGAAGCCGATATAATTATTTACAATGGATTGCATCTCGAAGGCAAGCTGGTGGATATTTTGGAAAAGATGCAATCCTCATCGCAAAAAACCTATGCTATCGGCGATGCTATTCCTGAGCAGAAACTTATAAAAGCCAATGCTGAATATGCCCAGCACGATCCGCATATCTGGTTCGATATCAACAATTGGAAGCTTGCGGCGCAATATGTGGCTCAGATCCTTTCGGAAAATGATACCGCCAACGGAAATTTTTACAAGGAACGCTTGAGCACTTACCTTAACGAACTGGCGCAGATGCAAAATGAGGTAAAGCAAAGCATTGCTAAGCTGGAGCCTGAAAAGCGGGTTTTGATAACTGCCCACGATGCCTTTGAGTATTTTGGTCGAGCCTACAATTTTGAGGTAGTAGGCTTGCAAGGTATAAGCACCGTTTCGGAAGCCGGTGCCGCCGATGTACGTAAAATGGCAGATTTTATTTTTGAACGTAAGATTCCGGCTGTTTTTGTGGAATCCTCGGTGCCGGTGCGCAACATACAAGCCTTGCGCGATGCCGTGCAGGCTCGTGGGATGGATGTTAAAATAGGAGGGGAGCTGTTTTCGGATGCGCTGGGTAGTGCCGCAACTCCCGAAGGAACTTATGTTGGAATGTATCGCTACAATGTTGCGACTATTGTTGGTGCTTTAAAAAATACGAATGAGTAAAAATGCGATCGAAATAAACGACCTTACCGTAGCCTACAAATTTAAACCGGTATTATGGGACATCGACCTCGAAGTACCCGCCGGGGTAATGATGGCTATTGTTGGTCCAAACGGGGCAGGCAAGTCAACGCTAATTAAGGCGATACTCGAAATTGTTAAACCCCTCGCCGGCAGTGTGCAATTGTTGGGCAGCAGCTATCGAAAGGTGCGTTCGCGCATTGGTTATGTTCCGCAAAAGGGCAGCGTGGACTGGGATTTTCCTACTACCGTAAAAGATGTGGTTTTGATGGGAACTTATGGAAAGTTGGGATGGATACGCAGACCTGGCCGTGCTGAGAAAAAGCTGGCCGAACAAGCCATCGAAAAAGCCGGCCTCAGCGATTTGGCCATGCGGCAGATAAGCCAGCTCTCGGGCGGGCAGCAGCAGCGTGTGTTTCTGGCCAGAGCTTTAGTGCAGGATGCGGACATTTATTTTATGGATGAGCCTTTTCAGGGCGTGGATGTTACCACCGAAAAAGCCATTATCAATATTTTGAAAGAATTGAAAAGCCGTGGCAAAACAGTGGTGGTGGTTCATCACGACCTACAAACGGTAAGCGAATATTTCGACTGGCTTACTTTTTTGAATGTGCGCAAAATTGCCTCTGGCTCCGTTGCCGACACTTACAACGAGCGGAATTTGGAAATGACTTATGGAGCTAAATTAACTGTGGCACCATAAATAGATGGACTATTACGATTTTTTTACCGGACTTTTTACCGATTACACCACGCAAGTCATTGGCCTGGGAACCGCTTTTTTGGGTTTGATGAGCGGTGTGCTGGGTGTGTTCGCCGTGTTGCGCAAGCAAAGCCTGCTGGGCGATGCGGTGGCTCACGCTTCGCTGCCGGGCATAGCCATGGCTTTTATCCTTAGCGGAACAAAAAATACGCTGCTCATTTTTGGTGGTGCAGCACTGGCCGGATGGCTGGCCACCTTTTGGATTTCGTCGATTGTAAAAAATACACGCATAAAAAGTGATGCTGCGTTGGCTATCGTCCTCGCCGTATTCTTTGGCTTCGGATTGGTTTTACTTACCTTTATTCAGCGTATGGAAAACGCCAACCAGGCTGGCCTGGAAACTTATCTCTTTGGCCAGGCCGCCACCCTGCTGCGGCAGGATGTGATAAGCATGGGAGCCATCGCTGCTTTTGCTATTATTGTAATTCTTCTTTTATGGAAAGAATTGAAGTTGATTACTTTCGACCCGCAATTTGCCCGCTCGCTGGGTTTTAGTCAACGGTGGATGGATATGGTGGTAAACACGCTTATCGTGCTTTCGATCGTCATTGGCCTGCAAACCGTTGGGGTTATCCTAATGAGTGCTTTGCTTATTGCCCCAGCGGCAGCGGCGCGGCAGTGGACCAACCGGATGAGCGGCATGATAGTCCTTTCGGGGATATTTGGCATTTTGTCTGGTGTGGTGGGTACAGGCATTTCCAGCGTGGGCAACAACTTGTCCACCGGGCCGGTCATTGTTTTGGTGTCGGTGATGATTGTTGTGATTTCGTTTGTGTTTGCGCCAGGGCGGGGCTTAATGGCATTGGCCTGGCAAAAAAATAAAAATCGGAAGTCGCTGGCTTTGAACACGCTTTTGCAAGGCATGTACGATACCTGCCGCTCGCACCAAAATATCAAGCATGAGCATTCGCTGGCCATTATAAAAACCTTACCAGGCTATAATCGAAAAACACTCAAGGCACTGCGCCACGAGGGACTGGTGAGCATTACCAAAGAAAATGAATGGTGCCTTACCGACTTGGGCATTAGCAAAGCCGGCGAGGCCATAAAATCGGGGAGGATGATATAAATGAGCACACCACAAATAGAAATACAATGGATTGCTGCCCTTGTTGCAGTAAGTTGCGCCATCCCCGGAGTTTTTCTGGTGTTGCGCAAAATGGCTATGGTTAGCGATGCCATCAGCCATGCTATTTTACCGGGCATAGTGGTGGGTTTTTTGGTGGCTGGTTCGCTCAATTCACCCCTGCTCATCATCCTGGCTGCAGCCACCGGTTTGTTTACCGTGGTCTTGGTGGAGCTTATAAGCAAAACCAGGCTTGTAAAAGAAGATGCCGCCATAGGCCTGGTTTTTCCGGCCTTGTTCAGCATTGGCGTAATTCTTATTTCGCGTAACGTGGCCAACGTTCACATCGACACCGATGCGGTGCTTATGGGCGAAATCGCCTTTGCTCCCTTCGACCGGCTTGTGGTTTGGGGCTACGATATAGGTCCACAAAATGCCTGGGTAATGCAGGCCATTTTGCTACTCAATATCTTATTTGTATTTTTATTTTTCAAAGAATTAAAACTGAGTACCTTCGATTCAGGGCTTGCGGCCAGTTTGGGCTTTGCCCCGGTGGCCATCAATTACGCGCTCATGTCGTTGGTGTCGGTAACTACGGTGGGAGCCTTTGATGCGGTGGGAGCCATACTGGTGGTGGCACTTATGATTGTTCCGGCAGCTACAGCTTACCTGCTTACCGATAATTTAAAAACAATGCTGTTCATTGCGGTTGCCATAGGCATTGTGTCAGCGATAGCCGGTTATTGGCTGGCTCGCTTTATCGATGCTTCCATCTCAGGCTCGATGGCCACCATGTGCGGATTTTTGTTTTTTGTGGTTTTTATCTTTGCGCCCCAGCGTGGCTTACTATCAATCCTTAGAAGAACCAGCCGCCAAAAGCTGGAGTTTGCTCAAATGACCCTTGCCATACATATTTTTAATCACAGCGGCGAAAACGACAACCTTGAGGAGCGGCGCAAAAGCCACTTGAATAAACATTTGAGCTGGGATAAAAAATTTAGCGAAGCCATCGTTCAGCAATCGCTAAATAAAGGTTTGATAAAACTGGATGGCGAGTTGATAAGTTTGACCGAAAAAGGGCAAAGTTTTGTGGTAGCTGCCCAGCGCTTGATCTCCAGCAAAAACCACCCGGAGTTTTCAAGTTTAAGAAAAGAGTTTATTATTTTCTCGGAATGACCTGGGGGTGTCCATAAAGTCAGACTGTTAAGTTTTTCACCAGTTCAGCATTTTGTGTTATTGATTATAAATCTATGGTACTTTTGTCCCTACTAAATGATACATTAGGATTTGATGGCACAAAAGTTATATTGCGTTAGACAGCTAGGCGCGTGGGTCGAAAGTTTGGCGGGCAGCGGCTGCTAGTGCGGCAGCTAGCATCAAACTTTCTTGATTTTTTGTTTCTTTTTTATCAAGAAAAAAGAACAAGAAATATTATTGTAAATGGAAAATAACTGGAAAGATTGACAGTAAGATAGATGATGCTTATCGCCTGAAAACCAAACTTACGCTTGCTCCGCCTTCATCATTATTCTTCATCAAAACCTCGCCAGAGTGAAGATTCATTATGAGCTTTGCTGTAAACAGCCCCAGCCCAAAACCATCATAAGTAACATCGGGGCCGTTTTTGTTAAAAATCTCAAACAGGCGTTCCATATCCTTTTGCGAAAAACCAGTGCCATTATCTTTAATTTCTAAAACGGTGTTTTGCTCTTCCTCGAATAGTTTGAAGGTGATATGGCTGTTGTTTTGGCTGGCCTTGATGGCATTTTCGGTAATTTGGCTAATCACGTTTTCTACCAGGTTCTTGTCGCCGCGAATGGTTTTTGCGCCATCGTTTACATGTATCTCGTATCCAAAGTGATAATTAAGAAATAGTTTCCCGGCATTTTTTGCTACTTTATGGCAAAGCTGTTCCAGATTTATCTCATCGTATTCCAGGGTGTATTTCCCTAATCGAATCTCGGTAATCAGAAGGGCTGTTTCGGCAAGCCGTATCAATCGGTTGGTTGAATGCTTCAGGATATTCAGCTCTTCGATATGCTTGGTTTGGCGTAGCGAATCGTGCAGTATTTCGGTAAAGCCGTTGATAATATTTAAGGGTGTGCGCAGTTCGTGGCTTATCAAGACCAAAAAATCGTTCTTGGCCTTTTCGAGTATCGCGAGTTTTTTATGGGCTTCCTGTACTTCGCTGGTTTTATCTTTTACGGTTTCTTCTAGATGCTGATTGAGTACTTCCAGACGCTCGCGTTGTTTTTTAAGGTCTATCTGTGTTTTTACGCGCAGTTGAAGTTCCTCTTCGTTAAAGGGCTTCACCACATAATCGTTGGCTCCCAGCCTTAGCCCTTTTATAATGCTCGAAGTATCACTTTTGGCGGTAAGAAAAATAACAGGGATGGCCTTTAGTGCATCCTCGCGTTTCAGGTTGGCACATACTTCAAAACCATCCATGCCGGGCATTAGTATGTCGAGCAGGATAAGGTCGAAGTTTTTGCGCCTGCTAACGATGGCCATGGCCTCGGCTCCGCTGGTGGCAAAAAAAACGTTGTAATGCTGGCTGTGTAGTATCTGCCCGATTATTTGAATGTTTTTTGGATTGTCATCCACAACCAAAATATTTATTTCTCTATTATTATAGAGTGCTTCCATGTTGTACCTTTCAATTTTGTGAATTGATTAAAAGTATCAGATCGGGAAATAATTGAAGCAGGGCTTTAACTTGTTCGATGTCGAAATTATTTCCTGCCTCCTCAATTTTTTCTGCATATCCGGCCAAACCATTCAGTTCGTTTTCGCGGGCAAAAACATGCAGCTCGTTGGTAAATGCCAGAATGGTGCTCATCGAATTGGATTGATAAACAGGCTCCCATTCATTTTTATTTTTGCAGGTTAAGAAATCAACTACGGCAGGCTTATAAGCATCTTTGCCGTCCAGGTAGATGGTCAACTCGTTAGCGTTGTCATCCAAGGCCTGATCCCCATCGGCTCTTTGGCGAAAGGGCAAATATTTTGAGGCTTCTGCGTAAAGCTCCTCCAGCATTACCGGCTTGGTTATCAGTCCCGAAAACAATTCGATTTCCTCATTTTCCAGCCTGTCGAAAACATTGGATGCCGAAAAGGCGATAATGTTGATGTGCCGCAGCTTCTCGTCCCCCTTTATTATTTTTGCGGCTTCCAGCCCGTCCACAATTGGCATTTTAACATCCATAAGGATAATGTCGGGCATTTCTTTTTTTGCAATATCGATGGCTTCCTGCCCATTCCCGGCTTCAAAAATTGTAACCTTTGTGTGTTCAAAGCATACTTTAATCAGGCTGCGGTTCATTTCTTCATCATCGGCAACTAAAATGCTTCCACCGGTAAATTCGTAATCCAGCTCACTGCTCAGGTCATTTGTTTTCCGTCCATGCGTTTTTTGGGCAATGCCAATCGGCACTTCCTGAAAAATTACCGTAAAGGTACTACCCACGCCTTTTTTGCTGGTAACGCTCAGCTCCCCTTTCATCATTTCGCTCAGCCGTTTGGAAATGGCCAGGCCTAATCCGCTTCCGCCCAGTTGCATTTGCTCCTTGGTGTTGACCTGCCTGAAGGATTCAAAAATTTCTTCAAGATTATCTTCCGAAATTCCTATCCCGGAATCTTCGATGCTGATTCGGATATTACAGGTGGATGAATATTGCGATCGATATTGGCCGATTTGCGGCGAATCGATGTTAATTTTTATATATCCCTCGTTAGTAAATTTGATAGCATTGCCAATCAGGTTTACCAATATCTGCCTCAAACGGATTTCATCGATCATAATCGGCGTGGGAACCTTCGGGTCGATATGTACCGTAAGCGCGAGGTTTTTTTCGGTGGCCTTTAGCAGGAATAACTCTTTGATATTGTTAATCATCAAATTTAGATCGATACTTTCGGGGTTAAGCATAATTTTCCCGGCTTCAATTTTTGACATATCCAAAATATCATTCAAAAATTTGAGCAAATTGTAGCTGCTCATCTCGATCGAGTTGAGGTATTCGAGCAGTTTTTCTTCGCCCACTTTCTTTTTAAGGATGCTGGTAAAGCCGATGATGATATTCAGGGGGGTGCGTATTTCGTGGCTCATATTGGCCAGAAAAAGCGATTTGAACTCGAGTGCTTTTTCAGTTTCTTCTTTGGCGGTTTTCAGGTTTTTGTTTACCTGTTCCAGTTCGGCTTTGCTCTTGATAAGAGCTTTGTTTTTGAGCCGTATTCGCGAAAACAAATACGTAAATGCCACACCCAGGATCACCAGCAGAAAAAGCGAGGCAAGGTAAACATTGCTAATTCGCTTTTGGCGCAGGTTGGCCTGCCGGAGTTCGAGGTTTTGGCGTTCTGTTTTCTCGCTTTGATATTTGGCTTCTATTTCGGCAATACTATTTTGCCGTTCCTGATAATTGATCGAATCGCGGATTTGCTGCATCGAATCCTTGTAAAAGTAGGCCGATTTATAATCATTGATGCTAGCGAAATATTTGTGCAGGACTAAATAAATGTATTCCCAGTTTTTGATATCATCGAGGTCTTGGGCTAATTTGCGTGCCTTGGCCAATTGTTCAAAACCATTTTCCGGGTCTTTCAGAGCAAGGTAGGCTTCAGCAATTTGGTAAAGCAACTGGAAGCTTTCCTGGGGATTTTCTTCGGGAGTAATTTCGCCCTCGGCCAGAAAAAAATATTTGAGGGATTCATAAATCAAGCGGCGGTTCTTATCATGCGAGCCTACATAAGCATAGTAAGTGCCAATGATAACGTAAATCCGGTACTTCTTAGAGCGGTCATCCACTTTTTCGGCCATATCTTTTGCTTCATTAAAAATGGTTTCGGCCTGGTCGGGATCATTTTTTTTAAGATAAATCATGCCCGAATACATTTTGGTCATGGCTATCGAAAACAGATCGACATCTTTGAGCATCTTTTTGTATTCGATCGAGCGATTGTAATATTCCAGTGCTTTATCAAGGTTTTCTGCCTCATCGTACATAATGCCGATATTGTTCAGGGTTTGGGCTATAGTAAAGGTGTCGGCGGCCATCTCGGCAACTCGCAGCGATTTCATAAAATAATTAATGGCTTCCTCATAGTTCGATTCACGATACCAGGCTCGGCCTATCCGATTGTAAAACGACCATTTGAAGCGCTGGTTGCCAATGCTGTCAGAAAAACGCAGGCCTTGCTCGCACACCTTTCTGCATGAATCATAATCCACTTTGAGCAAATGCTTAGTTGCTGTTTCATAAGCTGCCAACTTAGTAGAATCGGGGTAATGCGAGCTTTTTATTATGCCGTAAAGGCTGTCGAGATTTACCGCATAAACGCTGTGTAGGGAAAATAAGACCAAAAATGCGCATACAAACTTTTTCATGTGAAATGCTTCTTTTGTGATGCAGCCTAAGAGCGGGCTGGCAAATGTTAGAAATTGGAGTAAAATTATACATTTTTGTTAAATAAGCAAATTTTCATCAGCCAGGACTTTTGAGTAGGGAGAGGGGCGGTAGAATTAAAATCAGGATATTGCAAATTTTTTAAAAATAAATTTTGATTTTAGATAAATGATTGTACTTTTGCACCCGCTTTTGAAGCAAAGTATTTGATAAAAGCCTCGAAAAGCACTGATTGATAACTGGATATTAAAGGAAACCTGATAAGCTAAGGTGATAATAGGTTTCTAATGCTTAAACGGAAGTTTAAACATTTTACCTTGAAAGAAGAATTATACTCCTTCCTTTAATTTCCCAATATTATTTTACTTAAAAACTACCTCTGCTGAAATTATTTTTCAGTAAGTGTAAATGATTAAAGAAATTTTGTACTTTTGCCGCCCAAAAATTTTTGGGTTTAGCAAAAATTAAACCAAAGTCTTAATATGCCGACAATACAACAATTGGTTCGAAAAGGCCGCAAGAAGTTAACAGACAAGAGCAAATCACCTGCTCTTGATAGCTGTCCTCAGCGCAGGGGCGTTTGTGTACGTGTGTACACAACCACACCCAAAAAGCCGAATTCCGCTATGCGTAAGGTAGCAAGGGTGAGGCTCACTAACCAAAAAGAAGTTAACGCTTACATCCCCGGCGAAGGTCATAACTTGCAGGAGCACTCCATTGTGATGATCAGAGGCGGACGTGTTAAAGATTTACCAGGGGTAAGGTACCACATCATTCGTGGAGCCGCTGATACCTCGGGTGTGGAAGGCCGCACACAGCGCCGTAGTAAATACGGGACTAAACGCCCAAAACAAAAGAAATAATATTAACAAAGCAATAAATAAGGTAACATGAGGAAAGCAAGACCAAAAAAGAGAATTATCCTTCCCGACCCCAGATTTAACGATCAGTTGGTTACAAAGTTTGTAAACAACCTGATGCTTCAAGGTAAGAAGGATATTGCTTTCAAGATATTTTATGATGCAATTGATGTGGTTGCTGAACGCTCGAAAGAAGATGGTTTGGAAGTGTGGAAAAAAGCACTTACTAATGTAACCCCAGCCGTTGAAGTTAGAAGCCGCAGGATTGGTGGTGCAACATTCCAGATTCCTACCGACATCCCTGCAACACGTAAGCAGTCCATTGGCATGAAAAACCTGATTACGTTTGCTCGCAAGCGCAACGAAAAATCGATGGCCAAATGTCTTGCCTCCGAAGTAATGGCTGCATTCAAAGAAGAGGGTGGTGCATATAAGCGTAAAGAAGATACCCACCGCATGGCAGATGCCAACAAAGCATTCTCACACTTTAGATTTTAGTACCCAAAACGATAGAACATACCAGATAGCTGCAAAATTTTAAAACGTTAATGCCACACAACTTACAACATATCAGGAATATTGGGATCATGGCTCACATTGATGCGGGTAAAACCACAACAACGGAGCGCATACTCTATTATACCGGTATCAATTACAAGATGGGTGAGGTACACGACGGCGCAGCTACCATGGATTACATGATTCAGGAGCAGGAGCGTGGAATTACCATTACATCGGCTGCTACTACTGTGTTTTGGAACTATAAAAGTGATAAATATAAGATTAACATCATCGACACCCCCGGGCATGTCGATTTCACCGTTGAGGTTGAGCGCTCACTTAGAGTGCTCGATGGTGCAGTCGCAACCTTTTGTGCCGTAGGTGGCGTTGAACCTCAATCGGAAACCGTTTGGCGGCAAGCCGATAAATATCGTGTACCCCGAATCTGTTACGTAAATAAAATGGACAGAACCGGGGCTGATTTTTTTAAAGTCGTTGGTCAAATCAAAGACCGTTTGGGTGCAAACCCCATCCCCCTGCAAATTCCTATTGGCAGCGAAGATGATTTTACAGGTATTGTCGATTTGATTACTAATAAGGCCTATACCTGGGACGAAGAGTCGATGGGTATGACCTACAACGAAACTGAAATCCCCGAGGATATCAGCGAAATGGTTAGCAGTTACCGCACCAGCCTTATCGAGGGTGTGGCCGAGGAAAGTGATGAATTGCTTGAGAAATTTATTTCCAACCCCAATTCTATTTCCCAGGATGAAATGGTTGCCGCCATTCGCAAAGCTACCCTCGAATTAAGAATTACTCCTGTGCTGTGTGGCTCGAGCCTCCGCAATAAAGGCGTGCAGCCGCTCATCGATGCTGTTGCTGCCTATCTGCCCTCCCCGCTCGATCTTCCGCCGGTTAAAGGAATTAATTCATTTACCGAAAAAGAAGAATTCCGCGAAACCAATCCCTCGAGCAGCTTTGCTGCCCTGGCCTTTAAAATTGCTACCGATCCTTACGTTGGGCGTATTGCTTTCATCCGCGTTTACTCGGGTACATTAAAGCAGGGCGATCAGGTTCTGAATAATGGCACTGGTAAAAAAGAACGTATTTCGCGTATCATGCAGATGCACGCCAATAAGCAAAACCCTTTGGAATTGCTTGAGGCTGGTGATATTGGTGTTTTGGTTGGTTTTAAACATATTCGTACCGGCGACACGCTTACTTCCCTCGATAGTCCGATTACCCTTGAAAATATTACTTTCCCTGAACCTGTGATAAACATGGCCGTTGAGCCTAAATTCCAGGATGATGTGGATAAGCTTAACGAGTCTCTTCTAAAGTTGGTTGAAGAAGACCCCACGCTGATGTTGAAAGTAGATCAGGATACAGGCCAAACCATTTTGAGTGGTATGGGCGAGTTACATTTGGATGTTATCATGGATCGCCTACGTCGCGAGTTTAATGTTGAATCCAACAGAGGCAAACCTCAGGTAGCTTACAAAGAGGCTTTTAAAACTACCGTTAATTATCGCGAACTGTACAAAAAACAAACCGGTGGCCGTGGCAAATTTGCCGATATTACTTTCGATATTGGCCCTGCCGATGATGATAAGCCAGGTTTGCAATTTGTAAACGAAGTAAAAGGCGGACGTTTGCCCAAAGAATATATCGAAGCCACACGCAAGGGTTTCGAAAATGCTATGCTCAATGGTCCATTAGCCGGATTCTCCATTTATAATATGAAAGTCGTGCTTAAAGATGGTACGCATCATCCCGTGGATTCGGATCAGTTGGCCTTCGAAATTGCTGCTAATGTAGGATTTCGTAATGCTGCAAAAAACATTAAGCTTGCACTGCTTGAGCCTGTTATGACTCTCGAGGTTACTACTCCTGATGATTACGTGGGCGATGTTAGCGGTGATTTAAATAAACGTCGCGGACAGGTGGTCAATGTTTCGAGCGAACTTACTACCCAGGTTATCAAAGCGCGGGTTCCGCTCTCGAATATGTTTGGCTATGTTACCACACTGCGTTCCATTACATCGGGACGTGCTACATACAATCTTGAGTTTTCACATTTCGCCGAAATGCCCGGTGATTTGCTCGAAGAATTACTCTTCAAGATTAAAGGATACGTTGTAAAAATTTAGAATTTTATTTATACATAAATAACATTTAAGGTGAGTCAAAGGATTAGAATAAAGCTTAAGTCTTACGATCATAACCTGGTTGACAAATCGACCGAAAAAATCGTAAAAACTGTAAAAAGTACAGGAGCTGTAGTTAGTGGCCCCATACCGTTGCCCACGAATAAGCAAATCTTCACGGTCAACAAGGCTACGTTTGTAAATAAAAAATCCAGGGAGCAGTTCGAGTTATCATCATACAAACGACTGCTCGATATTTACAGTTCAACTACAAAAACCATCGATGCACTGATGAAACTTGAACTTCCCAGTGGCGTTGAGGTTGAGATAAAAGTATAAGTGCTGTTTGTTGCGGGTAAGAATTTTAGTAAAGAAGAACTTAACATTTTAGTATAATGTCTGGAATAATAGGAAAAAAGATTGGTATGACTGCTATTTTTGATGAAGCGGGAAAAAATATTCCCTGCACTGTCATCGAAGCTGGCCCTTGTATGGTAACCCAGGTCAAGACCAAGGTTACGGATGGTTACGAAGCAATACAGATTGCTTACGATGACAAAAAGGACAAGCATACCACCAAGGCGTTAAAGGGACATTTTGCAAAAGCTGGTGTTTCGCCCAAGAGAATTGTTCGCGAGTTTACACGTTTTGAAGCCGGCCATCAGAAGAAAGTTGGTGAAGTACTCGATGCTTCCATTTTCGTAGAAGGCGAGTATATCGATGTGGTAGGCACAAGCAAGGGTAAGGGCTTTCAGGGCGTAGTTAAGCGTCATGGTTTCCATGGCGTTGGCGATGCAACCCACGGCCAGCACAACCGTTTGCGTGCTCCTGGTTCAATAGGTGCCTCATCCTGGCCTTCACGTGTTTTCAAAGGAATGCGTATGGCAGGACGTATGGGTAACGAGCGGGTTAAAGTAATTAACCTCCAGGTAATGAAAATAGATAAAACTAATAATCTAATTGTGGTCAAAGGTGCAGTACCAGGTGCTAATGGATCATACGTAATTGTTGAAAGATGGAGCTAACAGTCTATAATATCAAAGGAGAAAAAACCGATCGTTCGGTTGTACTTGACGATGCGATTTTTGCGATTGAGCCTAACGATCACGCCATATATCTGGATGTGAAACTAATAATGGCCAATCGTCGTCAGGGAACCCATAAATCGAAAGAAAGAGCTGATATAGCCGGAAGTACACGGAAAATTAAAAAGCAAAAAGGTACCGGTACCGCGCGTGCTGGTTCTATCAAAAGCCCCGTGTTTCGTGGTGGTGGTCGGGTATTTGGCCCTCGCCCCCGCGATTATGGCTTTAAAGTTAACAAAAAGGTTAAACGCCTTGCACGTAAGTCGGCACTTTCGTACAAAGCCGGTGCTGAAAAAATTACCGTGATCGAAAAGTTTAATTTCGAGACACCCAAAACAAAAGACTTTGTTCAGTTGCTCAAGAGCTTCGAGCTTGGCGATACCAAAGTATTGTTCTTAGTGCCCGAAACCGAGCAGAGTGTTTACCTCGCGGCACGTAACCTGAAAAAGGTGAAGTTTCTTAATACCAATAATCTGAACACCTACGATGTGCTGAATGCCGGCCGGATTTTGATGGTTGAAGACTCAGTACAGGTTATTGATGAAATGTTTAGTAACTAATTTGATTTTTTTTAGAATCTAAATCCTAAGGTAACAATGAATATTCTTATTAAGCCGATAATAACCGAAAAAATGACTGCGTTGGGCGAAAAACTCAATCGGTATGGTTTTATGGTTCACAGAGAGGCTAACAAGGTTCAGATCAAAAAGGCGGTCGAAGAACTGTATGGTGTTGATGTTGTGAGTGTAAATACCATAAATTACGCAGGCAAAAATAAATCCAGATACACCAAGACCGGCCTGATTAGCGGGAAAACAAATGCAACAAAAAAGGCTATCATAACCATAGCCGATGGTGAAACAATTGATTTTTACAGCAATATTTAAGATAAATGGCTTTAAAAAAATTCAAACCGACCACCTCAAGTCAGCGCTTCAAAGTTATCAGTGCGTTTGACGAGATTACTACCAACAAACCTGAAAAGAGTTTACTGGAACCGAAAACAAGATCGGGCGGTAGGAACAATCAAGGTAGAATGACGATGCGTTACATAGGCGGCGGTCACAAACAGAAATATCGTATTATCGATTTCAAAAGAGATAAAGAAGGTGTGATGGCTGAGGTTATCACCGTGGAATACGATCCCAACCGCAGCGCACGTATTGCCCTGGTGCAATACGAAGACGGCGAAAAAAGATACATTATTGCCCCCAACGGCATTAAAGTAGGACATAAGATTAACTCGGGCAAAGGAGCTACGCCAGATGTGGGTAATGCAATGTATCTTAGCGAAATCCCCTTCGGTACGCTGATACACAATATCGAGTTGCGTCCCGGCCAGGGTGGAAAAATGGCTCGCAGTGCCGGCTCGTATGCCCAACTGATGACCCGCGATGGTAAGTTTGCAGTTATCAAACTGCCCTCGGGCGAAACGCGTATGCTGCTGCAAACATGTAAGGCTACCGTAGGCATTGTGTCCAACATGGATCATGGCCAGGAAGTATCGGGCAAAGCTGGTCGTAGCCGTTGGCTTGGCCGTCGTCCGCGCGTTAGAGGCGTTGTTATGAACCCGGTTGATCACCCCATGGGTGGTGGCGAAGGTCGTGCCTCAGGTGGCTTGCCCAGATCAAGAAATGGAATGCCGGCTAAAGGATATAAAACCCGCAGCAAGAAAAAAGCATCCAACAAGTACATCATCGAAAGAAGGAAGAAATAATAAGTAAATCTTAGATAAAATGAGTCGTTCGCTTAAAAAAGGTCCATTTATTCACTACAAGCTCGAAAAACGAGTTTTGGAAAGTCAGGAGTTAAAAAAGAAGTCGGTGATTAAAACCTGGTCGAGAGCTTCAGTCATCTCTCCCGATTTTGTTGGGGTCACCATTGCAGTTCACAACGGAAATAAATTTATTCCGGTTTATGTTACCGAAAACATGGTTGGCCACAAGTTGGGCGAGTTTGCCCCGACACGACAATTTAGAGGACACTCCGGTAGCAAAAAGTAAGCTTAATTTTTAAAAGGATTTTAAAATTATGGGATCACGTAAACAAATAGCAGCGGAAAAACGCAAGGAAGCCAAAAAAGAACTCTTTATGGCCAGCCTTAACAATTGCCCTACCTCGCCACGAAAGATGAGACTCATGGCCGACCTTATCAGAGGCAACAACGTTGAAATCGCTTTGAATGTAATGAAATTCAAACCTAACGATGCCGCCCGAAGGCTATACAAACTTATCCTCTCGGCACTTGCCAACTGGCAGGAGAAAAACGAAGGGGTACGAATGGAAGACCGTAACTTGTATGTTAAAAGCATAATGGTGGATAGTGCCCGTGTACTCAAACGCATAAGGCCTGCACCGCAGGGACGCGCTCATCGCATCCGCAAACGCTCAAACCACGTTACGCTGGTAATCGATAGCAGAGAAAATGTTTTTGCTGGTACTCAGGAATAAATTAGAATATAATAATCAATATCACAATAATTAATGGGACAAAAAACGCATCCGATAGGATTAAGGTTAGGCATCATTAAAGGATGGGACTCCAACTGGTATGGTGGCAAATCGTTTGGCGACAAACTCGTGGAAGACGATAAAATCCGTAAATATCTCAATGCCCGACTTTCAAAAGCAGGTATTGCTAAAATTTACATCGAGCGCACGCTAAAACTCGTTACCGTTACCATCAATACCGCTCGTCCGGGAATTATTATTGGTAAAGGCGGACAGGAAGTTGATAAACTAAAGGAAGAGCTTAAGAAATTGACCGGCAAAGAAATCCAGATTAACATTAGCGAAATAAAACGCCCCGAGCTTGATGCATCGCTGGTTGGAAACGCTATTGCACGTCAAATCGAAGGAAGGATTTCATTTCGTCGGGCTATCAAAACCTCCATTGCCTCTACCATGCGTATCGGTGCCGAAGGCATTAAAGTTTTAATATCCGGTCGATTGGGAGGTGCCGAAATGGCTCGTAACGAGATGTACAAAGAAGGTCGTACGCCTCTGCACACCCTGCGCGCTGATATCGATTATGCCAGTACCGAAGCCCATACTACCTACGGACGTATTGGTATCAAGGTTTGGATTTGCAAGGGCGAGATTTTCGGAAAGCCTGATGTTGTTCAGATAACTACCAACGAGAACAAGCAGAAGAGTCCTGGGGGCGGCCCTGGTGGCTCCGGTGGCAGAAGACCTGGCCGTGGTGGTGCAGGTGGCCGTCAACAACGCCAACGGAAATAGTGAATTGTTAAGTTAATCACATTTTAATAATATAGAAATGTTACAGCCAAAGAAAACGAAATTCAGAAAGCAGCAGAAGGGCAAAATGAAAGGAAATGCCCATCGGGGACATGAGTTGGCTTTCGGATCGTTCGGAATAAAAACACTCGAATCGGCATGGCTTACAGGACGTCAGATAGAAGCTGCACGTCAGGCCGTAACACGTTACATGAAACGTGAAGGACAAATCTGGATCAAAGTTTTTCCGGATAAGCCTGTAACCAAAAAACCTGCCGAGGTGCGGATGGGTAAAGGTAAAGGTGCCCCCGAATATTTCGTGGCCCGCGTTACCCCGGGGCGTATTATCTTCGAAGCCGAAGGTGTTTCGCTTATGGTAGCAAAGGAAGCACTCCGCCTGGCAGCACAAAAGCTGCCGGTATCAACAAAGTTTGTAGTTAGACGAGATTATACTGAATAAGCCTGAAATTATGAAACAAAACGTCATCAAAGAATTGTCGAACGACGATTTGCTCGAAAGGTTGGAAGAAGAAGTGAAACAACTGAATAAGCTCAAGCTGAATCACGCCGTTTCGCCGCTCGAAAACCCAAATAAAATTGTGGACTACCGCAGAACAGTCGCACGGCTGAATACTGAAATCCGCAAAAGACAACTTGAAGGAAAATTTAACTAGATTTCATTATAATGGAAGCCAAATCAACAAGAACTCTTAGGAAAGAGCGTACCGGCCTGGTAACCAGCAATAAGATGGATAAAACCATTGTGGTGCAGGTTGAACGCAGGGTTAAGCATCCGATTTACAAAAAGTTCGTTAAGAAGACAACTAAATTTTCGGCTCACGACGAAAGCAATGATTGTAACATCGGCGACACTGTGCGGATCATGGAAACCAGACCGCTAAGCAAAAACAAATGTTGGAGATTAATTGAAATTATCGAAAGAGCTAAGTAACGAGTCATGATACAGAAAGAATCCAGATTAACAGTTGCCGACAACAGCGGAGCACGCGAAGTACTTTGTATTAGTGTGCTGGGAGGTACCAGAAAACGCTATGCCGGTATTGGCGATAATATTATCGTTACCGTCAAAAATGCGATTCCCTCAGGAAACATTAAAAAAGGTACCGTTTCCAAAGCTGTGGTTGTGCGCACCCGCAAAGAAACAAGACGCCCCGATGGAACTTACATACGTTTCGACGACAACGCTGTTGTACTGTTGAATACTGGTGGTGAAATGATCGGTACACGTATTTTTGGCCCGGTGGCTCGCGAGTTACGCGAAAAACAGTACATGAAAATTGTTTCTTTGGCACCGGAAGTATTGTAAAAATAGATCAAGATGGGAAATTATAAGCTACATGTAAAAAAAGGTGATAACGTGATGGTTATCTCCGGAAACTCCAAAGGCAAGCAGGGAAAAGTCCTCTTTGTTGATGGTAAGAAAAAGACGGCCATCGTTGAAGGCGTTAATATGGCAACTAAACATGCCAAGCCCGATGCAAAAAATCCTCAGGGGGGTATCATATCCAAAGAAGCACCTATGAACCTGTCGAACATCATGGTTATTGATGGTACAGGTAAAGCTACCAGGGTTGGTCGCCGTGTAAATGAAAAAACAGGAAAAATTGTACGATATTCTAAAAAATCAGGGGAGGTAATTAAATAATGAGTTACATTCCAAGACTTAAAACTAAGTACCGCGAAGAAATTCATGCGGGCATGCTCAAAAAATTTGAGTACAAAAGCCCCATGCAGGTACCCAGGTTGTTGAAGATTTCGATTAACCAGGGCTTGGGCGGTGCCATAGCCGATAAGAAAATTATCGACAACGGGATAAACGAAATTTCGCTTATTTCAGGCCAAAAAGCTGTGCCTACAAAATCGAAAAAGGACATCTCGAACTTTAAACTACGTAAAGGAATGCCCATAGGTGTGCGCGTAACACTGCGCCAAAACCAAATGTACGAATTCCTCGACCGTTTGATCTCGGTAGCAATACCACGTATTCGCGACTTTAGAGGTATCAACGATAAGGGATTTGATGGCCGCGGAAATTATTCGCTCGGAATTACCGAACAGATTATTTTCCCTGAGATTGTGATGGACAAAGTTCAAAACATCAACGGTATGCACATCACCTTTGTTACCAGTGCCGAAACCGATAAGGAAGCACTTGAATTGTTAAAAGCATTTGGAATTCCATTTAAAAATCAAAACTAACTTGATTTATGGCTAAAGAATCAATGAAAGCAAGAGAAGTCAAACGAAAAAAACTCGTTGACCAATACGCAGAAAAGCGTGCCGCCCTCAAAGCAGCTGGCGATTATACTGCACTGCAAAAACTGCCCAAAAATTCCTCGCCCGTGCGCATGCACAATCGCTGTCAGCTATCAGGACGACCCAAGGGATACATGCGTCAGTTTGGAGTTTCGCGTATCAACTTTCGCGAAATGGCTTTACAGGGTTTGATACCCGGAGTAAAAAAAGCAAGTTGGTAATAAATAGTAAGAATTAATATAAATACAGGAGTAATGTTCACTGATCCGATTTCAGATTACCTCACCCGGCTTAGAAATGCTATCATGGCCAACCACCGTGTTGTAGAGATACCGTCCTCCAAAATGAAGAAGGAATTAACTAAAATTCTCTTTGAGAAAGGTTACATCCTTAATTATAAATTTGAAGATGATATATTTCCCTCGGTTATCAAAATCGCTTTGAAATACCATCCGGTATCTAAGCTGGCTGCTATCACCTCGTTGAAGCGTGTAAGCTCACCCGGCCTCAGGCAATACGTTGGTCATAACGACCTGCCACGGGTACTCAATGGCTTGGGAGTGGCTGTTATCAGCACTTCGCGTGGCCTGATGACCGACAAGGAAGCCCGTACACAAAAAATTGGCGGAGAAGTAGTTTGTTATATCAGCTAATAAGAGGAGCTTAAAAATGTCAAGAATAGGAAAATTACCGATAACATTGCCTCAGGGAGTTGAGGTAAAAGTAGGCGATAATAATATTGTTACCGTAAAAGGCAAATTAGGAGAGCTAACTCAAAAAGTAGATCCGGATATCACCATTGCCATTGAAGATGGTCGCGTGGTGCTCTCGCGCCCCACCGAGCAAAAAAGGCATAAGTCCTTGCACGGTCTGTACCGCTCCATACTTGCCAATATGGTACACGGAGTTTCCGAAGGCTTTAAAATTACCCAGGAACTGGTAGGCGTTGGTTACAAGGCTGTGGCCAAAGATCAACAACTTGAACTGGCCTTAGGTTATTCGCACAATATAGTATTGGTTCTGCCTCCCGAAGTTAAGGTGGAAACGGTTACCGAACGCGGAAAGAATCCAAAGATTCATCTTAGCTCGGCCGACAAACAGCTCGTTGGGCAAGTCGCCGCTAAGATTCGATCGCTGCGTAAGCCTGAGCCTTACAAAGGTAAAGGTATTAAGTATCTTGGAGAAGAGATTAAACGCAAAGCAGGTAAAGCTGCTGCCAGTTAATAGTTAGTCAAATAAGTTATTAATTAGAAAAAAAACTCCATTGTAAAATGGCAATAAAAGATAGAAAGCAATACAGAAGGTTTCGCATTAAAATGCGCCTGAGAAAAACCATCTCAGGCTCACCTGAACGCCCACGGCTTTCGGTGTTTAGAAGCAATCGCGAAATTTATGCCCAGGTAATTGACGACCTTAATGGCAGAACATTGGTAGCAGCAAGCTCCAAAATCAAAGAGCAAACGAAGGTGAGTAAGACCCAAAAGGCTCAAGATGTTGGTTTGGATATTGCCAAAAAAGCCATTGATGCCGGTATCGAAACAGTAGTTTTCGATCGTAACGGCTATCTCTACCATGGACGGATTAAAACTTTAGCTGAGGCAGCCAGAAAAGGGGGCCTAAAATTTTAAGAAATTATGACAAACGCAAACGTTAAGAGAGTTAAGTCGAGCGAAATCGATTTTAAAGATAAGCTTGTAAGCATTCAAAGGGTTACTAAGGTAACCAAAGGTGGACGTACCTTTAGCTTTTCCGCTATTGTTGTAGTAGGCAACGAAAACGGCGTGGTAGGCTACGGACTTGGCAAAGCCAAAGAAGTTACCTCGGCTATCGCTAAAGGCATCGATGATGCGAAGAAAAACCTCATCAAAGTACCCGTGTTCAACGGAACACTTCCTCACCAGGCTATCGGAAAATATAGCGGAGCCAACGTTTTTATGAAACCTGCTTCGGCTGGTACTGGTGTAATTGCCGGTGGTGCTATGCGTGCTGTGTTCGAGAGTGTGGGTATCAAAGATGTGCTGGCAAAGTCAAAAGGCTCGTCAAACCCCCACAGTGTGGTTAAAGCTACTATCAATGCCCTGCTGCAAATGCGCGATCCCTACACTGTATCGCAAATGCGTGGTATTCCACTGGAGAAGGTGTTTAACGGATAATCGAAATTTGATAATTTACCATACCTATGAGTAAGATAAAAATAAAGCAGGTGCGTAGCGGAATAGGACGCACCCTTAGGCAAAAAAGAACCTTACAGGCTCTTGGTCTCAAGCGCATAAGTGGCGTTGTTGAGCACGAAGCTACTCCACAAATCGTTGGAATGGTCAACAAAGTGAAACATTTAGTTGTAGTTGAAGAATTATAAACAGTCTTAACCCATACAATATAATGGATTTAAGTAATTTAAAACCGGCAGAAGGTTCAACCAAGAACAGGAAAAGAATCGGCCGTGGCCAGGGCTCCGGCAGAGGTGGTACCTCAACAAGAGGACATAAGGGCGCGAAATCGAGATCGGGTTATAAGCAAAAATTAGGCTTCGAAGGAGGTCAAATGCCGCTTTACCGTCGTATTCCTAAAGGGGGTTTCAAAAATATTAACCGCAAAGAATATCTCGGTATCAACCTCGATGCATTGCAAAAACTTACCAGCGAGAAAAATATTACGGTCTTCGATCTTAATGTATTTATCGAAAACGGTATGGCTCAGAAGAACGACCTTATCAAAATTCTCGGCCGTGGTGAGCTTACAAGCAAAGTGGAAGTTACAGCCAATGGCTTTTCAAAAACAGCACAGGAAGCAATCGAGCAACAAGGTGGTGTTGCGACAAAAATCTAATTTTTGATGAAAAGATTTATTGAAACTATTCGTAATATCTTTAAGATTGAAGACCTAAGAAATAGGATAGCCTATACCTTGGGTATCATCTTACTGTACCGTTTGGGATCGTACGTAGTACTCCCCGGTGTTGATCCCGCGATGTTAGGCGCTCTTGAGCAACAAACCTCCAGCGGTTTGTTGGGGCTGCTCAACATGTTTTCGGGTGGCGCGTTTTCTAATGCCTCCATTTTTGCATTGGGTATTATGCCTTACATTTCGGCATCTATCGTAGTGCAATTGTTGGGTATGGCAATTCCCTATTTCCAGCGTTTGCAGAAAGAGGGCGAAAGTGGCCGTAAAAAAATTAATCAGATCACCCGTTATCTTACTGTGATCATTTTAGTTTTCCAATCGCCTGCTTACATAGCCAATATCGTGAGCCAGTTGCCGGCCGAAGCCATTTATCCCTTCGACCCGCTGCATACTGGGCATTCGGTATTTTCATTCTTCGGCATATCGTCCATTATAATGCTTACTGCAGGCTCTATGTTTGTGATGTGGCTGGGCGAAAAAATTACCGATAAAGGAATTGGAAATGGTATTTCGCTCATCATTATGATAGGTATTATTGCCCGTTTGCCTTTTGCATTGTTTGGCGAGTTTATTTCGCGCATGGAAGAAGCGGGTGGTGGCCTTGTAATCTTTATTGTTGAAATCCTTATCCTTGTTGGTGTTATCCTGGTTACCATATTGCTTGTACAAGGCACACGCCGCATACCGGTACAATACGCCAAGCGAGTGGTTGGCAATCGTCAGTACGGCGGTGTACGTCAGTATATCCCACTTAAAGTTAACGCTGCCGGTGTAATGCCTATCATTTTTGCCCAGGCAATTATGTTCCTTCCGCTTACTATTGCTCAATATGCACAGTCGGAATCGCTTACAGGATTTGCTTCTACCTTTACCAACATCAATGGTTTTTGGTACAACTTCGTATTTTTTATGATGATAGTAATTTTCACTTACTTTTACACGGCCATTACGGTTAACCCGAATCAGATGGCTGAAGATATGAAAAAGAATGGTGGATTTATCCCAGGTGTTAAACCCGGTCGACGCACTTCCGAGTTTATCGATACAGTGATGTCGCGGATAACATTCCCGGGATCGATGTTTTTGGGATTGGTGGCTATTATGCCGGCCTTTGTGAGCCTGATTGGTGTTAATGCCCAATTTGCGCAGTTTTACGGCGGTACCTCACTTTTGATTTTGGTGGGTGTTGTTCTGGATACGCTATCACAAATTGAAAGCCACCTCTTGATGCGCCACTATGATGGCTTAACCAAGAGTGGACGAATTAAAGGAAGATCATCCTCGGGAATGTAATCCCGAAATTTAAGAACCTTGCATACGATGGCTTTAATAAAACAAAGCAACGAAATAGAATTAATTAGAATAAGTTCATTACTTGTTGGTAAGACCTTAGCCGAAGTTGCTAAGCACATTAGACCGGGCGTTACAACCGCTTATCTCGATACGATTGCCGAAACCTTTATTCGCGATCATGGTGCTAAACCTGGATTTAAAGGCTATGGTGGTTTTCCGGCTACACTTTGCACCTCTGTTAACGATCAGGTTGTGCATGGTATTCCGGGAAAGTACACCCTTAAAGATGGCGATGTGATTTCGGTTGATTGTGGTGTTAAGAAGGATGGCTATTATGGTGATTCAGCTTTTACCTTTACCGTTGGCGAGGTTAGCGAAGATATTAAGCTACTCTTGCAACGAACGCGCGAATCCTTATACATTGGCATCGAAGCCGCTGTTGCAGGTAACAGGGTTGGCGATATTGGCTGGCACATTCAGCAGTATTGCGAATCGTTTGGTTACGGCGTAGTTCGCGATTTGGTAGGACATGGGATGGGAACCAATTTGCATGAGAAACCTGAGGTGCCTAATTTTGGCCGCAGGGGCAAAGGTAAGGAGCTAAGAGATGGGATGGTGCTGGCCATCGAGCCGATGATTAACCTGGGTAAACATAAGGTGTATCAAATGCGCGATGGATGGACTATCAAGACCGATGACGGCTCGCCTTCGGCACACTTCGAGCACGACATAGTTGTGCACAAGGGCAAGGCCGAAATTTTATCAACATTCGATTTTATCGATGAAATAATACAGAATAAAAATTAACAGATATTAGTAAGATTTATGGCTAAACAGGCAGTAATTGAACAAGATGGCACGGTGATCGAATCATTGGGTAATGCAATGTTCAGAGTTGAACTGGAAAACGGGCATGTAATTACCGCCCACATTTCGGGCAAGATGCGCATGCACTACATAAAGATTCTTCCTGGCGATCGTGTTAAAATTGCCATGTCGCCCTACGACTTATCCAAAGGTAGAATTACATTCAGGTACAAGTAATTAATTAAAGTTATGAAAGTAAGAGCTTCGATCAAGAAAAGAACCGCCGATTGTAAAATTGTGCGCCGTAAAGGCAGATTGTACGTGATTAACAAGAAAAATCCTAAGTACAAACAAAGACAAGGTTAATAATCAATCAAATCAAACAATAAATTATGGCACGTATTGCAGGTGTTGACATACCACGAAATAAAAGAGGCGTAATTTCGCTGACCTATATCCATGGAATTGGACGTAGTCTTGCTGCCGAAATCCTTGTTAGAGCCGAGGTGGATGTGAACAAAAAAGTAGAAAACTGGGACGATGACGAGCAGAATCGCATCCGGGGTTTGATAAGTGATGAGTACAAAGTGGAAGGCGCCTTGCGTTCGGAAGTTCAGATGAACATCAAGCGGCTTATGGATATTGGTACTTATCGTGGTATCCGCCACCGTTTGGGACTGCCTCTTCGCGGTCAGTCAACAAAAAACAATGCACGTACCCGTAAAGGTCGTAAGAAAACGGTTGCTAACAAAAAGAAAGCACCAACAGGTTAATAATTAACCACTGTTTTTTTTGCATATAATAAGTAAGAAATAGATAACAAGATGGCAAAATCAGGTAAACCAGGAAGAAGTACCAAAAAAAGAGTTGTTAAGATTGAACCCATGGGCAGGGCTTATGTCAGTGCTTCGTTCAACAACATTATCATTACTTTGACCAATAGTGCAGGCCAGGTTATTTCGTGGTCCTCATCCGGTAAAATGGGTTTTAGAGGCTCCAAGAAAAATACCCCTTACGCTGCTCAAACTGCCGCCGAAGATTGTGCAAAAACTGCCTACGATCTCGGTTTAAGGAAGGTGAAAGTGTATGTTAAAGGGCCCGGTTCAGGTCGCGAATCTGCAATCCGAACTATCCACTCTTCGGGTATCGAGGTGGTTGAAATTAACGATGTTACTCCATTGCCACACAATGGCTGTCGTCCTCCCAAAAGAAGAAGAGTATAATTTAAATTGATTATCATTTAAAAAAGAAGCATAAGATGGCAAGATACATAGGGCCAAAAACAAGAATATCACGAAAATTTGGCGAGCCAATTTTTGGAGCTGATAAGTATTTCGAGAAGAAAAGCTATCCCCCCGGACAACATGGCTTGAATAAAAGAAGAAAGAAGCCTTCTGAATACGGCATTCAGCTTGCCGAAAAGCAGAAAGCAAAATATACCTACGGTATCCTCGAAAAACAATTCCGCAATACTTTTAAGAAAGCATCGCGCAAAAAAGGGGTAACCGGTGAGGTGCTGTTGCAATTAATCGAATCGCGTCTCGATAATGTAGTTTATCGCCTGGGCATTGCCCCTACACGTGCCGGAGCACGCCAACTGGTGGGCCACCGTCATATTACGGTAAACGGAAAAATTTCTAATGTGCCTTCGATGAGTGTGAAACCTGGTGATGTGGTAGCTGTTAGAGAACGCTCGAAATCGCTGGAACCCATCAACGAATCGCTGGCCTCGCGCGGCAGTAGTTTTTCGTGGCTGGAATGGGACAGTGAAAAATACGCAGGCAAATTTCTGAATTACCCCGAAAGGGAAGAAATTCCTGAAAACATCAATGAGCAGCTCATCGTTGAGCTTTACTCAAAATAATAGTTGAACAATCACTTTTTAATCATAAAAACCAAAAGGTTTAAACTATGGCAATATTAGCATTTCAACAACCCGACAAAGTGATCATGGTTGAATCAGATGATTACCGTGGTAAGTTCGAGTTCAGGCCTTTGGAGCCGGGATTCGGGATTACGATCGGCAATTCTCTGCGCCGTATCCTGCTTTCTTCGCTCGAAGGGTTTGCCATTACAAATATCAGAATTGACGGTGTTGAACAGGAATTTTCTACCCTCAAAGGTGTTGTAGAGGATGTAACTGAGATTATTCTTAATCTTAAGCAAATCCGGTTTAAAAGATTGGTTGAGGACGATTCCGTTGAAAAAATCCACATCGTTATTTCGGGACAGGAAACTTTTAAAGCCGGCGATATCAACAAGTATCTCTCGGTATTTCAAGTACTAAACCCCGATGTGGTGATATGCTCGATGGATCCTTCGGTGAAACTGTCGATTGAACTTACTATCAACAAAGGTCGCGGATACGTGCCCGCCGAAGAAAACAAGGAGCTTAATGCTCCTTTGGGTACCATCGCCATCGACTCCATTCACACCCCAATCAAAAACGTTACTTTCTCGATCGAGGATTTCAGGGTTGAACAAAAAACCGACTACGAAAAACTCATCATGGACATCCTTACCGATGGATCGATTCGCCCCAAGGAAGCACTTAAAGAAGCTGCAAAAATCCTGATCCATCACTTTATGTTATTCTCTGACGAGAAGATTACCTTGGAACGCGAAGAGAAAAATGTAACCGAGGAGTTTGACGAAAACTCATTACACGTTCGTCAATTGCTCAAAACTAAGCTCGTGGACATGGATCTTTCCGTTCGGGCACTCAACTGCCTGAAAGCTGCCGATGTGGAAACCCTGGGCGATTTGGTGGCCTTCAACAAAAATGACTTACTCAAATTCCGCAACTTTGGTAAGAAATCACTTACCGAGTTGGAAGAATTGGTTAAATCCAAAAGCCTGGAATTTGGTATGAATGTTTCGAAATATAAATTAGACAAGGAATAAACGAACAATGAGACATCGTAAGAAATTCAATCACCTAAGCAGGACAAGTTCGCACCGCAAAGCTATGCTTTCGAATATGGCTACATCCTTGATCTTGCATAAACGTATTAATACAACTACTGCCAAAGCCAAGGCATTGCGTATGTATGTCGAACCGCTGCTTACACGCTCCAAAGAAGATACTACCCACTCGCGTCGTATGGTTTTTAGCTATCTGCAAAGCAAAGAAGCCGTGAACGAACTTTTTAGAGAAGTGGCTACCAAGGTAGCCGACCGTCCCGGTGGATACACAAGAATTATTAAAATGAATCACCGTTTGGGCGATAATGCGGATATGTGTATTATCGAGTTGGTGGATTATAACGAAATCCTGCTTGCCGGTGGTGCTGCCGACGACAAGAAAACTGCCGGTAAACGCCGTAGAAGAAGAGGCACAGGTACCACAAAAACTAAGGAACAAACACCTGCTCCTAAGGCTAAGAAAGCCGAAGAAAAAGCACCTGTGGAGGCAGTGAAAACTGAAGTTGCTCCCGAGGCTGCAAAATTGGAAGAAGCTCCTGCTAAAGTGGAAGCTGAAAATACTGAAGCACCTATTGACGAAGTAAAAGCCGACAATAAGCTTGCGGATGACGATAGTAAAAAAACAGAAGAAGAAGGCGAAAAGTCATCAGAAGATAAGAAAGCTGATTAATTTTTTTCTGGTTTAAAAACTTGATAAGGATGAAGCATTTTTTGCTTCGTCCTTTTTTCGTAAATGATTACATATTTTTTTTTAAAACTTTATACAATGAGTACAATTATTAATATCCATGCAAGACAAATCCTCGACTCACGGGGAAATCCTACCGTTGAGGTAGATGTGCTAACCGAAAATGGCGTAATAGGCCGTGCTGCTGTCCCCTCGGGTGCTTCAACCGGCATACACGAAGCTGTTGAATTGCGTGATGGCGACAAAAGTCGTTTTATGGGCAAGGGCGTTGGCAAAGCCGTACACAATGTAAATACCGTCCTCAAAGAAGAACTGGAAGGTATGTACGTTGACGATCAGATTGCCCTCGACCGCAAAATGATCGAAATCGATGGCACGCCCAACAAAGCCAATCTCGGTGCCAATGCTATCCTGGGCGTATCCTTGGCTTGTGCCAAAGCTGCTGCCATCGAAACCGGGCAGCAACTATTTCGCTATGTGGGCGGACCAGGTGCCAACACCCTGCCTATCCCCATGATGAACATCCTTAACGGCGGATCGCACGCCGACAACAGCATCGACTTCCAGGAGTTTATGATCATGCCCGTGGGTGCACCCACCTTTAGCGAGGCACTGCGTATGGGTTCTGAGGTTTTTCATAACCTAAAATCGGTACTCAAAAAAATGGGTCACTCTACCAACGTTGGCGATGAAGGCGGTTTTGCACCTAACCTCAAGTCGAATGAAGAAGCTATAAAAGTAGTGCTCCAGGCCATCGAAAAAGCCGGCTACAAACCCGGCGAGGATATCTTCCTGGCACTCGACCCGGCTTCAGCCGAATATTACCTGCCCGAAGAAAATGTGTATCACCTTAAATGGTCAACCGGCGATAAACTAAGCCCCGCACAAATGGTAGACTTTTGGGACGACTGGGTTAAAAAATACCCCATCATCTCCATCGAAGATGGCATGAGCGAAGACGACTGGATCGGATGGAAACTGATGACCGACAAAATGGGCAAAAAAATCCAGTTGGTGGGCGACGATCTTTTCGTTACCAACACCAAACGCCTGAAACAGGGAATCGAACAAGGAGTGGCCAACTCTATCCTGGTTAAATTGAATCAGATTGGTACACTCACCGAAACCATCGAGGCAGTAAATATGGCTTACCGCAATTCGTACACCGCCGTTATCAGCCACCGCTCGGGCGAAACCGAAGATACTACCATCGCCGACCTGGCCGTGGCATTGAATACCGGCCAGATCAAAACCGGTTCTTCCAGCCGCACCGATCGTATTGCAAAATACAATCAACTGCTGCGTATCGAAGAGAGCCTGGGCGAAACAGCTTACTACCCCGGAAAAGATTTTAAATACGCTAAATAATTTAACGCATTTTAAATGGTTTATTCCTGTCAGGGTTTTACTTTTGTAAACTTCGACAGGAATTTTTTTTTATTAATATTTAATACCCAATAGTTATGAAAAGTATGATTAAACGAATTTCAGTGCTGGCATTTTTGTTAATGATTTTTGTGGCCACCGATGGTATGGCTCAGCAGTGTGCCTACTTTTATCCCACCGTTAAGGGCACAAGCCTCGAATACACCTTTTATAATAAAAGGGATAAAGCAACCGGAAAGCAAATACAAAAAGTGGTGAAATCCAAACAGGAGGAAGGGGCAACCGTATTAACTATCGAGGCTTCGCACAAAGACAATCGTGCGGAAAAAGCCGTAGAAACTACCTTTGAGGTGAAATGCGATGAGGGCAAGTTTTATATGAATATGAGCGATTTTGCTTCGGCCTTCAACTATCAGCAATATCAAAATCAGCCCAACATCGATGTAAATATCGAATCGGATGGTTTGTATTATCCCGCCAATTTAACGGTGGGTCAGGTTCTGCCAGAGGGCAGGGTACAAATCGACATTGCAGCCAACGGCATCAATATGTTTGGTACTACCGTTTCGGTTATCAACCGGAAAGTGGAAGGCAAAGAAACCATCGAAACCCCGGCGGGAAAATTTGAGTGTATAAAAATCTCAGCCGATGTGATCACCAAATCAGCCGTCAACAGCGAAAACAAAACCATACAATGGCTGGCCGAGGGCGTTGGAGTGGTAAAAAGCGAAAACCAAAATAAAGACGGCAAGATGATTTCCTATCAGTTGCTCACCAAAATTCAGGAGTAAGCTGAATTTCTTTGTGCTTGCCTGCACATCCGGGCTTTTAGCAAAGCCAAAATAATTACAATAAAAAGCTCCCTTCGCGGAGTTTTTTTTTGCTTTGAAAAAAGCACCGGAGAGGGGGCTCTCCGGCGCAGAAAGAGGGAGGGTTTCGGTTAAAAGCCCTCATAAGAAAGGGAAAAATTTTGTGTGGCTTTTAATAGATAAGCTTTGCCAGGCTCCAAAGTCTGAAGCGTGTAAACTTTCTGCTCGGGCCAAAAAACTTGCAGCCCTACAACATCTTTGATGATTTCGATCTTATTATGGTTTCCTGAAACCAGGCTTTCGATCCCATTTTCTGCATCATCGAGCACAGGTATTAAATTCCAGCCTGTATTGAAATTTCAAGTCGATCAGGTCGAAAGCCTGTAATATCCAGCGAGACTGTATTATTTATCGTATGCCGGAAACGGAAATGAGAAAACCACATCTTCCACTTCCAGGATTCATAGCCTGCTTTAAATTTGGACAAATTATTACTGAAACACCAAACTACCATCCGTATTCATCTTGATGAGATAAGCCTTGCCCGGTTCAAAAAAGTAAAGCGTCTGGATATTCTTGGTTGGCCAGTAAACCTCGCAGCCTACGGCTTCTTTAACAATTTCAAAATCCAGGTTCATCATGATTTCATCCATAAAAAAAACATTATTCAAAGGTACCGGTACAAGATTCCATCCTGCTTCAAGTGGTATGGCGTGGTTCGGATTGGGATTTCCGCAAATTATCAACTGAACATCATCAGTAACTTTGATGAAATAGCCTGATTGAGTATCCCAGTCTGACCCTGGAGCAATTCCAAATGCCGGAGCGTAAACATTTGAAAAGTTGTAAACGATCCCAAGATCGCTTTGAATAGGATTGAACATGGTTTCCATCTGTGGTATCGAAGGAATCAAATAGGATGAAATACCCGACCAACCTGAAGGAATAAGAATAGATTGGCTGGTGTTACATTCCTGATTTGTAATGCTCCCGCTAATTGTAGCAACCGCAGGACTGCCGGCATTGAATAGAAAGGAGGAAAAACTCAAGGGGGTAGCTCCATTTAGTAGTTGCAAATTAAATAATAATTTTAATAAAATCCCTGCCCCGCTTAGGGGATAAGCCCCGAAAGCACCTACCGTCATCTGATTTTCTGAACTCACATTTACCATGACAGACCACCCGTTGGCACCGCTGATTGTGCCAGTAGTTAAGAAATAGGGGCTTTCAGGCAATATTACGTTTTGATCAAATTCGATAACGAATTGATAAGCAATTACATTTAAGCCACTCAAATTTTCAGTCGTCACCGGAATTTCTATGGTGGTACCAGCAGGGCTTGAAAAATTGAGATCAGGTAAGTTTATCAAAACCTGTCCATTAAGCTGAACGGTTACCAGGAGCAGTATTAATAACTTAATCGATTTTCGATTCATGAGATTTGCTGTTTTTAAGATTGTGAGTGAATAGCTATAATTATGTAAATCAAAAACTACTACCTTTCAGATAACAGGCTTTTTTATAAACTGCCCATGTTATCTGAAAGGTAATAGTTTGTAAAAACTACTTTAATCGTCAATAAATAAGATTTACTTTTATCTGTTCGATCGACTCGGTGCTTCTCATTCTGATGATATACCAGCCTTGTTTAATTGCAGTCCCCGTATCGCTATCCCCGTTCCAAACCACTTTAAAGTAGCCCGTGTCGTGGACGCAATCGGCCAGGGTTTTTACATTTCTTCCCAACTGATCCAGTACTTCAACTTTTATCTGACCTTTTTGCTCAACGGAATATTCAATTGAGGTAGAGGTATTAAATGGATTTGGAAAGGCTATTAAATTGCCCTGAATCTTCGCGGAGCCTGATGTGCTTTCATACAAAACTATATCAGGCAAGGCCTCATTATTTAGCATGATATTGTCGAATGTGAGAACCGCTCCATCCTTCAAAAAATTCAGGTGAAATACGAGTGGCAGGTCTTTAGTTAACACGCCGAGAGGATTGATGATAGCCACCCTCGTTTTGTTTTCATTTACCGGATTGGAATACATGAGGTAACCAATGGGCAGGTTTGGAATTGCAAAATTTTGAATGCTTGCATTCGGACTTATTATATCAAACGACAAGGCATAAACCTGTGTTTGCGCTTCGATACCCGATAATTCGATTTCGGCGATAGAAGTGAATTGCGAATGTTTTAGTATTTTGATTCTTGCGTTAAATTTGTAGTGATCCGGCAGCTTCTCAGCATAGCCAAATTTTGCATCAAAACAAGTTTCAACTCCGGCAGGCATCGGCAATCCTATTGCTTCACGCAAAGTTAATGCTGCGTCAAAAGCAGTGATCAAATCATCTTCGTTTACATCTGCATTGACTGCCCCTTGCTCAGGAAGTATTATCAAACCTATGCCATGCTGTACGATAAGGGCGGCATCGTAAGCCTGAATGATACCATTTTCGTCTGCATCACCGCATACCTTTGGTTGTATCAGTACGTTTCCGTTGATGGTTTGAACCGCAGGATTACCCGCATTAAATGTAAAATCGTTGAAAGTAACTGCTGTTTGCTGACCTAAATCACCCATAGCATCGAATTTTAATTTTAGAAGTCCACCGGAGCCGGATAATTCCTGAGCACCATAACCACCAACCACCAACTGTCCGGGATTATTTGGATTGGCCGAAACCGACCATCCTGCTGCACCTGCAATGGTTCCTGTTGTAATCACAAAAGGATCAGATGGAGCAATCACTGCCTGGTTAAAAGACAGGGTAAACTGAAACGAGATTATCCCACGCCCTGAAACATCGCTTACAAAAATAGGTAATTCAAAGATTGTGTTCTTTTTGATGGTGGTATCCGGCAGGTTTACCATTACAGTTTCCGGCAGGGTATAGCTCGCAAGATAGGTGCCGTTGGCTACAATATTGAAAGTGATGGCAAGGTTCGTTGAAAAATCTGCTCCGTTTTTCAACCATTTTTCAAAAACATGGCCATTGGCTGTGGATGGAGCAGTGAGGGTGACACTTGCATTATTCAGACCTCCTGACCTGTGCTTGATTTCCAGATAGTTTAGGAGCCTTTGCTCGCAAAACAAAATGTCGTAGTTTTGCAACAAAATCTAACTAATATGCAAAT